>Ga0316624_10000471_pt1 | contig 13585 bp, 19 predicted proteins | sample OWC_Aug_N3_C1_D5_FD_207657 | JGI IMG/M metagenome (GOLD analysis project Ga0316624, IMG submission 207657) | Wetland soil microbial communities from Old Woman Creek delta, Ohio, United States - OWC_Aug_N3_C1_D5_A | ecosystem: Environmental > Terrestrial > Soil > Wetlands | place: USA: Ohio... | reverse complement strand
ACGCGCCGCCGCTACGCGACCGTCGGCGACGTTATCAAGGTGAGCGTCAAGGACGCCATCCCCCGCGGCAAGGTGAAGAAGGGCGAGGTCTACGATGCGGTCGTGGTGCGCACCACCAAGGGCGTGCGCCGCCCGGATGGCTCCCTCATCCGCTTCGACGGCAATGCCGCGGTGCTGCTCACGAACAAGCTCGAGCCGATCGGCACGCGCATCTTCGGGCCGGTGACGCGTGAGCTGCGCAACGTGCAGTTCATGAAGATCATCTCCCTCGCGCCCGAGGTGCTGTGATGAAGAAGATTCGCAAGGGTGATCAGGTGATCGTGCTCTCCGGCCGGGACAAGGGCCGCCGTGGGGCGGTGATCCAGGTGCTCGCCGACGGCCGCGTGCTCGTCGAGAGCGTGAACATGGCGAAGAAGCACACCAAGGGCAACCCGCAGGCCGGCAAGCCCGGCGGCATCATCGAGAAGGAAGTGCCGCTGGCGGTGTCCAAGGTCGCGATCTGGAATCCGGGCGCCAAGAAGGCGGACCGCATCGGGATCAAGACCCTGAACGACGGCAAGCGTGTGCGCTTCTTCAAGTCGAATGGAGAAATGCTCGACGCCTAAAGGGCGTCAAGTGAGTGCATATGGCGAGACTCCAGCAAGTTTACCGCGAGCAGATCGTGCCCAAGCTGCGCTCGGACCTGAAGATCGAGAACGTGATGCAGGTTCCGCGCATCGCGAAGATCACGGTCAACATGGGCGTGGGCGAGGCCGTGGCCGACAAGAAGGTGATGGATGCGGCGGTGGCCGACCTCACCAAGATCACGGGGCAGAAGCCGCTGATCACCAAGTCGCGCAAGGCGATCGCGTCCTTCAAGATCCGCCAGGGCCTGCCGATCGGCGCCAAGGTGACCCTGCGCGGCGCGCGCATGTACGAGTTCCTGGACCGCCTCATCAGCATCGCGATGCCCCGCATCCGCGACTTTCGTGGCGTGTCCCCGCGTTCCTTCGATGGCCAGGGCAACTACTCCCTGGGCGTTAAGGAGCAGATCATTTTCCCCGAGATCCAGTACGACCAGGTCGACCAGATCCGGGGCATGGACATCACCATTACTACGACGGCAACGGATGACCGTCACGGCCGAGCGTTGCTCGAGGCATTCAACTTCCCGTTCCGGAAGTAACAGGACTCAAAGTCTATGGCGAAGACGAGCATGGTCGAGCGCGAGAAGCGTCGCGCCGGGATCGTGAAGAAGTACGCGGCGAAGCGCGCGAAGTTGAAGGAGCTGATCCGCAGCCCCAAGACCTCGCCCGAGGCGCGCCAGGCGGCGCAGGCGGAGCTGCAGGCGCAGCCGCGCGATGCCAGCAAGTCACGGCACCGCAACCGCTGCGCCATCACGGGGCGCTCGCGCGGGGTGTACCGCAAGTTCGGACTCGCGCGGGTGAAGATCCGCGAGGTCGCGAGCCGCGGCGAGATTCCGGGACTGACGAAGGCGAGCTGGTGAGGAACGCCGCATGAGCATGACCGATCCCATTGCCGATCTCCTGACGCGCATCCGCAACGGCCAGACCGCCGGCAAGAGCGAAGTGCAGCTCGCCTCCTCGCGCCTGAAGACGGCCATCGTCAAGGTGCTCAAGGACGAGGGCTACATCGCCGACTTCCGCCTGGACGCCGACGCCGGCAAGCCGCGCCTGACGATAGGGCTGAAGTATTTCGAGGGCCGGCCCGTCATCGACCGCCTGGAGCGCGTCAGCCGCCCGGGGTTGCGGATCTACCGCGGCAAGGACGAGCTGCCGAAGGTCTTAGGCGGCATGGGCACCGTGATCGTCTCCACGCCCAAGGGCGTGATGACCGACAAGCAGGCGCGTGCGAGCGGGCAGGGCGGCGAAGTCCTGTGCATCGTGGCCTAAGAGCGCCATTGAAGAGATAAGCACTATGTCGAGAATTGCCAAAGCTCCGGTCGACCTGCCTGCGGGCGTCACCGCGACCATCGCCGCGACCGCGGTGACCATCAAGGGCGCCAAGGGCTCACTCAGCCTGCCGCTCGGCAAGGGCGTGACGGTCACCGAGAAGGAAAAGAAGCTCGAGATCAAGTACGACGATCCGGGCCTCGCGCGCACCCAGGCAGGCGCCACGCGTGCGCACCTCGCCAACATGGTGCGCGGCGTCACCAAGGGCTACGAGAAGAAGCTCGAGCTCGTGGGCGTGGGCTTCCGTGCCGCTGTGCAGGGCAAGAGCCTGAACCTGACGCTGGGCTTCTCGCACCCGGTGAACGTCGCGATTCCGGACGGCATCAGCATCGAGACCCCGAGCCAGACCGAGATCCTGGTGAAGGGCATCGACCGCCAGAAGGTCGGCCAGGTGGCCGCCGAGATCCGCGACATTCGCCCGCCGGAGCCCTACAAGGGCAAGGGCGTGAGGTATGCGAACGAGCAGATCACCCTGAAAGAGGGGAAGAAGAAGTGATCATCACGAAGAAAGCGCGGCGCCTGCGCCGCGCCGTGAAGACCCGCACGCACATCCGCGCCTTAAGCGTGGCTCGCCTGACCGTGCACCGCACCCCGAACCACATCTACGCCCAGGTGACGGACGCGGACGGTTCCAAGGTGATCGCCGCCGCCTCCACCGTGCAGGAGAAGGTGCGCGCGGGGCTAAAGGGCACCGGCAACGTCGAGGCGGCCAAGGCCGTCGGGCGTGCCATCGCCGAGCGCAGCAAGGCGGCCGGGGTGAGCAAGGTCGCCTTCGACCGCTCAGGTTTTCAGTTCCACGGGCGCGTCAAGGCGCTCGCGGATGCAGCCCGCGAAGCGGGTCTTGAGTTCTAGGCAGGACACATACATATGGCGAGACCAGAGAAGGGCCAGCCGGCGGACGAGTTCGTCGAGAAGCTCGTGGCGGTCAACCGCACGGCCAAGGTCGTCAAGGGCGGCCGGCAGTTCGGCTTCACCGCGCTGACCGTGGTCGGGGACACCTCCGGCCGCGTCGGCTACGGCTTCGGCAAGGCGCGCGAGGTGCCGGTGGCGATCTCCAAGGCGATGACCCAGGCGCGCAAGAACCTGATCAACGTGTCCTTGCGCAACGACTCGCTGCACTACGCGGTCACGGGTAATCATGGCGCGACGCGCGTGTACATGCAGCCGGCCTCCGACGGTACCGGCGTCATCGCCGGCGGTGGCATGCGCGCGGTGCTCGAGTGCGCGGGCGTGCGCAACGTACTCGCCAAGAGCTACGGCTCGCGCAACCCCATCAACGTCGTGCGCGCGACCATCAACGCGCTCGCCAAGATCCGCTCGCCCGAGGACATCGCGGCGAAGCGCGGCAAGACCCTGGACGAGATCACGGGCTAAGACGCCATGGCTGACAAACAGATCAAAGTGACCCTGGTGAAGAGCCTGCACGGGCAGCTGCAGAACATCGCCGCCTCCGCGCGCGGCCTCGGGCTGCGCCGCATCCACCAGACCGTCACGGTCAAGGACACGCGCGAGAACCGCGGCATGATCAACGCCGCCGTGCACCTGCTGCGCGTCGAAGAGAAGGGCGCTTAAACCTATGCGACTGAATTCACTCAAACCCGCCCCGGGCGCCAAGCGCCCGCGCCTGCGCGTCGGCCGTGGCGCCTCCGCCGGCCAGGGCAAGACCTGCGGCCGCGGCACCAAGGGCCAGCGCGCCCGCAAGGGCGGCTACCACAAGGTCGGCTTCGAAGGCGGCCAGATGCCGATCCAGCGCCGCATGCCGAAGGTCGGCTTCCGCTCGGCCATGAAGGCCACGCGCGCCGAGGTGCGGCTGGATGAGCTCGCCAAGGTGCAAGGCAGCCTCGTGGATCTCGCCGCGCTGCTGAAGGCGCAGCTGGTGCCCGTCGGCACCCAGAGCGCCAAGGTCATCCTCTCGGGCGAGATCAAGAAGGCCGTGACGCTCAAGGGCGTCGGGGTCACCAAGGGCGCGCGCGCGGCGATCGAAGCCGCCGGCGGCAAGATCGAGGCTTAAGGCACAGCGCATGGTGACCACGGCCAGCAGCACTTTCAGCGATGTCGCGCGTTCCAGCGAGCTGCGCGGCCGCCTGCTGTTCCTGTTCGGCGCCCTGATCGTCTACCGCATCGGCACGTTCATCCCGGTGCCGGGCATCAATCCGGCCGAAGTGGCGCGCTTCTTCGGCGACCGCTCGAACACGATCCTCGGGATCGTGAACATGTTCTCCGGCGGCGCGCTGTCGCGCCTGTCGATCTTCGCCATGGGCGTCATGCCCTACATCTCCGCCTCGATCATCATCCAGATGATGTCGATGGTGGTGCCGACGCTGATGGAGTTGCGCAAGGAAGGCGAGTCCGGGCGGCGCAAGATCACCCAGTACACCCGCTACGGCACCGTGGCGCTCGCGCTCGTGCAGTCCTTCGCCGCCGCCGGCGCGCTGGAGAAGGGCGGACTCACGCTCGTGCACGGCTGGCCGTTCCTCCTGACCGCCACGGTCACCATGACCACCGGCACCATGTTCCTCATGTGGCTCGGCGAGCAGATCACCGAGCGCGGCATCGGCAACGGCATCTCGATGCTCATCCTCTCGGGCATCGTCGCGGGCTTACCCGGCGCGGTCGGCAACACGATCGAGTCGGTCAGCAACGGCGAGATGCAGGGGCCGTTTGCGCTCGTGCTGCTCATCCTCGTGCTCGCCACCACCTACTTCGTGGTGTACGTCGAGCGCGCGCAGCGGCGCATCCCGGTCGACTACGCCAAGCGGCAGGTCGGGCGGCGCATGTACGCCGGCCAGTCGAGCCACCTGCCGTTCAAGCTCAACATGTCGGGCGTGATCCCGCCGATCTTCGCCTCCAGCCTGCTGCTGTTCCCGGCGACGCTGGCGAGCTTCGCCGGCACGAGCGCGCAGGGCTGGTTCGGCAATCTCATGCAGAACGTGGCCGCGGCCTTAGGCTACGGGCAGCCGCTGCACCTGGTCATCTATGCGGGCCTCATCGGCTTTTTCTGCTTCTTCTACACGGCGCTCGTGTTCAACGCGCGCGACACGGCGGACAACCTGAAGAAGTCCGGCGCCTTCGTGCGCGGTATCCGCCCCGGGCAGCAGACGGCCGAATACATCGACTCGGTGTTGACGCGCCTCACGCTGTGGGGCGCGCTCTACGTTACCGCGGTGTGCCTGCTGCCGGAGATTCTCGTTTCCTGGAAGGGTGTGCCGTTCCACTTCGGCGGCACCTCGCTCCTCATCGTCGTCGTGGTGGTGATGGACTTCATCGCGCAGCTGAATGCGCACCTGATGTCCAATCAGTACCCGGGACTTCTCAAGAAGGCGAACCTGCTCGGCTCCGGCCGCAGCGGTTCGGGTGGTTAATCATGAAAGTACGTCCGTCGGTCAAGAAGATCTGCAAGAACTGCAAGATCGTGCGCCGTCGCCGCGTGGTCTACGTCATCTGCACAGACCCGCGTCACAAGCAGCGCCAGGGTTGAGGTAAACACGCATGGCACGCATAGCCGGCATCAATATCCCGATGAACAAGCACGTGTGGATCGGGCTGACCCAGATCTACGGCGTCGGCCGCACGCGCGCGCGCGCGGCGTGCGCCGCCGCGGGCGTGGCTCCTACCACCAAGGTGAAGGACCTCACCGAGGCGGAAGTGACCGCCATCCGCTCACAGATCGCGAAGTTCGCGGTCGAGGGCGACCTCAGGCGCGAGGTCTCCATGAACATCAAGCGGCTGATGGACTTAGGCTCGCACCGTGGCATCCGCCACCGTCGCGGCCTGCCGGTCCGCGGCCAGCGCACGCGCACCAACGCGCGCACCCGCAAGGGCCCGCGCAAGCAGGCGGTCAAGTTGAACGCACCTCCCGGAAAGGCATAAGGCTTAAGGCACATGGCTGAAGAGAAAGTAGAAAAGGCGGAAAAGGCGAAGCCGAGCGGCGCGGGGGGCGCGGCTGCGGCCGCCGCCGCCAAGAAGCCCAAGAAGGCGCGCAAGAACGTGCTGGATGCGATCGCGCATGTGCACGCCTCCTTCAACAACACGATCATCACCATCACCGATCGCCAGGGGAACACGCTGTCCTGGGCGACCTCGGGCGGCTGCGGCTTCCGCGGCTCGCGCAAGAGCACGCCGTTCGCGGCCCAGGTGGCGGCCGAGAAGGCCGGCGTCGCCGCACAGGAGCACGGCGTGAAGAACGTGGAAGTGCGCGTCGGCGGCCCCGGCCCGGGACGTGAGTCCGCGGTGCGTGCGCTCAACAACTGTGGACTGAAGATCACCAGCATCTCCGACGTGACGCCGATCCCGCACAACGGCTGCCGTCCGCCGAAGAAGCGTCGGGTTTAGGGCTCTAGAGGACTCATATGGCGCGTTATACCGGTCCCACCTGCAAGCTCGCTCGCCGCGAGGGCACGGATCTCTTCCTCAAGAGCGGCGTGAAGCCGCTCGAGAACAAGTGCAAGCTCACCGTGCCCCCGGGGGGCATCAAGGGCGAGCGCCGCCAGCGGCTGTCCGACTACGGCCTGCAGCTGCGCGAGAAGCAGAAGCTGCGCCGCATGTACGGCGTGCTCGAGCGCCAGTTCGGCAACTACTACGAGGAGGCCGCGCGCAAGGCCGGCGCCACCGGCGAGAACCTGCTGAAGCTCCTCGAGTGCCGCCTCGACAACGTGGTGTACCGCATGGGCTTTGCGGCCACGCGCTCCGAGGCCCGGCAGCTGGTGAGCCACAAGTCGATCACCGTGAACGAGAAGGCGGTGACGATCGCCTCCTACCAGGTGAAGGCGGGCGACATCGTCCAGGTGCGCGAGAAGTCGCGCAAACAGCTGCGCATCCAGAGCGCGCTGAACGTCGCCCAGCAGGTGGGCCTGCCGGACTGGGTCGAGGTGAACGACAAGGAATTCCGCGGCGTGTTCAAGTCGGCGCCGGGCCGGGACGACATCCTGCCCGACATCAACGAGAACCTGGTCGTCGAGCTGTATTCGAAGTAGGCGTATCCGCTTGAATTTGGGGGCCCCGGCCCCCATGTGAGCGGGTCCAACCGTGTTTCTTTTGCGCCGGTAGTTACACCGGCAAGGTGAGACTGCAATGCAGGGATCCGTAGGCGAGTTTTTGAGACCCCGCGTGGTGAAGGTGCAGCCCGTGGCCCCGCGCCAGGCGCGCGTCGTGATCGAGCCGTTCGAGCGCGGCTTCGGCCACACGCTCGGCAACGCGCTGCGCCGCGTGCTGCTCTCGTCCATGCCGGGAGCGGCGATCACCGAGGTCGAGATCGACGGCGTGCTGCACGAGTACACCAGCATCGAGGGCGTGCAGGAAGATGTGGTCGACATCCTGCTGAACCTCAAGACCGTGGCGCTGCGCATGCACACGCGCGATTCCGCGGAGCTGCGCCTGCACAAGAAGGGCCCCGGTCCGGTCACCGCCGGTGACATCCAGACCGACCACGACATCGAGGTCGTGAACCCGGACCTGGTCATCGCCAACCTGACCAAGGCCGGGGAGCTGTCGATGACGCTGCGGGTCGAGCGCGGCCGCGGCTACCGCCCGGCAGCCTCGCGCGTGGCCTTCGAGGAGCAGACGCGCCCGATCGGCCGCCTGCAGCTGGATGCCTCCTTTTCGCCCGTGCGGCGCGTGACCTACTCGGTCGATGCGGCGCGCGTCGAGCAGCGCACCGACCTTGACAAGCTGGTGATCGACATCGAGACCAATGGCACGATCGACGCGGAAGAGGCGATCCGCCGCGCCGGCAGCATCCTGAAGGACCAGCTGTCGGTGTTTGTGGACCTGCAGGGCGAGGAAGAGACCTCGACCAAGGTCTCCGAGATGCAGTTCGATCCGATCCTGCTGCGTCCCGTGGACGAGCTCGAGCTCACCGTGCGCAGTGCCAACTGCCTCAAGGCCGAGAACATCCACTACATCGGCGACCTCGTGCAGCGCACGGAAGTGGAACTGCTGCGCACACCGAACCTCGGCAAGAAGTCCCTCACCGAGATCAAGGAAGTGCTGCAGAGCCACGGCCTGATGCTCGGCATGCGCCTGGATGGCTGGCCGCCGGCCGGACTGAAGCACGACGACGAGCGCGACGTCATCTGAAGTGAATCGCGGGCCGCCTGCAGTGCAGGCGGCCCGCAGCTTCCTCAAGAGCAAGAGGAAGCCAAGAAGCAGCGAAGGGTCTTAATCTATGCGTCACCATCTTTCCGGCCGTCAGCTGTCGCGTAACAGCTCGCACCGGCACGCGCTGATGCGCAACATGTCCGTGTCGCTGCTGCGGCACGAGACGATCCGCACGACCCTGCCGAAGGCGAAGGAACTGCGCCGCGTGGTCGAGCCCTTCATCACGCTCGCCAAGACCGACAGTGACGCCAACCGCCGCATCGCCTTCTCCCGGCTGCGTGATGCGCAGGTGGTCGAGAAGCTGTTCGCGGACTTAGGTCCGCGCTTCAAGGCGCGCCCGGGCGGCTACACGCGCATCCTGCGCATGATGCCCCGCCCCGGGGATTGCGCCCCGATGGCGCTGATGCAGCTCGTCGAGGGCCCGGCCCCGGTGGCAGCGGAAGAGCCGGCCGAGGGCAAGAAGAAGACTGCGCGCCGCGCCAGGGCCAAGGCCAAGTCAAAGTCCAAGGAGCAAGCCGCCGGGACCCCGGCCGAGGAAGCCCCGAAGAAGCGCACCCGCAAGAAGAAGGTGGCCGCCTAGGGGCGGTCACCTCCTGCCCGCGGGACCGGCATCAGGGGCCGCCGACAGGCGGCCCCTGTCATTTGCGCCCCTTAAGCTCTTTTCGCTAGGCTCTTGGCAGGCCCACGGTCGCCTCGGCGCCCACGAACCAATAACTTAAGGGAGCAGCCGTATGAGCTTTGCCTCGGAATTCAAAGAGTTTGCAATGAAGGGCAACGTCATCGACCTGGCGGTTGGCGTCGTCATCGGCGCGGCCTTCGGCAAGATCGTCAGTTCCCTCGTTGGAGACGTGATCATGCCGCTGCTGTCGCCGATCCTGGGCAGCATCAACTTCAGCGACCTGTCGCTGAGGATTGCCACCGATGCCGCCGGCAAGCCCGTGCTGCTCAAGTACGGGGTATTCCTGCAGACCGCGCTCGAGTTCCTCATCATCGCGCTCGCGATTTTCATGGTGATCAAGGGCATCAACCGCCTGAAGCGCCCCCGGCCGGAGGCGCCACCGCCGGCGCCGACCAGGACCGAATTACTGTTGCAGGATATAAGGGACATCCTGTCCAAAAAGCCCTGAACTGTATCCTTAATGATCTAATCGGGGTCCAAGAGACCCCGATTGCGTCTGAAGTTCCCCTTTCAGGATAGGGCCCGGAAGGCCTCCCGCGTCAGGTTCTCGCAGGCACCCTCGCGCACGGCCAGGTCATCCTCGATACGGATGCCGCCGAAGCGGGACAGCTCGCCCACCCGGGTCCAGTTGATGCGGCTCGCCCGCGCGTCTGAGCGGGCGGCCTCCAGCAGCGGGTCGATGAAGTAGATGCCCGGCTCCATCGTGACCACGAATCCCGGCTCCAGCACCCGGGTGAGCCTGAGGTAAGGGTGTCCCTCGGGCCTGGGCAGATCCGCGCCCTCAGGCGATCCCATGAAGCCCCCGACGTCATGAACCTCCAGTCCCAGCAGGTGCCCGATGCCGTGCGGCAGGAAGACGCTCGTGACCCGCGTCGCCAGAGCCTCCTCGACGCCGCAGAGGATCAGGTCCGCCTCGCGCAGCAGCTCGGCCGTGAGCGCATGGGCGGCGAGATGGATGTCGCGCCAGTCGACTCCGGCGCGCACCTTCTGGCACAGCCCCTGCTGCATGCGGTCCACGCGCTCAATCAGGGCGGCGAAGTCCGCATCCTCGGCCGCGTAGGTGCGGGTGATATCGCTCGCGTAGCCGCCGAACTCCGCGCCCGCGTCGATGAGCAGCGAATAGCGCTCCGCGGGCGCGCGCTTCCGGAGCACCTGGTAGTGCAGCACCGCGCCGCCTTCGTTCAGCGCGATGATCGGGTTGTAGGGAAGCTCCTGCTCGCGCATCCCGCACGCCCTTAGGAAGGCGAGCTCGATCTCGAACTCGGAGGCTCCGCCGCGGAAGGCGGCCGCCGCGGCCTGGTGGCCGAGCACGCCCAGGCGGTTGGCTTCGCGCAGGCACACGAGCTCGTACGGGGTCTTCACGGCGCGGACATAATCCAGATGCCGCACGAGGGCGGGCGGATTCACGGCGCGCACGCCCCAGGTGGCGAGTTCCGGGATCGCATCGCCGATGTAGGCCGTGCGGGAGAGGTCCTTGGGCAGCTGCGCGCGTGCTGCGGCGCGGTCCGGCGCACTGCGCAGGTCGAGCTGGGAAACCCAGTAATCCTGCGGCGTTTGCGCCGCCTTGTACCAGTAATCCTGCGGCTGGTGCAGCACGAGGCGCGGCCGGCAGCCCGGCGTGAAGAACAGGAAGCTGTCGGGGGCATCGGCGAGCGGCACCCACACCTTGAACGGCGCATGCGCCTCGAACGGATAGGTGCGGTCGTCCGCGAAGACCTCCAGCAGCGACCCGGAATGAACCAGGAGCGACTCGAAGCCACAGGCCTCGAGCGCCCGTGCGGTGCGCTCACAGACGCGCTCCAGGTGGGGGCCGAACGTGCTCGCCAGCTGCGAGTTGAGCGACGCGGACATGATGGCAACCTCTGCTGACACGGCGGCGCGCCTGAGTGTCGTGCCGGGCCGACAGTGCGCGCTGCGACAGTTTCCAATCGTACCGGGACTTCTATAGAATTTGCGCTCCGCCGCCGCCGGAACGGGGCGCGGAGCGATCGCTAACGGTCGTCGACTCATCCATACAACTCTTGCTTCCCTCGGGGTACCGATCGATGAACACCAAACTTGCTCTTAGCGCAATCGTTGCCGCGCTCATGCTGACGGCCTGCGCGAAGCAGGAATCTGCAGGCACTGCTGCCGCTCCTGCCGCTCCTCCTGCCGCTCCCGCCGCGTCCGAGCCCGCTCCTGCGGCCGGTACCGCTGCCGCCCCGGCTGCCGATGCCGGTGCTGCTGCCAGCAGTGCTGCGTCCGACGCCGCGAAGGCCGCGTCCGACAGCTCGACGCCGCCGAAGCAGTAAGTCTCGCGCTTACCGCTTAAGAACCACGGCCCGGACGGTTCGCGCTTGGAGCGAGCTGTCCGGGCCGTTTCTTTTGATGAGGACCCTCAGGCCTGAGAAGGGACCAGAAGGCGATAGAGAGCATGAGCGTCGTGGCGGTCAGCGTTCGCGATGCCCGGGCGGCACCGGCGGACCGGTTGTGGATCCAGAGCGTCTACCGCGACTACCTCGATGACCTAAATCCCGGCACCGGGGTCTTCCCGCGCCTGGGGGAAGTCGGGCACCGCGAGCCCGACCAGATCGCGCACTGGTTCGGCGACCCGAACACCTATCCGCTCGTCATCATGCGCGGCGATGAGCCGGTGGGTTTCGCGCGCGTGCTGCGGGCGCTCGCCACCGCCTCGCAGCCGCCCATCGACTACCGCATGGCGGAGTTCTTCATCGCGCGCGCGCGGCGGCGACTGGGCATCGGCCAGACGGCGGTGCAGCTGATCCTCAGCCGCTTCGCCGGGCGCTGGGAGATCACCGAGTACCTGAGGAATGCCGGGGCGGTCAGCTTCTGGCGGCGCGTGGTGGGCAGCTACACCGGGGGGCGCTATCAGGAGCGCGTCATGAACGGCGAAGTGCACCAGGTGTTTGTTTCCGGGAAGCCGCGCTCTTAGGCGCGGGCGCGCAGGCGCCGCAGGCGGCGGCGAGCCGCGCCACCGCGCGCGCGCGTAATGCGGCGAACGCGGCCGTGTCCCTGAGCCCCGGTATCCGCGCCAGCAGATCGAGCACGCGGATGCGCAGCCGCGCGGACAGCAGCCGCCACGTGCTGTACAGCAGCGAGAACGCGACCACGAGCGCCACGATCAGTCCCTGCAGCGGCGCGCTCATGCGATGGCCCCTGCCCCGCAGGCGAGCGCCACGCGGTAGGTGACGAAGGCCCCCAGGTACGCGAGCGCGAACAGATACGCCGCCATGTACAGCGGATAGCGCCACGAGTTGGTCTCGCGCCGCACCACCGCGAGCGTCGAGAGGCACTGCGGCGCGAACACGTACCAGGCCAGCAGCGACAGGCCCGTCGCGAGCGTCCAGCTGTGCGCGATGATGGGCATCAGGGCGCCGGCCATGTCGGCCGTGCCGCTGCCGGACATCGCGTACACGGTGCCGAGGCTGCTGACCGCCACCTCGCGCGCGGCGAGGCCCGGCACGAGCGCGAGCGAGATCTGCCAGTTAAAGCCGATCGGTGCAAACAGGTGCTGCAGCCCTGCGCCGAGGTAGCCGGCGATGCTGTACTGGATCGCAGACCCGCTCGCCCCGGGCGGCGGCGCGGGGAAGCTGGCGAGGAACCACAACAGCACCATGAGCGTGAGGATGATCGTGCCGACGCGCGAGAGGAAGATCTTGGTGCGCTCCCACAGCCCGAGGAGCAGGTTCGAAAGGTGCGGCAGCCGGTACTCCGGCAGCTCCAGCAGCAGCGGGCGGTACTCGCTGCGTGCCGCCGTGCGCTTGAGCACGAAGGCGACCGCGAGTGCGCTCGCGACGCCGGCCAGATACAGCGCGAACAGCACCAGGCCGCGCAGGTTGAGCAGGCCCACGCTGCGCTGGGGGATGAAGGCGCCGATGAGCAGCGCATACACCGGCAGCCGCGCCGAGCAGGTCATGAGCGGGGCGATCATGATGGTCGCGAGCCGGTCGCGGCTGGAGGGGATCGTGCGTGCCGCCATGATGCCCGGGATCGCGCACGCGAAGCTCGACAGGAGCGGGATGAACGCGCGCCCGGAGAGCCCGACGCGCCCCATGAGCCGGTCCAGCATGAACGCCGCGCGTGGCAGGTAGCCGGAGTCCTCGAGCGCCAGGATGAAGGCGAACAGGATGAGGATCTGCGGCAGGAAGACCAGCACGCTGCCGGCGCCGGCCATCACGCCGTCGAGGAGGAGGCCGCGCAGCGGTCCCTCCGGCAGGCCCCCGGCAAGCCACGCGCTGGCGTGCTGCACGCCCACGTTGATCCAGTTCTGCGGCGCCTTCGCCCAGCTGAACACCGCCTGGAACATGAGGAAGAGCAGCACCGCCAGCAGCGCGGGTCCTGCGACGGGGTGCAGGACCACCTGGTCGATCCGCGCCAGCGCCGCCACGCGTGCCGGCACGCGATAGCCGGCCTCATCGAGCACGCGGCGCACCTCGCGCTGCGTCGCCTCGATGTCCTGCGCGCTCGCCGGCGGCGGCGCCTCCAGGCGCGCGCGCGCGCGTGCCAGTGTCTCCGCGGTGAAGCCGTAGCTGTCGATTGCCTCGATCAGTGCACGCTCGCCGCCGGAGCGCACCGCGACGGTCGGGATCACGGGGATGCCGAGCGCGCGCTCGAGCGCGGTGCGATCAAGCTGGTAGCCGCGCTGTGCGGCGACGTCGCTCATGTTGAGCGCGACGAGCATGGGACGGCCCAGGCGCTTGAGCTCGAGCACCAGGCGCAGGTTCAGCCTGAGGTTCGTGGCATCGACCACGCACACCAACAGATCCGGCGCCGGTTCGCTCGCGTGCCGCCCGAGCACGACGTCGCGCGCGATGGCCTCATCGAGGGTGGCAGGCTCGAGGCTGTAGGCGCCCGGCAG
>Ga0316624_10000470_pt1 | contig 13615 bp, 13 predicted proteins | sample OWC_Aug_N3_C1_D5_FD_207657 | JGI IMG/M metagenome (GOLD analysis project Ga0316624, IMG submission 207657) | Wetland soil microbial communities from Old Woman Creek delta, Ohio, United States - OWC_Aug_N3_C1_D5_A | ecosystem: Environmental > Terrestrial > Soil > Wetlands | place: USA: Ohio... | reverse complement strand
GGGAAACGCATTCAACCGCAGGGACCATCGGAAAGCGGCATGCGCCCTTTCCATCGCCGGTCTCGGAGTTCGAGACATGTCCTGGTGGCCAATTCTGTGCAGCGTCGCAATCTACATCGCGTTCGCCATGTTGGTCGGAAAGATGATCGCGTGGGGCAAGCGGCCGGGTGCCGCGCCGGCCGAAGCGACAGGGCCGTGCCGGACCGAAAACGATGATGCCGAGCGCGTGCTCGCCCGCGACGGAACGGATGACGCGGCAGATTGGCGACCCCAACCCAGCGCGCTTCACAATCTGCTGCTGCCCGACGCGCTCTAAGCGCGCGCTCGACACATCTGCACCGCGATGCGGCCGCGTCGACGATCTGCCGATTGGACGGCATTTTAGACAAATTTATCCTGCTTTCCCTGCTTCACCGTTCTTTAGCGGTGGGCCCCTAGCGTGGTCGCACCGGGGAAGCATGGATCGTCCGAGGGGCCTCCCTGGATTTTTGTGTCTTTCGCGCGCGACGGTCGCGGCCGGCGGCAGCCCCCCTCAACTGCCCCGGCCGCGGCCACTCTTCCTTTATGCGTAAGTGCGCAACGGGCTAACGCAGCGCGTAATCGGCCTGATCCTCGTAGATGGCCGCACTCTTGGTGAGATAGCTCGCGATCAAGCTGAAATGGTCGACCGTGAACGGCGCGGCGCGAAAAAGCGCATGCGCGCTCAAATAGCTTTGCAGCTTGCCCTCGCTCACCCCCTTCAAGCGCGCCAGGGTCACGTGCGGCGTGTAGCGTCGCTCTTCGGGCGCGAAACCCAGGCGACGAAGCGCGCTTTCCACCTTTTCGTGAAGGTGCTGAAGCGCCGCATTGCGCTCGATGCCGACCCAGAGCATGCGCAAGCCGAAATGACCGACCGAAGCCAAGGTCACATCGAACCGCGGCGCGCGGATCCTGGCGAGCGCGTCGTCGATGTCCGCCGCCTGCCCTTCGTCGACCTCACCGATGAAGCGCAAGGTCAAATGGTAGTTTCCCGGGTTGACCCATTTCGCGCCCGGCACGCCCGCCGCCATCAAAGAAAGGCGCAGCCTCAATTCAGGCGGCAAGGCGATGCCGACGAAGAGCCGCAGCATCGCGTCAACCCGTTTTCTTGGCGAGAAGGCCTTCGACTACCGGCGCGATCTTCGCCACGATCACCGCGACGCCGGCCGCGTTGGGATGAAGCCCGTCGCCCTGATTGAGCTTGTCGTCGAGGACGACGCCGTCGAGAAAGAACGGATAGAGCGGCACGCCATATTTCTTGGCGAGATTTGGATAAATCGCGTCGAAAGCCTTCTGATAATCGGGGCCCCAATTGCCCGGCGCCTTCATGCCGATGAGCAGAACCTTGATATGCGCGCGGGTGAGCCGCGCCAACATCGCGTCGAGATTGGATCGCGCGAGCTTCGGATCGATGCCCCGCAGCGCATCATTGGCGCCCAATTCGAGCAGCACCAGGTCGGGCCGGTCGCCGATCGTCCAGTCGAGCCGCGCCAGCCCGCCCGACGTGGTGTCGCCGGAGACGCCGGCATTCTCGACATTGACCGCATAGCCGTCCTGTTTGAGCCGCGCGGCCAAACGCACGGGGAACGCATCGCTCGGCGCGACCCCGTAACCGGCGATCAGACTATCGCCAAAGGCGAGGATCTTGGTCTCAGCGCCGGCGCTCGATGCCGCAGCTATCGGCGCTGACAAAAGCGTGATGATCGCCAGAACCAGGGCTCGATTGACAAACATGCGTCGCCCGTCCTAACCCCGGCGCGGGCGCATGCAACGAGAATTCATGGAAAGACCGCTAATCCGGCTCGACAATCTGCGCCTTACCTTGGCGAGCGCGGCGGGGCCCGTCAACGTGTTGAGGGGCATTTCGCTCGAAATCGACGAAGGCGTGACCGTCGGGTTGGTCGGGCCGTCGGGTTCGGGCAAGTCGACTTTGATGATGATCCTGGGCGGGCTCGAGCGCGCGAGCTCCGGCGCCGTCGAGGTCGCGGGCTTCGATTTGAACGCGCTCGATGAAGACGCGTTGGCGCGGTTTCGCCGCGACAATGTCGGCATCGTCTTTCAGTCGTTTCATCTCGTCCCGACCATGACCGCGCTTGAGAACGTGGCCGTGCCGCTCGAATTGGCCGGCCGCAAGGATGCGTTCAAGACCGCGCGCGCCGGACTCGAAGCCGTGGGGCTTGGCGCGCGCGTCGAGCATTACCCGGCACAGCTCTCCGGCGGCGAGCAGCAGCGCGTCGCGATCGCGCGCGCCTTCGCCGCGCGGCCGAAACTGTTGCTGGCGGACGAACCCACCGGCAATCTCGACGGCGCCACCGGAAAACAGGTGATCGATCTCTTGTTCCAGCTTCATGAGGATTCGGGCACGACCTTCCTGCTCATCACCCACGACACCGAGCTGGCGCGGCGCTGCGATCGGATCATCACCCTCGTCGATGGCGAGATCGCCGGAACGGCGGGGTGACGATGCTGGCGCTCGCCTGGACGCTGGCGCGGCGCGAGCTGCGCGGAAGCCTCAAAGGCTTCGGCATCTTTCTTGCCTGTCTTGCTTTGGGCGTCGCCGTGATCGCCGCCGTCGGCTCGCTGTCGGCGGCGGTCGATGCGGGATTGAACACCGATGCCCGCGCGCTTCTGGGCGGCGATGTCGAATTCCATCTGGCCCAGCGCGCCGCGAATGCCGAAGAGCGCCGCTTCCTCGCGGCATCGGGCGCTGTCTCCGAGGTGACCCGGCTGCGCGCCATGGCCGTCAGCGCTGACGGCAAGAGCCGCAGCCTGATCGAACTCAAAGCGATCGACCGCACCTATCCGCTCTACGGCACGACGACCCTCTCGCCGGCGCAAGATCTCGACACCGCGCTCAAAGAAAGCAACGGCGTTTGGGGCGCGGTCGCCGCGCAATCGCTGCTCGACCGGCTTGGCCTGAAGCTCGGCGATACGATCCGGATCGGCGAGGGACGCTTCGTCCTGCGCGCGGTCCTTGCCCATGAGCCCGACAGCGTCAGCGGCGGTTTCGAGCTCGGGCCCCGGGTGATGGTGGCCGATGGCGCGCTGGCCTCGACCGGACTGATCGTGCCCGGAACACTTATCGAGCATGCCTATCGCGTGCGCTTACCGCAGGGGGCGGATTTGCACGCCTTCATCGCGGCGGCGCGCGAACGCTTTCCCGAAGCCGGCTGGCGCATCCGCAGCTTCGCCGATGCGGCGCCCAATCTGCAGCAATTGCTCGATCGGCTTACCGTGTTTTTGACCTTGGTCGGGCTCACGGCGTTGCTCGTCGGCGGCGTTGGCATCGGCAATGCGGTCGAAAGCTATCTGCGCGAAAAGATCGCGACCATCGCCACCTTGAAATGCCTCGGCGCGCCGCTGCGGCTCGTCTTCACGACCTATCTCCTGCAAATCCTGCTGTTGTCCCTGGCGGGGATCGGCCTCGGCGTCGTGCTCGGCGCGCTTGCGCCTTACGCCGCAGCACCCTTCCTGCCTAGCGTATTGCCGGTCGAGGCGCGCATCGCGCTCTATCCGATACCACTGCTGCTCGCCACCGCCTATGGATTGCTGGCGACCCTAGCCTTCGCCTCCTGGCCGATCGGCACGGCATGTCAGGTTCGCGCCGCGAGCCTCTTTCGCAGCCTCGTCGAGCCGGTACGCGGCCGGCCCGGCCTTCTGCCGGCTCTGATCGCGGGGATTGCCGGACCGGGGCTCGCCGTCTTGGCACTTGCGACCGCATCGGATCGGGTGGTCGCGGCCTGGTTCGTCCTCGGCGCCGTCGGAGCCCTCGCAGTATTTCGCGTCGCCGCCTGGGCGATCATGCGCGCGGCATCGCTGGCCGGACGGCCGCACCAGCCGGGATTGCGGTTGGCGCTCGCCAATCTTCACCGGCCGGGCGCGGCGACGGCGAGCGTCGTCGCCTCGCTCGGCCTCGGCCTTGCGGTGTTGGTTGCCGTCGCTCTCGTGCATGGCAACCTCATGCACGAGCTCGACGATAGCGTGCCGCAGCGCGCGCCGTCCTTTTTCTTCATCGACATTCAACCAAATCAGATCGCGGCCTTCGACCGACTGCTGGCCGGCATGAAAGGCGTGAGCGACGTCCATCAAGTGCCGAGCCTGCGCGGCCGTATCAGCGCGCTCAACGGCGTGCCGGTGGAACGCGCCTTTGTCGGACCCGATGCGCGCTGGGCGACGAGCTCCGAGCGCGGCCTCACCTATGCCGCGAGCTTGCCGCCGGGCTCGCGCCTCGCCGATGGCAAGTGGTGGCCGGCGGATTATCGCGGGCCGCCGCTCGTTTCCTTCGCGGCCGATCTCGCACGCGGCATGAAGCTCAAAATCGGCGACACGATCACGGTCAATGTGCTGGGCCGCGACCTCACGGCAACGATCGCCAATCTGCGCGACATCGATTGGAGCTCGCTCAACATCAATTTCGCGATGGTGTTCTCGCCGGGGCCGCTCGACGACGCGCCGCAAAGCTTCATCGCGACGGCGCGCACGGATGCCGCGCGAGAAGCTGAGTTGGAGCGCGCGGTCACGGACGCCTTTCCCAATGTCTCGGCGATCGGCGTCAAGGACGCGCTCGCGACCCTGAGCAACATCGTCGCCGCGATCGCTACCGCTATACGCATCACCGCGGCCGCGACACTCGCCGCCGGCGCGCTGGTCCTGGCCGGGGCCATCGCCGCCGGTCATCGCCGCCGCGTCTATGAAGCGGTGGTCCTGAAAGTCCTGGGCGCGACACGGCGTCAGGTCGCCGGCAGCTTCCTCATCGAATATGCACTCATGGGCCTTGCCGCTTCTTTTCTCGCGGCGATCATCGGCTCGATCGCCGCCTATTTCCTGCTGACCCGCGTCATGCACGCGCCCTGGAGCTTCCGCGTGGGCGATGTCGCGGCGACGACGATCCTCGCGACCGCCTTCACTTTGCTCGCGGGCTTTGCCGGTACCTGGCGCGCACTCGGCGCCAAGGCCGCGCCCTTCCTGCGCAACGAATAGCGGCGCGCGCCAGAGCATTTTCCGGCGAAGTGTGCAGCGGTTCGCCGCCGAAAATGCGACCCAATCAAGACTCTACACATTCACCGGCGCGAGCGGCTGCCGGCCGCGGATCATGTCGGCGGCTTTCTCGGCGATCATGATCACGGGCGCGTTGATGTTGCCGCCGACGAGGTCCGGCATGACCGAGGCATCGACCACGCGCAACGCGTCGATCCCGCGCAATTTGAGTTCGGGATCGACCACCGCAGTTTCGTCGCGCTCGCCGCCCATCTTGCAGGTACCGAGCGGGTGATAGACCGTCGTCGCGGTGGCACGGATATAGTCGTTGAACTCGGCATCGCTGATCTTGTCCGACCCCGGCACGGATTCGACGCCGCCAAAGCGCCGCAACGGCGCCTGGGCCAGGACCTCGCGCGCCATGCGCATGCCGTCGCGAATGACTTTGAGGTCTTTGTCGCGCGAGAAGAAATTGGGCTCGATGCGGATCGGCGCGCGCGGATCGGCCGAGCCCAGCGCGAGCCGGCCGCGGCTTTCGGGCCGCAGCACCACCGCGCGGCAGCCATAGCCGTCGACGAAAGCCGGCTTGAACGGCGGCAAATAGGGCGCGGCGTTCAAGGGCGCGACACGGAAGAGGAACTGCACGTCGGGCATTTTCTCGGACGGGTCGCTCTTCAGATAGGCTTGCACGTTGTTCATGACGGTCGCCGCCGGGCCGCGGCCGAAGAAATGCGCGCGCGCCAGATGCAGCGCGATCCGATCCAGCCGCAACGCCTTTTGCAACGGGCCCGGCACGGTGCGGATCGCATCGACCGCGGCGCCCATATGATCTTGCAGATTCTTGCCGATATGCGGCTGGTGCAGCTTGACGGCGATGCCGTGACGCTTCAGCTCCTCGGCGTCGCCGATGCCCGAGAGCATCAGCAGCTGCGGCGAATTGATGGCGCCGCCGGCCAGGATCACTTCGCGCCCGGCGCGCGCGATTTTGATCTCGCCACGCTGCACGTACTCGATGCCGACGGCACGCGAGCCTTCGAATAGGATGCGCGAAGCCTGGGCTTCGACCTCGACGGTGAGGTTGTTGCCACGCGCGAGCGCCGGATGGAGATAAGCCACCGCCGCGCTGCACCGCCGGCCGTTCTTGATGGTCGATTGCGCGCGGCAGAATCCTTCCTGTTGCGCGCCGTTGTAATCCTCGGTGAACGGAAATCCCGCGAGCTTGCCGGCTTCGATGATGGCTTCGTTGATCGGATCGTCCGATTGCGGAAAGATCGTCCCGAGCGGACCGTCGCCGCCACGATAGGCGGACGCGCCGCCTTCCCAATTCTCCGAGCGGCGGAAATAGGGCAGCACATGGGCGTAGGACCATTGGCTCAACCCGCCCGACGCCCAGCGGTCGTAATCGCCGCGGTGACCGCGCACATAGGCCAGACCGTTGATCGAGGAGGAACCGCCGATCACTTTGCCGCGATTGATCGGGATTTGCCGATTGCCCGTGCCCGGCTCCGGCTCGGAGGAATACATCCAATCCTTGCGGCGTTGCAGCACATTGCGGCCCCAGGCGAGGGGGATATGCAACCAGAAATCCTTGTCCCAGCCGCCGGCCTCGAGCACGAGGACGCGCAGGGCGGGATCCTCGGTCAAACGATAGGCCAAAGTGCAGCCGGCCGAGCCCGCGCCGACGATGACATAATCGAAACTGTCGGACACCGTCATCCTCCCCAAATTAAATCGCTGTTAGCTCGGCATCGTGACCAAAGAAGCCGCGCCTGTCCATGCTTGGGCGAAGGTGGGCAGGCCGAGGGCCGGGATTGAATTCGCCCCCAAACCTGCCAATATCTTCGCCAAGACCATAACCACGAGGTTTCAGGGGGTCTTATGTCCTACGACTCAAACAATCGCTGGTCGGCGAGCGCCAATACGGCCATCCCGCAAGTCGGGATCGATGTCGGCCTGCGCAACTATATGCTGCGCGTCTACAATTACATGGCGGGCGGCTTGGCGATCACCGGCCTGGTCGCCTATTTCGCGGCGGTAAGCGGAATTTACGCTCAGATCGCTCAGACGCCACTCATCTGGGTCGTGGTCTTCGCGCCACTCGGATTGGTGCTGCTGTTCAGCTTCCGCATCCAGAAGATGGGGCTCGGCGCCGCGCAGGCGACATTCTGGGGCTTTGCCGCGTTGATGGGCCTGTCGCTCTCCTACATCTTTCTCGTCTATACCGGGGCGAGCATCGCGCAGGTGTTCTTCATCACCGCCGCGACGTTCCTGGCGATGAGCCTTTACGGCTACACGACGAAGGCCGACCTGTCGCGATTCGGCTCGTTCCTGATGATGGGCCTGTTCGGCATCATCATCGCCTCGCTGGTCAACTTCTTCTTCCACTCGGCCGCGGTCCAGTTCGCGATCTCGATCATCGGCGTCGTGATCTTTACCGGCCTCACCGCCTGGGACACGCAGCGGATCAAGGAGATGTATTGGGAAGGCGACGGCGATGTCGTCGCCGGCAAGAAGGCGATCATGGGCGCGCTGGCGCTTTATCTCGACTTCATCAACCTCTTCATCATGCTGATGCAGCTGATGGGCAACCGCCGCGACTAAGACGCGGCGCGCGCCTTCGAACCAGGACCCGGCGGCACGCGCTTCCGGGTCCTTTTTCTTTGTCCGGCTTCTTTGCCGGGAAGGCGGCTCAGGCGCGGCCGTAGAGCGGGACGACCGCGCCACTTGTGACGCGGTTCTCGGGCGATGCCAGACCGCAGATCACCGAGGCGACCTCCTCGGCTTTCGGCCACAGCGTGTAGTTCGCCTTGGGCATGGCGCTGCGGTTGGCGGGCGTGTCGATGATCGACGGCGCCACCGCATTGACCAGAATGCCGTCATTGGCGACCTCGGCCGCCAGCGCCTCGGTCAGGGTCGCGACCCCGGCCTTGCTGATCGCGTAAGCCGCCGCGCCGGCGCCAAGCCGGGGCTCCAGCGCGGGACGTGCCGCGACGTTGACGATGCGGCCGCCGTCGCGCCCCGCCCGCCGCATCGCGCGCACCGCCGCCGAGCAGCAAAGAAAGCAGGTGACGAGATTGGTGCGCAGCATGGTCACCAGATCGGTCTCGCTGGTATCGGCCACGGGCGACGCCGAATAGCCGCCGGCCAAGTGAATCGATGCCCAGAGCTTGGGCACGCCGTCATAGATCCGCGTGACCGCGGCCTGGGAGGCGAGATTGCCGCCGGCGATCAGCTTCACCCGCGGATGGTCGCGGTGCAGAAACTTCTTTTCCTCTTCTTCGACGTAATAGGGAATGTGGCAGGTGGCGCCGCCGGCCAGAAGCTCGCCGACGACGGCGATGCCGAGCGCGCCGGTTCCGCCGGTGACGATGACGTGGCGATCACTGAAATCGATGGCCATCCGGTCGCCGCCTATCCGCGCCGTTCAGAAATCGGTGCACCGGCCGTTGAACTCCCAGTCGCCGTGCCGTGTCGGCTCGGGACCGGGTGGACCGCCCACTTCGCGCGCCGGCTTTTCCGAAGCTTTGGGCGCTTCGGGCTCCGGCTTGCGAACGGGAGGCGTCTCCGGCGTTGCCATGGTCTCTATATGACGCCGCCGCGGGCGTTTTGCCAAGAGCCGCGCCGACGCCTATAGACGCTTCATGAATTCTTCACCACGAAACGCGGCGGTGGCGCGCCACAGCGAGGAATGTCCCCGCTGCGGCAAGCCGCACAGCCTGTGCGTTTGCAGCGCCGTCAAACCACTCGCCAATCGCATCGAGCTTTTGATCCTGCAGCATCCGCAGGAGCAAGACCGCGCGCTCGGCACGGCACGCTTGACGGTTCTGCACTTGCAGCGTGCGACACTGAAGATCGGGTTGAGTTGGCCGACTCTTGCCAAGGCGCTTGGGCGTCCCGTCGACCCCAAGCGTTGGGCGGTGGTTTATCTCGGCTCGCTCTCCGCCGCCGGCTTGCCGCGCGATCGCGACGTGGTCGCGGTCGATGCGAAGGGCGCGGCGTGCGAGGATCAGCAGCACATGCTCGACGCGATCGAAGGCGTCGTGTTGCTCGATGGCAGCTGGAGCCAGGCAAAGACCTTGTGGTGGCGCAATCCCTGGGTGCTGAAATGCCGTCGGCTCGTGCTCAATCCTCAGCATCCGTCGCGCTACGGCAAATTGCGTCGCGAGCCGCGGCGCGAAAGTCTATCGACGCTCGAGGCCGCCGCGCTCGTCCTCTCAAGGCTCGGTCGCCAACCTGAAATCGAGACCGCGCTCGTCAAGAGCTTTTCGAGTCTCTTGGAACGCTATCGCGGCGCTACACCGGCATCGTGACTAAACTGGGGCATTCTCGCGGCCAAACTAAGAAAGCCGTACAGTATTGAAGCGCATTGCGCCGAGGACCAGTTTTAAAAGATGCAGGGTTTGTCGAACGTTCACGGCGTCGTGACCGCAGTTTCGGCCCGCAGCGCGGCGCTCGATCTGATCGGCGCGGTGTTGCGGCAACGCCATCCGCTTGACGAAGCGATCGAAGATTATGCCGGCATGGCGGAACTGCCGGCGCGCGATCGTGCCTTCGCGCGACTCTTGGTCGCGACGGTATTGCGGCGTCTGGGCCAGATCGACGCGATGATCGCGCATTGCTTGGAAAAGCCGCTGCCGCTGCGCGCTGCGGCGACGCAAGATTTGTTGCGCATGGGCTTGGCTCAATTGCTGTTTCTGCGCACGCCGCCGCACGCGGCGGTGGCAACCACGGTCGATCTCGCCGAGGCGCGCGGCTTCCTTTCCTACAAGGGTCTCGTCAACGCGGTGCTGCGGCGCTTGAGCCAACAAGGCGCCGCGCTCGTCGGCGTGCAGGACGAGGCGGCGCTGAACGTTCCGCCTTGGCTGTGGCGCAATTGGCGCGAGGCTTATGGCGAGGCGACAACGCGCGCGATCGCGCTGGCGCATCTGCGCGAAGCGCCGCTCGACATCTCGATCAAGAGCGATCCCGAATTGTGGCGCGAGCGTCTCGATGCGGTGCTGTTGCCGACGGGCAGCTTGCGTCGCCAAGGCGGCGGCGCGATCGCCAATCTCCCGGGCTATCACGAAGCCGCCTGGTGGGTGCAGGACGCGGCGGCCGCCTTGCCGGCAAAGCTCCTCGGCGACGTCGCGGGCGAGACCGTGCTCGATCTTTGCGCCGCGCCCGGCGGCAAGACCGCCCAGCTGGCGGCGGCGGGCGCAAGGGTCGTTGCGCTCGATCGCTCGCCGCGGCGGGTCGAGCGTCTCAACGCCAACCTCGCGCGCCTGCAATTGCGCGCACAGACCTTGGTCGCCGATGCCATCCAATGGCGGCCCGCGACGCCGGCGCGCTTCATCCTGCTGGATGCGCCCTGCACCGCCACCGGCGCGATCCGCCGCCATCCCGACGTGCCGCATCTGAAGACGCAAGACGACGTGATCCGCCTCGCCGGCGTGCAGGAGAAGCTCTTGGCAGCCTCGATCCAGATGCTGGCTCCGGGCGGAATCCTGGTCTATTGCACTTGCTCGCTCGAACCGCAGGAAGGCAGGCAGCAGATCGAACGACTGCTGGCGAACGGCGCCCCGGTCCGGCGCGTGCCGCTCGAAGCGTCCGAGATCGGCGGTCTCGAGGAATGCATCAGCGCCGAGGGCGATCTGCGGACTTTGCCGTGTCATTTGGCCGATCGGGACGGAATCGACGGATTTTTTGCCGCACGACTCATGCGTCTTTAGCATCGCCTCATGCTTGACAGGGGCGGGCCCGGCATGCCTTCCTCGCCGGTATGAGAAACGAAAAACCGCTGATCGATTGGCCCAAGGAAGGCCCGACGCGCGCGCCCTACCGGGTGATGAACGACCCGGCGGTGTACGCGCTTGAGCAAGAGCGCATCTTCCGCGGCCCGACCTGGCACTATCTGTGCCTCGACGTCGAAATCCCCGAACCCGGCGATTACCGCACCAGCTTCATCGGCGAGACGCCGATCATCGTCGTGCGCGACGAAAGCGGGCAGATCAACGCGATGGTCAACCGCTGTGCGCATAAGGGCGCGCTCTTATGCATCGAGCCTTGCGGCAAGCGCAAACAATTCGCCTGCGTCTATCACGCCTGGACTTACGACCTCAAAGGCAATCTCACCTCGGTCGCCTTCCAGCGCGGCTTGGCCGGCGCCGGTGGCATGCCCGCGGATTTCGACCTGCGCCAGCATGGGCTCGAACGCATTCGCGTCGAGAATTTCTGCGGCATGGTGTTCGGGACCTTCAGCAAGGAGGTCGAGGATGTCGAGGCCTATCTGGGGCCCGACATGGCCGCGCATGTGCGGCGCATCTTCAACCGCCCGGTCGAGGTGATCGGCTATTACCACCAGATGCTGCCGAACAATTGGAAGCTCTATATGGAGAATTCGCGCGATCCCTATCACGCGACCATCCTTCATGCCTTTTACGCGACTTTCAAATTGAACCGGCTGTCGATGCTGGGCGGCGTGGCCTTGGGCCATAATGGCTGGCACAACCTCCTCTATTCCGCCGCGTCGCGCGACATCCAGAAAGACAATTACGAGGGCAAAGGCCTGCGCTCGGTAATCGAGGATGTGGGGCTGGCCGATTCGTCGTTTCTGACGCGCCTCCAGGAATTCGACGACGGGATCACGGTCGCGATCCAATCGATCTATCCGACCTGCAATACGCAGCAGATCTACAACACGCTCGCCATCCGCCAAACGGTTCCCTTGGGGTTGGAGAAATCCGAGCTGCATTGGACGTGCTTTGGCTACAAGGACGACGATGCCGAGTTGCGCCAGATGCGCAATCTGCAAGCCAACCTCATCGGCCCGGCCGGCTATGTCTCGATGGAGGACGGATCGGTCGGGGGTTACGTCCAGCGCGGCATTGCCGGCGCGGATGCGAGCGAGGCGGCGGTGATGGAGATGGGCGGGCGCGACATCAAGCCCGCGCCGGGCGTGCGCGCCACCGAGACCGCCCTGCGCGGCTTCTGGCAGGCCTACCGGGACCTGATGGGTTTTTGAGCATGACGCTTGTAGCGGCGAATGTCGACGAGGCGGCGCGGCGCCAGATCGAGGCGCTCAACACGCGCTATATCCGCGCCATCGACGACGACCAGCTCGAAGCCTGGCCGGACCTCTTCGTCGAGAAGTGCGTCTACAAGATCGTGACGCGCGAGAATTTCGACCGCGGCTTTTCCCTGCCGCTGATGGAATGCGCCAGCCGCGGCATGCTGGTCGATCGCGTGACCGGTTACAGGCGCGTCAATGTGTACGAGCCGCAACGCTACACCCATATGCTGTCAGGACTGGTCATCGAGCGCATCGATGCGACGCGTCTTTCCTGCAAGCAGAATTATCTCGTCGTTCGCACCATGGTCGGCGGCGAGATGATGATCTTCTCGGCGGGCGTCTATCTCGACAAGCTGGTCCTGGGCGCGGATGGCGCGAAATTCGAAGAGCGCATCGTCGTCCAGGAATCGCGCCGCGTCGACACGCTTCTGGTCATTCCGCTCTAGCATGGAGCCGCCCGCTCGCCTTGCCTTGACGGAGGACGAAGCGGCCTTCCTCGGGGCGGCGGCGGATACGATCATCCCGGGCGATGAATTGTCGCCCGCAGCGAGCGCGTGCGGCGTTGTCGATTTCATCGACCGCGCGCTGGCCGGTGATTGGGGCCGGGGCGCGCGGCTCTACCGCGACGGCCCGATCGCGAAGGGCAAGCCCGAACATGGCTATCAACTCGGCCTTGCGCCGCGCGAATTCTTTCGCGCCGGAATCGCGGCAGCGCAAGCCTGGACCGTCTCCGCCAAGGAACGAAGTTTCGCATCGCTTTCGGAATCCGAGCGTGCCGAGACGCTGGCCGCGATGGAAGAGGGCAAGGCGGTTTTCGAGGGTTTCGACGCCAGGGAATTCTTCGAAGCCCTCCTCGCGATCGTCGTGGAAGGTTTCTTTTCGGACCCCATCCATGGCGGCAATCGCGGTCTCGCGAGCTGGAAGATGGTCGGCTATCCCGGCCAGCCGGCGAATTACCGCGACGCGATCGCAACCGCGCGCGGCCGGCGCCTTGCTGTGAAGCCGCGCTCGATCGCCGATCTCTCCTAGATCGCGATCATGGTCACGCGTCTCAAAGAAGCCGATGCGGTGATCGTGGGCATGGGCTGGACCGGGAGCATCCTCGCGCGCGAGTTGACCAAAGCGGGGCTCAAGGTCGTGGGACTCGAGCGCGGCGGCATGCGTTTGCCGGAAAAGGACTTTGCCCTTCCCGCCAGCCGCGATGAATTGCGCTATGCAGTGCGGCAGGAATTGGCGCTCGATCCGGGTCTCGAGACCGTGACCATGCGCCACGCCGCCAGCGAGACCGCTTTGCCGATGCGCCGCTTCGGCGCGTTCCTGCCGGGCTCAGGCCTGGGCGGCGCCGGCACGATCTGGAACGGCCTCACTTGGCGCTTCCTTCCTTTCGATCACGCGCCGCGGAGCCGGATTATCGAGCGCTACGGCAAGAACGCCCTCGCCGACGAACTCACCGTCGCCGATTGGGCGATGAGCTATGACGAGCTCGAGCCGTTCTACGACCGGTTCGAGAAATTGTGCGGCACCTCGGGCCAGGCCGGCAATCTGCGCGGCGAATTGATCGCGGGCGGCAAT
>Ga0316624_10000469_pt1 | contig 13619 bp, 8 predicted proteins | sample OWC_Aug_N3_C1_D5_FD_207657 | JGI IMG/M metagenome (GOLD analysis project Ga0316624, IMG submission 207657) | Wetland soil microbial communities from Old Woman Creek delta, Ohio, United States - OWC_Aug_N3_C1_D5_A | ecosystem: Environmental > Terrestrial > Soil > Wetlands | place: USA: Ohio... | reverse complement strand
CTGACAGCTGAGAGCTGACGGCTGAAAGCTGAGAGCTTACTTGAACAGATCGTCGAAGGCCTTCCGGGCCGACGAGGGGGCGGTCGAGTGGGTTTCCCGCTCCACGGTGGTGCGCGGTGCGAAGAACGTGCAGGCGTTGCGGGCGTCCTTCGGCGTGATGCGCACCGGGATCGGCTGCATGCACTCGAACCGGCTGCCGGGGCTGAATGACGCGCACTGGGCGCACGCGTGCAGGTCCACCCCGCACTTCCCGCAGCGGCCCTCGGCGGTCACCGCGGCGGTGATGATGTCGCCGCACCGTGAGCAGCGGAAGACATCCCGAAAACCGGGCATGTTGTAGGTGCGCGGCCCTTCGCGGCGTTCCCCCGGCGCCCGCGGCCCCGGCTTCGGCCCTTCCTTCTTCGGCGGGCGGTCGCGCTCATCGTCCATGTAGCCGCGCTGGCGGTACTTTCTGTCACTCATGACCCGATCCTGCCAGTGACGAGTGGCGAGCAATGAGTAGCGAGGTGGCGTTCGTACGGACCGCCTGGAGCCGGGGGCAAGTGTCGCGCGCCCGAACGCGGGCCGGAGCCATCGAAGAGGCTCCTACTCTAACACAAAGACCCTTTCCGCTCTGCCCATCACCCGGGCTCGCGACGGCACCTTGTCCCCTCGCGACGCCGATCCTCTCGCCGGGCAGTCCTCTGGCACCCGGCAGTTGGAGCCCGGCAGTTTGACCCCGATCCAAGCTCAAGCGTATCATCCGACTCGGCCAGAGTTCTTTCCTAGCGTGCGGGGCGACCGCGCTCTGTGGCGTCCCCTTCGCGCCACGCCCTCGGCGCCCTGCCAGCCCAGAGTGTTCACGGAGGAGCGTCATGCATACCAGACGGATCCTAGCGGTTGCCTCCGCGCTCGTGCTGTGCTTCTCCGGCATGGCGCTCGCGCAGACCACCGGCTCGATCTCCGGTGGCGTTTTCGACCAGAACGGCACCCCGCTCGAAGGCGTGCTCGTGAAGGTGTCGGGAGACATGCTGCCCGCCGGCCGGACGACCACGACATCGAGCACGGGCCAGTACGCGTTCACCCTGTTGACGCCCGGCGTCTACACCGTCGAGGCCTCCAAGCAGGGGATTGGGGAAAGCAAGCGCCAGACCGGCGTCGCGGTCGACAGGAACTCGACGGTGGATCTGGTGCTCGGCCTGGCCCTCAAGGAGTCGATCGAGGTCAGGGGCGAATCGCCGGCCGTTGACCTCAAGTCCACCGAGGTGAACAAGAACTTCACCGCCACCGCGATGGAAGCGCTCCCGTTGCAGCGGTCCTACGCCGGCATGTTCCAGCTGATTCCCGGCGTTGCCGACAACCGCAGCTCGGTGGGCCCGGCGGCCGGCGGCTCACGCCAGGACAACATGTACCTGCTCGACGGCGTCAACATCACCAACCCGGGGTTCGGGTACCTGAGCAGCGAGGTGAACGAGCTCGACATCCAGGAGGTCAACATCAAGCGCGCGGGCGTGTCCGCGGAGTTCGGGCGGACGGCCGGCGTGGTGACCAACGCCGTGACCAGGTCCGGCGCGAACACGATCCACGGGACGGCACGCGTCGACTGGCTCCCCGACGCGCTCATCGGGAGTTTCACGAGCACCGCCTTCCGGGACTCCGGGGTCATCCCGATGGTCACCCCGGCGATCGGCGTCGGCGGACCGTTCGTCAAGGACCACCTGTTCTGGTACGGGTCGGCGCGCTACTTCAACGCGACGCTCGGGTCGGGCCGCACCAACAAGCTCGGGACGCCGCTGCCCGACAGCATCCAGAGCGGTCACGAGCTCTACGCCAAGATCACCGCGAACCTCGGGACGCGGCAGTTCGTCAACGCAGGCTACCGCGACCGCCCGAACAAGAGCACCAACGCGGGCCTCGGGTCGGGCACCTCCCCGGACGTCGGAACCGACAACGACAACAGCTCCCGCATCGCGACCGTCTCCTGGGCGTACTTCCCGGCGAACCGGACGACTCTCGAGGTGAAGTACCTCTACATGAAGGAGAACGGCATCAACACCCCGCTCACGGATCTGGGCTACCTCCCGACGTGGGATCCCAACAATCTCGACGCGATGGGGTACTATACCGACCCCAACCAGGCAAACATCACGGTGGGTGGCGCGGAGTACACCAACACCCAGAACTACCGGCGGCACGAGGTCAGGGGCACGTTCACGCAGTTCTTCGATCTCGGGAAGACGACCCATCAGTTCAAGGCCGGCGGCGGCTACGAGTTTGGAGAAGAGAACCTGAACCGCCTGGCGAACGGCTGGGGCGCCATCTCCGTGTTCTCGTCCTATGTCCGGGCACGCTACTACTTCACGCAGCCGTCTCAGCTCGGCCAGGGGCGGACGTGGTCGGCGTTCGTGCAGGACAACGTCACGATCGCCTCGCGCCTGACGATCAACGCAGGCGTCCTGTTCGACCGGGATGACTTCTCCGAGAACGTGCCCGGCAGCGGCGGCTGCCCGTCCACCGTGACGCTGAAGGGAGGCGCCGCGGTCTATCGGTCCAACGGGGACGTCTGCACGTTCCTGAGCTTCGGGTTCGGCAGCGAGGTTCAGCCGCGCATCGGGGCCACCTTCACCCTCCGCCCGGACAAGGGCGACAAGATCTACGCGAACTGGGGCCGCTATTACGCGATGGATCAGAAATCGAGCGGCCGCAGCCTCGCCCCGCGCCGGATCTACCAGTACGAGGCGCGGTACACCTTCGCCGGTGTCAAGTTCCAGGACTCGCCGCGCCCATCAACGACGGGCAAGATGATCGATCCGGCAATCCTGCCAACCTACAACGACGAGGTGCTCGCCGGTTACGCGACGCCGATCGGGCCGAGCTGGAGCCTCGACACCTACTTCATGTATCGCAACGCCCACGACTTCATCGAGGACACGCCCTCTGCGCCGACGGTCTACAACCCCAGCGGATCGTACGCGGCTGCGAACATGCCCTGCTCCCTGTTCGTCGCATGCCAGGGCGCAGTGGCCAAGCGCTCCTACAAGGCGTTCGGCGTCGAGTTGGCCCGGCGCCTGGCGGATCGCTGGAGCGCGAACATCAGCTATACCTGGAGCCGGTTCGAGGGGAACTTCGACCTTGATTACGGCGGCGAGGCTTCTGTCTTCAACACCTCGTCGTTCATCCAGGACGGGCCTGGCACCATGGTCCAGGATCCGAACCGGTACGGGCCGCTGCGTCAGGATCGGCCGCACGTGTTCAAGCTGTTCGGCACCTGGCTGCCCTTCGAGGCGTTGACGCTGGGCGGCTACTTCCGCGTGCAGAGCGGCACACCATGGAATGCGCGCGGGCAGGACACGCAGGGCGGATCAGCCCTCAACTACCTGGAGCCGGCAGGGTCACATCGGAACCCGACGTGGGCCAACTTCGACCTGCTCGTGTCCTACGCGGTGCCACTGGGAGGCCGGGCAAAGGCGGTATTCGAGGGACGGGTGCTCAATCTCTTCGGCAACCAGACGCAGCTCTCCACCGACTCGGTCGAGTACCTGACGCTCAGCCTCCCCTCGAGTTGGTCGGGCATCTTCATCCCGCCCGGGTATGACACCAGCCCGAACTCGTTCTACGGGACCGCGAACGGGTACGCGCCGCCGCGTCGGCTGGTTGTCGCGGCGAAACTGATGTTCTAAGCGCGCCCGGCGGGGAGAATATCCGGCCCGGCACCCTGTGGTGCCGGGCCTTCTTGTCTTCGCGTCCGGCGAGAGGGGCCGGCTGGACACTGACCGGTAGGGCGAGTGGGCAAGAGCCTTTCCTACCCGCCCTACCTGCCCTTCCTGCCCTCCTTGCCCGCCCTGCCCAGCGCGTTCAGGAAGTCCCGGGCACGGGCGTAATCCGGCCGAAGCTGCAGTGCTTCCTCCGCGCGCTGCCGTGCGTCGGGGATCCGCCCGCTCTCCGCGTAGAGCACCGCGAGGTTCAAGCGCGCCGTCGGGCTCGCCGGATCGAGCTGGCAAGCCGTTTCGAGCGCGGCAATCGCCTCCGGGCGACGGCCCAGTTGGACGAGCGCGAGCCCGAGCGCCTCGCGCGCCGCGGCATCCCCCGGAGTCAGCCGCGCTGCGCGCTGGAGGAAAGGCTCGGCGAGAGCGGCATCCCCGAGATCGAGTGCAAGGCGGCCGACGGCGAGCTGGGAGGCTCCATCCAGGTCTTCGGGTGAAGGAATCGCGTGAAGCGCCCGAATCGCTTCCGCAGTGGCGCCCGTTGCCGAGAGCGCCCGGGCCAGGTCGAACGCCGCGACATCTCCCCGGGTGCGTGCCTGCAGCGCGGCGCGCAGGTGCGGGATCGCCTCGGCTGCGCGCCCGAGATCGAGAAGCGCCTCGCCGAGAGCCAGCCGTGTCTCCGGGCGGCCCGGTTCGGCCGCCAGTGCTCGCTCGAGGTGCAGGAGCGCCTGGGCGGCGTCGCGGCGGTTCAGATACGCCTCGCCGACGCGATACAGGAGAAGGGCGCGGTCGGGATCCGCGGGCTCAGCCCGCGCCAGCAGGAACATGGCAGCGGCGTCCTGCCCGGTGTCGATGTCGTGCAGGATCATCTCCGCACGCTCGCCCGACAACCCGTTGTCCAACCCGAGATTGAGATTGAAGAGGATCCCCAGACCCGCGACGGCCCCGGCGCCGACGGCCAGACCCACCCAGCGCGCCGCACGGCATCGGTCCCAGAGGGCGACCACCGCCCCGGCACCTGTGATCGACAGCGCGACGAGCATCGGCAGGCGGTACCGGCCGGCGACAAAGAAGATGGCGACGGCCACACCATAGACGGGCACGAACGCCGCCCAGCGCCACCAGGCGAGGCCCGCCGTACCGGATCGATCCCGCCCCGGCCGCCCGAGCCACAACCCGCTGATCCCGAGAGGCAGCAGCAGCCATGGCCCCACGACGAGCGCTCGGAGCAGCGTGGCTTCGTCGCGACTGTAGTACGCGTAACTGAAATTGAGCGGGAGGTCGATCGCGTTGAACACGTAGACGATCTTCCTCGCGAAGAGCTTCACCGCGTCTCCCGGCCTGGTCTTGATCCACGACCACGCCTGCCCGTAGAACCACGACGATGCCTGGACATCGGTAAGAGTGCGGCCCTCGGCCTTCTCCGCGACCCGGCGCATGTCGCGGTCCTGGCCCGCGATCGACGGGGTGATCCCCGCCACGAGGTGGTAGGTGCCGTCGGCCTCGGCGTTGTTGCCGATGTAGAAATTCAGCCCCCCGTGGGAGGAGACCAGGGCCGGCTGGCCGGCGACGGCGTAGTTGTGCGCCACGACAGGAGCCAGGGCGATGACCAGCCCGCCCGCCAGCCGCAGGGCGGGCGCCAGGCCGCCCGTCGGCACCCGGCGCCACCCCGAGCCCGAGGGCCGGGCCACGCGAAGCAGCATCGGGCCGGCGAGCGTCAGCACGACGGCAACCACAGCCCAGGCCGCCATGTTCGGTCGGTTGAGCACGTGCAGCCCGAGCACGACACCTGCTGCCAGAAAGACCCGACGGCCTCCATGCAACCACGCGCGAGCGAGCAGCCACAGGCCCAGCGCCGCGAGAAACGGATCGATCGCGGACTGGAGGACCAGGATCTCATTGAAGGCGAAGTAGCCGGTGAGCGAGGCCAGCGCGACCGCGATCCACCACGCCCGATCGCCAAACCACATGCGGGCCGTCGCACCCATGAGCCCGACACCGGCCGTGCCGAGCGCGATCTGCGCAACCTGGACCGCGAAGACCGATCCTCCGGACAGGGCGAGGATCCCCGCGAGAAAGTAGATGTAGAGCGGCGAGACGAAGAACACCCGGTGAGGAGCGAGCAGATCGCCCCCGGCAACCTGCCGCGCCAGGTCCAGGTAGACCCCGGGATCGAGATCGCCATGCGGCCGGAGCAGCGGATGCGCCTGCAGCTGGAGCAGCACGACCAGCTTGATTGCGAGAGCCACCCCCAGCGCGAGCCACACCAGATGGGCGCGCCGCTCCGGCGGCGCGTGGCGGGAGCCCGGCCGATCCTGCCGAGAAGCCTTCTTCACTGCGAGGCCGATTATAGGCCGGAGGCCCGGTTCGACACCCGCCTCATCCTTGACAATCCCCCTCTTTCCTGTTAATTCACGATTGTTCTGGGTTCCCGAGATCTCGCAAGTCAGGCCGAGAGCAGGTAAGCTGGGTTAGGGTTTCCCTCAAGGTTTCACCCGACGCGGTCGCCTGGTCCGCTGCCTCCCCGACGCTCGTGCGGCGGCCCGCCGGCCGGTGACTCGATTCGGACGATGGCTCAAACCTTCGGTCGGGGCGCCAACACCCTGGTCAAAGCCAGTCTCGCCGCGTTGGTCGTCTTCGTCGGCGGCCTGGGCGGACTGCTGTATATCCTGCAGAGCTCTCCCTACGTCACCGGGGCCTGGGTGGAGCTCGCCCAGCCGATCCAGTTCAGCCACGAGCGGCACGTGGCCGGCAACGGCATCGACTGCCGGTACTGCCACACCTCGGTCGAGGATTCGTCCTTTGCCGGCATCCCGCCGACGAAGACCTGCATGAACTGCCACTCCCAGATCTTCTCGGACAGCCCGTTCCTCGAGCCGGTGCGCGCCAGCTTCCAGACCGGCCGGTCGATCGAGTGGCGGCGGGTGCACGATCTGCCCGACTACGTCTACTTCAATCACAGCATCCACGTCGCCAAAGGGATCGGTTGCTCGACCTGCCACGGGCGCGTGGACCGCATGCCGTTGATGTATCAGGTGCAGACGCTCCAGATGGGGTGGTGCCTCGATTGCCATCGCAACCCGGAGCGGTACGTCCGGCCCAGGGAGTACGTGTACAAGATGGACTACGAGCCACCGTCGGACCAGCTCGCGCTCGGGCGCCGGCTGGTGGCCGAGTACAAGATCCGATCGCTGACAGACTGCGACACCTGTCACCGGTGAGCCCGGCCGGCCGCGGCCCGGGCCCGGGGACATCCACCGTCAACGCGGAGACGATGAGCGAGACACGACCGCTGGACCTCGAAACAGTTCGCGCCCGGTTGAGAGAGGCGCGAGGGCTGGAGTATTGGCGCTCGCTCGACGAAATCGCCGACACCGAGGAGTTTCGCGATCTGCTGCAGCGCGAGTTCCCGCAGGGCGCTTCCGAGATGGCCGACCCGGTGGGCCGACGCGACTTCCTGAAGCTGATCGGCGCGTCACTCGCGCTCGCAGGTGTCACCGCCTGCACCAAGCAGCCGCCCGAGAGGATCGTCCCCTACGTCAAGCAGCCCGAGGAGCTGGTCCCGGGCAAACCGCTCTTCTTTGCGACCTCGATGCCGCATCGCGGCTACGCGGCAGGGCTGCTGGTCGAGAGCCACGAGGGCCGTCCGACCAAGGTCGAGGGCAATCCCGACCATCCGGCGAGCCTCGGCGCCACCGACGTTTTCGCGCAGGCCTCGGTCCTCGAGCTCTACGATCCCGACCGTTCCCAGACCATTACCTACCTCGGAGAGATCAGAACCTGGGGCGCGCTGACGAACGCGCTGCAGACGGCTGTCGAAGCCAAGCGCGGCACCCAGGGGGCAGGGCTTCGGATCCTCACCGGGACGGTGACCTCGCCCACGCTGGCCAGCCAGCTGCAGCAGGTCCTGACCGAGCTCCCCTCGGCCAGGTGGCATCAGTGGGAGCCGGTCAGTCGCGACTCGGTCCGTGCCGGAGCCGTGCTCGCGTTCGGCGAGGCGGCCGACACCGTCTTCCACGTCGACCAGGCGCGCGTCATCCTGTCGCTGGACGGCGACTTCCTCTCGTCGGGCCCGGGCCACCTCAGGTACACCAGGGACTTCGCCGCTGGCCGCCGCGTCCACGGCGGGACCGACCAGATGAACCGACTCTACGCGGTCGAGAGTGCCGTCACGATCACCGGGCAGATGGCGGATCATCGACTGCCGCTGAAGGCCTCGGAGATCGAGTCGTTCGCACTGGAGGTTGCTTCGGCGCTCGGCGTCCCGGGCGTCCCGGCCGACCCGGCGCGGCTGGAGAGGCTTCGTGCGGAGCACCCGGCAGCGCAGATCGATCGCTGGATTCGCGCTCTGGTGGCCGACCTCCAGCGCCACCCCGGCGCGAGCCTGGTCGTCGCGGGCGACGAGCAGCCGGCCAGTCTGCACGCCCTGGCCCACTCGATCAACGCCACACTGGGCAACGTCGGGACGACGGTGACCTACATCGAGCCGGTCGAGCCGAACCCGGTCGATCAGCTCGACTCGCTTCGCAGTCTCGCCGCGGACATGGATCGGGGCCAGGTGGATCTGCTCGTGATCCTCGGCAGCAATCCCGTCCTGACGGCGCCCGCGGATCTGCGTTTTGCCGATCGCATGGCGAAGGTCGCTCTCCGGATTCACCTCGGTCTCTACCAGGACGAGACGGCGGCGCTCTGCCACTGGCACGTGCCGCAGGCGCACTACCTCGAGTCGTGGAGCGATGCCCGCGCCTTCGACGGGACGGCGAGCCTGATCCAGCCGCTGATCGCGCCGCTCTACGACGGCAAGACCGCGCACGAGCTGGTGACCCCTTTCGCCAAGCCGCCAGGTCAGTCCGGGCACGACATCGTCCGGGCCTACTGGAAGGGCTGGTTCGACCAGCGGCAGGCGGGCTGGGATTTCGAGGAGTTCTGGCGCAAGTCGCTGCACGACGGTCTCGTGGCCGGCACCGCCTCGGCGGCCAAGGTCGTGACGCTGCGCCCGCTCGCCCTCACGCCGCCTTCGGCAGGCCGGCCTGCGGGCGGCGCCAACCCGCTCGAGATCATCTTCCGCGCCGACCCGTCAGTCTTCGACGGGCGCTTCGCCAACAACGGCTGGCTCCAGGAGCTGCCGCGCCCACACACGAAGCTGACCTGGGACAACGCTGCGCTGATCGGCCCGGCAACCGCCGGGCGGCTTGGCCTCGCGAACGGCGACGAAATCGAGGTGCGGTGCCGCGGGCGCAGCGTGGCGGCGCCGGTGTGGGTGCTGCCCGGGCAGCCGCGCGACTGCATCCTCGTACACCTTGGCTACGGCCGTACGCGGGCGGGACAGGTGGGCAACCTCGTCGGCTTCGATGCGTACGCGATTCGCTCGTCTGAGGCCCAATGGTTCGATCGCGGCGTCGAGATCAGGAGGACCGGCAGGCGGCACGAGTTCGTCTCGGCGCAGAACGAGCAGATGATGCACGGGCGTCACCTTGTCCGGGCCGCGACGCTCGAGGAGTACCGAAGGAACCCCAAGTTCGCTCACGAGCAGGTCGAAGCGCCGGCGCCGTCGGACACGCTCTACCCCGAGGATCACAAGTACACGGGGCACGCCTGGGGAATGACGATCGACTTGAACGCCTGCACCGGCTGCAACGCGTGCGTGGTGGCGTGTCAGGCCGAGAACAACATTCCGGTCGTCGGCAAGCGGGAGGTCGGCCGCGGCCGCCGAATGCACTGGCTGCGCATCGACCGGTACTACCGGGGCGACCCCGAGAACCCGGTCTCGTTCAACCAGCCGGTGCCGTGCATGCAGTGCGAGAACGCGCCGTGCGAGGTGGTCTGCCCGGTCGGGGCGACCAACCACAGTTCCGAGGGCCTCAACGACATGGTGTACAACCGCTGTGTCGGCACCCGGTACTGCTCGAACAACTGCCCCTACAAGGTGCGGCGCTTCAACTTCTTCCTCTACCAGGACTGGTCCACGCCGAGCCTCGAGCTGATGAGGAACCCCAACGTCACGGTGCGAAGCCGCGGCGTCATGGAGAAGTGCACCTACTGCGTGCAGCGGATCAGCGCCGCCAAGATAGAGGCGGAAAAGCAGAATCGTCCGGTCGCCGACGGCGACATCCTGACCGCCTGCCAGGCCGTCTGCCCGGCGGAGGCGATCGTCTTCGGTGACATCAACGATCCGAAGAGCCGGGTCGCCCGACTCAAGGCCGACCCGCTGAACTACGGGCTGCTCGAGGACCTCAACACGCGGCCGCGCACGACTTACCTGGCGGCCGTCAGGAACCCGAACCCGGAGATGCCAGCCGCCTCCGGCGCCGACGACGAGCCCTCGAGGGAGGCAAGGTAGCAGGAGATGGCCGAACCCGCCCGCCAGATGCCGCTCGGCGAGCCACAGGGGCCGGCTCCATCGCCGTTCATCGCCCCGGGCCACACGTTCGAGACCGTCACCGACAAGATTAGCGCGATCGTGCTGACGCGCCGGACGCCGCTCGGCTGGCTGGCCGGCTTCGCGGTGGCCTTCGCCATCGTGATGGTGTTCCTCGTCGCCGTGACGTACCTCTTCCTGAAGGGCACGGGGATCTGGGGCATCAACATCCCCATCGGCTGGGGCTTCGCGATCGTGAACTTCGTCTGGTGGATCGGGATCGGCCACGCAGGCACCCTCATCTCGGCGATCCTGCTGCTGCTGCACCAGAAGTGGCGGATGTCGATCAACCGCTTCGCCGAGGCGATGACGCTGTTCGCCGTCGCGTGCGCGGGCATCTTCCCGGTGATCCACACGGGGCGCCCATGGCTGGCGTACTGGCTGCTGCCCTACCCGAACACGATGGGGGTATGGCCCCAGTTCCGCAGCCCGCTCATCTGGGACGTGTTCGCGGTCTCGACCTACGCCACCGTGTCGGCGCTCTTCTGGTTTGTCGGCCTGCTTCCGGACCTGGCCACCCTGCGCGACCGGGCGAAATCGGCAGCTGGCCGCATTGTCTACGGGATCCTCGCAATGGGCTGGCGGGGCTCGGCCCGGCACTGGGCCCGGTACGAGATGGCGTACCTGCTGCTGGCGGGCCTCGCGACGCCGCTCGTGCTCTCGGTGCACACGGTGGTCAGCTTCGACTTTGCCATCGCGATCCTGCCCGGGTGGCACACGACGATCTTCCCGCCGTACTTCGTCGCCGGCGCGATCTACTCCGGGTTCGCGATGGTGCTCACGCTCGCGATCCCGATCCGTGCGGCGTACGGCCTCGGGGACTTCATCACGAAGCGGCACCTCGACAACATGGCCAAGGTGATGCTGGCCACCGGTCTCATCGTCGCTTACGGCTACATGACCGAGGCGTTCATCGCGTGGTACAGCGGGAACACGTACGAGCGCTACATGGCTTTCAACCGCATGACGGGGCCGTATGCCCCCGTGTACTGGGCGCTCATCGCCACCAACGTGGTCATCCCGCAGGTGCTCTGGCTGAAACGGGTCCGCTCGAGTGTGCCCCTCCTCTTCGCCGTCGCGCTGGTGGTGAATACCGGGATGTGGCTCGAGCGCTTCGTGATCGTCGTGACGAGCCTGCACCGCGATTTCCTGCCCTCGTCGTGGGGGATGTACTACCCGACCGTTTGGGACTGGGCGACCTTTCTGGGCACGATCGGGCTCTTCGTCGCGCTGCTGTTCCTCTTCATCCGCTTCCTGCCGATGATCTCGATTTTCGAGATGCGGACGCTGCTGCCGCAGGCACGGGTGAAGGAAGCCAGGTGATTCGGTGAGTGAGCGGATGAGCGCCGGACGTTCCGACCTGCATGGCCTGATGGCCGAGTTCGACAGCCCGACCGCGCTGGTGGAGGCGAGCCGCCGGGCGCGGGCGGAAGGCTATCGGAAGATGGACGCGTACACGCCGTTCCCGATCGAGGAACTGCACGAGGCCCTCCACCTTCATGACGCGCGGGTGCCGCTCATCGTGCTCTGCGGGGGTGTCCTCGGCGGGCTGCTCGGATACGGCCTCGAGTACTGGGTCTCCGTCATCGCGTATCCGATCAACGTCGGCGGGCGGCCGTTCCACAGCTGGCCGGCGTTCATCCCGGTCACGTTCGAGACGACCGTGCTCGTGGCTGCGATCTCGGCCGTGGTCGGGATGATCGCGCTCAACGGCCTGCCAATGCCGTATCACCCCGTGTTCAACGCCCCGCGGTTCAAGCTCGCGACCCGGGATCGGTTCTTCCTCTGCATCGAGGCGGCCGACCCCAGGTTCGACCGGGTCGGGACCAGGCGGTTCCTCGAGAGCCTGTCGCCTCGGGAGGTCACTGAAGTTGCGCCGTAACGCCCGGTGTCTCATCGTGGGTTCGGGCCTGGCGGTCGTGCTTGCCGGGGCGGGCTGCCGCCAAGACATGCAGGATCAGCCGAAGTTCATCCCGCTGCGGGCGAGCGAGTTCTTCGCCGACCACCGCTCCGGGCGGCCGATCGTGGAGGGGACCTTGGCGAGGGGGCGCCTCCAGGAGGACGAGTTGCTCAGCACCGGGAAGGTGAACGGGCAGTTGGCCGACACCTTCCCGTTCCCGGTCACCGCCGAGGTGCTCTCGCGCGGCCGAGAGCGGTTCGACATCTTCTGCTCGCCGTGCCACGACCGGACCGGCGGCGGCGACGGGATGGTCGTACGGCGCGGGTACAAGCGGCCGCCCTCGTACCACATCGACCGGCTGCGCGACATGCCGGCCGGGTACTTCTTCGACGTGATCACGAACGGCTTTGGTGCAATGGCTGACTACCGCTCGCAGATTCCGGAACGGGATCGCTGGGCGATCGTCTCCTACGTGCGAGCGCTGCAGCTGAGCCAGCACGCGACGATCGAGGATGTGCCGCCCTCCGAGCGGCCGAAGCTCGAAGGCGGGAGCCGCTGATGGATCAGATCACCACGTCGGCCCGGGCCGACTGGGCAGCGCTCCAGCGATGGTCGCTCATCGCGGGAGTGGTCGGGCTGGCGGCGCTGGCCTTCGGCGGGTTCGCAAACCCCGGCCAGTTCTTCCACTCGTACTTGATCGCCTTCATTTACTGGCTCGGCATCGGATCGGGCTCGCTCGCGCTCCTGATGATCTATCACCTGACCGGCGGGGCCTGGGGCGCGCTCATCAGGCGGGTCCTCGAGGCTGCCTCGCGGACGCTGCCGCTGATGGCCGCCCTGTCCGTTCCTCTGGCGTTCGGGTTGTCGCACGTCTACCTGTGGACCGACACGGCACGGACGATGGCGGATCCTGTCCTCGTCAAGAAGGTCGCGTACCTCAACGTGCCGTTCTTCCTGATGCGGGCGGCCCTTTACTTCGCGGTGTGGCTCACCCTGGTGTTCTTCCTCAACCGGTGGTCGCGCCAGCAGGACCGCACGGCTGACCCGGCGTTCGAGGACCATATGCGCCGGCTGAGTGGGATCGGCCTTCCGCTGTGGGGCCTTGCGGTGACCTTTGCGGCGTTCGACTGGATCATGTCGATCGATCCGTACTGGTTCTCGACCATCTTCGGGGCCCTGCTCATGGGCGGCCAGGGTCTGAGCGGCCTGGCGTTTGCCATCGGGGTGGTGTACCTGCTGTCGCGGGGCGGCGTTCTCGGCCGTCCGTTCTCGCCGGCCCACCTGCTCGACCTCGGCAACCTCCTGCTGGCCACGGTGATGCTGTTCGCGTACTTCGCCTACTCGCAGCTCGTCATCATCTGGGCAGGGAATCTGCCTGAGGAGATCCGTTGGTACCTGGCCCGGATCGCAGGCGGCTGGAAGGCGATCGCGGTCGTGCTGGCCGTGTTCCACTTCGCGGTGCCCTTCGTTCTGTTGCTGTCGCGCGTGACCAAGCGCCGGCTTGGCACATTGGCGGCGGTGGCTACGATGGTCCTGGGGGCGCAACTCCTGTACGTGTTCTTCCTGATCGCGCCTGAGTTCTACCGGAAGGGCCTCACTGTTGGATGGATGGATCTCG
>Ga0316624_10000467_pt1 | contig 13649 bp, 11 predicted proteins | sample OWC_Aug_N3_C1_D5_FD_207657 | JGI IMG/M metagenome (GOLD analysis project Ga0316624, IMG submission 207657) | Wetland soil microbial communities from Old Woman Creek delta, Ohio, United States - OWC_Aug_N3_C1_D5_A | ecosystem: Environmental > Terrestrial > Soil > Wetlands | place: USA: Ohio... | reverse complement strand
GCGCGTCTTGCACGCTGGACGATCAACCTGCGCGACGGCAGTGACCGCGTGACCGAGACCGTGATCGGCCCGCCGGGAGATCTCCCGGTGATTCCGGCCGCCTCCCAGGGACGCCCCTACACTCACGGCTGGATGCTGAGCATGAACCCCGACATGCAGGGTCCACCGGTCGCCGGCGGCCCGGTCGGGGTGATGTTCAACCTCCTGCTGAGGCTGGACTTCGCCGGCAAGCCGCCGCAGGCGCTCGCTCTGCCGCCCGGCCATTGCTTCAGCGAGCCGGTGCACGTGCCGCCCTCGCAACCATCACATGAGGGGTGGCTGCTCACCGTAGTCGATCAGCAGACCGGCGCGTCTGACTTCAGGCACGCGCTGTGGATCCTCGATGCCGGCAACGTCGCTGCCGGCCCCGTCGCGCGCGTGCACATTGCGCACCGCCTGAGGCCCCAGGTGCACGGCTGGTGGGTGAGCGCGGCCGCGCTCGCCGCCGCCTGACTCGCAGCGCCGTCGCGTGCCGCGCACGCGTCCGGTGTTAGCTCCGGGAGAAGTACGCCATCGCCCGGAATTCCATTGAGCGGCGCGGGCGAGCATCAGGGCGGGTGGTGTCACGGAAGGCGGTGTGCGGACAGCGCCAGGCGTTGCCGTGATCCGAGTCGTAAAACTTGATGAAGATCACCTCGTCCGGCTCCATGTCCGGGAAGTACCACCAGCGGTGTGCGGGCGAGTAGTGGAAGATGGTCGCGGCCGACATGTTCTCTTCGCCCTCTATCGGCGCATACAACGCATCCCCCGTGGGGATCTCCGCCACGTCGACCTTCGTGTTGTGCGTGCCTTCGTCGTCACGTACCGAGCGTCCCTCGCACAGCGCGAGCGGCATGTCCTGCGGCGGCGCAGACAACACGCGCCACAGGCTGAAGGCGATGAAACGCCGGTACCCCGGGCCCTCGGGATGGGCCTTGCGGTAGAGCCGCTCGGCGATACGCCCTGCGCAGCTTTCCGTAAAGTCGACGTGTGCCTCCGCGGCGGGCGGCTGCACGCTCGCGCTGGTGGGACCGGACGAGCGCATCATTCCGCCCATCGGCACCACGACGTCCGCGCCGCTCAGGCGCATGGCGACCTCTGCGACCTGGGCGGCATAGGCGGAGTCGGGTCCGTACTGATCGGTCCAGTCGGTGATCGCGCTGTGATGCCGACCCAGGCAGAAGCCGTGCCCATCGAGCGTAAAGGGAGCCGCCAGCCGGGCGTTGCGGATGGTCACGGGATACGGCGCATAGACGCCCGTGTTGAACTCTTTACCGGGGGCCCAGAAACGGCGGTTGATGCGCGAGGTCGGCACCAGGTAGTCGATCGTCGACTGCACTGCCGCGGCCGCCTGACTCATACGCGCCTCATCCCTTACGCCCGAAAGTCGAGGCTCCCACGCCGTTCGGCGAAGCGCCAGCCCTCTGGGGACTTCACCAGCGTGTCGTCATAGCTGCCGATCAGGGGCGGGGCAGCAGACTGAATGGGTGGTCCGCCATCATCGGCGGCACGCCCGGTAAACAGCAGTATCTGACTGGAGGCGCGCGCGCGGGCGTCGCTCTCGAGCGTTACGAGGACATTGGCCACGATGTGTCGCGCGGCGCGGCGCGGGCGGGACCTGAAGGCCGCGAGGATGACAGCGCGCCCGCTGATGAAGTCATCCGGGGCGGTTGGCCGGCTCATGCGCCCATCTTCGGTGTAAAGCGCCGCCAGTGCGTCCCAGTCGCCCGCGTCGCTCAGGGCTGCGTAGCGCGTGATCAGTTCCGCAATGGCAGCCCTGGCCGTCCAGGCGAGTGCCTCATCCATCCTTGAACCCTTCGCGCGCACGGCTGTTGTCGAGCACGATCGGCTGACCGGTCACCGGATGAGGGTAGTGGAACGGGACGGTATCGGTCGCGGGCCACAGCCGCGGCGGCGGATCGATGAGTTCATCCGGTCCGAGAGGGTCCTGCGGGTAGCACCTCGTGGCCATGGGGATGAAATCGATCGGGGTCTTCTGCCACCCCTCGGCGAAGCTGCCGTGCCAGAAGGGGTAATAACGCAGCGCCTTGATCTTCCATACGGCACCCGCGCGCATGTAGTCGTTCTCGTAGATGCCACCTTCCCACCAGGCACGCGGATTGCCCTCGGCCGTGTGGTGCAGGCCGGCCTGCATCACAGAGCGCCCGCGGACCTGGGCCGTGCGGCGGTCCGGCGCGACGTCGATGACCATCTGCAGCTGCGGGTGATCGAGCAGCCAGCCGTAGCGCGGGCCGTTGTGCCCCTGGGTGAAGTGCGTCCGGAAGCGCTCGATGTACAGGCGGCGCACGCCGGCCTTGCCCTTGTAGATGCCGCCGAGAAACCACACCTCACCGTCGTCGGCAAAGAGGTCGACCACCTCGTTGTACTGCGACTTGTCGATAAAGTAGCCGTACGTGTACTGAATCCGGCGGATCTGGTGAATATCCTGCTGCACCGCGAGCTCGTGCTCGAGCTTTTCGATGCGGGCGGTCAGGGCGCCGATGTCGTTCATGTTGAAGTCTCTCTCCGCTGGCGACATATTTGTATGCATTGCCTACAAAAAAGCAATAGGACCTGCATGCCCGATATCCTGACAACGCACGTGGGCAGCCTGCCGCGCGGCGGTGAACTCGTACCGCTGTTGCTCGCCCGCGATCACGGTGAGCCCTACGACGCGGCGGCCTTCGAGCGGCTCGTACAGGCGGCCGTCCGGGATGCCGTGGCGAAGCAGGAGGCGGCCGGGGTATCGATCGTGAGCGACGGCGAACTCGGCAAGGTCGGCTACTCGACGTACATCACCGAGCGGCTGTCGGGCTTCGGCGGCCACGTCGCCCGCAAACCGGCACTCGATCTGGCGCCGCTGCCGCAGCTGCGCAAGAAGCTCGCCGCGATCATGGGCGAGCAGGAGTTCGTGCGCGCGAGCTGCGTGGGCCCGGTGCGGCTGGTCAATCTGGATCCGTGTCACGAGGATATCCGCCGCTTCGCGCGTGCCCTCTCGGGCCGCAGTGTGCGCGGGTTTATGAATGCGGCGTCGCCGGGCCTGATCAGTGCGTTTCAGCCCAATGCCTTCTATCCCAGCCACGAGGCGTATCTGGCCGACCTGGTGAGCGCCATGCGTGCGGAGTACAGGGCCATCGTCGCGAGTGGCTTGCAGCTGCAACTGGACTGTCCGGACCTGGCGATGTCGCGCCACACCGGCTACCAGGACCTGAGCGAGGAGGAGTTCCTGAGGATTGCCGCGGCGAACGTCGAGGCGCTGAACGCCGCCACGGCGGACATCCCGCCGGAAAGGATGCGCATGCACGTGTGCTGGGGCAACTACGAAGGGCCGCACGACTGTGACATCCCCCTCGAGCGCGTGCTCGGCATCATTCTCAGGGCCCGCCCGGCGACGATCCTGTTCGAGGCGGCCAATGCACGCCACGAACACGAGTGGAAGGTCTGGGCCGAGACGAAGATCCCCGGGGACAAGATACTCGCGCCGGGCCTGATCGACACCCGCTCCAATTACGTCGAGCATCCCGAGCTTGTCGCGCAGCGCATCGAGCGCTTCGCCGCCATCGTCGGTGTCGAGCGCGTGATCGCCAGCACCGACTGCGGTTTCGGTACCTTTGCCGGCTACGGCAAGATCGACCCGGCCGTCACCTGGAAGAAGTTGCGCGCGCTGCGCGAGGGTGCCGACATTGCCTCGGCCCGACTGCAGTAATGTCGGACCCGGTCTCAGTACCCCGACCGCACTGCGAGGGCTGCGTGCTGCCCGGCGTACGGCGCCCTGCTGCGCCGCACGACGGGCTTGCTCGGGCAGCGCGTGTTTCCACGCAGTGCCGGCCCGTGCTTTCCTGCATCCGCACGGCATGTTCTGATCCGGATATGTTTACTTCACAGGAGACTCGCATGCGCCCACCGGTCCTGCTCCTAGCTGCGACGCTGACCTTTGCCGCTGCGCTGGCCGATGCCGCCGAGTGCCGCCTGACGCCCAAGCAGGTGGTCACGCGGTTCATGACCGAGTTCTACGTTGAGAAGCGGGTACGCGAGGCGTTCGAGACCTGGGTGGAGCCCGGCTACATTCAGCACAATCCACTGGCGGCGACGGGCCGCGACGCGGCGATCGGCTTCCTGGAGCCCTTTTTCCAGGGGCATCCGGACGCGGTCTATTCGATCAAGCGCATCATCGCAGACGGCAATCTCGTCGCCGTGCACTCGCATGCCAGGTTCGCGCCGGACGATCGCGGGCTTGCGGTCGTGGACATCCTGCGCGTCGAGCACTGCAAGATCGCAGAGCACTGGGACGTGGCGCAGCCGGTGCCGGAGAAGTCGGTCAATTCCAACGGGATGTTCTGATGCGTTTCGCAGGCCAGACCGTGGTCGTGCTCGGCGAGACCACTCCGTGGCGCCGGAGGTGTTCAAGCGCGGGGCGAGCCCTGCACAGCTTGCAGCGGTGCGTTCCAGCCTGGGTGGCGCCGTACCGATGAAGCGCATGGGCGAGCCGGAGGAAGTGGCACGCGCGGTGCTGTTCCTCGCCTCGGCGGAGGCGAGCTTCATCACGGGCGTGGATCTGAACGTCGACGGCGGAACTCCCGAGCTCTGACCCGTCGCGCCCCGGCAGGCGCGAGGCTCCTGCTCCGGCCGCGGTCATGTCAGGTCCTCGAGGCTGATGTGTTGGCCCGCCGCCGCGGCATGAGCGGCCGCGCGGCGCAGGCGCTCGATGTGCAGACGCCCCTCCGGAACCGGCTCCTGCGGCAGGGCGGCCCGACACGCACGGTGGATTTCGTCGAAGTCCTCCGCGAATTCCGGGTGGGTGAAGATCACCGCGCGATCCTCCAGCATGCCGGCGAGCGTCTTCTGCCCCACCTCCAGCGGATCCATGCCCGCCTCGAACGCGCTGCCGAATTGCTCCAGCTGCGCGCGCTGCGGCGGCGGAAATCCCGAGGCCGCAAAGCCGAGCGGGCGCCTGAGTGACGAATCCCACGCGTTGGTTCTCGTCAGGCCGGGACACATCAGGGACACGCCGATTCCGTACCGCGCCAGATTGAAGCGCAGGCACTCGGTGAGGCCGCGCACCGCGAACTTGCTCGCCGTGTAAATGCCGGCCTGCGGTCCGGGCAGGTACGCCGCCATGGAGGCCACATTCACGATGTGTCCGCCCTGTCCCAGGGCCTTGATGCGGGGAATGAACGTCACGAGTCCGTTCACCACCCCGCCGAAATTCACGCCCATGATCCAGTCGTAGTCGGCATAACTTGCCTCGTCGGTGGGTCCAAACACGCTGACGCCGGCGTTGTTGACCAGGATGTGAACGGGGCCGATCTCGTCGGCCACCTCGCACCAGCGCCCGCGGTCGGTGACGTCGAGGGCGATGAAGCGCGGCTGGCGCAGCCGTTGCTGCGTGAACCAGGCGGCCGCCTGTGCCTGGTACTCAGTGTTGCGGTAGGTCAGCACGAGATCGATGCCTGCGCCCGCGAACGCGCGCGCGATGCCAAAGCCGATGCCGGACACCCCGCCGGTGATGAGTGCAGTCTTGCCTTCAAAGTCCATGCGCTGTCCCCTCGCGGCGCTACTTAGCATTTGTTAGTGTTACATAGCAAATTGACGCGCGGGGTGATCATGTCTGACCTCGAAGCACGCTTGGCGGCGCTTGAGCATCGTGTCGGGGAACTCGAGGACACCAGTGCCATCCGCCGCCTGCACTGGGCCTACGGTTACTACATCGACTTCAATCGCGCGGAGGATGTGGTGCAACTGTTTGCCGATGACGGTGTGGTGGTGTTCCTGTCGGGCGAGTACCGCGGGCATGCCGGCGTACGCCGTCTCTACGGTACCTGGTTCCAGAATTTCTTCACGCAGGGGGTGAACGGACCGGTGGACGGCTTCCTGCTCGATCATTTTCAGATGCAGGACATCATCACGGTGGCAGCGGACCGGCGCACCGCGAAAGGCCGCTTCAGGGGGCTGCTCATGGGCGGCAGCCACGAGACCCGCCCGTACAAGCCGCAGGGCCTGCCGCTGCAGTTCTATGAAGCGGGCATCTACGAGAATGACTATGTTCGCGAGGGCGGCGTCTGGAAGATCAAGCGCCTCGATTACATGATGCAGTGGCAGGCGGATTACGAGAAGGGCTGGGCGAGGACCGTCGCGCACCTGCAGCCGGCAACGCAGACCTATCCGGCCAATCCGCTCGGCCCGGACGTGCTGCTTCCGGCCGCCGATGTTCGGCGCACGTGGCCGTACCGACAGGACGTGCCCATGCACTTTGCGCATCCGCGCTTCGGGCTGGCGCTCGCCGGGAAGGGCTGAAGTGCCCCCCTCGCACCCCCGCGCGGGGAGTTCCGGGGCGCCGCGCGGGCTCACCCGGTAGAGCTTGGTTTCGCTGGCCCCGCTCCCGCCCGACACCATGGGCCGCCAGCCGTTGCATCCAGGCCACACACTCCTCGGCAAATGCGATGTCTTGCAAACGATAAAGTTGTTTGTTCTACTTACAAAAAATAAAAGGATGCTCGGGTACTAAAGGATCGTAAATCGTCGGCAAATAGAGGGGGGACGTGAGATGGAGGCTATTCCGCGCCTGATTTCCCGCATGCGGTCGTTTGGGCTAGGCGCCTTTGTGGCGTTTGGTGGGTTGAGCAGCACCCTGGTTGTGGCACAGAACGCACAGAACACACCGCCGCCGGAACCGTCCACGCAGCTCGCCGAGGTCATCGTGACCGCGCAGTACCGCGAGGAGAAGCTGCAGGACGTGCCGATCGCGATCAGCGCCTTCACCTCGGACATGATCCAGGAACAAGGCGCGACCAAGCTCTCGGATATCTTAACCAGCGCGCCGAGCGTAGGGTTCCGCCAGCAGTCGGCCGCCTTCGGCGAATCGGTGACCGCCTTCATCCGCGGCTTCGGGCAGGCGGACTTCGATCCCGCCTTCGAGCCCGGCGTGGGTCTGTACATCGACGATGTCTACTATCCGCGCCTGACGGGTGCGAATTTCGACCTGATGGATGTCGAGCGTGTGGAAGTCCTGCGCGGACCGCAGGGCACCCTGGAAGGCCGCAACTCCGAGGGGGGCGCGATCCGCTTCGTCACCCGCAAGCCCACCGGCGACGGCGAGGGCTACGTGACGGCCACGTACGGCACGCGCGACCGACTCGAAATGCGTGCCGGCGCGGACTTCAAGCTCGCCGAACATCTGTTCGCCCGGGTGGCCGGCACGTATGCGGACCAGAACGGCTACGTCGACGTCTACAGTTACGGCTGCGCCTTCCCGAGCAGCGGCGTGCCGGCGCCCACGGGCGGCATCAAGTGCAATCAGTATGCACTCGGTGACGTCGGTTACCGCGCGCTACGCGCCAGCCTGCGTTTCAACCCCTCGGACCGGCTGGACATGCTGCTGAGCGCGGACTACATCCGCGACCACCACAACAACGGCGCGGAAGTGCTGCTGTACGGCAACAACGCCAATCCCAACGCGGCGACGTCGAACGGCCTGCCGCTTGACTCGCGCTTCGTCTGCGGCAAGTGGTGCAACTACACCACCCTCGGCAACGCCGCCGGATCCTACGTCGCGGGCCTCATTCCGCCGCTGAATGGCTTGCCCATGCCCGCGACGTCCGGCCAACAGCTGAACACGTTCGACGGCTATGACTTATCGCTCAACATCGATGTCGGCATCACCGATGCGGTGAAACTGAACTCGATCACGGGCTATCACAACTGGACTAACGAGTTCAGCATCGACGGCGACCTGTCCCCGGCACAGACCCAGTTCGGCAATAACACGCTGGATCACTGGTTCTGGAGCGAGGAGCTGCGCCTGAACATCGACTTCAGCAAGCAAGTCCACGGCACCGTCGGCGGCTACTACTCCGACGAGAACACCACGTACTACACGATGCAGGACATCCGCTACGTCGCCTTGGGCCTGCCAGCCCCCGTCTGCGCCGCGATTGGCGGGCTTCCCACGCCCACCTGCCCCATCTTCCCCCTGCAGTTCCTCGGCAATGACCCGGTGCGCACCAAGTCCAAGGCCGCATTCGGGACGCTCGTCTGGAATGCCACGGAGGCGCTTTCCTTAACGGGCGGCCTGCGCTACTCGAAGGACTACAAGAGCTATACCTACTTTCGCTACAACCTCGACGGCAGCACGATCAACCCGTTCGTGGATCCGGTCGGCGCCGCGAATGGCATCGGCTATGACGGCCCCAATGGCACCGCGCTGTCGGGTCGCACGGCCGTCTTCGAGGGCAGCCGGACCGACTACCACTTCAGCGCCGACTACCGCTTCAATCCGGCCGTGATGGCCTACGCTTCCGTGGGCACCGGCTACAAGGCGGGCGGTGTCGGCCCGCGTCCGTTCAACGCCGAGCAGGCGCGCGCGTTCGGCCCGGAGAAGCTCACCTCGTACGAGATGGGCCTGAAGACCGACCTGTTCGATCGGCGGGTCCGGTTCAATACCGCCATTTTCTTCAACGACTTCAAGGACGCACAGCTCGTGCTCCTGAGCTGCCCGCAATTCGGCGGTCCCGGACCCTGCGCGCTGCCCCAGAACGCCGGCGATGCGAAGGTCAAGGGCGTGGAAGCCGAGATCTTCGCCACGCCGATCGAGGGATTGCAGCTGGACTTGTCGGGGTCGTATCTGGACTGGACCTGGAAATGCGTGAACCCCGCCGTGGTGGGTGGCGCGAGCGGTCCCTGCACGAGCGATCCGGCGGTGATCAATCTGCTGTCCTCGACCCCGATCGGATTCATCAAGCAACAGGCGCACGCCGGCATCCAGTACGAGCTCCATCTGCCCAACGGGAGCAGTCTGACGCCGCGTTTCGATGCCGCCTACCAGGGACCGGCGCCCGGCAGCAACCTCGCGGCAGCAGCGGGCTCGCCGTCAGACATCTACGGGCGGGTATCCGGTTTCACGGTGGCCAACGCCCACGTGACGTGGCGCAATGAGAAGAAGGACCTGGAGGCGACACTCGAAGCCACGAACCTGTTCAACAAGTACTACTTCTACTCGAAGTTTGACCTGACCGGGGCCGGTTCAGGAACCATCAGCGGCTCGCCGGGCCAGCCGTTCGGTTGGGCGCTGATGGTGACGAAGAAATTCTGATCGGGGCTTGGCAGGGGCGAACCGCGCGGTTCGCCCCTGCTTCTTGAGCCGCGGTAATACCGTTCGCGTCCGGCGTCGCGCCGGACTACCGGGTCGCGCCACGGGCCGGGTTTCAATGACCCCGCGCTGCGAGGCCTCAGCGGCCACTTACCGGCAGCCGCCGCGGGCTGCGCGGCTCGTTTCCGCCGCCTTCGCAGGGACGGGCTTCGGGCTTTTAGAGCTGGATAATGACGGTCTTCAGCTCGGTGTAAGCCTCGATGCCTTCCCGACCCTGCTCGCGGCCGATGCCCGACTGTTTGAATCCGCCGAACGGCAGCGCCGGATCGATCACGGCGTGGCAGTTGCCCCACACGGTGCCCGCCTTGAGCTTGGCGGCGAGCCGGTGCATCGCTGAAACATCCTTGGTCCAGATGCTCGCGGCGAGGCCGTAGCAGGTGTCATTGGCGGCTTTCGCGACTTCATCGAGCGAGTCAAAGCGCTGCGCAACGAGGACGGGGCCGAAGATCTCCTCGCGCACCACGCTCATGGAGGGCTTCACGTTGACGAGCACCGTCGGGTTGACGTAGTAGCCGTTGGCCGCCGGGGCGTTGCCGCCCAACACGACCGACGCGCCATCCCGCTTGCCCGCTTCGATGAACCCCATGACGCGATCCATCTGCTCCTTCGAGACCAGCGGGCCCATGTGCGCCTGCGGGTCAAGCGAGGGGCGTGGCTTCCAGAATGCGGAGGCCGCCGCCACACCCTCGAGCATGCGGTCGAAAATTGAACGGTGCGCGAACAGCCGCGAGCCGGCGACGCAGATCTGCCCCGAGTTGAAGAAGATGCCCCCGGCCGCCGCGGGCGCGACTTCGTCGACGTTGACATCGGGCATCACGATCACCGGCGACTTGCCGCCGAGCTCCAGGGTGACGCGCTTCAGCGATTCTGTCGCGTTGCGGTTGATGATCTTGCCAACCTCGGTGGAGCCGGTGAACGCGACCTTGTCGACGTCCGGGTGCTTCACCAGCCGGTCGCCCGCCGTGTGGCCGTTGCCGGTGATGACGTTGATCACGCCCGGCGGGAAACCCGCCTCCGCCACGAAGTCAGCGAGGCGCAGCGCCGTCACCGAGGTCTGCTCGGCGGGCTTCAGGATCAGCGTGCAGCCGGCGGCGAGCGCCGGCGAGATTTTGAGCGTCGCCATCAACAGCGGGAAGTTCCAGGGCACGATTTGGACCGCTACGCCGACGGGTTGGCGCGAGACGTAGCTGAAGACCGTGCCGCGCGGCAGTGCCAGGGGATCCAGCACTTCGCCGCCGAGCTTGGAGGCCCAGCCTGCCATGTAACGCAGGTGATCCACGGCCCCGGGGATATCGACCATCGTCGCCATGCCCACCGGCTTGCCGTTGTCGATGGCCTCGAGTTCGGCGAACTCCGCGGTGTGTGCCTCGATCAGGTCCGCAAGCTTGTTGATGATGCGCTCGCGCACCTTGGGCGGCAGATTCGACCAGCGTCCATCGTCGAACGCGGTGCGGGCCGCGGCGACGGCGCGGTCCACGTCGGCATCCGAGGCGTCCACGATGCGGCCGACCTCCCTGCCCGTGGACGGGTCCTCGACGACGAGGGTCGCGCCGTGGGTCGATGGCACCCACTCATTGTTTATGAAAAGCGCCGGCTTGCGCGCCAGGGCGCGTCGGGCGGCGGGGGAGTAGTCGGGCTGCACGAAGGAATCGGTGTGCTCGACGAGCGGTTGCACGGTAGCCATTTCACTGTCCTCTGAGGATCGCCCCAGGCGCGGCCCAGCCGCCCCGCGTGGCAGTTTGTTTGTGTAGCGTACTAAGTGGGCTTTGGAGGGTCAACGCGAAGCCACCCGCTTCGGCAGCACACTGTCAATCAAGCACTTACGCAGACAGTGGCAGACGTAGTGTCGCACTCCGGTGGTGTGCGTTGACCCCGGGGTATGCGGAAACTGCACCTACGCTGGTGCGGGAGGAGGGTGAGCGTCGGCTCGGCCCCGAGCCGATCAGGCGGCCGGGGAGCCGTTGCTGACGAGCGCGGCCATGAGCTCGTTCACCGGCAGCGTATCCAGCTGCGCCCCGCGCGCGAACAGCGTCTTGATGCGCTCGGCCTGCTTGGGCTGGAAATGGGCATCGACCGAGGACTGGAACTTCTGCACCAGCACCGGCATGCCTTCGGCGCGGCGCTTGCGGTGGCCGATGGGGAAGTCCACGGCCACGCGCGGGGTGCTCGAGCCGTCCTTGAAGAAAACCTGCACCGCGTTGCCGATGTAACGCTTGTCGGCGGCGTAGTACTCCTCGGTGAACTTGGGGTGCTCGCGCACCTGCATGCGCGCCCGCAGCGCGTCGATGCGCGGATCGGCCGCCACCTGGTCCTCGTAGTCTTCCGCGGTGAGGCGCCCGAAGATGAGCGGAATCGCCACCATGTACTGGATGCAGTGGTCGCGGTCGGCGGGGTTGGCCAGGGGGCCTGTCTTGTCGATGATGCGCACGCCCGGTTCCTGCGTCTCGATGACGATGCGCTCGATGTCCGCGAGGCGCGCCTGCAGCTGCGGGTGCAGCTGCATCGCCGCTTCCACCGCGGTCTGCGCGTGGAACTCGGCCGGGAAGGAGATCTTGAACAGCACGTTCTCCATGACGTAGCTGCTGAAGGGCTGCGGCAGCGCGAGCGGCTTGCCCTTGAACAGCACGTCCTGGAACCCCCAGGTCTTGGCCGACAGCGCCGACGGGTAGCCCATCTCCCCGGTGCGCGCGATGAGGGCGAGACGTACCGCGCGGCTGGTGGCATCCCCTGCCGCCCAGCTCTTGCGCGAGCCGGTGTTGGGCGCGTGGCGGTAGGTGCGCAGCGCCCCCCCGTCGATCCAGGCGTTGGAGACCGCGTTCACGACCTGCTCGGGCGTGCCCCCGAGCATGCTCGTGGCCACCGCGGTGGAGGCGACCCGCACCAGGAGCACGTGGTCGAGCCCGACGCGGTTGAAGCTGTTCTCCAGCGCCAGCACCCCCTGGATCTCGTGCGCCTTGATCATGGCGGTGAGCACGTCGCGCACCGTGGGCGGCGCGGCGCCCTGCATCACCGCGCGGCGTGCGAGGTAGTCGGCGACCGCCAGTATGGCGCCGAGGTTATCGGATGGGTGGCCCCACTCGGCGGCGAGCCAGGTGTCGTTGAAGTCCAGCCAGCGGATCATCGCGCCGATGTTGAAGGCCGCCTGCACGGGGTCCAACTCGTAGGAGGTGCCGGGCACGCGCGCGCCGCCCACCATCACGGCGCCCGGGACGAGGGGTCCAAGGAGCTTGCGGCAGGCGGGGTACTTGAGCGCCTGGAAGCCGCAGGCGAGCGTATCCATGAAGCAGTAGCGCGCCGTGTCGTAGGCGGCTTCGCTCGTGATCTGCGCCTCGCGTGCGTAGCTGGCGATGGCGGTGAGGGCGGCATCCGGCGGTGGCCGCTCGGCGGACTTGAGGTCGTGGGCGGACATGGGTTGGGGGGCCTACTTTCGCTTCGCGATGGGGATGAACTTCAGGTTCTCGGGGCCGATGTAGTGGGCCGCGGGGCGGATGATCTTGCCGTCGCTGCGCTGCTCAATGACGTGCGCCGCCCAGCCGGTGGTGCGGGCGATGACGAACAGCGGCGTGAACATCGGCGTCGGCACGCCCATCAGGTGGTAGGAGACGGCCGAGAACCAGTCGAGGTTCGCGAACATCTTCTTGGTCTCGCGCATCACCGCCTCGATGCGCTCGGCGATCGCGAACATCTTCATGTCGCCGGCCTCCTTGGAAAGCCTGCGCGCGACCTCCTTGATCACCTCGTTGCGCGGGTCGGAGAGGGTGTAGACCGGGTGGCCGAAGCCGATGATGACCTCCCTGGCAGCGACGCGCGCGCGGATGTCCGCGTCCGCGGCCGCGGGCGTCTGGTAGCGCTTCTGGATCTCGAACGCGACCTCGTTGGCGCCGCCGTGCTTCGGACCCCGCAGCGCGCCGATCGCCCCGGTGATGCACGAGTACAGGTCCGCGCCGGTGCCGGCGATGACGCGCGCGGCGAAGGTCGAGGCGTTGAACTCGTGCTCGGCGTACAGGATGAGGGAGGTGTGCATGGCGCGCACCCAGGAGGCCGGCGGCGGCCGCCGGTGCAGCAGGTGCAGGAAGTGCCCGCCCACCGAGTCGTCCTCGGTCTCGACCGCGATCCTCAGGCCGCCGTGACTGTAGTGGTACCAGTAGCACAGCATCGAGCCGAAGGAGGCGACGAGGCGGTCGGCGATGTCGCGCGCCCCGGGGGCGGCGTGCTCGTCCTTCTCCGGCAGCGCGCAGCCTAAGACCGAGGCGCCGGTACGCATGACGTCCATCGGATGTGTGGCCGCGGGCAGCAGCTCGAGCGCGCCGCGGACCGCGACCGGCAGGCCGCGCAGGGACTTCAGCTTCCCCTTGTAGGCGCTAAGCTCCGCCGCGTTGGGCAGGCGCTCGTGGATCAGCAGGTAGGCGATCTCCTCGAACTCGCACACGTTGGCGGTCTCGAGGATGTCGTAGCCGCGGTAGTGCAGGTCATTGCCGGTGACCCC
>Ga0316624_10000466_pt1 | contig 13653 bp, 11 predicted proteins | sample OWC_Aug_N3_C1_D5_FD_207657 | JGI IMG/M metagenome (GOLD analysis project Ga0316624, IMG submission 207657) | Wetland soil microbial communities from Old Woman Creek delta, Ohio, United States - OWC_Aug_N3_C1_D5_A | ecosystem: Environmental > Terrestrial > Soil > Wetlands | place: USA: Ohio... | reverse complement strand
CTGCAACGGGCCTATCTGGAGTGCAGCGGTGCGCTCGCACGATTCGCGCTGCCGGTTGCGGCCTCATGATGCCCCCTCGACGCCGGCGGCCCGAGTCGCCGCGCTCCGCAGACAGCCACGCCTCCGCGCCCGCGGCTGCCTCGCGCCTAGGCGGCCTGGGCCGTATCCGAGCCCTGATTGGGCACGTAAGCTGCTGAATTGCTGGTCTGGCGACGTCAGCCCCGGTCCCCGGGGAGATCAAACTCTCTGCGGTTGCGTCCGCGCCGGGTGACTCGGGAACGAACGCTTTGAACCGCATGCGCGAGTCGGGCACACTCAAATGAGGACCCGGGACAACTCGCCAAATATCGCCGGGGGTAAGCCTTGCAACTTGCATTTGACGAACTCGCGTCCGACTACGACGCCTCCTTTACCAGTACGCCGCTGGGTACGGCCCTGCGTGCGCTTGTCTGGTCGCGATTAGATACTGCATTCGCGGGCGCGCGGCGCGTGCTCGACCTCGGCTGCGGTACCGGGGAAGATGCCGTGCGCCTGGCTTGCCGCGGAACGCGGGTCCTCGCTATCGATGCCTCGCCACTCATGCTGCGCATGGCGCAGGACAAGGCGCGCCGTCACGGCTGCGCCGACCGGATTGACTTTCGTTGCGTACCCTTGGAACGCCTCGGCGGGGAGCTCGCAGGCGAGACGTTCGACGGGGTGTTTTCGAACTTCGGAGCGTTGAACTGCGTGACGAGTCTGCCTGTTATGGCGGGCGAGTTGGCCGAAAACCTCGAGCAGGGCGCGCGCCTGCTCTTTGTGCTGATGGGACGGTACGTGCCGTGGGAATGGGCCTGGTATTTGCTGCGGGCTGATTCCGCGCGGGCGTGGCGCCGCCTGCGCGGGCCGGTAGCGTGGCGCGGGCTTAACGTTGCGTACCCGACACCCGCCGAAGTTACCAGGATGCTACGGCCTTTCTTTCGCATAGACGGCGTGCGTTCACTCGGTTTTGCGCTGCCGCCGAGCTATGCGGCGGGCTGGCTCAATCGCCGGCCGCGCCTGCTCGGGGCGCTCACCCGCGCCGAGCGGCTCGCACAGTCGTTTCCAATGCTTGCCTCATGCGCCGACCACTACATCGTCGAAGGCAGGCGCTTATCGGGGTGTGCGCACTGATGAGCACACTGGCGCGCGGCATAAGCGAACCACGGACGAAGCCCGGGCCAAACGGTGCCGCGCTGCTCGAGCGACTGCCGCTCGTCACGCTCTATCTGAGCGAACGGTGCAACTCGCGCTGCATCACCTGCGATTACTGGCGCCACGGTATGGCCGATATGGATATCGGCGCGGTGCGACGACTCCTGCCCGATCTCGCGCGCCTCCGTACCGAGGGCGTACTGATTTCCGGCGGGGAGCCGCTGCTTAATCCCGAATGGGCGGAGATTGCGGAGCTCCTGCGGACCCAGGGTCTGAAGCTGTGGCTGCTCACTTCCGGCCTCTCGCTTGCCAAGCACGCGCGCCGCGCCAGCGCGCTGTTTGACGCGATCACGGTATCACTCGACGGAACCTGCCGCGAAACCTACGCTGCAATTCGCGGTCTTGATGCATTCGATAAAGTATGCGAGGGGATCCGTGCGGCCGCGCGGGAGGGAGCGCCGGTCAGCGTACGCGTCACTCTGCAGCGGGCCAACTTCCTGGAGCTGATGCGCTTCGTGCCGTTAGCCCGAGAGTGTGGTGCGCGTCAGGTCTCATTCCTCGCAGTCGACGTCGCGAATCCGCACGCCTTTGCGCGCCGCGATGATGTCACCACCGACCTCGCGCTCAGAGCCGAGGACCTGCCGCGGCTGGAGCAGCTGTTGCGCTCACTCGAAGAGCGGCATGCCGAAGACTTTCGTCGCGGTTTCATCGCGCAAACCCCAGAGAAGCTGTGGCGTATTCACCAGTACTTTGCGGCCCGGTACGGGCAGGTTCCGTACCCGGTGGTGCGCTGTAACGCGCCCGAATTCTCGGCGGTCATCGGGGCCCGCGGCCAAGTGAGCCCGTGCTTCTTCATCGATGGCCCAGAGTCGTCGCTCGCGACCCAGAACTTTGCGCTCGCGCTCAACGGCGATGCGATGGTGCGACTGCGCGGGGACATCAGGGCCGGGGCGCGTCCGGAGTGCCTCCGCTGCGTGTGCTCCATGTGGCGCGAGCCGAGGAGCGTTTCGGCGCTCAGCCTGCTCGTGGGAGGGCGAGAGCATGCCTGAGCGTGGCGCCGGGTTAGCCTGTGTGGAGGGCGCGCTGCGACCCACGCGCTGCTCGCTTGCCAGCGCGCTTTTCGTGCGGGCGGCGACCCTCGGCTACCGCCTGCTCGGCAGGGATCACTACGATGACTATCGCCTTGAGCACGTGCATGGCATGCCGATCCTCGTCACGCCGAGCGTATTCAACCCGAAGCTGCTGCGCTCCGGAGAGTTCTTCGCTTCCATCCTCGGGCCCGAGCTGGTGGATGCTCAAAGCGAGGTCCTCGATATGGGGACCGGCTCGGGCGTGTGCGCGCTCTTTGCGGCGCGCTGTGCCAGGCGGGTCGTCGCCGTGGACATCAACGTCAACGCGGTGCGTTGCGCGCGCATCAACGCGCTGTTGAACCATCTGGAGCAGCGGCTCGACGTGCGGCTGGGTGACCTGTTCGCGCCCGTCGCGCACGAACGCTTCGACCTGATCCTCTTCAATCCACCCTTCAAGCGCGGCACGCCGCACAACGATCGCGAGCGCGCCTGGCGCTCGAACGATGCTGCGGAGCGTTTCGCCGCGGGCCTAGCCGCGCACCTGAAGCCAGGCGGCCGAGCGCTCATGCTGCTGTCGACATTCGGCGACGCGCCCTTGTTTCTCGCGCAGCTGCGACAGTGTGGCTTCGAGCTTTCCGTGCTGGCGGAGCGGCGCTACATCGGCGAACGTCTCGTCATCTTCGCAGCTGCACCGCCATGAGTGCGCGCCGACCGAAGATCGTGCTCTACAACCCCAAAGCGGTGTTCTTCACCATGCCGCTGGCGCTCCTGGCCATTGGCTCGGAGCTCGATCCGGCACTCTACGAGGTCGTTATCATCGATGGGCGCCTCGACCCGGACGCCGAGAACACGGTCATCGGGCATCTGCGCGATGCGCTGTGTCTTGGCGTGACTGTCCTCACCGGGGCACCCATCTCGGATGCCCTGCGCATCTCACGCGCGGCCAAGCAGGCGCGCGCGGATCTGCCTGTCATATGGGGCGGTTGGCACCCTTCGATGTTCGGCATTGAGTGCCTCGCCGAGCCGAGCGTCGACGTAACGGTGCAGGGGCAGGGTGAGGCGACCTTCGCCGAGATCGTACAGCGGCTCGCGGAGGGGCGCTCCCTTGAAGGATGTGCCGGCTGCATGGTGCGACTGCCTGGCGGTTGCGTGCACAAGAACGCGCCGCGGGCGCTTCTGCCGCTCGAGAACTTTCGCCCGCACGACTACGGGCTCATCGAGGTCGAGCGCTACTTCGAGCTCAAGGGCAAGCGGCAACTCGATTACATCTCCTCCCAAGGGTGCAATTTCCGGTGCGCGTTCTGCTCCGACCCTTACGTGTACGGACGGCAGTGGGTGGGGCTCGCTCCGCAGCAGGTCGCGGCGGCGCTCAAGGAGCTGTGGGAGCGCTACCGCTTCACGGACGTGAACTTCCAAGACGAGACGTTCTTCACGCGCCGCGAGCGTATCCGCTCACTCGCACAAAGTCTCATCGAGGCGGGCCTCGAGATCACCTGGGCGGCGACCATGCGCGCCGATCAGGGCATTCGGTTGCCGGAGGAGGTGTGGCGACTGTGCCGGCAGTCAGGGATGCGGCGCTTGTTGGTGGGAGTTGAGTCCGGTGACGAGGAGATGCTGAAACGCATCCGCAAGGACATCACCCTTTCGCAGGTGTTTCAGACCGCCCAGCGCATGCAGGAGCTGGGCGTGGCCGGCATCTTCCCGTTCATCGTCGGCTTCCCGGATGAGAGCAACGCGAGCGTCAGCGCCACGATCGCCTGTGTCAAGCGGCTGCGGGGCATGAGTGCGGAATTCGAAACGCCGATCTTCTACTTCAAGCCCTACCCCGGCAGCGCCATCGTTCTGGAAGCGATCAGCAAGGGCTTCCGCCTGCCGGATACTCTCGCCGAGTGGGCGCAGTTTGACTACGTCGCGGGACTGCCGGGACCGTGGGTGACACGCGCCAAATACAAACTCATCGAGCGCTTTAAGTTCTTCCAGGATCTCGCCTGGAGGCGCGCTTCCGCTCCGCGGCACCTCTTGGAGCGCGTGGCCCGTTACCGCTGCCGTCGCGACGACTACCGCTTTCCCGTCGAGATGATGGTAATGCAATGGCTTCGGCCTCCCGCGCGCCTCTCATGAATGCTCCACGCCGCATTCTGCTCATCAATCCGACGATCACTGCGCGTCGAAGCGCGCGTTTCCCGCTCGCGGTGATGAGCCTTGCCGAGGCACTCGGCGGCCGTTATGCATGCACGGTGCTCGATGGCAACATCGATCGCGACTTCATCGTCACGGCACTGCGCATCGTAGGCGAGGGGCAAGTTGATGCGGTCGGCGTCACAGTCATGGGTGGCCCGCAGCTGCGCTCCGCGATCGCGGTCTCAAAGGCGATCCGCGCGCGCACGCCCGCGGTGCCGATCGTCTGGGGCGGCGCCTTCCCGACCAACTGTCCGGAGGCGACTCTCAAGGTCCCGTACGTCGACTACGCGGTGCGCGGGCAGGGCGAGGAAACATTCAGCGAGCTCCTCGGCGCGCTCGCCACGGGTGACCCGCAGACGCTCGCCGTAATCCCGGGGCTGAGCTGGCGGCGGGGCGCAGAGATCGTGCACAACAAGCTGCGGGCGTTCTCGGCCGTTAGTCTCGCTCGAGCTCTTCCCTACGAACGCCTGGAGAACCCCACGCAGTACCTGTCGCGTACCTATCTTGGGTCGCGCACCGCAGGCTACCAGGCAGCGCTTGGCTGCCGCTTCCGCTGCACGTTCTGCGGTGTGGCCACGATGTATCGCGGCAAGATGGCGCTGCCCACCGCCGCGCGACTCGAGGAGGATCTGCGGCTTTTCACCCGCCTCGGGGCCAACGCCATCCAGTTTTATGATCACAATTTCTTTGACCGCGAAGTCGACATGGAACCCCTGCTCGAGGTGCTTGCGAAGGTTGGCTTGCCGTGGTGGTGCTTCGCGCGCTCCGATGCAATGGTGAACATGTCCGAGCGCTCCTGGAAGCTGCTGCGCAAGAGTCAGCTGCGGATGGCCTACATCGGTGCCGAGTCCCCGAGCGAGTGGCTGCTGCACGAAATCCGCAAGGGCACCAAGCTTGATCAGACACTCGCGGCGGTGGAGATATGCCGCGCACACGGCGTAACGCCCGAATTGTCGTTCATGCTCGCTCCGCCACAGGATCCGGAAGGGGAGACTGAGAAGAGCTTCGAATTCATCCGCACGATCAAGCGCCGCTACCCCGACACCGAGATCATGATCTACATCTACACGCCGCTCCCGCCGCCCGCCGGCGTCGGCAGCCACGCCGCCACTGTGCGTGCCACGAGCGACCTGCGTGACGCGAGCGGCGCTCCGGTGGTATTCCCGCAGACGGCCGATGGCTGGGCAGAACCGGCCTGGCTTGCCTACTGGTGCCACAAGAATGCCCCGTGGCTCAGCGAGCGGCTGCGCCGGCGGATCTCGGATTTCGAGACAGTGCTCGGCTGCCGCTTCCCGACGGTAATCGATGTTCGTTCATCCCCTTTTGGCAAAGCCGCGTTGCGTGCGCTCGCCTCCTGGCGCTTCCGCTTCCGCAGGTACGACCGGCCGTGGGAGCTTGATCTGTCGAAGAAGCTGGTGCGGGTGAGGGACCCGCGTGCACTGAGCCTGTGAGCGCATCTGCGAGCATCAGGGCCGACGCGCTGCACGTGGCGCAGATCAGTTTCTTCCTCGACCCGGCTGGACGCGAGCCTGAGCACCTGCTGCGTGCCTGGCCCTCGCTCGTCGACGTCGCCGAATGCGCCCGGCGCGCGGGCGCGCGGGTTACGGTGATTCAGGCCTCGGGCGTGACGCGTGCCCTGGAGCGCGGCGGCATCAGCTACCACTTTCTGCCGTTCGGCCGCATGGCGCGGCATGCCGACGGCGGTCGGGCACTGGCAGCGATGTTGCGCGAGCTCGCCCCGTCGGTGCTTCACGTGCACGGCCTGGGATTCGCGCGTGACGTCAATGCGCTCGCACGCCTCGCCCCGCACACGCCGATCGTGCTGCAGGATCACGCCGATCGTGTGCCCCGCTTCTGGCGCCGGGCGGCTGCGCGGCGCGCGGCCGCCCGAGTCGCCGGGGTGGCGTTCTGCGCGCGGGCGCAGGCGCTGCCTTTCATGCGCGCGGGTCTGATTGAACCGCGCACGAGCGTCTATGAGATCCCCGAGTCCACCAGCCGGTTCACGCCCGGGGACCAGGCGGCCGCGCGCGCCGCCACGAGCACGGACGGAGAGCCCCTCGTGCTGTGGGTAGGACATCTTGATGAGAATAAGGATCCGCTTGCGGTGCTGGCCGGCATCAGCGCGGCGGCGCGCGTGCTGCCGGGACTGAAGCTGTGGTGTTGCTTCGCTGCGGCGCCGCTGCTGCAGCAGGTGAGGCAGCGCATCGAGACCGACGAGTGGCTGCGGGGTCGGGTGCAGCTTCTCGGACGCATGCCGCATGAACGCATCGAGCAACTGATGCGTGCGGCGGATTACTTCGTCCTCGGCAGCCACCGCGAGGGCAGCGGCTACTCACTCATCGAGGCGCTCGCCTGCGGCGTGACCCCGGTGGTGACTGATATCCCCTCGTTTCGCGCCCTCACCGCCGGGGGCACGGTGGGGAAACTGTGGCCCTGCGGCGAACCGCGCGCACTCGCGGCGGCGCTGGAGGCGTGCGTGAGCGAGGCAAACGCGGGCCAGCGCGCCGCGGTGCGCGCGCACTTTGAGGCACAGTTGTCGTTTGAGGCCGTTGGCCGCAAGCTCGTGGCGATGTACGAGGACGTCGCTGCACGATGGCCGCGGCGCTGCGCTCCAGATCGCACCGCGCCGCCGGTGGCACCCGCGGCGCGCGCCTGAGGGGCCGGTGCCGTGCCGCCCGCGGTCTCGATTCTGCTGCCGACCTTCAATCGCCTGGAGTTTCTGCCAGCCACGATCGATTCGGTATGGGCGCAGACCTACAGCGACTGGGAGCTGATCATCGCCGACGATGGTTCGAGCGGCGACACACGGCGCTACCTCGAGAGCCTCACGCAGCACCCCAGGGTGCAGGTGCATTGGATGCCGCACTGCGGCAAGCCTGCCGTGATGCTCAACGCGGCGGCGCGTCGCGCCCGCGGTGCATACCTGGCCTTTCTTGATTCCGACGACGTCTGGCTGCCGCGCAAGCTCGAGCAGCAGCTCACCGCTCTCGCTCGCCATCCCGAGCGGCACTGGAGTTGCACCGCTTTTGAACTGATGGACGCCGCTGGCAAGCCTCTGGCCGGACGACGGCAGACTGTGTGGCCGGCCGTCGATGGCTGGGTGCGCGAGCGGCTGCTGACGGATGCCGTCATCGCCATGCCGAGCGTCGTCGTCTCGCGGCGCCTGTTCGAGGAAGTGGGTCCACTCGATGAGGACCTCGTGATGTGCTACGACAATGAGTTGTGGCTGCGCCTCGCGGCGCGCAGCGCACTCGATGGCATCGCGGAGCCGCTCACGCGCATCCGCCGGCACAGCATGCACGGCGGCAGCGACATCATTGCCTGGCGCGACCGCCGGCGTGTCGTCGAGAGGGCGCTACGCGCTGATGGCGACCTGCGCTTTAACGCGATACTGCGCGAGCAGCGCGCCGTCATGTCCGCAGGCCTCGCGCGCAGCCAGGCCGTCGACGGCCAGCGTGCCGAGGCGCTGTGCACGCTCGCCGCGAGTGCGCCGTACTCTTGGCGCTATGCGCAATGGTGGTCGGGCGCGTTCGCGGCCTCAGCGCGGGCCTGTACGCCGCGCGCGCTGCGCGCTGCGATCCGGGCCCTGCGTAGGTGATCGGCGTGCGCTTCGCGGAACCTGCCGCCGACCCCTTTGGCGAGCGGCGGCGTGCACGCTTCACCGAGCGGATGCAGCTGCTCGGGACACGCTTCACGTTCGAGACCAACAGCGCGCAGCTGCTGCGCCTCGTGCGGCACGCGTACGCGGCGCTGCCGCCCCACCGCCTGCCAGGACGAGGGCCGCGCGCCCGCGTACAGCTCACGCTCACCGCCGCGCGGGGCGCGCGCGGCACACCCGCTCCGGTGCAGCCGCTGGCCGCGCCGGGGCTCGCCTGTGGTGTGAGCATGGGCTCGAGCCTTGCAGCCATCGCTCCGTCCGAGCGCTCTGCGCTCATCGTCGTGCCGCACGAGCTGCTGCGCTTCCCCTATAACGTGCGCTACGAGCTTCTCGAGTTCGCCGTGTACACGCTCGCGGCGCGTATCCAGGGACTCGTGCCGTTGCACGCGGCCTGCGTCGGCCGCGATGGCCGCGGCGTGCTGCTGGTCGGCCCGAGCGGGTCGGGAAAGTCGACACTCACGCTGCACTGTCTGCTTCACGGTCTTGATTTTCTGGCCGAGGACAGCGTATTGGTCGAGCCGCGTACGCTGCGTGCGAGCGGGGTCGCGAGTTTTCTGCACTTGCGCCCGGACTCGCTGCGCTTTCTGGATGCGCGCACTGCCCGGGCGGTGCGCGCCGCGCCGGTCATCCGCAGGCGCAGTGGCATCGCCAAATTCGAGCTCGACCTGCGCCGGCTGCGGTGTCATCTTGCGCCGGCGCCACTGCGCATCGTAGCTACGGTGTTTCTCTCGCCCGCTCCCCCCGGCAAGCGCTGCCGGATCAGCCCGCTCTCCCCGGCGAGGCTTGCGGCGCGCCTCGCCGCCGAACAGCGTTACGCGGCCGGTCAGCCGGGTTGGCGGCTGTTCGGACAAAGGGTCGCACGGCTGCCGGCCTTCCGGTTGCGCCGCGGACCGCACCCGCTTGAGGCCGTCGAGGTGCTCGAGGAACTCTTGCGGCGGACCGGAGGATGAGGCTCGGCCTGATCGTGCCGGGGGGGGTCGATGCGTCGGGAGAATACCGGGTCATCCCCGCGCTCCTGGCGCTCATCGCCCGGCTGGCGCGACGGCACGAAGTGCGCGTGTTCGCTCTGCGGCAGGAGGAGCGCCCCGGTATGTGGGAACTGCTCGGGGCGCGCATCCAAAACATCGGTATGCCGTACACGCGCATGCGCGCGGTGCGCGCCATCTGCGCCGCGCACCGCGACGCTCCCTTCGATGTGCTGCACGCGTTCTGGTCCGCTTCGCCAGGACTGATCGCCGTGGCGGCGGCCCGCGTCCTCGGTATCCCAAGCGTATTGCACGTGGCCGGCGGTGAGCTCGTCGCGTTGCCCGCGATTGCCTACGGCGGACGCCTCACCGTCAGGGGGCGCTTGCGCGAAGCGCTGGTACTGCGGGCTGCCAGTCAGGTGACCGCCGCCAGCAACCCGATGCTCGCGGCGCTGGCCGCCCTCGGTATCGCGGCGCGCCGCGTGCCCTTGGGCGTCGATCTTGACCTGTGGCCGCCGCATGCTCCGGTTCGCCGCCAGCCTGGCGCGCCTGCCCGGCTCATTCACGTCGCGAGTCTCAATCGCGTGAAGGACCAGCCGACGCTGCTGCGCGCGCTCGCGGCGCTGGGTGCCGCCGGCACCCCGTTCGAAATGGACATCGTCGGCGAGGACACCCTCGGCGGTGCCATGCAACGCCTCGCGCAACAGCTGGGTCTCGGCGCCGCGGTGCGGTTCCGCGGCTTTCTGCCGCAGCGGGAACTGCGTTCGCTCATGGAGGTCTCCGACCTCATGCTGCACGCCTCGTGGCACGAGGCCGGGCCGGTGGTGCTACGCGAGGCGGCCGTCGCCGGCGTGCCTACGGTCGGGACGGCGGTCGGTGAGATTGCCGACTGGGCACCGCGGGCGGCGCGCGCCGTACCGGTCGGGGATGCGGCGGTCCTCGCGTGCGAGGCCGCCTCGCTGCTCAGCGACGAGGAGCTGCGGCTGCGCATTGCGCAGGCCGCGTTCGCACTGGCTGTCCGCGAGGACGCGGACTACACCGCGAGCGCCTTCGAAGAGATCTACCGGGAGCTCACCCACGCTCACTAGCGGCGCGCCGCCTCCTTGCCTGCGAAACAGCGGGAGCAGATAACGGTGGACGATGAGCGACAGCCAAGCCGTGCGTGCACGAGCCCCGCGCGCCTCAGGCACGATGCGCTTCAGCCCCAACGGGCCAGCGCCTCTCGGGCCCGTTGCGCCGCGAGATGAAGTTCCGCCGCGCGTGCCGGATCAGTGTCCGCGATGCGGCTCGCTTCCACTTCGCTGCGCAGCCAGGTATCGGCGAGGCGGTAGTAGCTGCGGTCCGGACGCCCGGCGACCAGATAGTCACGATCGGAGGCCTCCGCCCACGTGAGTGGCAGGCTGAGCCGCTCGCGCACCCGCTCGAAGTAGGGGGTTCCCTTGATGGGGTACGAGACGGTCGTGAGGAAGATCTCGGGGTTCGCGCGCCGCACCAGATCCACCGTGGCGGCGATGTCCTCGATCTCCTCGCCCTCGTAACCCCACATGAGAAACATGCCCACCTGCATGCCGTGGTCGTGCGCGAGTTGCACTGCGCGGTGAACCTCCTCGACGCTTACGTCCCGTCGCATGGCATCCAGGACGCGCTGACTGCCACTCTCCGAGCCGATCCAGATGCGGTAGCAGCCGAGCTCCGCGAGCGCTGCAGCCGCAGCCTCGCTCTGCAGGCGGTCAGCCCGCGTGATGGTCTCGAATGGCAGGTGCAGGCCGCGCTGGCGCAGTTCGGCCGCGTAGCTGCGCAGCCAGGGGTGGCTGATGGTGAACACGTCATCGGCGTACCACAGCTGCTCGGGCTGGTAGCGCGCGACGATGTCCGCCACCTCGGTGGCCACGTTCGCAGGGCTACGTCGCCGGTGCGAGTAGCCGTACACCGCATGCGAGCACCAGGTGCACTTGTAGGGGCAGCCGCGCGCGGTAATGAGGCTGACGCTGCCCGCACCATGGCGGTGCCGCCAAACGTCGACATACTTGTGCAGGTCGATGGCGGCACGATCGGGGAACGGCAGCGCGTCGAGGTCGGGGATCTTGGGGCGCTCGGGGGTCCGCACGAGGCGCAGCGCGTCGTCCCGGAAGGCGATGCCGCGCACCCCGTGCAGCGCGTGCTCGCCCTTCTCCGGCAGCACGTGCAGCAGCTCATCGAGTGTGACTTCGCCCTCGCCGACGACGATGGCGTCCGCGCCGGCCGCGAGGTACTCCTCGGCATAACTGGCGCTCTCGGGTCCGCCGAGGATGACGCGCCAGCCACAAGCCTTTGCCACCGCAGTAATGTTGAGCACGGACTTGCGCGTGATCAGATTGGTGTAGATGCCGATCGTTCCGCCGGGCGCGTGCTCTAGCTGCGCGACGAGGTCGTGGCGCGTACCGAAGGTGCTGTCGTACACCTCGACCGCGTGTCCCCGCGACTTCAGGTACGCGGATAGATAGAGCAAGCCGAGCGGCGCATACGGCTTCATGATCTGCTGCTCCTTCTCGTCCTCCGCGAGGAAGTAGCCGTGCGTGAGCAGAATGCGGGACATGAGCAGGTTCGCGGACGTTACCCGGCCGCGCGCGTGACCCGGAAGCGACTCTCGCTTGATTCAAGGTCCGCCCAGCGTTGCGCGAGGCGCCGCTGCTGCTTGCGGTAGCGCGCTCCGTGACGCACGGTGTCGAGCTGGCCGACGGTCACCTGCTCGTGCAGCAGGTCGCGGATGACGCGGTAGAAGTCCGAGCTGTAAGTGCCGCGGAACATCATCGCCAGATCCCCGCTGTCCTTCCAGTGCGTCTTGCCGTTGAGGAACTGTCCCTTGACCTGCTCGAAGAACTTCGTGCCCGGCAGCGGGTAGGCCACGCTCACGCCGACGTCGTCCGGCCGGGCCGCTTCCAGGAGCTCGCGCGTGGCCAGGATGTCGTTCAGCTGCTCGCCGAGATAGCCCAGCTGGATGAAGAAGCCGACGCGGATGCCGTGCGCCTTGAGCAGCGCCCGCGCCCGCTTGATCTCCTCCACGGTTGTGCCTTTGTTCATGGCATCGAGGATGCGCTGGCTGCCGCTCTCCGCGCCGATCCAGGCCTCGGCACAGCCCGCCTCGCGCAGCGCTTCGGCCATGGCATCGCTCGTCAGGTCGGCGCGGATCTGGATGGTAAAGGGCATGCGGGCGCTCGCCTCCCGCACCGCGTGGGCGAAGCGCGTCACCCAGGCGGGCTTGAAACCGAAGATGTCGTCCGCGAACCAGATGTGATCCGGGCTGAAGCGCTGCCTGAGGTAGGTGAATTCCGCGGCCACGGACTCCGCGCTGCGTTGCGCGTACTGGTTGCCCCAGATCGGCTTCGCGCACCAGTTGCAGCGGAAGGAGCAGCCGCGCGAGGCGGCCATGTTGAGGCTGAAGAACCCGTGCACCTGCAGCCACATCGCGCGGTAGCGCTCGATGTCGACCAGGTCCCAGGCGGGCAGCTCCGGGTGGGAGACGAGCGCCGCGCGCGCCTCGGGAACCGACTTGAGCTCGCCGTTCTCAAGGTAGGCTACCGCGGCAAGACCGCCCGCCAGTTCGGCGGTCGGCTGCTGCACGTCGGCATCGAGCCGGCGGATCAGGGCTGCCAGGCTGCTCAGGCCCTCGCCCAGGAGCGCAACGTCCGCCCCGGCGCGCAGGTAGGCCTCGGGAGCGTCGCTCGCATCCGAGCCCGCCACGATCACCCGGGCGCCGCGGCTGCGTGCGGCGGCGATCATCCGACAGCAGGCCTCGCGCATGGCGGCCAGGCACATCTTGGTCAGGAAGTTGAAGTTGTCCTCGTAGAGGACCACGACCTCGGGTGCGGCTGCCTCGAGCTTCGCCTGGTACTCAGCCACGCCCTCGGCCAGCATGGCGTCGAACAGCGCAACTTCATGGCCGCTCTCGCGCAGGGATGCCGCGACCTGCAGGGTCGCGAGCGGTGGATAGGGTTTAGCGCGCCCGAACTGCTTCGCGTCGAGCCGCAGGAAGTAGGAATGGCCCACCAGGATCGAAAGCATTCGTTTTTTCTCTCTGTCGACGCGGCACGGCTTACGGTCCCTTACTTCGCCCCGGATTGTCGGCCGTTGTCCCGGAGCCTTCAAGCTGCGGGGGTCCGACCGGAACGGCGGAGCGTTGAGGCGACCCTCGGGCGTAAGTACGCCGGCCGGGGCCGTTGGGTTCAGCACCGACCGGGGCGATCCGTGCGTGAAGTAAAGACCGTTCAAGCTCGTCGGGCGAATTCGATCTTTCCTAAATTTCTGATTTTTAAGGTAAATGCAGGGGTACGGTCGATAATACGGTGCGAATGCGTCCGCGGCGGTTTTCCACGGGTGCGTGGGGGCCCTTGAGAGCCTGGCAGCCAGGACCCATGACACGTCCCACATGCTCATCCGCCCCCTGCCGGCGAGGCCCACCGGGCGTCTGGGTGCGGTGCGGGCCCGCCGGGGAGCTTGACCGCATCAGCTATAATCGCCGCACCCCAACGCACGGCCGAAGGGTGTGGGGCGCCCGGGGTGTCCGGGACTCGCGGCACGGGCGAAAGTGGCGGAACTGGTAGACGCGCTGGGCTTAGGACCCAGTGGGGAA
>Ga0316624_10000465_pt1 | contig 13656 bp, 10 predicted proteins | sample OWC_Aug_N3_C1_D5_FD_207657 | JGI IMG/M metagenome (GOLD analysis project Ga0316624, IMG submission 207657) | Wetland soil microbial communities from Old Woman Creek delta, Ohio, United States - OWC_Aug_N3_C1_D5_A | ecosystem: Environmental > Terrestrial > Soil > Wetlands | place: USA: Ohio... | reverse complement strand
CTGGGCCAGAAGCTGTTGGTGAGCTGACGTTCTTGGCGCGTGTTCAGCTCAAGGGCAAAGATCTGGTTACGTCCCCAGCGGGGAGAGCTGTACAGGACAGAAGAATCTCCGCTGCCCCAGCATGGGGCTTGGCATTCATGTTTTGCGTCCGTCAGCCGCTCAGGCCCTGTGCCGTCGAAACGCATCCGCCAGACAGCGGCAGACCCGTCACGGGTCGATTCAAAGACGATCCAGGAGCCGTCCGCAGAGGCGCTGGGGTAGATATCATCGGCCGCCGAACGGGTCAGCCGGGTCCTGGCGCCGGAGGACAGGTCGAGGGAGAAAATCTGCCAGCGCTTGTCAATCCGCGACTGGAAGAGGATGATCCCTTGCTCCGGTATTTTCGCAGGAGCAAGAAAAACGGGTCTCGCGGGCTTTGAACCGCCGCCCCGGTGCATCCAGCCGGCCGCGGCGAAACCTCCCAGCACAATAACCGCCAGGACCAAAGCGGCTGCCGCCAACTTCAACAAGGCTTTGTTTTCCATTGGCAACGCGATGCCTCCCTCAAGGAACAACCGCAAAAAAAAATGATCGGCCTGGCCGGCGGCCGGCTGTCGACGCGCGACTTTTATTCAAGGGAAAAACGACTGGTCCCATACCGGGATTTTAGGCAAGTTCAATCCAAATTGCAATAGAGCGCCTGTTTTGCTACAATGGGACTTCGCCTAGGATTGCAATAATTCGAATGAAAAAAGACCATAAACCTGAAAGCCGGACCGTTTCTTTCGTCAGCTTGGGCTGTTTCAAGAACACCGTGGACAGCGAGGTGCTGGCCGGGATGCTGAGGGCGAGAGGAATGGAGATCGTCTCCGAATACGAAGATCCTGACTGGCTGGTCATCAACACCTGTGGTTTCATCCGCGACGCCAAGGAGGAGAGCATCGATGAGATCCTGGCCGCCCTGGAAAAAAAGGAAAAAGGCGAACTCAAAAAACTGGCTGTTTTCGGCTGCCTGGTCCAGCGATACTATCGGGAATTAAAAACTACGTTCAAGAAAGCGGATATCCTCTGGGGAGTGAATGACGTTGAGGACCTGGCCGATGCCATCGCCGCGGACCGGGACGCGGACTATGCCAGTGCAAACCTGTTCCTCTACTCGGACAGGCACCCGCGCGTCCCGTTCACCACGGTCGGTTCCTCCTTCATCAAGATCTCCGAAGGCTGCAATATGGCTTGCAGCTTCTGCGCCATCCCGCTGATCCGCGGTCCCTTCCGCTCCCGGACGATCCTTTCCATAATGAGGGAAGCCGAAACGCTGAAAAAGAGAGGCGTTGAGGAGTTGAACCTCATCTCGCAGAATTCCACCTATTTCGGAAGAGACAAGGCAAAGAAGTCCCGGCTGCCGGCCCTGTTGGAGGAGCTATCCAGTCTGGGATTCCGCTGGCTGCGCGTCCTTTACCTGATGCCCGAAGAGATCACCCCGGCCATATTGGAGGGTTTTGCCCGCCCGTCAGTCCTTCCGTATTTCGATCTGCCCTTCCAGCATGTCGCGGACCGCATCTTGAAAACGATGAACCGCGGCGGCGGCTACGGAAAGAACCTGCGCCTGGTGCAGGACATCCGCGAACGGTTTCCCAACGCGGTGCTGCGCAGCACGTTCATCGTCGGCTTTCCCGGCGAGAACGAGGACGATTTCAAGAAGCTCGTTGATTTCTGCATCGAGAGCAGGCTGGAGCGGATCGGAGTTTTCGCCTTCTCACCGGAAGAGAACACTGCCAGCTTCGAACTGCCGAATCGCAACAAACCGCGGACCATCGAAGAAAGGAAAAGCCGGCTGCTGGATATCTCGGACCGGAACATCCTAGAGTTCAACCGCACCCTGGTCGGAAAGACCTTTGAATATCTGCCGTTGGCGCCATGGGCCAACGAAAGCACGATCGGCCGCATATGGGCGCAGGCGCCCGAAGTCGATGGGAACTGCCGGGTGAAGACCAAATTCAAGGAAAAGCAGGGCGTTTTCACCATCCGGATCAGGGGATTCCAGGACGAAATGCTTCAGGGAGAAAAAGCATGAGGAAGCTCGGGATCGCGTTCGGCACATTTTTCGGCGTAGGTTTCATGCCCGTAGCCCCGGGGACCTGGGCTTCGTTGCTGACCGTCCTTATCGTATATTTTACCCCGCTCTCCAGGCTGCCTCTTCTCCACCTGTCGCTGATCATAGCGGCCATGTATGCGATCGGCATCCCCGCCGCCGCGGCCTGCGAGAAACATTTTCAAAAAAAGGATCCCCGGCCGTGCGTCATCGACGAAGTGGCGGGCCAGTTGGTCGGCCTCTGGTTGTTGCCCCGCCAGCCGGGCTTTTATATCGCGTCGTTTTTCCTCTTCCGCCTATTTGATATATGGAAACCCTTCCCGGTGAACAAAAGCGAATCTCTGCCCCATGGCTTCGGCATCATGACCGACGACATTCTGGCCGGAACGTACTCTATGGCAGTATTGCTGATCGCTCGGCACTTTATTCTCCGATAGAATTTGTTTCCCGGCGGGAAGGCGTGCAAATCCAATTGATTGCATTTCCAGGCGAAAAAGTGTAAAATAAATATTACTTTGGCAAAGGAGGATTCCATCATGGCAAAAATATGCGATATATGCGGAAAAAAGCCGGTATACGGTCACAATGTCAGCCATTCGCATAAATTGACGAACCGCCGCTGGGAACCCAACCTGCAGAAGGTCAAGGTCGTGGTCGATGGCGAGACCAAGTCCCTTCGGGTCTGCACGGCGTGCATTCGTTCCGGCAAGATCAAAAAAGCTGGCTGACAAGCTGATCCGGATTGAAAACCCGATCTGAAGGCGTTTTTTTTTCTAAAAATAGGATTGGAATCATCGGCGGCAGTCTCCCGGCCCCCAAGCACCTGCGGAACGCCGAGGCCATGGGTCGACTGATCGCGGAGAACGGCTTTGTGCTGGTCAACGGCGGCCTGAAAGGAGTCATGGAGGCCTCGGCCAGGGGCGCCAAGGCCCATGGCGGATGGGTGATCGGTATTCTCCCGGGAAAATCGGCCCGGGAGGCCAATCCATACACGGATATCGCAATTCCAACCGGGCTGGGATACTTGCGCAACGCGCTGGTGGTGCTCAATTCCGATGTTCTCGTGGCGATCGACGGATCGTACGGCACACTCTCCGAGATCGCTTATACCCAGATCTACGGCAAACAGGTCTTTGGAATCGAGACCTGGAATATCCCCGGCGTGACCCCGGTGGAAACGCCGGAGGCTGCCATGAAGCAGATCCTCGCGTATTTTCACAAGCAGAAATAGACAGGGCGGGACCCTCATGACCAACAACTACCGAGTGGTTGTCCATTTCGACGGCACCGAATACTACGGCTGGCAGTTCCAAGCCCCCGAATACCGCACCATTCAAGCCGAGCTGATACGCGTTTTGAAGATCATCGCCAAGAAACAGGTGCTGGTAACCGGAAGTTCCCGCACCGATGCCGGCGTTCATTCCATCGGCTTGACCGCTAATTTCCACCTTCCTGTCATGATCGAGCCCGACTCCCTGAAGCGGGCAATGAATTCGCTGTTGCCCAGGGATATCCGCATCATGGAATGCGCCCTCATGGACAAGGCGTTCAACGCCCGTTTCGGCGCCACCAGCAAGACCTATGTGTACCGGATATTTACCGGCTCGGTGCAATCCCCCTTCAGCCAGCGCTTCGCCCTGCATCTCCCGTTCCCCCTCGACCGGAAAGCCATGCGCCGGGCCGCCCGGCACTTTGTGGGCACGAAAGACTTTAGTTCGTTCACATCCGACGACCCCGGTAAAAAAAGAGTCCGCGAGATCGACCTGTTCAAGATGCAGGTAAAGAAGGACGAGATCACCTTTACCGTGCGCGGCAAGAGCTTTCTGCGCTACATGGTGCGCAACCTGGTCGGCACGCTGATCGATGTCGGCCGGGGCAAGATCACCCCAGAGGAGATCCCGGCGATATTTGCGGCCAGGGACCGACGCAAAGCGGGACAGACCGCACCGGCCAAGGGGTTGACACTGGTCAAGGTCGAATACCTGGCAACGAAAAGCCAGGACGCGCCGGAGTGCACTCGCCTAGTTCCTGATTGAGCTTCAGCGGCCCGGCAAAACGCTTTGAAGATAGGCGTGCAGCGACTCGGCCGCTTTTTTGCCGTCGCCCATGGCTAGAATGACCGTGGCGCCGCCCCGGACAATGTCCCCGCCGGCGAAGATTTCGGGCAGAGCCGTCTGCATGGTTTCCTCGTTGACCACGATCGTCCCCCATTTGGTCACTTCGAGCCCCTTGATCGACTGCGGGATCAACGGATTGGGGTCGGTGCCCACACCCACGACCACCGTATCCACGTCGATCATGTATTCCGAGCCGGGGATCGGCACCGGCCGCTTTCGCCCCGAGTCGTCGGCCGCTCCCAGCCCCATTTTTTGCACCTTCATCTGCTTCACCCGGCCATCGCTGTCAGCGAAATACTCGATGGGATTGGTCAGGGTCAGGAACTCGACCCCTTCTTCCTTGGCGTGATGCACTTCTTCGATGCGCGCGGGCATCTCCTGCTCGGAGCGGCGATAGACGATCATCGCCCTTTCCGCCCCCAGGCGGACGGCGGTCCTGACCGAGTCCATGGCGGTGTTTCCCCCGCCGATGACCGCGACTTGCTTCCCGTGCACGATCGGCGTGTCGTAATCGGGAAACTGGTAGGCCTTCATGAGGTTGACCCGGGTGAGGTACTCGTTGGAAGAATATATGCCAAGGGAATTTTCCCCTGGGATGTGCATGAATTTCGGCAGGCCGGCGCCGCTGCCGACAAAGAACCCCTGGTATCCTTGTTTCTTCATGTCCTCGATGGAAAGGGTCTTCCCGATGACCGCGTTCCTCTCAAAGGCCACGCCGATCGCTTCCAGGTATCCGATCTCCGACCGGACGATGCTCTTGGGCAAGCGAAACTCCGGGATACCATAGCTCAGTACGCCGCCCAGCTCATGCAGAGCCTCGAAAACCGTAACCTGGTAGCCGAACTTGGCCATCTGACCTGCGAAGGTCAGGCTGGCGGGCCCGGAGCCGATGGCTGCGACCCGTAGCGATTTTTTCTTTTCAATTGCCGGGATGGAGGTATTGCCGGTCAAGCGCTCGCAATCCGAGGCGAACCTTTCAAGGTATCCGATCGCCACGGGGGGTTTTTTCATTTTTTGATAGACGCAGTTCGCCTCGCATTGGATCTCCTGCGGGCAGACCCGGCCGCACACGGCGGGCAGGGCATTGGTCTCCTTCAATTTTCTCGCTGCCGCCAGGAAATCCCCCTTTTCGATCAGCTTGATGAATCCCGGGATATTGATGTTCACCGGGCAGCCCGAGATGCAGGTCGGGGCGGAACAGTCAAGGCAGCGCCTCGACTCCCGGACAGCCATCTCTTCGCTCAGGCCCGTATTGACCTCCATGAAGCTCAATATCCTCTCCAGGGGAGGATTCTCGAGCATCTTGACGCGGGGCAGGCCACTCCTCTCCTTTGCGCTCAGCTTGCTCCTCAGTTGGTTCCGCCACTCTTGGTTCCGGTCGGCGTTCAGTTCCTTGGGATCGACGGGCATCGGGCGTCTCCTTTACGACAGGGATCTGAGGTAGGCATCGTAGGATGTCTTTTCCTCGGTCTTGTACATGTTCAAGCGTTTGATCATCTCGTCGTAGTCAATCTCGTGAGCGTCGAATTCGGGCCCATCCACGCAGACGAAGCGGGTACGGCCCGCGACCGAGACGCGGCAGGCGCCGCACATGCCGGTCCCGTCCACCATGATCGTGTTCAGGCTGGCAATGGTCGGGACATTGTATCTCTTGGTCAGCAAAGCGACAAATTTCATCATGACGGCCGGCCCGATGGCCACCGCCAGATGAACGGGCTCGCGCTGCAGCACCTCCTCGATCCCGACCGTGATCACGCCCTTCTTTCCGTAGGAGCCGTCATCGGTCATGACGACGGTTTCGTCTGCAAATGCCGCCATCTCCTTTTCCAAAATAAGGAGTTCACGATTCCTGGCGCCCAGCACGGCGATAAGCCTGTTCCCTGCCTTTTTGTAGGCCCTGGCAATGGGATAGAGCGGGGCTATCCCCACGCCGCCGCCGCATGCCAGGACCGTCCCGACCTTATCGATGTGGGTGGGCCGGCCCAGGGGCCCGGACACGTCTCGCAGCGCATCGCCGGGATTAAGGTTGATTATCTTGTGTGAAGAGGTCCCGATCCTCTGGATGATGAGCGTGATGGTTCCTTTCTCGGGATCGGCGTCAGCGATCGTCAATGGGATCCGCTCCCCTTTCTCGTCAATACGGACGATGACAAACTGCCCGGGGTTCTGCTTTTGAGAAATCCTTGGAGCTTCGACGATCAGCTTCGCCACGTTCTCCGACAGAAATTCTTTTGCAACAATCCTGTTCATTGGGTTTTCCTCCCAAGTTTTCTACAGTAGCAAAGTGCGTTTAAAAATGCAATCCAGGCGGATCGGTCAGGGGCTTCTGCAAGAACAAGAGAGACCTCCGTTTGAAGAAACGATATTAATATACAATAGTAATTTTTGATATAGCAAATAATATTACACCGGTAAATGCTGCCCCCATTGGCTTATCCAAAAAACGTAAAATGACAAATATTTTATCATTAACTAAAAACCAAGCGGGGAAGGACGTCTCGACTGATAGGTGTAAACAAATCATACACATCATGCTATAGGAAAGCAGGACAATCACGAGGAAATCACGTCCTGCAAAGCTTTTCCAATTTGGCATGTTACTTGCTTATAGATAAATGGGCAAGCAATGATGCTCCCAGAAATCATTATTTTAAGGAGAATAAAATGAATGAAAAGAAAGTTTTGCTGATCGACGATGAGGCTTCGCTTCAGCGGAGCCTGACTCTCGGCTTGCTGCAGAAGGGATACAAGACCGAATCCTGCGAAAACGGGATGAACGGATTGAAAGCCCTGGAGACGTTCAAGAAAAACCGGATCCCGTTGAATTACGTGGTGGTCGATGTCCGATTGCCCGACATCGACGGCATCAAGCTGCTCAAGGTGATCAAGTTCAACTATCCCGAACTCCCGGTCATTGTGATCACAGGCTACGGCAACGATGTGCTGGCAGAGGATGCCAAATCTGAAAAAGCCGATGCTTACCTGGAAAAGCCGTTCACCGTCGACGAGCTGACAAGGATATTCGCGGAGATCCCCCAGAAGACCCCGGCTCCTCTTGCCGAGGAAAAGGAAAGCGCCGAGCCCGGCGGGGAAAAATCGGTCAGTGCTTATGCGCTGCTGAACTTTTCCGAAAACGCCAACCTGAGCGAAGCCTATCAGGAGTTGTATTTCATGGACCAAGTGCTGTATTGCGACGCCATCAAGGGAGATTTCGACCTGGCTCTGCTGCTGCAAGCCGGGAATATGGCTGAAATTGAATCGATGGTGGAAAACAAAATAAAAAAGCTTCCCGGCGTGAAAGAGGTCACTTTCCTGCCCGTTGACCAGCCGCAGCTGCCCGATACCGTTATCAACATCATCGGCACCGTGGATAAGGCCTTGGGCCGGGACAAGGGAAACCAGGAAGCCATGACCAATCCCAATTTCTCTCGGAGTGCCTCATCCTATGTTTTTCTGGAAGTCGAAAAGGAAAAACTGGAGAGCATTTACCCCATTCTCTACATGAATGACCAGGTTGTTTCCTGCGACTGCATCAATGGCAAGTACGACATCGTGCTTCTGATGCAGGGGGCCAGCTTCGCCGAGATCGACCGCAACATCCTGGCCAAGATCAAGCCGCTGGACGGCGTTCTGAGGATCAAAGAGACGCCCATTATCAAACTATTTGAAATGTAAGCCAAAATATAAGATAATGAGGGCATGAAAGCCAATGACAAGCTGAAAGCCCAACTGACAAAAAACGGCCTGGCCGGTTTCAAAGTAGATCTATGGAACTATGAGGGGGAGAAGGGAGCCCTGATCCCCCTTTTGCAAGCTGCGCAAGACACCTACGGCTATATCCCCGAGTCCGCCATCGACCAGATCAGCGAGATCGTGGGCATCCCCTCCGCCGAGATTTATGGCGTTATAACCTTTTATTCCCAGTTCCGCCTCAAGCCGCTGGGAAAATACCTGATCAAGATCTGTGACGGCACCGCCTGCCACGTCAACGGCTCGGAGCGCATCGCCGGAGTCATCGAGGACGAGCTGCAGGTCAGCGGCAATGACACCACCGAGGACGGGCTGTTCACCCTGCAAAAAGTGGCCTGCCTCGGCTGCTGTTCCCTCTCGCCGGTCATCATGATCAACGAGGAGACCTATGGGCGGTTGACGCCCAAGAAAGTCCAGCAATTATTGAAAGAATATAAGACGAAAGCTCAAAACCCTCAGACCGCCTGACGCTCAAAAGGAGAAGCACCATGAAGACCATCAAAGTCGGCCTAGGCACATGCGGAGTTTCGGCTGGCGGGGAGAAGGTCTACACCGCCCTGAAAAGCGAGATCGCCAGGGAAAAGATCCAGGTCAACCTGTTGGAGACGGGGTGCATGGGGAACTGCTATCAGGAGGTCCTCCTCGAGATCATCGATGAGAAGGGCGACAGCTGCATGTACGGCAACGTAACCCCGGACAAGGTGAAGAGGATCCTCGATGAGCAGGTCCTGCAGGACAAGCCCATCCCGGAATGGATCGTCAAGGGGACGGGCGCCGCCGCCGAGGACACGTTCTTCGCCAAGCAGAAGCGCATCGTCCTGAGGAATTGCGGCATCATCGACCCCAATTCCATCGATGAGTACATCGCCCGCGGTGGCTACCAGGCCATCCAGAAGGTGCTGAAGGAATACACAGCCGAGCAGGTCATCGATATCGTCCTGAAGTCGGGGCTGCGCGGCCGCGGTGGCGCCGGCTTCCTGACGGGAATGAAATGGCGATTCTGCCGCCAGGCGGCTGGAGACAAGAAATACATCATCTGCAACGCCGACGAGGGCGACCCCGGCGCCTTCATGGACCGCAGCACCCTGGAGAGCGACCCACACTCGGTGCTGGAAGGCATGATGATCTGCGCTTTCGCTTGTGGCGCCGACGAGGCCTATATTTATGTCCGCGCCGAATATCCCATGGCGGTCCGCCGCCTGCACCACTCTATAAAGAAGGCCATGGAAAAGGGGTTCCTGGGAAGGAACATCTTCGGGTCCAAGATGGACCTGACTATCCATATCAAGGAGGGCGCCGGCGCCTTCGTCTGCGGCGAGGAGACCGCCCTGATCGCCTCCATCGAGGGCAAGCGGGGCATGCCACGCTTCCGCCCGCCTTTCCCGGCGCAGAAGGGATTGTGGGGTAAGCCGACCAACATCAACAATGTCGAGACCTACGCCAATGTTCCCTGGATCATCCTCAACGGCGCCGAAGCTTTTGCCGCCATGGGAACCGAGAACAGCAAGGGAACAAAGGTGTTCGCCCTGGCCGGAAAGATCGCCCGCGGCGGGCTGGTCGAGGTCCCCATGGGCCTGACCATCAACGAGATCATCTACGATATCGGCGGCGGCATCCGCGAAGGAAGGAAATTCAAGGCCGTGCAGATGGGCGGGCCCTCGGGGGGGTGCATCCCGGCCACCATGGGCGACCTGCAGATCGACTACCAGCAGATCAACAAGACCGGGGCGATCATGGGTTCCGGCGGCATGGTGGTCATGGACGAGACGACCTGCATGGTGGAGATGGCCAAGTTCTTCCTGCGCTTCACCCAGGACGAAAGTTGCGGAAAATGCACGTTCTGCCGCATCGGCACCAAGCGCATGCTGGAGATCCTGGAGCGCATCACCGACGGCCGCGGTCAGGAGGGGGACATCGAGCTGCTGGAGGGGCTGGCCGACAAGATCCGCAACAACACCATCTGCGGCTTGGGCCAGACCGCGCCCAATCCGGTTCTGACCACCCTGAAGTATTTTCGTAACGAATACGAGGCCCACATCCGCGACAAGAAATGCCCGGCCCACCGCTGCGGCCCGCTGCTGACTTTCACCATCCTGGAAGACAAATGCACCGGTTGCACCCTCTGCGCCAGGGTCTGCCCGGCCGCGGCCATAAGCGGCGAGAAAAAGCAAGTTCATAAGATCGACCAGGCGCTGTGCATCAAGTGCGGTAAATGTTTCGAAACCTGCAATTTCAAGGCCATCATCAAGGATTGAAGGGGAAAACAGCCATGGACAACGTCAAACTCACCATCGATGGAAGGGAAGTGACCGCGCGCGCCAATCAGACCATTCTGGAGGTGATCCAGGAGAACCGCATCGCCGAGATCCCCACCTTGTGCCATGAGCCCAAGCTCCCGCCCTACGGTTCCTGCTATCTTTGTGTGGTGGAGGTCGAAGGCGTGGCCAAATTGATCCCCTCATGTTCCAGCCCCGTGGCCGACAAGATGGTCGTCCACACCGACAACCCCCGCATTCATGAAGCCAGAAAGACCGCCCTCGAACTGCTGCTGTCCAACCACTACGCCGACTGCCTGGCTCCCTGCAAGCAGACCTGCCCGGCCGGCGTCGACGTCCAGGGCTACATCGCCCTGATCGCCATGGGCAAGCCGCAGGAGGCCGTCCGCCTGATCAAGGAGACCAACCCTCTGCCTCTGGTCTGCGGCCGCGTCTGCGTGCGCGAGTGCGAGGTGGCCTGCCGCCGCAACCGCGTCGACGACCGCGTCGGCATCGATTACCTCAAGCGCTATGCCAGCGACATCGACATCGAGGACCCCTGGACCCCGCCGGTTCCTCCGGCCAACGGCAAGAAAGTCGCCGTCGTGGGCGGCGGGCCTGCCGGCCTGACCTGCGCCTACTACTTGGTATTGAAAGGCTACGCGGTGACGCTTTTCGAGAAATCGCCGCACCTGGGAGGCATGCTGCGCTACGGCATCCCCGAGTACCGCTTGCCCAAAGCATTGCTGGACAAGGAGATCTCCTGGATCACGGACCTGGGCGTAACAATAAAGACCAGCTCCGCCCTGGGGAAGGATATCACGATCGTCAGCCTTAAAGAGCAGGGATTCGCGGCCATCTACCTCGCTTTCGGCGCCCAAAAAGCGAAGGGAATGCGTCTCCAGGGCGAGGACGAGACCGAGGGTGTTCTCAGCGGCATCGATTTCCTCCGCCAGCTGCAGGGCGAAAAAAAGCCCGAAATCTATGGCAAGGTGATCGTGGTCGGCGGCGGCAACACGGCTATCGACGCCGCCCGCAGCGCCAAGAGGCTGGGCGCCGGCAAGGTGACGCTGCTCTACCGCCGTACCCGCAACGAGATGCCCGCCCACCCCATGGAGATCGAGGCGGCCATCGAGGAGGGGGTGGAGCTGATCCAACTTTCGGCGCCGACCGAGCTGCTGCGCGAAGGCAACCGCCTGAAGGCGCTGACCTGCATCCGCATGGAGCTGGGCGAGCCCGACGCCAGTGGCCGGCGCAGTCCCGTGCCGCTGCCGAACTCCGAGTATCAGCTCCCCTGTGATTTTGTAATATCAGCCATCGGCCAGGATGTAGATTTATGCGGCCTGCAAAAAGACCCGCAGCTCAAGTCGACCCGGCACAACACCTTGGTCTTCGGCGAAGACACCTTCGAGACGTCCCTCCCCGGCGTGTTCACAGGCGGCGACATGGCCACAGGCCCGGCCGTGGCCATCGACGCCATCGCCCACGGCAAGATCGCGGCCAATGCCATCGACGATTATGTCCGTTCGGGAAAAGCCGCGGGCAAGGAAAAGGAGTTCATCAGCCGCAAGGAAGCTTTCGGCGACATCCCGGACAGCGATTTCTCGGCTTTTTCCAAGATCGTCAAGGAGAAGATGCCGGAGCTGCCTGCCGAGGAAAGGGCCAAGACCTTTGAGGAGGTGGAACTGGGGTTCAGCCCGAAGCAGGCAACGAACGAAACGAGTCGCTGCCTGGAGTGCGGCTGCTCGGCCTATTTCGACTGCGTCCTGCGCAAGCACGCTGTCGACTTCAAGGTGGATCTGAGAAAATTCGTCGGCGAGGTACGGAAATACAAGGTGGACAAGGCTCATCCGTTCATCACTTTGGACCCCAACAAGTGCATCGCCTGCGGCCGCTGCGTCCGGACCTGCTCGGAGATCCTACGCGTTTCGGCGCTCGGTTTCGTCTACCGCGGCTTCAAATCCGTCGTCCGCCCCTCCATGGAAAAGAAGCTCCTGGAAACAAACTGCATTTCCTGCGGCAACTGCATCGCCGCCTGCCCCACCGGGGCCATCGCCGAAAACCTGCCGTTCGCCAAGCCCGGCCCATGGGCCAGCAAGAAGCACGTGTCCGTCTGCCACTTCTGTTCCATCGGCTGCGTTCTGCAATACAAGGTTCACGCTCCGGACGCTTTTTCGGTCATCGGCTTCGACGGGGCTTCGCACAACAAGGGCTACCTGTGCCACAAGGGGAGTTTCGGGTACCGCTACTTGCTTGACGAACAGCGCCTGCGCACGCCCATGGTGAAGGGGAAAGAAGGCCTGCAGGCGGCATCCTGGGAAAAAGCGCTCGAGCAGGCCGCCGCAGGCGTGAAGGCCGCCAGCGAAAAGTACGGGGCCGAGTCCGTCGCCGTCCTCGCTTCCCCCAGGATGACCAACGAGGAGCTATATCTTCTGCAGAAATGGGTACGCACCGGATTCAAGACCAACATGGTCGGCAGCTTCAGCAATCTGCTCGGCGGACGCGACCTGGACGCGCTGGACGAGGTGTTCGGATTCACCGCCTCCACAACGACAATGGACGAGCTCCAGCACGCCGACGTCATCATGGTGATGAACGCCGAGCTGACGGAAAACAACCTGGTCGCGGAGTTGAAGATCAAGGAGGCGATGAAGAAGGGGGCCCGTCTGGTCTCGGTCAATTCGTCGGAGACGCCGCTCAGCAAGATCGCCGATCTGTGGCTGGACCCCAAACGGGGCACCAATACGGCCCTGATCGCAGGCCTGGCCAATGCCCTGATTAAGAAAGGAAAGATCGACAATGAGTTCATTCTCAAGCGCACCGATGACTTCGCGAAGTTCAAGGCATCCATCGCCAAGATGAACCCGAAGCAGACCGCAGCCCAGACGGGGGTGCAAACGGAGAAGTTCGCCCGCTTCGTCGAAATGCTCTCCGGCGCCGTCAACCTGGTGGTCGTCTATGGCATGGACCAATGCCTGGAAAAATCACGCGACGACCTGAAGGCCCTGGGCGACCTCCTGCTGATGCTGGGCAAGGGCGGCCAGCCCGGCAACGGCCTGATCCTGGTCCGCGATTACGCCAACTCCCAGGGGCTGCTGGACATGGGCGTCGACAGCCGCTACCTCCCGGGCCTGGTCCGCAGCGGCGAGCCGGCGGTGAAGCGCCTTCAGAAAATGTGGAACGTGCCCCTGGAGAAGTCGTTCAAGCCCGTCGACATCATCGAGAAGCTGAAGAAAGGCAAGGTCAAGGCCCTGATGATCTTTGGAGAGGACCCTCTGGCATCGTCACGGGGAGGGCCGCTGCTGTCCGGGGTGGAATTCAAGCTGGTGGCGGATTTCTTCCTCACCGCGACCGCTTCCGAAGCCGACGTGGTCCTGCCCCTGTCCACGCCATTGGAGAGCGCCGGCACTTTCACCGCCTGCGATCGTCGCGTCCAGAGCGTCGATGCGATCGTGCCGCCCGT
>Ga0316624_10000464_pt1 | contig 13669 bp, 9 predicted proteins | sample OWC_Aug_N3_C1_D5_FD_207657 | JGI IMG/M metagenome (GOLD analysis project Ga0316624, IMG submission 207657) | Wetland soil microbial communities from Old Woman Creek delta, Ohio, United States - OWC_Aug_N3_C1_D5_A | ecosystem: Environmental > Terrestrial > Soil > Wetlands | place: USA: Ohio... | reverse complement strand
ACGCCGCGGGCCCAGCAGACGCCCTACGACTTCTCTTTCAGCGGCATCAAGACTGCCGTACTGCGCTACGTTGAGCTGGAGGGCATGCGTGAGTCCATCGAGGCCCGCCGGCTCGCGCTCTCGGCCCTGGCCAATCCCGGGACGGAGGACATCCTGCCGTTCTGCGATCGCAAAACGCTGGATCTGGTTGCAAGCTTCCAGCGCTCCGTGGTCCACGATCTTGTGTCCAAGACACTGCAGGCTGCCGGGGAGCGCGGAGCGCGCACTCTGTTTGTCACCGGCGGCGTGGCTGCCAACAGCGAACTGCGCGCGACCTTCGAGAAAGAAGCCGTTCCGTCCGGTCTGCCGGTGTATTTCCCTTCCCGCAAGCTGTCCACGGACAACGCAGCCATGATCGCCGCTGCGGCCTACCCTAAGTTCCTGGCCGGGGACTTCGCTGAGGCCGGGTTTTCGGCGGAGGCGTCGCTGCCCCTCAAGTGAGGGACTCAGGCGATGGTGCTGTGAGGCAGAATGTTTTCCAGCGCCCGGCTGAGCTGGCCCACGATATCGATGTCCTTGAAAATTACATAGCGTGCCTTGGTTTCGAGATCCTCTGTCGATTGCCGGCCTGCCAGCACTACAATCGGGATGGTGGCGGTCTCCGGGCGCGATTGCAGCGCATCGATCAGGGCCGGGCCGTCCATCTTCGGCATCTGCAAGTCGGTCACAATGATGTCAGGCCGCAGCGTGCCCAGGATTTCCAGGGCTTCAGAGCCGTTCGTGGCCGATTCCACACGAATGCCCCTGGTTTCCAGAAAGCGGCATACAGTGTGGCGGATGAGCATGGAGTCATCCACTACCAAAGCAGTTAAGGGCATGAAAAATGTACCTGAGCAGTGTCTGGAAAGTTATCAGTCTCTTATGGTTTTTCCAAGCAAGAAACAGCCCCGGCCCGGTACCAAAGTCATGGTTCCGCCGGGCGGAAGTGGGGCGGCCGGGAGCTCAGGCCTCGTCTGGCCTGATGTTTTCCTCAATTGCCATGTCCCTGAATTCACTGGCCTCGAAGACGTCGCCGCATTCCTGGCATTCAACGAATTCGGCGTCTTCATCGCGGGCCACAACGCGCACACGCGGATGCCTGCAGAGTTTCTCCATAACTTTCGTTTCGGGAGGTTGATTCGAGATAGGTAAATTCCGGATCGGATTCATGTTCGGACCAGGGCGCCAAAACGTGGCGCAGGTTCATGAATTGCGGGTATTTTAAGCCCGTCTGGCCGGTTGTCAAGTGCTTCTCGAGAGCTGGGAGTAACGCCGGTTTCCACTTCGGGAACAATGGATGAATGAAAGCGGGCGGAGGTTGCTGGGCAAGTTCAGGGCATGGGATAGATGCCAACCGAACGCGCCTCCGGGATGTTGACCTGGGTCACGGACTGGGGATCGCTTCTCTCCATGCCTGACCGTGCTGCTTCCACCGCCAGTTCAAACGTGGTCCTGCCGGTCTGGGCGACATCGATGTACAGGAACTTGTCCGATCCCTGGGCCACTTTCACGGCGACGTAAGCATGGCCGGGAACGACGATAATGCTGGGTTCCATGGCCAGGTTTTCAAACAGTGAAGCGTACATGACCGCCGCGTCAATGCAATTTGCGCTGTTGTTCGCCAGGCTGACATGGGGCATCCGCACCCGCTCGCTGACGCTCGAGTGATCTCCCAGGGTCAGCGAACTTTTGACGTAGGAAAATCCGCCCTGTTTGACCGCGTTGAAGATCGCTTTGGCCTCAATGTAGGTTTCCTGCTCTTGCTGTTTCGGGCCCTTCCAGTCCTCATAGCCGGGCAGCCGGTGGTCCGGCGTGTACTCCTTGGCCTCGGCAAGCAACTGTTCCACCAGCCCGTCATGCGGAGTTACCCACGAGGCGATGAAAGGGGCGTATTTGAAGTCGGTGCCCCAATAGATGTCTTCTGCCGAGCGCAGCCGCACCGGAACGGTCGTTTCATACGCTGTCTGGCCGTCAGCCATGCGGACGGAAACCCTGGCGGTGGCGGCGATGATCTCGCGATTCTGGTAAAAGCGCGGCTGAAATGAGGGCGCAAACAGAAGCGTGCGGACCCCACCCGCCGGCACTTCAGCAATCTGGATTTCTTCGTCGCTCCAGCCCGGCACGGTGACCGAGACGTGCTGCAGCAACGCCATCTGCGTCGCGTTGCTGATGGTGACAGCAACCACCCCGAAAGTACGTTCCTTCTGCTTCTGCAGGGAAGCGTAATTGGCGAATACAGGGTAAATTTCCCCGTCGATGCCGGCCTGAACTCTATAGACCGGGGCACTCTGGCGTGCCGGGGACGGCGGGCGAACATCGCCCCGATCGGCGGAGGAGTCGTCCCCCATGGCCAAGCCGGCCATGGCTAAGGCCAGAACGAGTGCGGCAATGCCGAGCGATCGAGTAACGCGCATGCACTTGGCAGATTAGCCCTCTCAAATCGAGAAGCAATCCAACTAATGCCTTAAATTCGTTTGCCGGGGACTAGGTTGTTGGACACTCATCGCTAACCAGGCCTACTTGGGCCAGTTTTAGTCGGTGAATTTCCAAAATATTGGCTCATTTCCGGAAGATTCAAGATTAAGTAAAAATGCTTAATTGCAGGCGAATGTTCTCTCCCGCCGCCATTTCCATCAAGGCTGCGTTTGTTCCTGCCACACTGTTGAAGTTTCCCGTGCAAAGGCTCCGCCGGCCAGCGCGAGCACCACGGGAAAGCATTCCAGCACGTAGCGTGGTTCAGGACTTTCCAGGCTGCCGAGAAAGGCCGACCGCAACAGCACAAAGCCGATCAGGACGGCGCCATAGACGCCAAGCCGCCAGTTCGCCCAGCCACGCAACGCGGCCACAAGATAAGCCAGATTGATCGCCGCCCAAAATAGCGCAAGCGCGCTTTCTTTTGGGTGCTCTCCGAACTCCCACCACCGGCTCTCTATGGGAAGCATCTCGGTGCGCGGGCGCAGCCACATGTCGTCGACACGCAGAAAAGGAAGCCAGACAAAATAACGGAAAGGATTGTGCATTACGCGCTCGCGGGCCAGACGGTCAAAGCGCGCATCAAGTTCCGGGCTGATGGAGAGCTGCTGGTTGTAATCGGCAATCAGGTTTTGCGTCGCGTCGTAATCCAGGCGGGAATCAAAGGCTCGTTCCGGCAAGGACTGAAAGTTGACCGTCTCGCCTGGCACCTTCCAGTAGACGTCCTCCGCGGAAACGTACTCGACGATCCAGCTCCTGACCCAGTGATTGAAGCCGTGGGGCACGAATTCTCCGGGATCGTTGGCGTAGCGCGGCGCCAGCGGCTGGACCAAATGAAACGTTCGCCCGTTGCGGATGGTCCAGGGGATTAGCGGCGCAAGACTGGTCACGCTAAACAGCAGCCCGGCGAAGACGATCTGCGTTTTCCTCGGCGAAACAAACAGCAGGCCGGCCAGCGCCGCGCCAAATGGGACCAGCAGCATTCCATCATCAGGACGCAGAAGGATTCCAGCAGCACACCACAACCCGGCCAGGAACCACAAAGATGGCCCTGCCTGCCCTTCCCGCAGCGACTTGAGACCGCGCACGCCGTAATACAGCGTGTGTGCGGTGCAGCAGATGGCCAGAGTCTCTGTCAGCGGCGCCGCCGTGTAACTTGCGGTGAAGGGGCACAGCGCGGCGAACAGGTACGCTGCCTTGGCGGCGCGGGCATTCATCAATTCCAGGGCCAGCGCGGCAATCACCAGACAGGTGTTGGTATCGATCAGCGCCTGGACGATCATGACCGCCCCGTAATGCTCGCGCCCGAAGAGAGAAAACATGGCGGCCAGAAAAGCCGGATATCCGGGCAGCCGGATCAGCGTGGGCCGGATCACTGCGTCATCGGTCAGGCCATAGACCCCGTGCGTGAGCCAGTTCTTGGCGATATCGCCATAAATCAAAGTGTCGCCGTCGATGTGCGGGAAGTGGAAGACGAAGAAGAGTCGAAGAGTCAGCGCCGCTGCTGTGGCGCAGAGAAAGAAGATCCAGTGATCGTGCAGCAGGGCGAGCAGCTTCTTCATGGAAAGGAAAGCCAGTGTACCAGTTTGCGCCTTGCTGGGTATTTCCGACGATTTGACCAGCCATTCCCGGCAGCTTAGGATTGATAATAAGTCTTTCTGTAATGTCCAAGCAGGTTTTCTACGATCCGGAGCGGAAGCGTTGGGGGCGCTTGCGCTGGCTTTTCAACGTCCTCGGCGTGGTCATCACCACGCTGGTCCTATTCTTCATTGTTACCGTAGGCTTCCAGGCAGAGAAGCTCCCCCCTCTGCTCATGAAGGAGCAGAAGAGATCATTGCGGGCGTTGAAAGAACGCGAGCACCGCAAAAGGACCGTTGTAAAGGGGACCCACCGCAAGACCAAGGCGCGGCCCTCAGAAGTGGAGCTCAATGCCGAAGAAGGCATTCGCGCCGCCTATTACGTTACCTGGGACGCAACCAGCTTCGTCTCGCTCAAGGAATACTATCCCCAAATCGATCTCTTGTTCCCTGAGTGGCTGCACGTCATTACGCCGGATGGCTCGGTCCAGGGGCTGAATCCGGGGAACCAGTTGGTACCGGTGGTGGAGAACGGCTCGGTCCACCCGGTCGATGACAAGGTCATGCCGTTCCTGCGCGCGGAAAAAGCCAGTGTTGAAGTCTTTCCGCTGATCAACAACTTTGATCCCATCCGCCAGGTCTGGATGAAAAATGTGGGCGATTTCCTGAATGATCCCGCGGCCCGGCAGAACTTCAGGAAACAGCTTCTTGTCTTTCTGAAGAGCGACCGCTTCCGTGGGGCGGCGATCGACTTTGAAGAGATTCCGTTGCAGGCGCAGCCGGGATTCGAGGCGCTCATCGCTGAGGTCGGTGAGGACCTTCATTCCCGCGGGATGAAGCTCTACGTGAACGTCCCTGTGGCCGACAAAGACTACGATTACGCCAGTCTGGCCGCCAACTCTGACGCTCTGGTGATCATGAACTATGACCAGCACCAGACCACCAGTGCTCCCGGCCCGGTGGCGGCGCAGGACTGGTTTGTCAGCAATCTGCGGCAGGCAATCAAAGACATCCCCCGAAACAAGATCATCTGCGGAATCGGCAATTACGGTTACGATTGGGCCGTTTCTTCCAAAAAGCACAACGTCTTGCACGTGGAAACCAACAACGTACAGGAGGTGTGGCTGCATTCGCAGGAGTCTTCTTCGCCGGTTGATTTTCATCCGGACTCGTTGAACCCCCACTTCGGCTATGTGGAAGACAACGGAGTGGAGCATCATGTCTGGTATCTGGATGCGGTGACCGCGCTCAACCAGATGCGCGCTGCGCGCATTCTGGGCATCCGGACGTTTGCTCTCTGGCGGCTGGGTTCGGAAGACCGCTCACTCTGGACGATCTGGGACAATCCCAGCGAAGCCAACGCCGAGCAGAGGCTCAGGAAGATTCCGCCCGGACAAGACGTGGACCGCGAAGGCTCCGGCGAAATTCTCTACGTGGAGCACGACCCCAGCGCCGGCGGCCGTGAGGTCACGCTTGATCCCGAGACCCATCTGGTCAGCTCGGAGAAGATGACCACCCTGCCGCAGCCGTACCAACTCAACCAGTACGGGGCCAAAATAAAGCAGGTAGCCATTACGTTCGATGACGGTCCTGACCCGGCTTATACGCCGAAGATGCTTGACGTCTTGAAGCGCGAAAATGCGCCGGCGACGTTCTTCATCATCGGGCTCCAGGCGCAGAAATATCCCTGGCTGGTGCAGCGCATCTATAACGAAGGGCACACGGTCGGGAACCATACGTACACCCACCCGGACATCAGCGACGTTTCCAAACGATACATCACGCTTGAGCTGAACGTTACCGAGCGCCTCTTTGCCAGCAAGCTGGGAGTGAAGCCGCTCTTCTTCCGCCCGCCGTACTCGATTGACCAGGAGCCGGACGTGGGCGAGCAGGTGCGCCCTCTGGAGATGGTCCAGAACATGGGCTACATCACGGTGGGTTCGAAAATCGATCCTGACGACTGGCAACGCGGACGAATGGCGGACGATATTGTTGCCGAAGTCATCCGGCAGGCGGAGCTGGAAGCGACCACGGGATGCGAAAACCGCCTGCCGCAAGGCTGCGGCAACGTCATTCTTCTCCATGACGGTGGTGGAGACCGCAGCGCCACCATTCAGGCGCTTCCCGTACTGATTGAAGGCCTGCGAAAACGGGGATTTCAGATCGTGTCCGTCAACGAACTGATCGGCAAGGGCCGCGATGAGATCATGCCCCGCCTGGCCTCCAACGAGATCTGGGCGGCGCGTCTGGACGATGCCACTTTCACGCTGCTGAGCTGGGCTTTGACTTTGATTGCCGTCGTCTTTTTTGTCGGCGACATTCTCATGACCGGCCGTCTCTTCGGCATTGGAGCGCTGGCCACGTTTGACCGCCTGCGAAAGCCAAAGATTCTGGGCGGACCCGATTTCCAGCCGCCGGTTACGGTCATCATTCCCGCCTACAACGAAGAAAAAGTCATTGAGCAGACAGTGCGCTCGGTCCTGGCGTCAGACTACCCGAAGCTTCGCATCATCGTGGTGGACGATGGTTCCAAGGACGATACGGCAGAGGTGGTCAGGGAAAAATTCCGCGAAGAGATCGCAGCGAACAAGGTGCTGCTGCTTTCCAAGCCTAACAGCGGCAAGGCTGCGGCACTGAATTACGGCCTGGAACATACGCAGGACCCGTTTTACGTGGGCATCGATGCCGATACCGTCATTGCTCCCAATGCCATCTCCTTGCTCATACCTCACTTTGCCGATCCCGCCGTTGGCGCGGTGGCCGGCAACGCCAAGGTCGGCAATCGTGTGAACCTGTGGACCCGATGGCAGGCGCTGGAGTACATCACCAGCCAGAATTTTGAACGGCGCGCCCTCAACGTATTCGGCGCGGTCAGCGTTGTGCCCGGCGCTATCGGCGCGTGGCGCACCGGCGCGGTCCGCGAAGCCGGCGGCTATCACACTGACACGGTGGCGGAAGATGCCGACCTGACCATGTCACTTCTGGAAACAGGCCTGCGCGTGGCGAATGAAGACCGCGCCCTGGCTTTCACCGAGGCCCCCACCACGGCCAACGGCCTCATGCGCCAGCGTTTCCGCTGGTCCTTTGGGATTCTTCAGGCAGTATGGAAGCACGGCTCGGCCATCCGCCGCCGCAGCCGGCTGGGCTGGATCGCCCTGCCCAACATCATCATCTTCCAGATCCTGCTGCCGCTGGTGTCGCCGTTCATTGACATCATGTTTGTCTTCGGCATGCTGGAGTACGTGTTGTCCCGGTATTTCCACCCGGAAAGCGCTGATCCAAGAAGCTTTGAAAAGCTGGTGTTGTTCTTTGTGCTTTTCCTGGTGATCGATTTCATCGCGTCGTCGCTCGCCTTCCTGCTGGAACGGCGGGAAAAAGGCCGGGGCGAAGACTTTCAGCTCTTGCTGCACCTCTGGCTGCAGAGGTTCTCTTATCGCCAGCTCTTTTCCGCCGTATTGCTGAAGACGCTCAAACGCGCGGTGGACGGCAAACCGTTTTCCTGGGACAAACTGGAGCGCACCGCGGCGGTTTCCACCGTGCGGGCGGAGAGCAGGGTTTAGAGCCGTTTTATTTGGTCTGGCCCGCGGAAGGCGCAAGCGGCTGTATGATTTCGTCCAGCGTGTCCGCCTGCGCCTCATTGCGCACCAGGTGCGGATACTTCTCGCCTTCGTGGTAATTGACGTTATAGGTGTTGTAGTACTCACCGTTCTCCGCCAGGAGCGCGATCGGCTGCTGGCTATTTTTTCCGGTCCGAAGCGCCGCGCGCATCACGTCTTTGGACCACTTGCGGCCATTCACTGCGATGACTTTCATTCCCGCGCCCAGCCCTGCAGCGTAGGCAGGAGAGCCGGGAATCACGTCGCGCACCTCGCCTTCTTTGGTGACCAGCATTCCCAGGGAGAAGCTCAGGTCCAGCCCGTTGCCGGATTTTTCCGCGGCATCCATGGTCGCGTTCTTCTGATCGGTATAGACCAGTTTCCATCCGCCATTTTCGATTCCGCCCAGGGGAGCATGGGCGGACTTCGAATCCAGCCGCTCACGCAAGAACTTGGCCCAGTCATACGGCGCAACCTGATTCAAGGCCGCAACCACGTCCTCGAACTTGTAGGGAACCACCACGGGCGGTCCGCTTTCTCCCCCGTAGAAGATGCGGCAAAAGTCGTTGAGCGACTTCTGCCCCTTGGTCTGGCGGCGGATCACGGTATCCACGTCCAGCCAGATCAAATAGCCTTCTGGATAGTAGTCCGCGCTGCGCCGCCAGCTCTGCCATTGCGGTGGCGCGAGGAACAGGATTTGCACTGAGGTTGCCGTATCCTGCAGGGGCCGCCAGGTGCGCCCGGCGCGATGGTCCAGCATGGCGGCGGTGTACGCCAGGTTCTCCCGGAACTGTTCCGGCGAACGCAGCCCGGTGCGCGCCGCCAGAATGTTGCCCCAGTAATCCGTCATGCCTTCATAGACCCAGAGCAGGTCGCCCTTCATCGGTTCCTGATAGTTGGGCGTGGCCAGTCCCGCAGGCCGGCGATATTTGCCGTTCCAGGAATGGACAAACTCGTGGGGCAGAAGATCGGCCTCAAGGTTGTGCGCGGCAGGATCGCTGAACATGTCTTCGGCTGCGCCGTTGTCGCTGGATTCATGGTGTTCCAGGCCGTGATGAGCCGTCTGGTCGCCGAGCGTGAGCAGAAAGGTGTATTTGCGGTAATGGCGGGCGCCAAACAATTTTCCTGTTTCCTGAACCAGTTGCCGGTAGCTGGCCAGGTCCAGGTCAGTGATTTGTAAAGCCTCTTCGCTCTCACCCACCATGTCGATGACGTGGACCGGTGTTTCGCCCGGCGCCGAGAGCTGCACCTGGCGGTAAAGCGCGCCGGCAATCAACGGCGAATCCACCAGCCGCGTCAGTGACACCGGCTCAAAATCCGCTGTGCTGCCTGATTGCTTCGTCGCCGTGAGCGCGGTGCCGAACTTCCATCCTGCCGGCAGGCGGACGGAGGCGCTTACCTGCACTGCGTCCGTGGCCATGCCTTGCGGATAAAGCACCACCTGGTTCCAAAGCAGGTCCAGGACCTTGCTGGAGGCCGCCGAGTTCTTGCCGTTGTATGTGATGGTGTCATACGACAACTCTAGTTCCCGCACTCCGGCTGGAACCTGAAGGTGGAAGGCCCACATATCCACCTGATCGCGTTGCCAGTCGAGCTCATGTCCGTTCGCCTTGATGTGCAGGCCGGTCAGATTCTGGATCGGGCCGGTGGGACGATGGTTTCCGGGAATCCATTTGGGATAGACCAGCGTCAGCGCCCCGGGAGCCACGGGGACCGTAAGCGCGGAATGCAGAATGTTGCGCGGGGCGTCAGTTGCGTCCACGGACAGGCGTTCGGTGGTTCCGCTTTGGGCATACACCGCCGGCGCGAACGCCAGCAGGATCAGAGCGAGTGAGCGGAGAGTCTTCATGGGGCCTCCATTGCAGGCAAAACTGAGCGGCTGAAAACCCGCTATGGTACCTTTTGGCGAGAGACAAACGAAGCAAATAATGAAGCGCCGCAAAGGAGCTTGAGATGCCTACACTGATCGCCGGTCCTACTCGCGTTCCGGCCGCGGGAAACATGCCCAAGCTGATCGATGAATATGTAGGTTTTCTGAATACCGGTTTTCTGGGTACTGAAGCCACGCGCATCAGCGTTGCCCACATGCGCAGTCCCGCAGGGTGGCAGGAACCGGGGCAGACGCCGGAGTTCGAAGAGTACACCATCGTGCTGCGCGGCAGGCTGCGCGTGGAGCACCTTCAGGGAGTGTTGGAAGTCGGCGCCGGGCAGGCCGTGATCGCCCATCCCGGTGAGTGGGTGCGGTATTCCACGCCGGAGGAAGCCACGGAATACATTGCCATCTGTCTGCCGGCCTTTTCGCCGCACACGGTCCATCGCGACGAATAAAAAAGCGGCCTTTGCAGGCCGCCTTTACGCCACGTTTGCTGTTGCGATTATTTAGGTGGGGCGCCCGGAGCGGCAGAGCTGACTTTGATGTGGCTCTTCACCTTGCGTCCGCCGGCATTGGTCTTGGCAATTTGCTCGGCAGTCTTCTTCTCGTCCGCGCTGCTCACGGTTCCGGAAAGATCTACTTCCTTGTTGGTTACGTTGACCTGGATGTTGGAACTCGCCAGCGATGGGTCTTTCTGCAGCGCTGACTGGATGTTGCTCTGGACGTCCGTTGTGCTCGGGGCAGCTTCGCCCTGCGGCATCTTGGAAGGTTCCTGAGGTTGGGTCTGGCTTGGAGCCGTGGATGGCTGGGTCTGGTCAGGTTTCTGCGACTCCGGAGCCGTCGGCTGCGTCTCAGAAGGCTTCTGCTCTTGCGGATACGCCTGGGCCAGGGCAACCCCTGCTCCCAGCGCCACTAACAATGCAAGCTTGGTCAGATGATTTGTCATTCGTGTCTCCCTTCGTCGATTGAGCGAAATGAATTGCCCCTACAAACAAACACGCGCCCGAGCTCTGCTGTGGCGCGTGTCAGTAAGAGGCAAAGCGATATCTCTACTTGGTTCGATGCCGGCAGTGAGGCGGGGTTGGCCTGAGGAAAAGGGAATCCGGGAACTCTGGTGAGACAAACGAACTAAGGCGTGCTCCGCCCTGCGATAAGAGCTTCTCCCTCTATCCTTGAGGTGCTGTGGATTCAGGCACTGAGTGTCTGCAGAGTGGAGACATTGGGCAAGGCTGTGGTGACGGTATATGACTCTGTAATAATGATGGAGCAGCCACATGACCGCATCCACGCCACCCCGTGAAAACAAACACATCGGCATCGTCGCTTGCAGTGCGGAAGGCGCATCGCTTTGCTACCGCACGATCTGTGTGGAAGGCGCACAGGTCCTGGGCGAACATGACCACCCTGAAGTGAGCATGCACACATACTCTCTCGCCGAGTACATGCGCCCGATCTATCGCGGCGACTGGACGGAAGTCGGCGCCATGATGCTGCGCTCCGCGGGCAAGCTCAAAGCAATCGGCGCGGAGTTTGCCATCTGCCCTGACAACACCATTCATCAAGGTCTGGATCTGGTGCGCGAGCAATCACCGTTGCCGTGGCTGCACATTGCCGAAGAGGTGGCAGCCGAGGCCGGGCGCTGTGGATACCGACGCGTGGCGCTCACCGGAACGCGCTACCTGATGGAAGGCCCGGTGTATCCTCCCAAGTTCGCCGCCGCGGGCATCGAACTGCTGATTCCCGGAGAAGAAGAGCGCAAGCAGATCAACCGAATCATCTTCGATGAACTGGTGTACGGCCGCTTTACCGCCGACTCACTCACTTACTTGCAACATGTAATCCAGCGAATGGCACGAGAAGGCTGTGACGCCGCTGCGCTCTGCTGCACGGAGCTTCCGCTGCTCGTGACACCCGAGACGAGCCCGCTACCCACTCTCGATTCGACGCGTCTGCTGGCAAGGGCAGCGCTGCGATATGCAACCGATGTTTCTGTCGCTTCGCTCCAAACCGCTCGACTGCCTCGCGATGGCTGAACGTGCTTTAGCACTCGTAGCAACCGGCTAGGCACGCGAGCTAGCTTTTCGCCCGCATCAATAGCGGTTTGTTCCGGACGTTCCAGCTCAAATTCGTCTGCGGCCAGGTCGCCGAGCAGTGGAGGGGCCGGTCGTCGGGATGGCCCCATTGACTTGGGGGGGTTGGTGCTGGTGCAGGACCGGTTTTATCTCAAAGCTACGATCTGGCGATTCAGGAGGGGCAGGGTGCGAGTGGGCGCTGGCGCTGATGACGCAGCCCGATATTCGCATTGTGCGCACTCCTGAGGCTGCAGGAGGCAGTCTGTGGAAATGCCTTGCCTGCCCGGATGCAATCAATTGCAGCAAGCCATGGGTGGCGGCTGCACCAGGGTATGGGGTTCCCATGACGGTCACGAAATGTGTTGAATGCCGATGGCTTAGCGGTACATATCGGCTTGTAGAGCGGGCATTAACCTGCGTCCAGAACGGCTAAACAATTGCACCGTACACGACCGTTTCTCGGCTGATTGAGAGTTCAGCCGGTATAGGCGGCCCCCGTCGCCAGAATTCCACCTCATAAGAGGCAACATAATGGCCCGAAAGCTGTTCCTCACCCTATGCTTTCTCCTTCTAGTTTGTGGTCGGTCCTTCAGTTCCTGTGCCTCACCCCAAAACCAGATAGAAGCCGAGAATTGCCTTCCTGGGAGCCCTTCGTCCCAGTGGTCGGTCAACGGATCGGGCGATCCGACGATCCAGGGCTTCGCGACGGACATGAGCGTCAATGCCGGGCAGACCATCAACTTCAAGATCAACACGACAGCTTCGGCTTACACGATCGGCATATTCCGGATCGGCTACTATGGCGGGCTCGGCGCCCGCAAGGTCGCCAGCATCACTCCGTCTGTGGCGCTGCCACAAACGCAGCCCGCGTGTGTGACCGACGCAGCTACGAACCTTTATGACTGCGGTACCTGGGCGTTATCGGCATCCTGGGCGGTGCCGTCAACCGCGGTTTCCGGCGTTTACCTGGCAGTGCTGGTGCGGTCCGATACGGGAGGCGCCAGTCAGATCATCTTCGTTGTTCGCAATGATTCGAGCACATCGGATATCGTTTTTCAGACTGCCGACGAAAGCTGGCAGGCCTACAACCCTTACGGCGGCCACAGTCTCTACGGCCCCAACACCTTCGATCTAACCAATCGCGCGAACAAGGTCAGCTACAACCGGCCGTTCACCACGCTGAACCTCGAGAATCAATCGTGGTTCATGTATGCGGAATACCCGATGGTGCAATGGCTTGAGGGAAATGGTTACAACGTTACGTACATCAGCAGCGTGGATGTCGCACGAAACGGGGCCCTGCTGAAAAATCACAAGCTCTACCTTTCCGTGGGGCATGACGAGTACGCCTCGGGACCGAAGCGGGCCAGCATAGAGGCGGCGCGTGATGCCGGGGTCAATCTTGCGTTCTTCAGCGGCAACGAGTTCTTCTGGAAGACACGCTGGGAAAACAGCATTGACGGAACAAACACCCCTTTCCGAACTTTGGTTTGCTATAAAGAGACCCTCGGCCCCAATTCAAATCCCGTGGCGACCGCCGCTGTCGACCCGCTCGACCCTCCTACCTGGACCGGCACCTGGCGCGATCCGACGAAGAGTCCACCGTCTGATGGCGGCCGGCCCGAAAATGCCCTTACGGGGCAGTTGTTTCGTGTGAATGGCCCCGGCACGGACAATACGAATCTATCAATCAAAGTCCCAGCGGCCATGGGGAAATTGCGTTTCTGGCGCAACACACCCAATGTGTCAACGCAGGCGGCCGGGGCAACCTGGACGCTGCCGGCTGCGAGCCTCGGGTATGAATGGGACGTGGAGGAGGACAATGGCTTCCGTCCCGCCGGCCTGTTTGACCTCTCCAGCGCGACTTACCCGCTGACTGTCGATTACCTGCTCGACGCCGGCGGCTTGTACGGAGCGGGCACAGCGACGCACAAGATGTCCCTGTACCGCGCGCCCAGCAGTGCGCTGGTGTTCGGCGCCGGCACAGTGCAATGGTCATGGGGACTGGATTCCTCGAGCGGGGGCACCGTTGACGCGAATATGCGGCAGGCGACGGTCAAT
>Ga0316624_10000462_pt1 | contig 13726 bp, 18 predicted proteins | sample OWC_Aug_N3_C1_D5_FD_207657 | JGI IMG/M metagenome (GOLD analysis project Ga0316624, IMG submission 207657) | Wetland soil microbial communities from Old Woman Creek delta, Ohio, United States - OWC_Aug_N3_C1_D5_A | ecosystem: Environmental > Terrestrial > Soil > Wetlands | place: USA: Ohio... | reverse complement strand
TTTGTACTTTTGTTTCGTCAAATGTGCCATATTTGAGTAAGAATTTATCAAAAGCAATGATCGCGTCTTTGTACTTACCACCCATTTTTAGCATCATTAACGCCGTATCAGCATCAAATCCATCATCTGTATCTTCGGGCTTCTCAGCCTTGTTTTTGTCCGCTTCGGTGAACATTGAGCTTGCCGATAGCAACGCCGCCGATCCGATCTGCTTTAATTCTGCAACATCGATAATATTGCCACGGTTTGGCTCTTCGATATTTAAGAACTCTGATTTTACGTTTTGTCCGTTTATTGAAATTTCAACCGGAACTGTTAAGTGAATTTGCATTTGTCTATCTCCTCAGACTTATAAAATTTATGTGAAGGGTCGATGCTGAGGAGAGCGTATCAACCCCTCGCATAAACTTCTACTATCAGCCCCCGATAAGGGGGGGAAACATTATGCGGACGCTTTGCCCTCAAATACGATCTCGATCATGCCATCTGTTGAAAGTTCACGTTCAGGGTCTTCCGTGAGTGACATTTCCGTAAATGACTTAGTATATCCAGTCGTATTGTTTGATAATCGGATAGTATTCGCCCCAATATTTGCGAAATATCCACGCACTAATTCATCGTTGTATTTTGTCATACGAAGCTGTACAGATACCATGCTCTTAGCGTTTTCAAGGTCAACTGAGTGGGTGATGGTAGTTGATCCACCGCCTGCCGCGTTTACATTGACAGAAACCGCACCTTTCCCATCTCTAAACTTGATAGAGTTTGGGACGTATGCTACCTGTACGTCGTTAATTTCGAGCGTAAGATTGTTTTCTTGCATACTCATTTGTTGTCTCCTTAAATTTCAAATTTGATAGCTACTACACCATCAAAACCGCGAGCTTGAACTACAAGAGGCGTTAATGCGATAAACGTATAGACACCAGTAGCCTCGTTGAGTGTTACGGTCAAATTGTCTTTAAAGTATTTAACCGCCGCATCACCTGCTACTGTGAGAGCATCATTTGCCAACTCGCCGTATTTTTCCACCAAGAACGCTTTTACCGATGCCGAATTTGACATGGATTTACCTACAACCAAATCACCTGCCGTAGCACGGGTTTGAGCGTATTTGTCTTTGATTGATCGGAAAAGGAACTCGCGTACTACCGATGCGGTATCAACGTATTCGAGGTATTTAAACCCTGCGTCATTCGTTCCACCAGCGTTTGTTTTATATGTGGTAGGAATTTCACCTGTCACAACTTGATTCGCTTCATTTACAAGAATAAGCGCACCGCCCGCCGCAACCATATCTTCAATTTGAACCTGAGTTAAGCGTCCACTTGGAAGCGGTAGACTCATAGGAGTATTGAACAATGGCAAAGATGCAAGAGAACGTCCTCCGATAGCTTCACGGTAATCAATTACCAAATCAGCAATCGCCGCACCAGTTGAAATACGAAGCGCACGTTTTGATGCGAACTCAGCTGAAATGTTTGTTGAGAAATCGAAGTATCGCATCTCATCGGTGTTTGTAAATACGACCAATGTTTTGAGATTAAGTGCCGCAACACCTGATTTTAGTGTTGAGTATGATCCTGTCTTTGTGATAAATCCTACACCGTCAAGGATGATATTGTCAGTATTAAATCGGCTCTCTGTAAAATCGGTCAATTCAGCTTGATCCAAATCCTGAGAGTACACAATACCTTGGTAACGCTCTGTAAGATTATCGAAAATACCTGCAACGTCAACAGCACCCGCACCGCTCGAAAAGTTTGTTACAATAGACGTTAACCCTGCAACTCCCTGCACAAGATTGATTTTAATCTCATTTCCTGCTGTGCCCTTGTGGTCAAACGTGATAGTGATCGTTCCAGTTGTAGCCGATGCGCTGAATGGATATGTACCATTAGTGATAGCTAAAGCGATAGCAGTAGCCGCGTTAGCCGCAGTTGTACCGCTTGCTACTGTAACGGAGTATTGGGAATCTTCATTACCGATCTGAACGATATAGTCAGCAGTTGCGGAAGCTGTACCAGTTAGAGCGATGCTACCAGTTGCGGCAGTACCTGATCCATTATCGTCCAACGCAATAGCATCGAATCTGTTTGATTTATTACGCACTCGCGCACGCTTAATCATCATTGAAAGGATTGAATTAACACCAAAAAGTGTATCTTCTTCTCCCTCTTGAATCTCTGTTGTCAGTGCTTTTGATGTTGCCGTACCAGTTGACAACTTTTGACCGACGAAGAGGATTTTTTGAGACGCTAATTGTGCCTCAGCCGCCGCGCTTGTTAACTGTAAATTTACATAAGGTGCAGTAAACAAATTATTCTCCTATTTTTGGAATTACCCGAAGATTGAAATCGTTGATATTGTAACCGAAATCATAACGGTTCACGTCCTTATAGCATACATACTCGGAAATCTCAAAAATATAGTTCTGTACGATAAATGAATTATTTGAAGTTTCACGGTTTGACGATATAGGTATGATCGCTGATGATGTACTATTTTCCCAATCGGTAGCTATCTGTGTACCAACGATTGTATGGACTAAGTGCGCTAATAAATCACGTGAAAATTCCGAAGCAATAGCACCTACTGGATCATTTTTTAATGGCAAAATAGCCAAAATTCCGAAACGGTTTACCATAGTCATTTTAAAATCGGTTGATCGCATCATTTCAAACGAAGCGTCACTACCAACATTTCGATCCTTAGAAGTTGTTTCCCCAAGATCGATCAGGTAAAGAACTTTTTTATAATCCCCGTTTCCTTGCTTTGCGAAACTATCAACAGCGAGTTGTACCGATGCGGCAGGGTGTATGCGAATATCTTTGTGAAGAGTTCCGGAGATGTTGGTGGCGGTGATGAACTCTTGAACTATTGAGAATGTGAAAGTATTTGCACTAGGTACAGTTTGGACAGTATGGATATAATTTATTGCTTCAAGCGTTACAAATCCGCTCAACGTAAAAGTATCGCCTGCTGATAATCCGTGTGCTGTAGCGGTAACAGTACATTGTCCTACGGCGATAGATAGTGTGGCGTTTTGAGTAGTGCTAAATTCATTAGTCACCTGCGGTAAAAACCCTTGAAGCTTACTGCATATTGTACTTAGTCTCATTTTGCCCCCGATTTAAAAGAATTTTCAAACTCAATTTTAATCTCTTTGAAATTTTCCTCTACCGCTTTGACTATAAATGATCGGCTTTCCATCTTTACGGTTCCAAGTTCGAGAAATTTAGCATAGTCGATATTTTCATCACCTGCCCCGAAATCCATATCATCTCCTCTAATCTTGTAACCGACTGAATTTTCCAATGCTCCTGAGATGATAGCGGGTGACTCACCACCTGCCGATGCAGTGTGTTTCTTGCCGTTTATGATATAGGTACGTCCGTGTTTTGGTTTGTGCATTCCCTCTTTTGTGTAATCGGTGAGAGTTTTTCCAATGCCACGCCATCCTTTTCCGATAATTGATCGCATAGGTAGTCGGGCTTTTAAATTACCGATTGAAGATTCAATAGAAATCATAATACATTACGCGAGTTTGATACATCCCCGCGCTCGATGCAGTAGAACACCAAATAACGTTTATCCTCGTATGGGTCTTTAAAGCCTTGAATCTTGAAGTATCGGCTATCGTATTTAATCAAATCATCACCGTCTATGTCAGTACGGAATCGTGTAGTAAACTTATGGGTTACCATTTCGCCTATATTTGTGCTATCAAATATTCTACGTGAGTTTCCTCCGATGGTATCTACCGTGTCAACTTTAGCCCACGTGGTAGCTTTGGTAGGTGTTAAAAAGTTGAGTGAACACCCCGCGTGATCTTGGGACTTGTCTATTATTTCGATCTGATGTTTCATATCCCCCGTACAAATCTTTTTACAGCTCATATCCAAAGAACCTTATAGGAATTATAAACGTCTTTAACCTGTGATGGGAAAGCACCGCTTTCGATAGGACAGTCCCCTCGATTTTCATAAACGTATGCACAATGTTGATACATAGCAAGCTTTAAATCTTCCGGTATTGTGGTAAGCCCTGCTATGAAGATGATCTCACACTTATCATGCAACGTATCCGATAATGTTGATCCTGAGATATGTACGTGAGCATTATAACCATCCACTCCCTCGTAGTCAGTAACTACGAAAGCGGTTCCGTCCCATATTTTTACAGAAGTAAAAGAAGTTACGGGAGATTTTGCGATGGTAACTACGGTTTGAATCTGTGGGGCTGTAGTTATTAGTTTAAATGTAGTGGGCTGTAATACAAGCCCTGCGTATCTCTCGAAAGTGCTTTGAACACTTGACATAAACATCGTCAAAAGTGCGTCTTCCGACGTATTCGATGCGTCAATTCTTAAAAATGCTTTGAGAGTGGCGAGGCTCAATACTCCGCCAACTGGAGGTGTGACGATTGAATATTGAGCCATTGTTTACGCCTTTTTTGTTGTAGGTTTTTTTGGTGCTTCGGCAGGTGCTTCGGTTTTATATTCAGCTTTTCCGCAATCTACCAAAAAATCAGCTTGTAGGTCATTAAGTGTTACTTCTTTGCCTTTTTTATAATCGATCATTCGTGCTCGTGCAGTTGAATCACTCGCGATTGATCCATCATCCAATGGTATAACTGTTTTCATATCCCACCGCCTTAATTAGCGGTAGGTTTTGATTTAGCGTGAGCCTTGATAGCCACCGCAGAGAAGTTTGTACCACCAGATGTTGTACCAGTAGATACCAACGAAAGACGAACATAGCGATCAAATTCAACTACACCGAGACGGCGAGTGATGTTATCATCGGCGGCTACGAGTGCGGTTTTATTACCGATAACTACCTGAGTAGTAGATGAGGTAATATCTACCGCATCGGATAGACCTGAGTTATCTCCAGTTTCAATCTTGAACGCATACGATCCATCCGTAATTGTTCCAGTAGAAACTACAAACTCCAACGCTTCAAACCCTTGGGTATCAATGATAGCCCCTGCGGTTGTGGTATTGGTAGAGATGGTTTGGTTAGCAAGAGCGATACTCGTGCTAATTGTTGAGTGAAGATCAAACATAATTCAGCTCCTTACGCTTTTACTTTGAGGGCTTTGATAGCCTCTGATTGTTGGACTTTACCTGTTAGCCAACGTTGGAATGTCAAGTTAACGATTGATTGGTCAGCCTGTGTGATTTCATCACGAATGGTCATAATCGCGGTACGGTCAACAATGCGGTAACCTTTGCGGAAGTCAGCAAACAATACCGGAATAGCACCTGCCACAACGTCTGGCATTTCAGCATCTATTACATAGTTGAACCCGTTAAGAGTATTCATACCTGCTGATTGCATTTGCCACAGATAGTGACCATCCGTACCTTTCAACGTGCGGAGAAATGCGTTTGTGGTACGGTTGAATGAATAAACACCGTTGTATCCTTTTTTAAGTCTACCGCTTAAAAGAATCAAATCGTCAAAGTCAATAGTTCCGCTTCCGCTTGAAGTTAATGCCCCTGCGATAACCTCAGCATTTACCAAGATCCCCTCTGCTTTTTTGTCACCGTCTCCGTTGATAAACCAGTTGCCCTCTTGTTGTGAGAAACTTTCAACAACGTCAGACATAATCTCGCCCTCGAAGTTAATCATAGAGTTCATAATTTGATCTTGGGTTACAGGAACTTTAACACCCATACGGTATGGAGTGAACGTTTCAACACCGTATGTGCTATTTGAAGTTCCGACGGCTTGTGTTTCACCAATGCCCCCAGTAGCGGCAAGCAGTGTCTTACGGATCATCAAGTCGATTGATTTAGCATTAATCTGAGTTACCGATGCCATCGTACGAATAGGGCTTGTTTCAGTTACATTCTTGATGATTTCGTTGAACATGTCAGTCCACATCAACGCACCACCTGCGGTCATAATGTCAGAACGATTGATCTCTTTTGTGAACATATCGATCTGATCGGTTTTACCACTAGTCAAGAACTCGTTAAACGCTTTATACTCTTGTGAGTCTTTGAGGTTTTTAACTTCGCCTTTTCCCATAGTAAGCAAGTGTTTTTCCAACTTGTCCGCACGCTCTTTTACTTCGTTTAGCTCATTTTGAGCAGAACTTAATTTCGCGAGTGCTTCTTGGTTTGCTTTCTCCTGTTTTTCAAGGACAGCGTCGGTTTTCTCCACAGCTTCCTTGAATTGAGCCGATGTGATAACACCTTGGTCGAATTTTTCTTTCATCCCTCGAACGTGGGACAGAGCCTCTTTGGCTTCTTTCATCAATTCTTCATCCATATTGGAATCCTTTTGTGTTTAATTTTGAATGCGAACTACATCACGTAGGTAATTATAGTCAGCATCCCGATGACTAAGAATTGTAACGTGATTATTTATTGAGTGAAGCCAACGACTCTAAAAACTTACGCTCTGAATCTTCTTTATCACCTGTTTTTCTAATAATTGAAATCATAGCTTTAGCTCCGTTTTGGCTGAACCCTGCTTCTCGTAGCATTTCTTCGGCTTCTCTGATAGATTTTACTTCTCCCTCGACCATCTCTTTTGTGATAGATTCCGATTTCATTCCGGTAACGTCTGCTTGATCGTTCATCGGAAATGTTACAAGGCTGATCTCCCATAGTTCCACTTCTTTTAGGACACGAATTTGTCCCTCCCAAACACGATCAATGACCGAGTATCCGATTGACATTTTAGCGATTGATCCAACTTTCATTTGAGGGATTATACGGTCGCGCACCATAGCATCATCTTTTGGTAGCTTTCCTTTTACGTATAGCCCTTTTGAATCTTCTATAAGCTCAGTAAACACACCGATAGGCTCACGGCTATTATGTTGATACAACACTGGAATAACACGATTTTTAAGAAGCGAATTTTTAAACGCACCTTGCACGATCATATCACCGCCGTTATCTACATTTCCAAAAGTTGCGCCGTATCCCTCGAAGTAAAAAAACTCGTTATCTTCTTTAGTCTCTTTCATCTCGAAAGCAAAGGCAAGGTGTTTAGTTTTCATAATAGCTCCTATTTATTGCAAAATTATACATCACTCGTACATCGCAGAACACCGACATCTAAAAATCTCTTTGCTGTTAGCCCCAAGGCTTCGATCCTTTGGAAACATTAGAAGTGATCCCCCTACGTTGAACGGCTCATCAATCGCTCGAACTTGACCTGATGCGTTGTGATGCGTTGGTCGTTCTCGTCCATCAAGATTGGTAAACCATCGCTTCTTTCCCTGAAATGATGCCAACTTTGCGAGAGTAACAGCCTCTACAAATTTGGATTTTTCGGCTACGGTGTTGACTATCTCGGAGGCTATTAATTCGGATCGTGCCATTCCTTGACGTAGGAACCGCTCGGATAGTTTTTGGGAAATAGCCTCTTTTGTGACTGGTATTCCCTCTATGTTTAAATCTCGAATAACGTCCGATACTAATTGTCTCATCTGTTCGTCGGTCGTTGTAGTGATGTATCCTAATTGCTCGTTTATGAACACTACTAGCCACGCTAAAAGCTCAGTGTCTATCTGATCGTCTACTTCGTCCTTATTCTCAAAACGTCGATATGATCGCTTAAACTCGTTCGCTACTATGCGGGAGCGTTGCATCAAAACTGCTTTAAATTCAGGCTCATAATCCGACGCTTCGATAAGTTGCTGATTAACTGCGTACTTCAATCTTAAATCCCGCGCCATTTGTCGGAAGATAGCTTTTAATTTTATAGTTAGCTTCTCTTCATGTGTGAGCTTTGATTTTTGATCTAATCGAGCACGTTCGGCTATCGTAGCCATTTTTTCGCCTCTTCGGTATCATCTTCTGTTATTTTTCCACCGCTTACCGGAACGTCTGAGGATGGTCGATAGATGAAGTCCCCACCGTCTACCTCTTCATACCCGTCAATCTCGCGCATCTCGTTAATACTTATGTGCCCGATCTTAGCGCGACGTTCCAATTTTAATAATGCACGCTCTGATAATGCGGGGATATCTGTCTCATTGATTGTAACGTCAACTATTTTTTGACCTTTCATATCTGATTGCAGTAAACCGATAAGCCACATAGTATACATTTTGAAAAGTGGGATGATGGTGTCATCATAAAACGCTAACTGGTCAAGTTGTCGGTTATTATACGTTGACGCGGTAGTATCTGCGATAGTTAGTGGTACTCCTAGCTTTTGCAGAATAGCGTTTCGTGTTGCGTTTGTAAGGTCTTTATAGTCCATATCGGATCGTACCGACACTGGAGCCACGTCGAAATTTCCCGTAAGTAGATAGTTACCTGCATTACCGCTTCCTTGATAAAACTCATTCAATAGCTCTTTAAACTGCCCGATTTGTTCAGGATTTGGCATAATGTCTGATTTTGAAGATAGGATTACCGACGGCTTAATTGAATTTGTGAGCATAGCTAGGTTATGTGTACCCGCACTCATATACTGTTCAATCTCCAACGCGATAGAGGACAAAGGCGACAAGCCTGTTACACTACTCATCGGGTTATATTCGTGATAATAACATAGCTCTCGTGTTCGGTCGCTGTTCCAAAACTTCCCATCTTCTTTTTTTGTGAATGTAATCGTAGTTGAATTGTCACTATAAATGAAAGTGGTAGGCTCCCCGCCCATCTCTTGACTCGCTTGCACTTTTACCGATGTTAGGACGTGAAGCTCCATTACTCTGGTTATACCGACTTTCATAATGTACATTTCACCAGTAGACTTATAATTGATGTTTAGCTTATTTAAAATATCACCTAGTGTATCTTTTTCATTTGGCTTCATCAAAAAGTTTGACGCTTCGTTTTTTGTCTCGTCGTTTTTTTCATCCAAGAAAATAGGCTTAATGTTTTTAAGTCGATCTGATATTTCACCGATACCTGCATTGACTGGATAGCATTTAATATAATATATAGCCGCAACGCTTTTCGCTACGTCGCTTCGTCCTATGTTTGTGAGCCACCCATGAAATGATTGAGTTTGTACAGGCGTATAGCCCTTTGCCTCAATCTTGGGTTGAGGTCTGAATTTAGAGAGGAGTTTTTTAAACATTAATTATTTCCCTCGGTATTTATTGCGTTATTGTACCTCATCCACCGATTACGAAGAACCCTTTGTTTGTTATCAAACCTCCCAAAGCGTACCTTATCGCATCGATCCCGTGATTGTATGCGTCAATAATTATTGATGTGATGTCCCCGCTCATTTTATCAACCTTGTAAGAGTATTTTGAAAACTCCTCTATCACGTTTTTGCATGATGGATGGATTACAATATCAAAAGAGCGTATAAACGCTATACCATCCTCAACCGATCCCGCCCACTTCTTAACTCCTTGCGCCATAGGAAACCCATTTTTTTGTAAATAGCTGATAGTTTCAGGTCGTGCGCTATCGCATCGGATAACTGAGTTTCTTATCCTATCATCTATTGAGTCAAGAAGATAGTGCAATTCATTTATCTCTGTCTCTATCCCGTATGCCTCTCTATCAATATAAATAGTCTGACCGTTTACCCATACCCTTACCGCTGAGTTAGGGTCTTGGCTAAATCCGAAGTCCATACCAAAGTATTTACGATCCCATCCCGTAGTATCTAACTCGTCAATGCGATATTTGTTTTTAAAAATAAGTGCCTCGGATTGTTTTTTATAATCACCTAGCCAAACGTGGTTAAATGTTTCAGGAGATACTCTTAAGTGTCGTTCAGCCTCATCTTTAAGCGTTTGAGGTAGTAATCTGTTTTGAGTATAGTTGATATGCAAACAAATAGAATGATCGCTTTCTTCTTTAAATAACTTTTCGATCGGATCGCTTTCGTTGGTTGGATTCCATGAAAAAAGTATCTCTGAGTCTTCCGCTCTGATAGTAGGTAATAATAATTCAAGTGATCGGGCGGATATACTTTGAGCCTCTTCCACCCATGCGGTATTGAATCCCTCTAATGATTTGATAGAATCGGCGGTGTGGTCTTGCATACCCTGAAAGATCATAACTCCGTTTCCACCTATACGTCGAATCTCTGTTAAGGTAATATCGAATAGGTGCGAGGCTTGGAACTCTCGTATCTTATCCTCTACGAGCTTTTTTGCAGAAAATTTGAGAGATTTTTGAATTTCACGAATACAGACAACACAATGATGCGGATCGATTATCATCCGCTCAACGACATCCTCAGCGAAGAAGTGGGATTTACCGCTTCCCCGCCCCCCCTTTAAACCCTTGTATCGTTTAGGGTATAGCATAGGCTCTAAGTGCCGTGGTGTTTCGATAGTTAAATTGCCGTTATCGTCAAGACTAATCAACGATCTTTCTCGTTATGGTTTGTATGCCTACATTCGTTTGTACGTTTATGTTTTGCGACGAGGTAATGTCTTTGCCCTTTACTAACTCTTTAGCCCGATACGCGGCATTAGCTACATCTAGATAGTGACCGCCTCCCATCTCTACCGGTTCGAGTTGTTGGATACCTGCACCGACGTTTACTTTCTCGTATGATTTACCACTATCAACGACAGTGTGCAATCCTTTCATTATCTTCATAGCAAGGCTTCCGGCTGATATGTCGAACTCGCTTTCTGTCTTGATGCGGTCGTATACTGCAGGAATTAATTCAGGGTTAGTTTCTTGTAATACTCCTAATTTACTAGAAACCTCCTCTAAACCCGACATTATGGCATTTACTTCACTATTAACGACCCATTTTGCAGAATATATTTTATTCTCTAATGCTCGTTTTTCAATCCCATGCTTTAAACATACTTTGGTTAATTCCATACCTGATTTATAATCAGCACCGATACTATCCCAGTCATATTTTGCAGGGCGTGCCATTATCTCTTAATCCCGTCATTAGTTTTAATCATTCCCGCCTCATAAACCCGTTTGAGTTCGCTCTCACATATCTCGCAGTGTTCTATTCGTTCACTCTCTGCCATAGGCTTGATGATCTCTGTTTCTTTTTTACAGTGGGGGCATGAGTATTTATAGGTCATAAAATTCCTTCAAAGAAACGGTAACGTTAGCTCTTTGCCACGTTCTTTTTGCACGCTCCATTTTGCACGCTCTATAAGTGTATCTTCGATTTTATTAATCATTCCCACATACTCCTCACAAAATGATTTTTCAGCGTCTATATCTTCTAGTTGCTTACGGATCACATTTGGCTTTTTTCTGCACCCGCATAGCTTGAAAGCTTTTGTCATAATATCGAAATCATCTCCGCAACGTTCCGAGAAGTTATAATAAACCTCAATGAATCGTTGTGATTGTGTCATTTTATGCCAATATCACAGATGTTTCTGACCACTCGAAGTTAGCACCAAATTTATTTGCCGTATTGGTATCGATATTTTCTATTACAAACAGATATTTTGTATTTGCTTTCAATACTCTACCCTTAGCAATTCCACCCGATATAGGGCTTACATTTGATCCTCCGCCCGATATTGGAAGAAACTTACCTGCTATCTTTTCTCCATTGCTTGTTACTGTTGGATCGGTATATAGCTTCATAGTTTGAGCGATAATCTTTGCTCTGTTTAGAGCGTATGGTATAACTTCCGTTCCATCATTTGATGTAACACATCCCTCGTACAGAGTAATTCTAATGTTACCCTGTGAGAAATCACCTACAAATTCCTCAAAGTGAAGCTGTTTTGATCCAGTTACTCCAATAAATTCAAGTGATGTCCCCGCCGCTAAAGTATGCTCCACATCATATCCGTAAGCTTCTCCACGGTGAATAGCTGTTTTTAGCTCATCTATAAAAATAAATCCGCCAACTTCATCAACTATTGATCGTATTGCACCGGATGGAGTGTAATATCTGCCATCGTTTGCTAATCTTGTACCGTCTGGATATTCCATCTATTCCCCTTTTTTATGATCTCATATAAGTAGGCAGGGGAAGCCACCTACTCATATCAAATCATAGTTTTGTTGGCGGATAAACAAGGATTCGAACCTTGAAGAGTTTTACCTCGTCGAGTTAGCAACCCGATGCCTTACCGTTAGGCTATTTATCCATTTTCGACGGTGGATAATTCCACTTTGTCGATGCAACCACCGAATACTCAGTGATTGCATATGTGTTATTATACTACTTTTTTACTTTATTTGAGCGATATTTTTTCATTTTGCAAGCGTTAGAACAAAACTTTTTTACTTTTAACCCTTCGATTGTTTTTCCGCATTCCTCACATGATGAGGATACTATTTTGCGGAATTGGTGGATACTACCCATTTAATTTTCCTTGATGGTACAATTTAACCTTTTTATTCCAAATGTCGTTAGCTACTTCCATTGCTCTTTCATTGCTGTCATAGCTTGATGATGCCATTGATTGACCCTGTTTGTTTAGGACTACAACACGTAGCCCTTCGATTTCAATTGAACCTATTTCTTTTAACTCAATCATAATCTACTCCTTAAAAAGTGAATTAGCTTGTTTAACTGCATCTTTTACGTTTTTAACAGCCACTTTAAAATAAGCCTCTTTAAGTTCACTTCCAACAAACTTACGCCCTTGTTTGATAGACTGATACCCCTCTGATCCAATACCCATAAAAGGTGAGAATACCAAATCATTAGGATTACTCCATAACTCTATACATCGTTCAATAACATCAAGCTGTAATGGGCAAATATGTTTATTGTCTTTATCCTCTTTTGCTTGCTTTGTATTGAGCGTTACTGATTGGCGAATATCGAACCATACAGGCGAAGCGTATCGTTGCCATACATTGATCGAATAAAACCGTTTGCGCTCATCTTCATTTTTATATCCGTATGGTTCATCAACCATCGAAGCCCCTGCATAGTCATAGAATTTATCACCATCACTTGCAATTTTTGCATAGCTATCATCTTCGATGTTTTTACGCATGATAATCATGTAATCTGCTATTCCTTGACGAGTTTTACATGAATCCGCGCAAAGTTGCTTATACAGTAGCCCGTTAGCTTTTGTACGTTGCATTTCTACTACTGGATCTTTCCAAATAGTAATACGAGAATGAAAAGTAAATCCGTATTTTTCATGCACTTTGATGATTTCTCCTTGCCAATCTCTTAAACCGCTTACACCGTCTTTGCCTTTGAATAGTGGCAAATCTATACAATGGATAGCAGTTAATCGTCCTGCACGTGTAACTCGATACATTTCAGCAACTAAGAACTCATATTGCTTCATAAATTCGCCGTGGTTTAATGCGTTTCCCATGTCTCGAATGTTATCGGAATATACAAACATTTCACTAAAAGGAGGGCTATAAACTGAAAAATCAACCGAGTTATCTGGCAATGACTTTGCCAACTCAACACAATCTGTATTGTAAATTGCTATTCCATTTTGTTCATCGATATATTGGCTCATAATGCTTCCTTTTGTTTAATAAATGATGGGATTGTAAAGTTACTAAAAACATCTACTTTCAACTCAGAATTTCTTTTTGCTGTAATTATCGCTTTTTGCATTGCACTTTTCATCTTTTCGTGTTGTCCTTTTTTGCGGTGGATTGCATCTAAGATAGTGCGCTCATTATCAGCTACGATCACATTGACATTCACAGTATTTTTTTGACCGAAACGATACATACGGCGCACTGCTTGATAATAGCTCTCGTATGAATAATTTAATCCTGTAAATGTCATATTATGAATATTTTGGAAATTCATCCCATATCCAAAAATAGAAGCCTTTGAAATCATTGTTTTAA
>Ga0316624_10000461_pt1 | contig 13729 bp, 9 predicted proteins | sample OWC_Aug_N3_C1_D5_FD_207657 | JGI IMG/M metagenome (GOLD analysis project Ga0316624, IMG submission 207657) | Wetland soil microbial communities from Old Woman Creek delta, Ohio, United States - OWC_Aug_N3_C1_D5_A | ecosystem: Environmental > Terrestrial > Soil > Wetlands | place: USA: Ohio... | reverse complement strand
GGATGGATGACCAGCATAGGCTTGAGTGATCAGGCTCGAGCATCAGAACCAGTATATTGGCCTACGGAAGGCTGGCAGGAGAGCACACCCGAAGAACAAGGGATTGATTCTGAAAAGCTGGCTGATGGCCTGCTTGCGATGCGCGCCAAGAACATCAATATCCACAGCCTTTTGATCATCCGGAATGGGTATGTCGTGGCAGATGCCACATTCTACCCATATGATGGCCAGACTGTTCATGATGTAGCTTCAGTGACAAAGAGTGTGATGACCACACTGATTGGAATTGCTGCCGACCAGGGCAAGCTCGACCTGGATGACACGATGCTCTCATTTTTCCCCAATTACACCATCGCCAACCTCGACGGGCGAAAAAAGGAGATCACTGTCCGTCATCTTGTGAGCATGTCCTCAGGCCTGGATTGCACCGCAGAAGGTGACGAAAAGACCCTGAAGGAGATGGTAGCCAGTCCCGATTACGTGCAGTTTGCCCTCGATCGGAAGGCGGCTTGGTTGCCAGGTGAGCAATTCGTCTACTGCAGCCCTGCCATCCACCTGCTTTCGCCCATCCTGCAACAAGCCTCGGGCATGCCGGCCCTCGAATTCGCCCGTCAATACCTCTTCGAACCCCTGGGGATAGGCAATGCGATGTGGGAGATGGACCCTCAGGGCTATTACGATGGCTGGGGTGATCTTTCCCTTAACCCGCGTGATATGGCGAAGATCGGTTTCCTATTTCTTAATCACGGCCAATGGGACGGTAAGCAAATCGTCTCTTCCCAATGGGTGGAGGCTGCCTCGCAGGCCCAGACTGAGGCTCCTGGTGACTATGTCCCATATGGTTATGGCTGGTGGATGGATACTGCGGTCGAAGGCGCTTATCGTGCCGATGGACGGGGTGGACAGTACATCTTCATCCTCCCAGGTTGGAATATGATCCTGGTCACCACTGGTAGTGGTTTTCAGATGGATGAAATCGCTCCATACCTTTTGGCTAGTTTCTCCGACTTCGAACAACCTCTGCCCCCTAATCCCCAAGGTGTTAACCGGCTTACGGCAGCGGTTGCTTCCGTTATTCAACCACCCGCACCATCGCAGGTGACGCCACTCCCAGAGATTGCACAGCAGATTTCCGGCAAAACGTATGTCTTTGGACCGAATCCCACCCAATTAATCAGTATAGCAGCAGAGTTCGACGGCTCATCTGAAGCTACCATCTTCGCCGAAGGGACCGATCTTCCCCTGGCGTCACATTTAGTCGGGTTGGATGGGGTTTACCGTTTCTCCACCGGAGCGGATGGCCGCCCGGTAGCTTTCCGCGGCGCCTGGATTAACGCACAGACCTTCTTCCTTGAATACGACGGCATCACGAACAATGACCATAGCATGTTTGAATTCCGCTATGAGGGTGACCAGGTGGAGGTCACGGTCCAGGAGACGGCCCACGCGGTGGGTGCCCAATTTGTCGGACACCTCCAAAACCCGTAAGGCCGGGCGCGTGATGCATAATGCATTCCTTGCTGCGTACGGCAGGTATGAAATATCTTAATCGAATCTGGACAGTAACTATCTGCTTTACCTGTGAGGGAGGTACGATGATTTATACCATAAACACAACCTGGCACAACCGCATCAGCTCAAATCCGCTTGGGTATGCGTAGGTAAGCAGCCCCGCGCGCATCCAGGAATATTTGATGCGGGGTGACAGTAAGCCGCAGGATAATATTTTGGCAGCCCGGGCAGCGGAGAATATAGCCCGGGCTTTCCATGAATGCCCACAGGCTGCCCATCTCCCCCTGCCGGCCACAGTTTCCGCATTCCACCGAGGCGATGGTCATTTCCACATCAAATAACTCGTGCAGCAGGCCTGCCATGGCGTTGCCATCCAGCATCAAGGATATATTTTCCTCAATCAGCATACTTTCCATATCTTGTTCGCTCATTTCATGATCCTCCCGTTGGGCCAAAACGTTCTGTGCGGATTTGGTCAGCCGGTATACCGAGCTTCACCAGGCCGTTCGCCACCCCCTCCACCAGTGCCGTGGGGCCACATATATAAGATATGAAATCCTTCCCAAAAGGCCTTGCCACCTCTTCCAGCATGTGCAGATCGATCCGGCAGGAATAACCTCCCCATCCGGCTGGTTGCCCACGCGTCAGGGTGTGAATGACCTCCAACCCCGTACCCTCCTTATTTAACCGGTCAAGCTCCTCCCGGTAGATAATATCGTCATAGCTGTGCGAGCTATAGAGCAAGCGGACGGGCACTTTCGAGCCAACTGCCCGTCGATGACGGATCATCGCCATCAAGGGTACGATTCCAGATCCGCCCGCCACCAGGAGCAATGGACCACCCTGTTTGGCCTCCCACACGAAATATCCCCCGATCGGGCCTCTCAGCTCGACCTGGTCGCCCACAATAAGCACATCATGAAGGTACGTGGATACCTCACCTTCCTCCAGCCGCTCAACGGTGAGCTCAATCTCACCTCGCTGTTCAGGGCTTGAGCCAATTGAATAACTGCGTTGTGCCTGGTAACCATCCGGTGCAGTCAGGCGTACATCATAGTGTTGTCCTGCGCGGTGCGGTGTCCAGTGGGGCAGCTGCAGGGTGAAGGTCTTCACTCCCGCTGTCTCCTGCCTCACCTTGACCACCGTGGAAATCTGCCATTCCAGCAGGCGGGATGCCACTTCGTCCTTAATCAGTTCGGTCTCCATAATAGCGTTCCTCTTTCCACGGGTCACCGTGATTGTTATAGCCCAGCGATTCCCAAAAGCCAGGATTATCGTTTTCGATCAGGGTCAGGCCTCGCACCCACTTGGCGCTTTTCCAAAAATAAAGGGCGGGGACTACCAGGCGAGCCGGTCCACCATGCTCGGCTGCAAGCGGAGCGCCATCATATTGGTAACCAATAAATGCTTTTCCACCCACGATTTCTTTGAGAGGAATATTGGTGGTGTAGCCTCCATCACAAAAGGCCATCACGAAGTGTGCGTTCGGATCAACCTCCACCAATTCCAGCAACGTATCTAAACTGACTCCCTTCCACACCGTATCCAGCTTCGACCATTTGGTGACACAGTGGATATCCACAGTATATTGTTGGACAGGCAGGCGTATAAACTCAGCCCATGACCAGCGCACAGGCTGCCTGACCAACCCATTGATCTCGAAGTTCCATCGTTCCAAAGGAGTGTGTGGGGTCGGTCCGGCAGATAACACGGGGAAATCGCGCGTGACATATTGCCCTGGTGGGACCCGTTCCGGGGGTGCTTCTTGCCGGTGCTTGCCAACAAATCCACGTGATAGAAATGTTCCGCTCATTTCACCCTCCTTAATCCAATTATCGGATAAATCCGATATATTATATCATAATATGGTATAATAACTGGTTGCGAGCTGGGAACGGGATGGTTATACCCCATCAGCAGCGCTGCCTGGTAGATCTACCTTCCATTAAGGAACCGTAAGTGGGCGGTGGTCTTTGGAAGCGGCAAAATATTAACGATAGTCCATGCAAATGGAAATTAAATTATCATGATACGGAGATGTATGATGAACGCTAAGACAGAAACGGATACTTCCAATAAGAAATATATTGTTACAGATCCACCTGTCACTCAGACGTTGTTTGGTGATTGGCGGTGGGCCTGGATATGGCTGATCGTTCGCCTGTATGTTGGTTATGAGTGGCTGCTGGCTGGTTGGGATAAAGTAATTAATCCCAGTTGGGTCGGTCACAGTGCAGGCAAGGCACTCACCGGGTTCCTGAACAATTCCATTTCACTCACCAGTGGTGCCCACCCTATGGTCCAACCCTGGTATGCAGGCTTTTTGAAAGCTGTCATAATCCCTGCCGCCGGCTTCTGGAGTTACGTGGTCGCCTTCGGAGAATTGCTGGTCGGATTGGGCCTGGTGCTGGGATTGTTTACCGGCATTGCGGCGTTCTTTGGCTTTTTTATGAACATGAATTACCTGCTGGCTGGCTCAGTTAGCACCAATCCTGTCTTGCTGTTCCTCTCCATCTTCCTGGTGCTGGCTTGGAAAATTGCTGGTTGGTGGGGGCTGGATCGCTGGGTCCTGTTCGCTTTAGGTACACCCTGGAGCCCTGGGCAGGCCTTTAGGGAGAAACCTGTCGAGCAGCCCAAACAACGCAGAGCGGAAATGTAGGCGTGCTCACGATAAAGTCATTTCTATACAGTCCGCATGACGGCAAATACCAGGCCGCAGTAAAACCTTAACATATATTTATTGAGTATAAAAGTCATTAAGGACTTGCCCCAATATATAGTCACGACCTGAACTCATGCCTGGGTTCAGATCGTGGCTTTTTTATCCCATTTATCACCAAAGATTAGTGGGTTTCTGAGTACTTTTCGGTTTGACGCTTTCATAACGATGATTGGTTATTTAAATCAAATAACAATACCAAGCATCACAACTTGGTCAATGCATATTCGCCAGCTGCAGGGAAAATGCTTGTAACAGCTCCTGATCGAGATGTAAATATTCTCCGGATGGGTGGTTCCCATCATCCCGGGGAAATTAGCTATTCATGATTAAATACCCGGCCTATTGGTGGCAGGTGTGTTGACACGTTACGCGCTGATCAACTGTGTTTCTATAAATTGGTGTAAAGATCACCGTAAAAAATTCATCACTGCTGTATGCAACACCTTAGATTACGGCCAGGGGCTGAATTACTTGTGCTGGATAAGCAACCAGCATTTTATACTGCCCTGGGATACAGCTGGTCCGTTTTCGCTGCCATGATGAAGTCGTTCTGATGCAGGCCTTTGATCTTGTGCGTCCACCAGGTGACGGTCACCTTCCCCCACTCAGTCAAGATGGCAGGGTGGTGATCTTCTTCGTTGGCTATCTGTGCCACCCGGTTGGTGAATGCAACGGCCTGGGCAAAATCCTTGAACTGAAATGATTTTTCCAGCCGCGCCTCCCCCTCTCTTTCGGATATCCGCCAATCAGGTACCTGTGATACGTATTGTTTTATCTCGCTATGGTTAAGACGTGGTGTGTTTGCGTTCACTGGAGTGCAATGCATTTGCGTTAGCTCATTCATACGAAATCCTTAATTGTATACAGGCTCAGGGATGTAAGGAGCCCGGTCATCTATATTCCCAACGAACTCAGGCAGATTGGTGTGGCCGAGCATTTGTCTTATGGCCAGGTTTTCCCCTGTGTGATACCAGTAATGGTAGATCACGCGCTGTAGCAACGCTCCAAATATCCGCTCACTTGGAGTGCCATCCTGCTTCAGCACATGCTCCTGTAGTTTTACCGTGGTTAAGGTATCCAGCCAGGTATCAGCAGCTTTGGTAATCTTCCGCCAATATGCCATTGTCTCATTCAATGGTGGTGTGCTGGCGGGTGCACCATAAGAAAATGCCTGCTGAACTTCCGGGAACGGCGTGAGACCCTGGGCATAAAAAAGGAAATAGCGTTGTTCCTGCCAGGCCAAATGACCCACATTCCAGCTGATACAGTTCATCGGCAACAAGCGCTGCACCGCATCTTCTTCTGAGAGACCTTTCAGGCCACGCTTGAACTCACTGCGGGTGAATCTCAATTGCAAGATGAGTGGATGTATTGATGCCATTTTGCCCCTCCGTTTGTAATTACCAGTCGATGGTTCGCAACCAGTCACATCACCCTGGATTTATGTATATTATAATCTTATTTATCTGATTAAACGTGATTCTAGCTCGCTTGTAATCAGGAAATTGGCATATTCTCAATGGTCATTTAATATGATTCGGGTACTGAATCATTATCCATGTCTGTAGGCTTCGCCCCTGTCTTCGTTAATTCAACCTTCCTCGCATCACTTCATCCACCGCTTCTTCGCATGGTCTGGCAGCTGCTATCCCCCACACGGCGGTGAACCTGGTCTCGCCGAGTCTCTCCCTTAGGCTGTTGATAGCTGAATCATAAGCCGGTTGGTCGATTGGGGGGATAGGGGCACCCATTGACCCTCGTAATTCACTGGCGGTGCCCAGCAACCGCAAGGCTTGCTCATCCTCAGCTCTGGCGAGGCTTGCCATAGCCAGGGCTTCGAATGCAATCGCAAAACCGAGCTTAAATCCAATCTCTCGGTAAGTGCCAAGGCTCTCAAGCATTAATTCTGTTGCTTGGTTTATATTACCCTGTCTGAGCCTCACCAGGCCAAGGGTCAAGAGCGAGCGTGCCAGGTCTGGCAGAAAATGACCTACCCGCGCCATGCTTATGATTTCGCTCAAGCGTACCCCGGCTGCCTCGAAGTCACCTTCGTAATAGGATAACAATCCTTTGAAGTACCCGACCAGCACCTGGAGCATCCTGTTTTCTGAGGACCCCAACTGGCTTTCAGCCGCCTGGAGGTGCAGCCGGGCACCCGAAAAATCGCCCTGAACGATGGCATTTTCAGTCATGGCACATTGGACATCAGTCTCCCAAACATTACGCCCTTGTTGCCGGTAGACTTGCTGTGCTTCTTGAAACCTGCTCTGTGCCATGGCAAAATCGCCTTGGATGCGGTATAGGCAGCCAATATTGGTGAGCACATCGGCGATACCCCAGGGGTGTCTTATTTCCCTTGAGCCAGTCAGTGCACCCTCAAAGCGTAGCTGGGCGACATCGTAATTCCCCAGCTTCATGTCAGCAATCGCCAGGGCAACCAGGACGCTGGTATAGAGATATTTTTCGTCGAAGCTCTCCAGGATCCTGGCACTCTCTTCGAGCATCGTCTGGCCCTCCGAAGCGCCGCCATAATCCGCCAGGTAACTACCTAATCTGTACAATGCCTGGGCTTCTCCCCAGCGGTCGCCTACTTTACGATAGGTTTCCAGGGCTTCCCGGGTCCGCTCGCGTCCCTTTTCGGATTCTCCCTGCCACAACAAGGTAAGTCCTTCGATCATCAGGGCTTCAGCCAGGCCATCCTCAATACCCAGCTCGCGGAAAATGGCCACACTTTCTTCCACGGGTGGCCGTGCTGCTCCCAGGTCACCCAGCCCATTCAAGAGCAAGCTGATCCCCGCCAGAGCCCTGGCACGCGCTTCTGTACGTCCATCCTGGCAATGTCGCAGGGCTTCCGAAAGCCAATCACAACCCTCGTGGAAATGACCTCGCATGCGCCAGAACCAACGTAACGCCGCTGAGAGACGCAAAGCCAGCTCACTATCACCATGGCTTCTATTATCCGCAAGCGTCCATTCCAAGGCGACGCGTAAATTGTCATGTTCCTGGTCTAGCCGGATCAGCCATCCTAATTGATTACGCCCCTGTAGCTCCTGGTTGGCTGTCTCTGCCATCGTCAGGTAGAACTCGCAATGTCGCTTGAGGGTCGCCGATTTCTCTGCAGGGGCAGCCGCCAGCTTATCAGTGCAATACTGGTGGATCAGCTCATGCAGGTCATACCAGCCAGCTGCTGTGCGCCTCAACATAGTACGGTTTACCAGTGTAGATAGGATCGATAACGTTGCTCCTGCCACTTGCTCAGCTGCCTGGCGTTGAAACCCTCCTCGAAACACCGATAGCTTGCTGAGTACCTGCTGTTCATCGGGGGAGAGCCTCTGCCACGAGTGATCAAAGACCATCCGGATGCTACGGTGCCGTTCCGGCAGGTCGCGCACATCTGCGCTGAGGAAAGCAGAATTCTCTGAGATCTCTGCGGCAATTTCGGCGGGTGATAAAGTCCTCATCCAAGTAGCTGCCAGCTCGATCGCCAGCGGCATGCCCTCAACCAACCGGCATATCTGGGCAATCTGAGCCTGGTTGTCTGCGTCCAGTACGAACCTTGGAAATGCGCGCCGTGAGCGCTGGACGAAAAGTGCCACCGCATCAAAATGATCGAGTCCGGTGGTTTGCGTTAACTTAGGAAACTCCAGGCCCTGCACTTCAAATAACCATTCCTCTTGAAAATTGAGTGCTTCTCGTGAGGTAACCAAAAGCTTGATCTGGGGTGCTGATTGTAAAATTTCGACCAACAGCTGGGTAATGTTCTCCTGGCTCGAGCTTGCTCCAACCAGGTGCTCTACATTATCAAGGATTAACAGCATCTGCTTATCATTCAAGTAGCTGAGCAGCTGACCTTTCGGCTCATCCGGGCTATAGAAAGCGACATTGATGGCGTTGGCGATCGCCGGTACCACACCCTCAAGAGACCTGACCGGAGCAAGGTGGATAAACGCTGCCCCATGAGGGAACTCCATGATATGGACCTCTGCTGCCTGTACTGCCAGCCTGGTCTTACCAATTCCACCAGGTCCCACCAGGTTGATGCATCTGCATTCAGGATTGGTAAGCATCTGGCCGAGATGCTCAAGGTCCGCTTCCCTTCCAATAAACGGAGTTAGTTGAATAGGCAGATTTTTGAGTGGTGCTGATGGGGATGGCTGAGGTTCTTCGGCTGCAGGCTTGATTGTTCCCAAGCGGACTTGCTCATAGAGCTCGCGCGTCTCTGCGGAAGGCTCAACATCCAGCTCTTCAGCCAGCACACGTTTGCATGTATCGAATTGGGCCAGGGCAGCACTGCGTTCGCCATCCAATGCCAGCGCCTTCATCATTTGCCGGTGGGCCTCTTCTCGCCATGGGTCCAATTCCAGCTGGCGGGAGGCGTGCTGGCGGGCAGCCCGATATTCCCCATGCGTCATGTAATAATCTGTCAGGTATCCATGTGCTTCCAAGACACGCTGTTGGGTATTGGCACGCTGTATCAACGTCCACCCTTCGAACTCTGTGCTATCTTCGAGATTCAGCTGTTGCAGGAAATCTCCCCGGTATAGTTTCACCATTTCCTCAAGGTTTGAGGCATGTGTTGGGCATTCCTCCAGGCACTGGCTCAGGTTATCTTCGCAGATCAGGAAGTAATAGTTAAATTTATCCAGGTCAAGCGAGTAATCACTCTCCCGGTTGAACTGAATTGCATCGCGTGAAATGAGGAAATAAGGCGGATTTGCGTCCTGGTCGCCAAGTATCAGGCGCAGGTTGAAGAGTGCCTGGCGTAAATTATGGCGGGCAGATTCCTCGGGGTATTCTGGCCATAGCAATCCCACCAGCTTTTCGCGGCGATGCGGTCGGTCAGACTCCACCACCAGGTATGCCAGCAAAGCGCGCACCTTGACGGATTCCAACCCCGTCACGGGGACATTGTTTAACGCGACCCGCATTGACCCTAACACATCAATCGACAGGTGTGACATATATCACTAATTTAGAGAACTCTTATCTTAATTGTAAATTATACGACCGTCAGGAGATATTGACAATGTTCCTGACGATACCTTGATGAAGCATTGACGACCATCACTTATATTTTATCAAAACTACTCGGAAAGAGAGGATTATCGATTAATCTGTGCAACCCGTTCAGAAATGCTCATTTATTCTCCGCCTTTGGCGAGTGGACCAGCCTGCTTCACCCAGCTGGCGGGCATCTATTGAAATCCCCAATACTGGGAAACGGATCGGTTTCGCAAGTCTGGAGCAGCTGTTCGCCTTCCTGATGGATTTGAGTGAAAGGAATGGTGACCTTCAGCTAAAAGGCGGTTATGAAGGTTGTGATTGGAATGATCATCCGCAGCCATGATCTGCCACGCGTCGGCGCTTTCAATCCTATCCGGCAAACCATGGCTGCAATTCGTGAAATTGGGCCATCGAGTCCAGCAAAATAGCAATAAGAGGAAAAGGAGAAACGTAATGAAGAAGGTATTGGTAATTAATATACTGCTAGGTTTATTTTTATTGGTGCTGTCAGCCTGTGCCCCACTATCGCATGCATCAGGTGGCCTGCCCACCGAGGTTTTACTGGCCACGCCCCCGTCTGGCCTCCCCCTGACCTCGACGCGTGATGCTCAGGTGACCAGCATCGAAATTCAATCTCAGCAAGCGGATCCAACCCGGGTCAACGCTATTGTAAAGGGCAAGCTATCCGATTCGTGCTCTACATTACAAAGCCCCCAGGTTAGCTTTGCTTCCGGTAATTTTAATATTAAGCTCACCGTGGTAAGCCCGGTCGATCGCGGCTGTATACAAATCATCACCCCATTTGAACAAACCATCGCCCTCGATACTGGCGACCTTGCACCAGGAATGTACACGGTCAACGCGAATGGCGTGAGCACAAGCTTCAACTTCCCCGTTGAGTCCGCCCAACCTCTCAGCAGCCTGAAGCTCGTAGTCCAGGCAACCGATGGTAGCTTCCAGGTCGTGAATCTGGATCTCCCGCTCAACCCAACCGCCCGGCCGACATTCAATAATTTTCTTCCTTATGGAGGTGGGGCAGTGGGAAGTGCTTATGTTCTGGACCCCAATCAGCTAAAAGCGTTCGTTACAAATGGGAATGGGTTCCGTGACCTCGTATTCGTACAAAGCCCAACCCCCTACGGACTGGCAGTGTGGCCGGGTGAAGGACCCGCTCAAGCGCGCCTGGCATGGGCAACTCAAAATATCAGCGGAGATGCATCCTCGACGATCAAGGTGAGCAACCTGGATGGCACTCAATTCGATACCCTCCTGACCCAGGAGGCAACCAACCCGCCCGAACAGCTTGTGGCTGAGTTCTGGTCAGCCGATGGTCAGTGGCTGTACTTCAGCAAAGAGCCTGTGGGTTTGGGAGGTTATATCCTATTCAGCGGTGGTTCCAGCCTGTACAAGATCAACGTCTCCACCAAGGAAATCATCGATGTGATCCCTACCGATCTTTCCAAAGAGCCGGTAGCCTGCCTGGATGCTATCTCGGCTGATTTACGCTACGTGGCTGATCACTGTTTACAAAATGTCATCTCCGTACGAGACCTGGTTAATGGAACTTCTTCTCCAATCCAACCTCCCGCCGAGATCAGTGGTTACCAAGTTGTAGGTAGTTCGCGCTTTAGTCCAAGCGGAGATCACCTGGCTTATGCCCTCGCCAAAAGTGAGCAAGACAAGGAGCAGGGTTGGGTGGCAATTACCAGCTTAAACGGTGGCTCACAGGTGATCCTGACCAGCCCGGTAAACAGCTACTATACCGTAGCCGGTTGGCTGGACGACCAGACCCTACTTGTCCAGACGACCAATCCGCTCGATTGCTCGCCTTTTTGCAAGAGCGAGCTATGGACCGTCAAGATAGATGGTTCCGAAGCCCAAAAAGTAGCCGATGGCAGCTTCGTGGCTGCTATCCCCAATGACGCCACCATCCAGCTGCCTGCTGGTCCGACTGCCACACCTGTCTCCACAGCCTGCACCGACGCAGCTGAGTACATTGGTGATGATGGCCTCGATGACACCACATACGCCCCCAATATGGCATTCACCAAGACCTGGACGGTTAAGAACGTCGGCACCTGCACCTGGGACAGCCGGTATATGGTCTACCAGGTCTCCGGGGTGTACATGACCCAGCAGCCGGGCTACTGGATCGTCCCGCAAGGCCAAACTGTCGCCCCTGGTCAGGCCGTGGACATTAGTGTCGGCATGACCTCCTATCCTAAGAACGGGACGTACCGCTCCGATTGGGGCTTAAAGAACGCCGATGGGCAGGTTATTCCACTGGAAGGTGGTACTGACAATAATTCCTTCTACGTGGAGATCAAAGTCAGTGATGGCACCGATACAGGCAAAGTCACCGATTACTCCATCGGCATCTCCCAGGAGCAGGGTTCCGGTGAAGTCTGCACCGCTGATGCAACCTATTTCGTGCATGCCTATATCACCACTGATGGTCCCGCTACGGTTCCATACGAGATTGGCTCGTCGGCCGGTCAAATCTCAGCCGGCTATTTTGAAGACGAGAACGGGAAATATTCATACGTGACGGGCGAGCTGAGCTTCGACAAAGCAAGTACACAGCAGGTCGATTTGCGCTTTGTCGGTGCTTATCCCCATCCCGATGACATTACCGTTATGCTCCGCGTGGCTGGCGGAGAATGGCTTAGCACCAAGCTCTACTGTCCATAAACGCCAATAAGTTAAGTTTAGGAGAGGGCTGCCGGGTCCCTTCACAAGCGGCCTGGCAGTCCTCCAGATCAAAGGTACATTGAATTCAGAAATAAGGAATAAAAATGACTGACACACTTTCTGTACACACTAAACCTTTAGCGAATAACTCGTCCACCGCAAGTATCTTGGGCATCCGCAATTTCCGTTTACTATGGATTGGGGAAGGAATCTCGCTTTTAGGTGACCAGTTCTACCTGATTGCGCTTCCGTGGCTGGTCCTTATATTGACTGGCAATGCCCTGGCGGTCGGCTCGGTTTTGGCGATCGCCGGTATACCCCGGGCTATATTTATGCTGCTAGGCGGAGCGATGACCGATCGCTTCACCCCCCGAAAATTGATGATCAGCTCTAACCTGGTGAGGATGGTATTGACCGGCTTGTTAGCCGCATTGGTCTTCATGAGCCTGATTCAAACCTGGATGCTTTTCGCCTTCGCCCTGGTATTCGGCCTGGCAGATGCCTTCTTCTACCCTGCACAGACATCGATTGTGCCTCAACTCGTGAGCAAGGATCAGTTGCAGGCTGGCAATGCCATGATCCAGGGCACGGCGACTTTGAGCATCTTTATCGGACCCCTATTGGCTGGTGCGATGATTTCACGCCTGGATGGAGGCTCAATACATTCCATGACCGGGATCGCCCTGGCTTTTGCCCTGGACGCATTGTCCTTCCTGGCCTCCATCACGATGTTGTCTCTGATGAAAATTGCGCCTGGCTTATCCGCTGTGGAAAAAGCTGCCGAAGGTGTCCTGGCATCGATTAAGGCAGGATTGCTCTATGTTTGGAGAGATACAACCCTGAAAATCGTCTTCGGTCTGGTTGCGGGTATTAATATCCTGGTTGTCGGCCCTGTCTTCGTCGGCATCCCTGTAATTGCCAAAATGCGCTTCGTTGAGGGTGCCGCGGCCTACGGTCTGATCATGTCAGCTTTTGGCGGTGGCTCGTTATTGGGAATCGCTCTCACAGGCCTGTTGCCCAAACCATCACCGAAAAAGTTAGGCACAGTATTGTTGAGTGTGATCAGCCTGATGGGAATCAGCTTGATTGTGATAGGTATTACGCCCTCCACCCTGGTTGCTGCAGTTGCCTCCTCTGTTATGGGGGCTGCCAATGGCTATAACAATATCATGCTGATCACCTGGCTGCAGAAACGGATTGCACCCACCCTCACTGGGCGCATCATGAGCCTTGTAATGTTCGCCTCACTTGGTTTGAACCCGATCTCAACTGCCTTATCGGGTGCGCTTATTGGTCTCAACGCAACTGCCTTGCTGGTATGCGCCGGTGCTTTGATGACGACATTCACATTATCTGCTGCATTCAGCCCGGCGGTTCGCAATCTTGGAATGGATTAATGGCAGCAAAAGACAAGCAAAGTACCATGTTTTGGGTCAGTGCGAGGGTCACACAGTGACCCCAAATGGCCGTGTGTTTGTTGTCTAATCATAGCTGGTAACAGAAAATTGTCTACTGTCAAAATACTTCAGAAACCATACGCAGAAACCTGAACAATAAACAGAAAGGTACATCATATGATCATCGTAACGATATTCCTGATCCCAACTTTTTTCCTGGCGTTGATTATCGCTATGCTCATCATTGCTTCCGCAGGTACGTTTTCATCTGGGCCTGAAGACCAGGGTGAACGATCAACGACCTGAACAGGATTTTTTCCACCCAGGCGATTACTACCGCCATTAGGTAATGATTCTAATTTTTAGAGGAAAGGAAGAAAAAATGTTTCTCACAATCGTCTTA
>Ga0316624_10000459_pt1 | contig 13745 bp, 10 predicted proteins | sample OWC_Aug_N3_C1_D5_FD_207657 | JGI IMG/M metagenome (GOLD analysis project Ga0316624, IMG submission 207657) | Wetland soil microbial communities from Old Woman Creek delta, Ohio, United States - OWC_Aug_N3_C1_D5_A | ecosystem: Environmental > Terrestrial > Soil > Wetlands | place: USA: Ohio... | reverse complement strand
GCCAGGCTGGTGCCAATCACCGCCCCCTCCAGCAGCACCGACCGCTGCATCGCCGAGAGGCGCGCCGCCGCCGACGGGTCTTGTAGAAAATCGTCCAGGGTCAGGCCGGCTGTCTGCTCTATCATCTGGATGAAGCGCTCGCAGGCCGGTACCTGCCCGGTGGCGTGTGTGGCCCAGGCCGCCATCACGTTCAGCTGCGGGCGCGCGGCGATGACGGCGAGGGGCATGCCCTTGGCCCATTTGACCAGCGTTGAGATCTCGCTGCCCAGGAAGAGCCGGGCATCAGATTGCTCGATGAGGCTGGCCGCGTGTTCGAAGTCGTCGCAGGCCAGCGAGGATTCCACCGCGGCCACGACCTGGCCGTGGGCGGCATACCACGCCCCCGCGCGCCTCTGCAAATCGCGGATGCCCCCTGCCCCTGCCGTGTCGAGCAGACGCTGACGCAGCAAGCTGGCAAAGAGATGATGGTAGCGAAACCATTCGCGGCGGTTGTCGAGCGGGATCACAAAGAGATTGGCACGCTCCAGCGTATTCAACACGGTCTGGCTGTCGCCGCGCCCGGTGACGGCATCGCACAGCGAACCGCTGAGCCGATCCAGAATGGAGGTCTGAAGGAGGAATTGCTGGAACTCCACCGGCTGGCGTTGGAGCACCTCCTCAAGCAAATAGTCGGCCACATAGCGGTCGTCGCCGCGGAAGGCTGCTACAAAGGCATGCGGGTCCCTCTCGTCTTGCAGCGAAATAGCCGCCATCTGCAAGCCCACGACCCAGCCCTCGGTGCGCTGTTCCAGCGCGGCGATGTCGTCGCGGTCCAGGCCCAGGCGCATCACGTCATTGATAAGCTGCGCGGTTTCATCTGCCGTGAAGCGCAAGTCGGCGGCCCGCACTTCGCAAAGCGCGCGCTGTCCGCGCCGGCGCGCCAGCTGCAGCGGCGGGTCGGATCGGGTGATGATCACGAGGTGGACAAGCGGCGGCAAGTGGTCCAGCAGGAAGTTGAGGCTCTCGTGCACCGCCTCGCTCTCGATGTGATGATAGTCGTCCAGCACCCAGACAAACGGGAGCCCTACAGTGAGAATGTCGTTGATCAGGCCGGTGAGGATCAGCTTGAAGGGGGGCGGCTGCGGGGCGTACAAGGCCGGGCGTATGCTTTCACCCAGCCGCGGGTCCAGGGTCTGCAGGGCCGCGTCCATGTAGCGCCAGAAGCGGACCGAGTCATTGTCGCCGTCGTCGAGAGTGAGCCAGGCCGCGCGAGGAGCGGGCTCGGTCGCCCTCTGCGCTGAAAGCCATTCACTCACCAGGGTGGTCTTGCCAAAGCCGGCGGGCGCCGAGACCAGAGTCAGATACAGTCCAGGCGACAGGGCCTGGCCCAGCTTGGCAAGCAGGCGGGGCCGCGCCACCAGCTCGCGGCGGGGCGGCGGGGCAAAGAGTTTTGTGCGGAGCAGAGTCTCGGTCGCCATAGGCAGGATCGTCGCGCCATTTTATCACGAGGCACGGCCCCCTGCCTGCCGCGTGTGCACGCCAATTCACCTGCCAGGCCATTCACTTTTCAGCGCGCACCTTGATTCCCAGCAGCATGCCGCGCTCCATGACAAAGGTGATGGGGTGGAGCACCTCCCAGAAGCCGCCAACCACCGTGGTGCGCGTGCGCGTCACCAGGCGCGAGGTGCCGTCGGTCTGGGGAATGATATTGAACTCCCACTCCTCTACCCACTGGCCGTTATCCTGATGGCCCAGGACCATCGAGCGGTTGGGCGTCAGCGCTGCGACGATGTAGGGAGGCGGGGCTGGCTCGTTGGGGCACAGCTTAGCGAGGTCGCCGACTTTCCGGTTTTGCCACTCGGGATGGATGCGGTCGGCGTTAGTGATCGGACAGTTGGCAAGCTTCTCCAGCGCGTCGTAGCTATAAAGCCCGCCCTGGTCGGCGCCCCACTGAAGCAGCCAGGGGTAGATTTCCTCCGGCGTGGCCCGAATGGTCACCCCGCGGTTGACTGTCTGCAGTGGCTCCGGCACCAGCTCATCGCCCGGAAAGACAGCCGCAATTTCGGCGTTGGTGACACCCCAGCGATCCATCCAGGGCTGGAGGATCAACTTGTAACTGCCCAGGGTTACGAGGGCGAGGGCCGTTAGGCCAGCGAGAACCGCGGCCAGGCGGATGAAGAAGCGTTTGGTCAACAAGCATTTCATGACGAAAGAGTCTCCTTTACTTTGCGTCAGCCAGGTTGTTCGTCCCCGCCAGTACGTCATTTACTAAAAGCCTCCGCATTTTCTCGGGTTCTTCAAATGCAGGGCTATGAGCAGACTGCTCAAATGTGTAGAAGCCCTTTAGTGGCGCCTTGAGTTTTTCAAAATAGGACTTTGCCAGCGTGTAGGAGCACGTGTAATCGTATACGCCGTGAAAGAAATAGGCGGGAATGGCAAGGTCCGGCACCTGTTGGGCTAGATCCGTGGTCACCATTTTGTCCCACACCACGCTGATGCCAGACCCGGCTTTGCCGCGCCACAGATTGACCTTTTCCATGAGAGTGTACTCTCGGAATGTGAACGACGGTATCAAGAGGCCGGTGACTATCGAATGCATATCATGGGCCGTGCCAATGCCAAGGCTGTGCATGGCTACGTCACGCAGTGCCGCGTAGGCCGGGGGAACGCCGCCCGTCATTGTGACCGGCGCTGCCTCCAGTTTGCGGACCATGTCATTGTTGCCGTCCGCTTTGAACTGCTGAAGCATGTACTGATACGCCAACTCTTCTGATTTGAGCTGATACGACATCTGAGACATGCCCAGGTAGGCGTAGTACAGCTCCGGTGCCCGTGCGGCCGCCTGTATGCCAATGAAGCTTCCCCCCGAATGGCCCATCAGGTAGATCTTTTCTCTTCCAAAACGTTGGCGCAAGTAATTCGTCACAGCTAGCGTGTCGGAGATCAACTGCTCCAGCGTCATCGTCTCCGGGGGAATGTCGGCGTGGTAGGAGATGCCCGAACCGCGCTGTTCCCACCAGACTACGGTGAAATCATCTTCAAGACGGGTAGGGTAAATCTGGGTGAGGAAGTAATCAGGTATACCCCCGTGCAGGTAAAGCAGCACCGGATGAGCCGCAGCTTTGCTCTTGATGAACATCCCCTGGTCTACACCATTGATGTTGACAAAAACCTTTTCTGAAATGCTGCCAGCTATCGGACGTCCGTTTTCATCCACGAAGGGCTTCGGTGTTCCAGGGCTCCACAGCTGCAATATGCCCGCAAGCATCAGTATGGAAGCCAGCAAGATGGAAACTGCGATCAACATGATACGCGCCGCCTTTCGCACGAATGACTGGGGCCAAGAACGGCGCATAGTTCATTCCCTGTATGGCGCCAGGCACAGTTCGTCAATCAGCCTCAACATGGTGTCGGGCGATTCGGTCTTGCTCACAAACGCATCTGCCCCGGCGGCCAGCGCCATCTGCCGCGCTTCGGGCCGGGCGCTCAGAGCCACCACCTTCAGGCCGGGATTTTGCCGCCGGAGCGTTGCCAGGCCTCCAGCCGCCGCCAGGCCGGGCAGCTCCCAGTCCAGCAAAGCCAGCGCCGCGCCCCCCTCGCACGCCCTCGCCAGCAACTCTTCCATGTTAGCCGCCTCGCTCAGGTTCTGAATGCTGAGCTTTTGCTTCAACGCCAAGCCCAACGCCGAACGGATAGCGGCCTCATCATCAGCCACAATAACGGAAATCATGATCCCATCTCCCTCGCGGGCGCTGCCCCATCCAACGCGCCTTTGCCAAATCCATTTAGCCCGGCGCTGAGTCCTTCTCACGCCGGTAATGAGCGGCCTTGGATTTACTTTCAGTCTACCCGGGATAGGGCTTGGGCGAGCCCATCGCAAGAGGAGTTTTCGGCTAGTCAAATGGCCAGGGATCAAGCATCATGCTAACATAACCGATCGGTCGCGGCGCGTTAAAGGGGCTCGGCCGAATGGGAGGGAGCAACGTCACGCGCGCTCTGCCACAACGGGTGGTGTTTCAGGTCAAAATCAAAGGGTGAAATAGACGGGCAAAAGGGGGGAGCTTACGAGCGAGGGGGGATGCGGTGGCGGTTCATGCACAAAATGTGGCCGTGGGGGTCTCGCCGGGCAAAGGCGCCGCATTGTGGGCAGACCACGTCGTGCTCATTGCCGGCGGGCGCTTCGACAAGCGGATAGCGGGCATTGTCGATCTCGCCAAGCTGCTGCGCCAGGCGCAGGCGCGCCAAACGAAAGGCCCACTCGCGCACCTCTGTGGCATCATAGACCTTGAGCTTGCCGCCGCTGCTGAGCGGGTAGCTTTTTATCTGTTTTTCCACGCCGCTTTGCCTGAAGGCCTGCCGAGACCGCAGCCCCAATAGCTTGAGTGTTGTCCCCAGGTCGTAGACTTGGGTGAGCGGCTTGACATCGGCGAAGGGAGATGGAAAGCGTTTGTTCAGCATAAAGCACCTCGGCGTGTGATTACCCCTATTGTAGCGCAGGGCGCCCCGCGCCAACCTTAAAGTTTCCTAAAAGACAATATTTACACATTGACAACATTGTAGTTACATGTTAAGATGAAACGGTGAGATTAGGCCTGCCTTGGGCGGGCCCTGAGGATGAGCAAAGGCAAACAATGTATAGCACATCGAAATCGGCCAACGAAATTAGTCACCGCGACGCCACCTGGGATCAGCGAGTCGCCATGCTGGCGCTCGTGGCGGACGCGCCGCGCCTAAACGGAGGGGCATGCTGATGCGCTAACTGGCATCTGCTCCCTGGCCGGATGGAGGCGCGGAGGCTGAAAACAGCCTCCGCTTTTCTTTCCAGCACCCGAAGCAAGCGCGGCGTCAGGCAAGCTGATGGCCGCGCTTTTTGTTAGTCGGTTCCACCTTAACAACTCAATCTGGCCCACCCGCGCCGCGCCGCCGCGGCCGGGGAAGCGAGCCTTAGCGCCGGCGTGGGCGAAACCGTCCACACGTCCAGGAGCACATAACCGGAAGAGCCGCCCGCTCTGTCCGGGTTGATGAAATTCGTTTTTATCAGTCTGACCCACGCCCGGCGTGCCTCGGCGACGGGCCTGGCCGAAACCTCTAACGGCCAGGCTGGCAGCGGCTTCAAAACCGCCGCCGCCCGGCGCGCCTCGGGCGGGTTTGCGCGGGTGTAGTGCAGCGGTTAGCACGCGGCCCTGTCACGACCGTAGCACGGGTTCGATTCCCGTCATCCGCGCCTGTACGCACGCCGATGTAGCTCAGTTGTAGAGCGCTGCTTTGAAAAAGCGGAGGTCTTCGGTTCGCTCCGAACATCGGCGCTGGCCCGTGGTGCAGCGGCAGCACTCTGGACTTTGGCCCCAGCAACCGTGGTTCGAACCCACGCGGGCCAACTTCGGGCTTGTAACGAATTGTGGCAAATGATTTGTCATCACGACTGGCGTCATTCAGGGACACTCGGGGGTTCGAATCCCCGCCAGTCGCTTTCCGGGCGGTCGGCGCGCCCCAACGCGTCAAGCTTACAATCCTTTGAAAAAGGAGGGACACCGGTTCGAGTCCGGCTGAGGGTCGCAAGATCCTCATAGCTCAGTTGGCAGAGCATCAGAAACACCGCTTGACAGACTTGCGCGCCGCCGCCGGAAATGGGGCATTAGCTCATGTGGGAGAGCGCCGCACTTGCAATGCGGAGATGATCGGTTCGAGACCGATATGCTCCACTTACCGAACAGCGCGCCCCAACTCGGAGCGCTTACAAACCTTGGGCCGTCACAGTCCGGTCTCCGGCTGAACGAGCAGGTTCGCCCGCTGCTCACACTCCACCATTGCGCCCCCCACTTGCGCGCTGTTCGGTCTCGGGCAACTTGGATCATTGGCAAAATGCGCCTTGGCCCCTGCCGCGCATCCTGGTTCGAGTCCAGGGTTGTCCGCCTTGCCGTGCGCTGCCGAGCGACGGCGGTTGGCTCAGGGCGGGCGCACCCACGCCCGCCCCTCCTTGCCCCTGTAGTTCAACGGACAGAGCCCAGTGTTCCGAACGCTGAGACCGGTGTTCAATTCACCGCGGGGGCACTCCGACTGCGCGTCGGAAACGTAGCTCAGTTGGCCTTGAGGGGAGCGCCTCGCCTACACCGAGGCGGGCGCTGGTTCGAATCCACAAAGGCCTACTTTGTCCCATGTTTCGCGCCGGTTGAGAATTGGTAATCTCAAGTGATTGTAAATCACCCGCCTTCGGCTGTGAAGGTTCGACTCCTTCCCGACGCACCTGCAGCGCGCCCTAACGCCCAACGCATACACTCAATCCGTCAAATTGAATGGCAAGGCCGCGTTGAGAACTTGCGCGCTGTGCAGTTTGCTTCCCTGGCGGAATCGGTAGACGCAGCGCTCTCAAAAGGCGTTGCCCGCGGGCATCTGAGTTCGAATCTCAGGGGAAGCACCTTTGGGCAGGTCGGTTAATGGCAAAACCAGCGGTCTCCAGAACCGCCAAACTCCTGGTTCGAGTCCAGGTCTGCCCGCTTCGTGATTGCCACAGATCAGTTGCGCCCGTTTAGCTCAGTCGAATAGAGCGGTCGCCTCGTAAGCGACAGGTCGGAAGTTTGATTCTTCCAGCGGGCTTGAAAATTGTGCGCCTGTAGCTCAGATGGAGAGAGCATTGCCGTGCGAAGGCAAGGGCCGCCCGTTCAAGTCGGGCCTGGCGCACCTGTTTTGGCCCCTGTAGCTCAAATGGGTCAGAGCAGTGCCCTTACAAGGCAACGGTCCGGCGTTCGAGCCGCCGCAGGGGTACTTTTGGAGCAGAGGCGAATAGCCGGCTGGTCGCGTCGGTGTGCTAAACCGATTGGGGTGACACCCATGCGAGATCGTCACTCGCCTGCTCCGCCCACGTTGGCAATAGCTCAATTGGCGAGAGCATCCGACTGTGAATCGGAAGGTTACGGGTTCGAGGCCCGTTTGCCAACCCTGGCAATTGCGGCCCGTTGGTCTACCGGAAAGGACATCGCCCCTTCAAGACGATAGCGCGAGTTCAAGCCTCGCACGGGCCTCCATTTGGAGAGGCAAGCCCACTGGTGAGGGCACCCGTCCCGAAAACGGGCGAGCGATGAGCCTTGCGCGTTCAACTCGCGCCCTCTCCGCCTGGCTTGTATAGCTCAACTGGCAGAGCAGCGGACTTTTAATCCGAAGGCTGGGAGATCATGGCTCCCTACAAGCACTGTGCCGTCATAGCTCAAGTGGCAGAGCAGCCGACCCTTCGCGCAGCATCGGCAGGTTTGGGGGATCATGGCCCTCTGACGGCACTTCGGGCCATTAGCTCAATGGATAGAGCAACGGCCTCATAAGCCGCACCGTCTCAGTTCAACTCTGAGATGGCCCATTCGGCACGCAGGCGCGGGTGCAGCCGGGAAGCGCATTCGCTTTGGAGGCGAGGGGTCCGCAGTTCGAGCCTGCCTATCCCGACTTTTGGCTGAAATAGCTCAGCTTGGTAGAGCGTCGCCGCGCCAGGGCGAAGGCCGCAGGTTCAAATCCTGTTTTCAGCTCAGATTTGGCCCGGCTCTGTGGTCTAGCGGCGATGACGGCTCCCCCTCAAGGAGCAAACCCGGTTTCGATTACCGGCAGAGCCACACGCTTGCTTGCCCCTGTAGCTCATGCGGATAGAGTCCAGCGTCCTAAGCTGCGAGAACTGAGTTCAAGTCTCAGCGGGGGCCAGATCCGCCTTTCGCCGAAGTGGTGCAAATGGGAGACACAGCGCGTTCAGAACGCGCCGCCCTCGGGCGTGCAGGTTCAACTCCTGCCTTCGGCACCTGATTGTTTTGGCCATCATAGCTCAGCGGACTAGAGCGGCTGCCTTCGAAGCAGCCGGGCGCCTGTTCGAATCAGGCTGATGGCTCTTATTGGGGCGTAGGCCAATTGGCAGGCCGCCTCACTCTGACTGAGGTCCATGCCCGTTCGAAGCGGGCCGCCCCCATGTGTTTTTTCCGGCCGATGTAGCTCAATAGGTGGAGCAGCGGCATCATAAGCCGCCGGCGCTGGATCGAGGCCAGCCATCGGCACCATACCCGTTCCCTGATAGCTCAATGGGCAGAGCGCCCGCCTGTTAAGCGGGAGTGTCCTGGTTCGAGGCCAGGTCGGGGAGCCTGGGCTTTACTTTTTAAGGAGGTGGTTGCAATGCACGTGTTGGTGCTGTCGCCCGCGTGGAGACCGCACCGGGTAGTGGGCGCGGCGCGCGCCCTGGGCCTGTTGGCCGCGGGCAAGGCCGAAGTAGTGACTCCGAGCGAGGCCGTCCTGCGCTCGGTCCGCGCCGCCCATCCCGTTCCGAGCGTGATCGTGCTGCGCGTGCGGCTGCCGGCGCGCGTCTACAGCGCCGAGGCGGTCTGGTCGCGGCGCGGCGTGCTGGAGCGCGATGGCTACCGCTGCGCCTACTGCGGCGCGCCTGCCGACACCGTGGACCACGTGCTGCCACGCTCCCGCTGTGCAAACCCGGCGCTGGCCAACACCTGGCTCAACACCGTGGCTGCCTGCGTGGCCTGCAACGCCCGCAAGGGCGACCTGGCGCTGTCGGAGGCGGGCATGCACTTTCGCCCCGGCTACCGCCTGCTGCGCCCGCGCCTGCGCCCAGAATGGATGCGCCACCTCGCGACCCGCCCCGAATGGGCGGCCTACCTGCAGGATGCATACGTCACCGCCGCCGGCTGATCAGCCGGCGGCGGTCTTTTATTTTGGGCATGGACGCATTGGTATTCTTTATGATACAAATTAACGTTATGGAAGAACTTATCGAAGAGGCCCGCGTCCGAGCGGCCGCCGTGTTGCGGCGCTGCCTCACCCCCGAGGGCTTCAAAGCTTCAGCCTTAGCGCAAGGTTATCCCAACATTTGGGCCCGCGATGCCGCCGTGGTGTCGCTGGGCGCCAGCGTGAGTGGCGACCCCGACCTGGTGAACGGCGCCCGCGCCTCGCTGGATACGCTGACGGCGCACCAGTCAGCGCTGGGTCTCATCCCGCTCAACGTGGATCCCCAGACTCATGTCGTCTCCACCGAAAACGCCGGCGCAGTCGATTCGAATCTCTGGTACATTCTCAATCACTACAATCTGTACCAGGGGACTCAAGACAAGGCCTTTTTGCAGCGCCACTGGCCGGCCATAGAGCGGGCGCTGCTCTGGCTGCGCTATCAGGATATGAATGAGTGTGGCCTGTTGGAAACGCACGAGGCCGCCAATTGGATGGACCTTTTGGCGGTGCGCTACAACACGCTGTACGACAACGTGTTGTGGTATGCGGCCTTGCGCGCCTACAGCGCCCTGGCAGCGGCCCTGGGCCTCGACGCCGCACCCACCCAGGCGCTCGCCGATGGCGTCTATGAACGCTTGAACCTGCTGATGTGGATTGAGCGCTGCTGGGTGCCGGCGCACTTCGCCGAACGCCTGGATAAACTCAAGGCCATGCGGCTGGAATGGTACATGCTTTACCACAATGTGGGCACGATCTCCAGCCGCCCCTACTACCTGCCCTATGTGGCCTTTCGTGAGTACGGCGACTATTGCGACATGCTGGGCAACCTGCTGGCCGTTTTGTGCGGGGTGGCCGACCCGGAGCGCAGCCAAACCATCTTGCGGTACCTATATCAGATTGGCGCTGCCTGCCCCTACCCCACCAAGGCCATCCATCCCGCCATCTTGCCAGGGCACCCTGATTGGCGCGAGTATTACCGCAGCCGCAACCTGAATCTGCCGCACCAATATCATAATGGCGGCATCTGGCCCATGATCGGCGGATTCCACATCGCCGCCCTGACCGCCGTGGGCTGGCATGTGGAGGCGCGGCACCTGCTGCGCGACCTGGCCGCCGCGTGCCAATTGGGCGTCAAGGAGCCCTGGGAATTTAACGAGTGGCTGCACGGGGAGACCGGCAACCCCATGGGCTATGCGTTTCAGGCCTGGTCGGCTGCCATGTACATCTACGCTTATGAAACCGTGCGCGCCGGGCGTGTGCCGATGTTTGCCGAGCTCAGCGCTGCCCACAAAGCCTGAAGCCGGTTGTTCATCATTCATTCTCAAGGAGGAAACCATGTACCCTGCAAGACGCTCTGCATTTTGGATCAGCTTAGTCGTTCTCATCAGCTTGGGGCTCAGCGCCTGCGTGAGTCCGGCGCCGACCGCGGCGCCGCCCCCGCCCACAGCCGCCCCCGCCGCCACAACCCCGCCCACCGAGGCGCCCACGGCAGTCGCGCCGACGGCTGAGCCAACGGCGGCGCCAACCACAGCTCCCACCAGCGTTCCGCCTACAGTCGCCCCGACGACGGCCCCCACGGCTGCGCCGGCCGCGGGCGGCGGCACCCTGCGCTGGGCGGTGGAGGGCGTGAATGAACTGCCCGCGCTCGACCCGCCGCTGGCCGGCGCCTCTCAATCAGTGGGCGTGATTAGCCTGGTCTTCGAGGGCCTGGTCCGGTTGGATAGCGATCTGAAAGTGGCGCCCGCCGGGGCCGAGTCGTGGGACATCACCAACGGCGGCAAGACGTTCACTTTCCACATCCGCAAGGACCTGAAATTCGCCGATGGCACGCCCGTTACCGCCGAGGACTTCGCCTATTCGCTCAACCGCGCCTTCGGCAAGGATTTTGCCAACGGCAACGCCGGCTACTACCTCTCGAACATCGTCGGCTCTATGGACGTGACCAACGGCAAGGCGCAGACTATCAGCGGCGTCAAAGTGATTGACCCCGCCACCCTGGAGATTGACCTTCAGACGCCGGCCACTTACTTCCTGGACCAGTTGACCTTCCCGGCCTCTTTCGTGGTGTCCAAGAAGGCCATCGACGCCAACCCAACGGGCTGGACCGACACAGCCTATGGCACCGGGCCCTTCATGGTCAAGGAATGGAAGCACAATCAATCCATCACCCTGGTGCCCAATCCCAACTACTGGATGGGCAAACCCAAACTCGACTCCATCTTCCTGCCCTTCTACCAAGATGCCGAGACTGCCTATAAGCTCTACCAGACTGGCGAGCTGGACATCATGGGCACGTACAACTTCCCGACCACTCACATCCCCGATGTGGCTAACCTGCCCGACTTCCACCAGGTGAACCAGTTCTTCGTCGCCTATATCGGCTTCAATAATGCCAAGAAGCCCTTCAGCGACGTAAAGGTGAGGCAGGCATTTGCCAAGGCGCTGGACAAGAAGACCATCACCGACAAAATCCTAGAAGGGGCAGTAGTGCAAGCCGATACCCTGATTCCGCCCGGCATGCCCGGCTTCAATCCCAACGCCCAGGTGCAGACCTATGACGTGGCCGCGGCCAAGAAGCTGCTGGCCGACGCCGGCTACCCCGATGGCAAGGGATTCCCCAAGATCGCCTTCTCCATCAACAACCAGGATCCGAACTACGCCAAGCTGGCGGCTGCCTTCCAGCAGATGTGGAAGGAAAACCTGGGCGTGCAGGTGGACATCAACACCGAAGAGCTGGCCAAGTTCAACGACGACCTGACCGCCACGGCCAACAAACCCGACGCCCCAACGGCCATGTCGTTCTTCCTCAGCGTGTGGGGCGCAGACTATCCCGATCCGCAGAACTTCGTCTCGCAGCAGCTGCGCACCGGCGTGGGCAACAACAACGGCCATTACTCGAACGCCCAGTTTGACAAGCTCGTGGACCAGGCCGACGTGGGCACGGACCCCGAGGCGCGGTACAAGCTCTACCAGCAGGCCGAGCAGATTGCGCTGGATGAGGTGGGCTGGCTGCCGCTGTTTTACGGCAAGACCAACTTGCTCCTTCGCCCAACAGTCCAAGGCCTGGTGGTCACCCCACAAGGGTTGTTCCCGAAACCGGACTGGACACAAGTGACAGTAGGCAAGTAAACTTACCCCGGAGGCATCGGGGCGGCCCGGCTGGCCGCCCCGATGTTGTTTATACCCATGGTTCGCCTCATCTATCAGCGCGCCTTTTCACTTGTCTTCGTGCTGTTCTCCATCACATTCCTGACATTTCTGGTCAGCTACCTGGCGCCGGGCGACCCGATTCTCAACATGATGGGGGGCCGGCAAGATCCGGTGCGTTATCAGTTTCTGCGGCACGTTTACGGCCTCGATCTACCGTGGTATCAGCAATATTTCACCTACGTGGGCAATTTGCTCCGCGGCAACCTGGGCTATTCGTTCAAATATCCCGAGCGCCCGGTGTGGGAGCTGATCGCCGGCGGCGTGCCGGTTTCGCTGCAGATCGGCCTGGCAGCGCTCATCCTGTCGGTGGTGGTGGGCGTGCCGGTGGGAGTCTTCGCTGCCCTGCAGCAGAACAACTGGCGTGATACCGCCATAATGGCGCTGATGCTGGCGCTCTATTCGCTGCCTTCCTTTGTGCTTATCCCGCTGTTGTGGGTGGGCGACCTGGCCCTCTATCATGCCAAGCTGCCGTCGTTGCCCGTGGCAGGCTGGGGTCGGCCCGAAAACTTGGTTTTGCCCGTGGCGGTGCTCGCCGCTGCCAATGTAGGCTACATCGCCCGGCTGATGCGAGGCAGTGTGCTCGAGATGCTGCGCCAGGATTTCGTGCGCACCGCCCGCGCCAAGGGCGTGCCTGAGCGCTGGGTGATATTCCGGCATGTCTTGAGCAATGCCTTGCTGCCGCTGCTCACCGTGCTGGGGCCCGCCACTGCCTTCCTGGTCACCGGCGCCTTTGTGGTGGAGAATCTCTTCGCCATCCCGGGCGTGGGCTTCCTGGCAGTTCAGGCGGTGGGGCAGCGCGACTATCCGGTCATTCAGGCCACGACCATTTTGCTGGCCCTAGCCGTGGTGACCATGAACCTGCTCACCGATCTCGCGTATATAGTCGTCGATCCGCGCCTGCGGACCGATTGAGGGGGAACATGGCCGAAAGCGCTCTGGCTCTGCCTGTGCGCCGCACTTGGTGGTCGCGCCTGTGGCGCAACCGAGTGGCGTCAACCGGGGGATTGTTCATCATCGCCGCCATCGCGATCTCACTGGTGGGCCCGGCGCTCTATGCCGGGCTGCTGGCGCCGGAGCAGCGGCAGCTTCGCGACGGCATCTACCAGGATTACAACGCCATCAACGACGGCCCCTCGGCCCTGCACTGGTTCGGCGCCGATTACCTGGGCCGAGATGTGTTCACGCGGCTACTCACCGCCATCCGGGTTTCGCTCACCGTGGCGCTGGTGGTCGAGACTATTAATATCGGGCTAGGGGGCGGGCTCGGCATCATTGCCGGCTATTTCGGGGGCGCGGCCGACATGCTTATCTCGCGCCTGGCCGACATGCTGTTCGCCTTTCCGGGCCTGCTGCTGGCGATTCTGGTCTCGGCCGTCTTTGGCGAGACGGCCCGCAACCTGTATGGCGGCGTGGGGCGCCTGCTGCTGGTCTCGAGCGCCCTCAGCCTGGTCTCCTGGCCGCTCATGGCCCGCTTCATGCGTGGGCAGGCGCTGGCCCTGAAGTCGCGCGATTTCGTGGTCGCCTCGCAAAGCCTGGGCGCCTCGAACCTCTGGATTATCGTCCGCCACGTGCTGCCCAACGTGGCCTGGCTGATCATCGTCGCCGCCACCCTCGACGTCGCCAGCGTGATTGTCAACGAGGCCACCTTGAGCCTGCTCGGCCTGGGCATCGAAGAGCCGGGCGCCAGCCTGGGTCTTATGATCTTCAAGGCGGCCTCGCGCCTGGAGCGTTATCCCCTGCAGCTCTTCTTTCCGGCCGCCACCATCACCCTGCTGGTGCTGGCGTTCTCATTCCTGGGCGACGGCCTGCGAGATGTCTTGGAGGGCGGCAGCGGCCGGTGATTCACGCCGGCC
>Ga0316624_10000458_pt1 | contig 13746 bp, 12 predicted proteins | sample OWC_Aug_N3_C1_D5_FD_207657 | JGI IMG/M metagenome (GOLD analysis project Ga0316624, IMG submission 207657) | Wetland soil microbial communities from Old Woman Creek delta, Ohio, United States - OWC_Aug_N3_C1_D5_A | ecosystem: Environmental > Terrestrial > Soil > Wetlands | place: USA: Ohio... | reverse complement strand
GCGCGGGTGTCCCTCGAGGACATGCGGCGCGCCCGCGAGGCGCTCGCCCGGCGCGAGCCGCACAACGCGCACGACTTCACCTACCTGCGCACGGCCGCGCTCGCCGGTCACGCGCGCGAGCACGGCTACGACGAGGCCATCGCGCAACGGGCGTTCGAGGTGTTTCTCGCCGCGCGCTGCGAGGTGGACGTCTTCCCGGACGTGCTGGCGGGCCTGACACGCCTGCAGCGCCGCTACCCGCTCGGCTCCTTGAGCAACGGCAACGCCGATCTCGCCCGCATCGGCCTCGAGCACGTGTTCGCGGTCTCCCTCAACGCGCGGCAGATCGGCGCGGCCAAGCCCGCGCGGCGCTGCTTCGAGCGCCTGGCGCAGGAGCTGCAGGTCACCCCCGGGGAGCTGCTGTACGTGGGCGATGACCCCGTGCTCGACGTCGAGGCGGCGCGCGCCGCCGGGCTGCGCAGCGCCTGGATGGACCGCCGCGGCCACGCGTGGCCCGCGGGTCTTGCCCCGGCGGAGCTCACCGTGAAAGACTGCACCGAACTTGCCAAGGCACTCGACACCTGAGGCAGCGCAGCGCCTAGCCCGCCAGGGCACGGCCGCGCGTTTCGACGATGACGAAACGCGCCAGCAGCGCCGCCGCCAGCGGCGCAACTCCCACCCAGCACAGGATGCCCATGAGGGCGCCGCTCGAGCCGCCGGCGGCGGCGGTCACGGCCCCGACGATCACCGGACCCGCGGCCGCAAACACGCGCCCGATGTTGTAGCAAAAGCCCGCGCCGGTGGCGCGCAGGCGCGCCGGGAACAGTTCCGGCAGGTAGAAGGTGAGGAGCCCGAACACGCCGTAGACCCCGGCACCGACCAGGCACAGCAGGTTCAGGCGCAGCGGTGGTGCAAGGGGCAGCCCGAAGGTCGCGCCGATCGCCGCGGCGGAAAAGAGGAAGTAAGCGCTGAACAGGTGCCGGCGGCCGAGGCGCCGCGCCAGCGGTATCGCCGCCAGCGCCCCGGCGAGTCCGCCGAAGTTGAAGGCGTTGGAGGCGTGCGCCTGCCATACGGCCGCGAGCTGCCGGGCTGCGCCCGGCACGAGCTGCGCGTGGGCGGCCTGCTCGGCGCCGAGCGTGCTGCCGAGCAACGGGATGAAGGCGTTGCAGCCCCACCAGGTGAGTACCGCGGTCACGGCGACGAACACGCCGCTCAGCGTCGCCGGACGCAGCTCGGGGGAGAACAACTCGCGCGGGGTCGCCGGACGCGCCGCACGCGTGCGGCTGGCTTCCCAGCGCTCGCTCTCGCGCAGGAACAGCCGCACGCCCACCGCGATGACCAAGGGCGCGAGCCCGGCCAGGAAGACGTAGCGCCAGGAGTTGGACGGGTCGCTCGCGAACCACACGCCCGCGACCTGGTAGTTCACGAGGCTCGCGAGCACGATGCCGAGCGGGGAGGCGGTCTGCATGATGACGCCCGCCTCCACGCGCCGTCCCTCGGGCACCGTCTCGGCGATCAGGGCCGCCCCGATGCCCCACTCCCCGCCGATGCCCAGGCTCGCGAGCGTGCGGCACACGAGCAGCTGGCCGATGTTGGTGACGAAGGCGCACAGCCCGGTGCCGAGCGCGTAGATCGCGATCGTGGCGAACAGGGCGCGTTTGCGGCCGATGCGATCGCCGACCCACCCGAACAGGACCCCGCCGGCCGCCCAACCGAGCAGCAGCACCGAGGTGATCGCGCCGGTCCAGAAGACCACGGCCGCGTGCGCCCCCGGGGAGCCGGGCGCCCGTCCGAGCAGGGCGGGGATGCAGTTGGGCGCGACGAAATTGAAGAGCAGGGCGTCGAAGACGTCACATCCCCACCCGGCCCAGCCGGCGGCGATGACCAGCCACTGGTACGGGGTGAAGCCCCACAGCGTGCGCGCGGCGTTCGGCGGTTGCGGACCCAACGACCCCCCCTGTCCAAGGGCTGTCAGCACTGTCGGGCGCGCGCTGCCAAAGGCGCGCGCGGGGGATCAGCGTAACGCATCACGGAATTATGTGCGGTGCGGGGTGAACCTAGGGCAGCCTGAACCGTTCCGCATGAGAGGAGGTGAGGCACGATGGATGAAGCAGCAAAGCGTGTCGTCCCGGTGGCGAACCTGCGGGAGTTCTTCAGGGACTCCGTGCACGGGGCGCTGGAGAAGCAACACGTCGCGGTCGAAGAACAGACCGAGCAGTACGTCGTCAACCTCCTCACGCTCTTTGCCCGTTCCGAGGCCCTCTACGACAGCACCCCCGAGGGCGTGCGCCTGAAGCCCCTCGCGCTGATGCTGTGCGAGGCGCTCGAGGCGCCGAGTGCGAACAGCCGCAACCGCGCGCTGCAGCGCCTCGGGGACGTCTCGCTGTTCATCGCCGGCTTCTTCGCGCACGGCTTCGCCGCGAAGCTCGTCGACATCGACTACCACATCGCCATGGGCGGCCGCGCCTACGGCGCGCTCGCCGCGGCGACCGCCCGCGGCAGCGGTCGCGTGCTCGCCAACGTGTTTGCCGAGCTGGCGCAGAAGTTCCAGCCGCTGGTGGATGCGCTCAACGAGGTGAGCGAGAGCTCCTACACGCACTCGGACCGGGACATCCTGCGCCTGTACGAGATCTGGCTGAAGACCGGCAGCGCCCGCTGCTACGGGCTGCTCAAGCGCCTCGGCGTCAACCCGACGAAGGCCGGCGGCACCGCCTTCGCTCACTAGGCATGCTGCTGTCGCGCCTGCAGGAGCTGATCGGCGACATCTACGACGTGCGCATCGCACACGACGTGTACGACTTTCTGGTCACCGATCGGGCGCGTCTGCCGCCGGGTGCGCGCGGCGGCACCGCCGAGGAAGAGGTGCTGGTGGCGCCGTCTGCCGACGGCACCGAAGTGGCGCTGTCCTTGTATCTGGATCCGGCGCTCCTGCAGCGCCTCGCACAGCACGATCCGCTCACGTACCTGCACGGCGGCAACGTCGCGGACTGCCTGACGGCGCTCGAGGGCGTCAGCCACTTCCTCTACCTCGCCTGGAATGCCGGGCACGACAAGCCGGTGTCACTGCTGGAGCTTGAGATGCAGGCGGAGGTCGACAAATTCGTCGCCAGCCACCTGCTGCTGCGGCGCCAGTCGCCCGGGCATTTCCCGCTCGAGCTGTGCCACATCCTCTTCGAGCGCATGCGGCCGGATCCTGCCCTCGGTGCCGAGCGCTCGAACCTGTACCGGGAGGCGAGCCGCTACGCGCAGCGCTTCTGCCGGCGCCTGGAGCGCTCGCTGGCGCGCACGCGCGCCGACCGGGTGGCGGCGGCTGCCGACCCGCAGGTGCTGGCGGAGCTGCGGCGCTTTTACCGGCTGAGCAACGCGCGCAAGCGCGCGCACATCGAGCGCACGAGCTAGCCGGCAGGGGCGACGGGCCCCGCGGGAGCGCCTTAGTCCTCGTCGTCGCCGCCGTTGCGCCTGCGCTCCTCGAGCGCGCGCATCAGCTTGATGTGCTCGGAGAGCCTGCGCAGGTCGGTGCGCGTCGCGCCGCCGACGGGGCGCCGCGGCGCCTGGCGCAGGCCGCCGCGCGCATACGGGTCGTAGGCTTCCTCGCTCTTCAGCGTCAGCGATGGCTCCCCGAGGATCTCGAGCACCGGGCGCTCGTGATCTGCCGGCGCATCGCGCCAGCTCACCGAGGCGTTACCCCGATCGTCGTGCACGATCTGGCCGATGCGGCGCCGCTCGGCTTCCGGCGTCGCCTGTGCGTCGGCCTTCTTTTTGAATGAGAAGTCCACGAATTATGTACTGCCTGTCAGTGCAGCGTCGCCATTCCCCGACGCACAGGGTAACTGTGAGGCGCGTCGCAATTCCGCGAGACCCGTCACGGAATTTTCGTGTGGCCCATCGCCTCCGCCGCGGACATATTCCGGGCGCGCAATACGCCGAGTGCAGTCTTGCAGTCGGCGATCGTGCCATCCAGCGCCCACGTGCATGCCTCTTCCAACGGCACCCAGTGCACCTGGATGACCTCGGCGTGCTCGTGCGCCCGCTTCCCCGGGGTGATCCCGGTCGCCATATATAGGTGCAGGCGCTCGGTGAAGACCCCCGGGGATGGCAGCACCGTACCGAGCTCGCGCCAGTGCTCCGCGCTCACCCCCGCCTCTTCGGTGAGCTCGCGCTGCGCGGTGAGCAGCGGGGGCTCGTGCGGCTCGAGCTTGCCCGCCGGCAGTTCCCAGATCCACCCGTCGGCGACGTAGCGGTACTGTTTCAGCAGGCACACCCGGTTCTCGGCATCCAGCGCCGCGACCGCCGCGCCTCCCGGGTGATGGACGACCTCCAGGAGTGCACGGTGCCCGTTGGGCAACACCACCTCGTCGGTCGTGAGGCGGACGACGCGTCCGGAGTAGTGCAGGGTCTGCTTCTCGGGTTTCATGTGCGGCATCCTAACCCGTGTCCCACCGCACCCGGCAGGTGCGCGCGCCGTGGCGGTGCGCGCGGCGTCACGCTCCGGAGGTCCTGAAATCGCCAGCGGGCGTTAGCCGCGCGTATAGTCCGGCTGCAGTTATGGCAACTACCGCGCACCTGGAACGACTCAATGCCGCGCAGCGCAAGGCGGTGACCCACGGCGAGCCGCTGCCGGAGAAGGGCTACAAGTCCGGGCCGCTGCTCATCGTCGCCGGCGCCGGCACCGGCAAGACCGATACGCTCGCGCACCGCGTCGCGCACCTGGTGCTCAACGGCGTTGACCCGGCGCGCATCCTGATGCTCACCTTCACGCGCCGCGCGGCGCTGGAGATGCGCCGCCGGGCGCATGACATCACGCGCAAGGCGCTGAATGAGCCGCTCGGGGGCCTGAGCCAGACCATCGCGCAGCGCCTGAGCTGGGCCGGTACCTTCCACTCGATCGGCAACCGCCTGCTGCGCCACTACGCGCCGCACCTGCAGCTGGATCCGCACTTCAGCGTCATTGACCGCGGCGACTCCTCCGACCTCATGGACAGCCTGCGCCAGGAGCTGGGGCTCGCCGGCAAGGAGCAGCGCTTCCCGCGCAAGGACACGTGCCTGCAGATCTACTCGAACCGCGTGAACACGCGCGCGACGCTGCAGGAGACCCTCGAGCGCAGCTACCCCTGGTGCGCGCAGTGGGAGGGGGAACTCGCCGGCCTCTTCCGCGCCTACGTCGAGCAGAAGCAGCACTCGAGCCTGCTCGACTACGACGACCTGCTGCTCTACTGGCACGCGATGATGAACGAGCCGCGCCTCGCGCAGCACATCGGCGCGCACTTTGACCACGTGCTGGTCGATGAGTACCAGGACACGAACCGCCTGCAGGCGGAGATCCTGCACGCGCTCAGGCCCGATGGCTCGGGCCTGGTGGTGGTCGGCGACGACGCGCAGGCCATCTACTCCTTCCGCGCGGCGGCGGTCGAGAACATCCTCGGCTTCCCGGAGCGCTTCCAGCCGCGCGCCGAGGTGGTGACGCTGGCGCAGAACTACCGCTCGACGCAGCCGGTCCTCGATGTGGCGAATGCGGTCATGGCCGAAGCCCCGCGCCAGCACAGGAAGTACCTGCTGTCCGTGCGCGGCGACGGCGCGCGTGCGCGCGCGGTCACGGTCGATGAGCTGCAGACCCAGGCCGAATTCGTCTGCACCGAGGTGCTCAAGCGCCGCGAGGCGAGCGTGCCGCTGAAGCGCCAGGCGGTGCTGTTCCGCACCGCCAGCCACTCGGACATGCTCGAGGTGGAACTCAGCAAGCGCAAGATCCCGTTCGTGAAGTACGGGGGACTGAAGTTCCTCGAGGGCGCACACATCAAGGACCTGCTGGCGGCGCTGCGCTGGGCCGACAACCCGCGCAACGCGCTCGCGGCCTTTCGCACGCTGCAGCTGCTGCCCGGCATGGGTCCCATCAACGCGCGCGCCGCGATCGAGCATCTGGAGGCGGCCGGCCACTCCTTCGAGGCGCTCAAGAGCTTCAAGCCGCCGCAGACCGGGGAGGTCGACTGGGAACGGCTGATCGGGCTGCTGCAGGGGCTCGCCGAGCCGCAGCGCCCCTGGGCTGGGCAGGTCAACATGGTGCGCGAGTGGTACCGGCCGCACTTCGAGCGCCTCTACGAGCAGTTCCACACGCGCCTAGGGGACCTCGAGCAGCTCGAGCTGCTCTCCGGGCAGTACCCCTCGCGTGAGCGCTTCCTGACCGAGCTCACGCTCGATCCGCCCAACGCTACGAGCGATCTGTCCGGGCGCCCCAACCTGGATGAGGACTTCCTGGTGCTGTCCACGATCCACTCCGCCAAGGGCATGGAGTGGGACACCGTCTTCGTGCTCAACGTCGTCGACGGCAGCTTCCCGTCCGAGTTCGCGACGGGCAAGCCCGAGCTCATCGAGGAGGAGCGGCGGCTGCTGTACGTGGCGCTCACCCGCGCCCAGAACGACCTGCTGCTGATGGTGCCGCTGAAGTTTCACGTGACGCACCAGTCGCGCCAGGGGGATGCGCACGTCTACGGTGGCCGCAGCCGCTTCGTGACCGACAAGGTACAAAAGACCATGGAGGCCGTGACCTTCCACGGCTCGAGCCTCGCGGGCGCCGACACGCTGCAGCAGGCCGCCGCGCCCGTGACCGTGGACGTCGGAGCCCGCCTGCGCGATATGTGGTGAGGACTACTTCGCCGGCTTCACGAAGCGCATCGTGAAGCGGTCGCTCTCGCCGATAGCGGCGTACTTGTCGTGGTCCTTCGCGCCCAGGCGGTAGACGGGCGGCAGTGTCCACACGCCCTGCTCGTAGTCCTTCGTGTCCTGCGGATTTGAGTTCACCTGCGAGGTGGCGACGAGGCGGAAGCCCTGCGCCTCGATGAGCTTGATCGCGTAGTCCTCGTTGACGTAGCCGCTCTTGGCCTGCGGATCCTGCGGCACCGCCGGGTTGCCGCGGTGCTCGACGATGCCGAGGATCCCGCCGGGCTTGAGCGCCTTGTAGAGGGTCGCGAACACGTGCGACGCCTGCCCGTGGGACATCCAGTTGTGCAGGTTGCGGAAGGTCACGACCATGTCGAGCGAGCCGGGCGGTACGACGTCGCCGCCGTCGGTCGGCAGCGTGACGAGCACGACCTTGTCGAAGAGGTCCGGCCGCGCGGCGAGCTTCTGCTCGTACTGCGCGCGGCGCTTGGTGACGTAGGTACTGGAGGGGTCCGGGGCAATGACGGCCGCGGTGTACTTGCCCTTCTCGCGCAGCAGCGGCGCGATGATCTCCGTGTACCAGCCCGGCTCTGGCCACACCTCGAGCACGCTCATCTCCGGGCGGATGCCGAAGAAGAGCAGCGTCTCCTTCGGGTGACGGTAGACGTCGCGGGCGCGGTTTTCCTCCGAGCGCTGCTCGCCGGCGAGGATCCGGGTGAGATCGTCGGCCGTGCTCTGCCGCGTGCTGGTGGTGGTGCAGGTGGCCAGCAGCACGCCGGCGGCGAGCGCCGCGCCCAGATTCAGCTTGTTGAACATTTGTCCTCCAGATGCGTAACGCACGACAGGAGCCAAAAAACCCCGCGCAGGGCGGGGTTTTTCAGTTGCTACCGCTCCGGGTGCGGTGCGTCAGCGGCGGAACGGACCGCCACCCTGGCGGGGGCGTTGTGGACGCTCCTGTGCTTCGTTGACGCGCAGCGGCCGGCCGTTCATCTGGAAGCCGTTCAGGGCCTGGATCGCGCTCTGCGCTTCGGCCTGAGGCATGTCGACGAACCCGAAACCGCGGGGCTTGCCGGTTTCCCGGTCATTGATGAGTTTGACCGATTCCACTTTGCCGTGACGTTCAAACAGGGTCTTGACGTCCGCTTCAGTCGCGTTGAAAGGCAGATTGCCCACGTAAATCGTCGTCATCCGGGATTCTCTCTTGGGAAAGCGGACAGCGGCGAACCGCACGCGTCGGTCGCATGTACCGCGTGAAATAAACAGGTCAAGGCTTCAAGGCACACGATCGGCAGTTTCAGTCAATGCGCAGCGCTTGGGCCGCAGGCCTGCACCTGCGTTCGCGCACGGATGAGAGGGCGCGGGGGAGGGGATTCGAAGTCAACACATTCAAACAAGGCGCACTCATCCACGACGGATATGAACGCCCGTGTCATGCTACTCCCGGCCTTTCCGCTACGCAAACCAGGGGAGTCCGGATGGAGGCATTGCTGGTATCGGCGGCCGTGGTCGCGCTGGCGGAGATCGGCGACAAGACGCAGCTGCTGGCGCTGGTGCTGGCGGCCCGCTTCCGCGCCCCGCTGCCCGTCATCCTGGGTATTCTGACCGCCACTCTGGCCAACCACTTCGCCGCCGGGTGGGTGGGCACGCTGCTCGCCGCCGCCGTGCGCCCGTCGGTCATGCGCTGGGTCCTGGCCCTGTCCTTCTTCGCCGCCGCCGCCTGGATGTTCATCCCCGACCGGGAGCCGGAGGCGAGGACGCGGCCGGGCCGCTTCGGGGCCTACGGCACCACGGTCGTCTCCTTCTTTCTTATGGAGATCGGGGACAAGACCCAGCTGGCCACCGTGGCGCTCGCTGCCAAATACCAGGCCCTGATTCCCGTGGTGGCCGGCACGACCTTGGGCATGCTGCTCGCGGACGTACCGGCGGTGCTGCTCGGCGAGGCTGCCGCCAGCCGCATCCCGATCGGGCTCGTCAATCGGCTCGCCGCCGCCGCCTTCCTCGTGCTCGGTCTGCTCGTGCTCCTGCGCGCGCCCGGCTGAAGCGCGACGGTGGGCGTGCTGCCGCGCGTGCTCGGGCCTTACCTTGCGCGTTGCGAGGGGCGAGCGGCATTCCAGCGGGCGCTGCGGGAACGGATGGCGGCGGTTCGCCGCCTGAAGCGCGCTCTTATGCGCCCGCCGGCTCCAGGTAGGCGTAGCCGTCGAGCTCACTCTCGTAGAAACGCTTGAGCGCCTGGCTCTCCGCGAGCGTCATGCGCCCGTCGCGGATGGCCCGCTCGCAGTCGCGCGCGAGCGCCGGGTAGAGCTCCGCGACGTCGTACTCCATGTACTCGAGCACCTTGTTAGCGGTGTCGCCCTTGACGATCTCCTCGATCCACCAGCCGCCCTCATCGTGCAGGCGCACGTGCACCACGTGCGTGTCGCCGAAGAGGTTGTGCAGGTCGCCCAGGGTCTCCTGGTAGGCGCCGACCAGGAAGGCCGCGAGGTAGTACCTCTCGCCGCTCCGCAGTTCATGCAGCTCGAGCGTGCGCTTGACGTCGCGCAGCGAGACGAAGTGATCGATCTTGCCGTCGGAGTCGCAGGTGATGTCCGCGAGCACCCCGGTGCGGGTGGGGCGCTCGTCCAGGCGGTGAATCGGCATGATCGGGAACAGCTGATCGATCGCCCAGCTGTCCGGCAGGGACTGGAACACGGAGAAATTGCAGAAATAGTTATCCGAGAGAATCGACTCCAGGTCCTCGAGTTCCTCCGGCAGCCGCTCGAGCTTGCGACACGAGTCGCGGATCTTGGCGCAGGTGGCCCAGTAGAGCCGCTCGGCGATTCCGCGGAACTCCAGCGACAGCAGACCCAGGTTGAACATCTGCAGCACCTGCTCGCGCGCGGTGAGCGCGTCGTGGTAGCACTCCACCAGGCGCCGCTCGCTCACGGTGCGGTAGGCGTCGAACAGGTCCTGCACCGGCTGCGGCAGCTCCTCGTTCCCCTGGTAGTCGAGCGCCGGGTCGCCGGTGACGCGGAACTTGTCGAGCGCCGAGGAACCCAGCACGTCGAACACCAGCACGCTGTGATAGGCGGCGATGGCGCGCCCCGACTCGCTCACGATCATCGGGTGCGGGATGTCGCGCGCGTTGCAGACGCTGGCGACGCGGTACACGACGTCGTTGGCGTACTCGGTGAGCGTGTAGTTCATCGAGGAGGAGAAGTTCGTGCCGCTGCCGTCGTAATCGACGCCCAGGCCGCCGCCGACGTCGATGTACTGCAGGCCGGCGCCCATGAGCTTGAGCTCCGCGTACACGTGCGCCAGCTCGTTGATCGCCTCCTTGACGCGGCGGATGTCCTGCAGCTGGCTGCCCGGGTGGCAGTGCACCAGCTGCAGGCAGTCGAGCATGTCGCGCTGCCGGAGGACGTTGAAGAGCTCGAGGATCTCGGTGATGAAGAGGCCAAACTTGGACTTCTCTCCCGCCGAGGCGCTCCAGCGCCCCGAGCCCTCGCTGAAGAGCTTGACGCGCACGCCGATGCGCGGGCGCACCTGGTAGGCCTGCGCGTGCTTGAGGATCAGCCCGAGCTCCTCGAAGTTCTCGACTACCGGGATGATCGTGCGGCCGAGCTTGGTCGCGAGCGTCACCGCCTCGATGTAGCTGTCGTCCTTGAAGCCGTTGCAGACAATGAGCCGCTCGGGCGCATTCTCCGTCATCGCCATCACCGCGAGCAGCTCCGGCTTGGAGCCCACCTCGAGGCCGAAGCCGAACTCCTTGCCGTAGCGATAAACCTCCTCGACCACCAGGCGCTGCTGGTTCACCTTGATCGGGAACACCGCGGCGTAGCGGTTCTTGTAGTCGTTCTCGGTGATTGCCTGCGCGAAGGCGTCGTGCAGGCGGCGCAGGCGGTGCGCGAGGATGTCCGAGAAGCGCACCACCACCGGCGTCGACAGGTCGCGGGCCTGCAGCCCCTCGACGACCTCGTAGAGGTCGATATCCCGCCCCTCGGTCGTGTCGGGGCGCACCACCAGGTGGCCGGCCGAGTTGACGCCGAAGTAACCCTTGCCCCACGCCTTCACGTTGTACAGGTCGACGGAGTCCGCGATCCCCCAGGGCTGGGCGGGGTTGAATTTGCGATTGCCGTTGACGGCACTCTTGGGATCAGCGGCCACGGCGCGTTATAGCAAAATTGCGCGCCAAGTAAGAGTGGCGCGGTTCAGTTCGCATCCGCGCCGGTGGCGATCGGCCGCGACGGATCGCGGATCCACTCGCTCCACGAGCCGCCGTACAGGCGCGCGCCGGGCAGGCCCGCGACCTCGAGCGCCAGCAGGTTGTGGCAGGCGGTCACGCCCGAGCCGCACATGGCGATGGCGTCCCCGGGCCGGCGCCCCGCGAGCGTGTGCTGCCAGCGCCGCCGCAGCTCGGGCGCCCCGAGGAAGCGCCCGTCGGGGCCGAGATTGGCGCTGAAGGGGTGGTTGCGGGCGCCGGGCACGTGGCCGGCGACGGGGTCGAGCGTCTCGTTCTGTCCGGCGAAGCGGTCGGCCGCGCGCGCATCGACCAGCAGCTGCTCGCCGCGCTCGAGCGCGCCGCGCGTGACGAGCCCGCAAAGCTGCGCGCTCGAGACGTGCCGGCTGGCATCCGCGCGCGCGCGAAAGGCGCGGGGCGGGCGCGGCGCCGCGGCGCTGCTCACCGGCAGTCCCGCGCGCTCCCAGGCGGCGAAGCCTCCGTTCAGCACCGCCACCTGCTCGTGCCCGAGCCAGCGCAACAGCCACCACAGTCGCGCCGCGTACATGCCGCCGCCCTGGTCGTAGGCGATCACCTGCACGCGCGCATCGATGCCGAGGCGGCCGAACGTGGTGCCGAGCGCGGCGATCTCGGGCAGCGGGTGCCGGCCGCTATCGGCACGCACCGGGGCGGAGAGGTCGGCATCAAGGTGCGCGTACTGCGCGTTCGGGATGTGGCCGGCCGCCCAGGCGCTCGCACCCCACCCGGGGCGCGCGAGGTCGAAGCGGCAGTCGATGATCGCCCAGTCCGGGTCATCCAGATGTCCGAGTAGCTCCTGCGGCTCGATCAGCGTGGTCGGCATGGCGTTGCCTCGTCGGGGAGGGCACTGGCCTGCATTTTCGACGCTACGCGGTTGTCGTTACAATCACCACATCCCCGGCCCGCGGAGGCACGATGGCGATCGAGGTTTTCTGGGGCAGCGGCAGTCCCTTCGCGTGGCGCGTGCTGCTCGCGCTCGAGCACAAGCGGCTGACCTACACCCCTCACCTGCTGCAGTTCTCCAAGCAGGAGCACAAGTCGCCGCAGATGCTCGCCATGAACCCGCGTGGCAGGGTGCCGGTGCTCAAGGACGGCGACTACGTGTGCTTCGAGTCGCTCGCCGTGCTCTACTACCTCGACCGCAAGTATCCGCAGCCGCCGATCTTCGGGCGCACGAGCGAGGAAGCCGGCACGATCATGCGGGTCATCTGCGAGTACCAGGCGTACATCGAGCCGAACCTCACCAAGATAGCCCGCGCGATCTTCTTCGAGAAGGACAAGGCCGACCTCGGCGGGGACGAGATCACCGCGGCGATGCACGCCGTCGCGAGCGAGGCTCGCACCATCGAGGGACGGCTGTCGAAGTCCGACTGGATCGTGGGAGACTCGTACTCGGCGGTCGACATGGTGATCTTCCCGGGCATCCAGCTGCTGAAGCGCGCGCTGGAGAAGCCGCAGGCGGCGGCGCTGTCCTCGCGCTTCATGCCCGTCGAGGTGAACTACCCGGCGCTCGGGCGCTGGCTGGCGCGCGTCGCGGCGCAGCCCGGGTACGAGCGCACCTACCCGCCGCACTGGCGCGAGAGCTGACGTCACCTGGCAACAGCGCGCGTCGGGAAAATTGAGTGACGCCGGTATGACTTGATACGCTGCGGGAACGCGCAAGCCGCGCGATTCTTCCGAGGACTGCCTAAAGCGATAATCATGAGCAACAGCCACAAGATCCATGTCGAGTTTCCCGGACGCATCCTCCTGGTAGGATTCGGCAGCATCGGCCAGGGCCTACTGCCGCTCGTGTTGCGCCACATCGGCATCACGCCCGAGCGCATCACGATCGTCACCGCCGAAGACAAAGGAAGCGAAGAGGCTGCCAAGTACGGCATCAAGTTCGTCAAGGAGCGCCTGACGCGCGAGAACTTCCGCCGCATCCTGAACCCGCTGCTCGGCCGCGGGGACTTCCTGGTGAACGTCTCGGTCGAGGTGTCGAGCATCGCGCTCATCAAGCTGTGCTGGGAAAAGGGCGCGATGTACCTGGATACCTGCATCGAGCCGTGGCCGGGGGGCTACACCGACCCGACCGTGCCCGCCGGCAAGCGCACCAACTACGCGCTGCGCGAGGAGGCGCTGGCGCTGCGCGCCGGCAACCCGCGCGCCCCGACCGCCGTGCTCACGCACGGGGCAAATCCGGGCCTCGTCTCGCACTTCGTGAAGCAGGCCTTGCTCAACATCGCCGCCGACACCCGCATTGAGGCCGGCAATCCCGGCTCGCGCGCGGACTGGGCCAACCTCGCCCGCCGCCTCGGCATCAAGGTCGTGCACGTCGCCGAGCGCGACACCCAGCTCTCGAGCAAGCCGAAGCTCCCGGGCGAATTCGTCAACACCTGGTCGGTGGAGGGCTTCGTCAGCGAGGGCTGCCAGCCGGCCGAGATGGGCTGGGGCACCCACGAGCGCAACTTCCCGCGCGACGGCAAGCGGCACGACTCCGGCTGCATGGCCGCCATCTACCTGATGCAGCCGGGAGCGGCCACGCGCGTGCGCACCTGGACGCCCAAGGCCGGGCACTTCTACGGCTTCTGCATCACGCACAGCGAGGCGATCTCGATCGCCGACTACTACACCGTGCGCGAGGGCGCCACGGTGGCCTACCGCCCAACCTCGCACTACGCCTACCACCCGAGCGACTCGGCGGTCATGTCCGTGCACGAGCTCGCCGGGCGCAACTACGTGCAGCAGGAGCGCCAGCGCATCCTCATGGACGAGATCACCGGCGGCATCGACGAGCTCGGCGTGCTGCTGGCCGGCCACAAGAAGAATGCCTACTGGTACGGCTCGCAGCTGTCGATCGAGGAGGCGCGCAAGCTTGCCCCCTACAACAACGCCACGAG
>Ga0316624_10000457_pt1 | contig 13750 bp, 10 predicted proteins | sample OWC_Aug_N3_C1_D5_FD_207657 | JGI IMG/M metagenome (GOLD analysis project Ga0316624, IMG submission 207657) | Wetland soil microbial communities from Old Woman Creek delta, Ohio, United States - OWC_Aug_N3_C1_D5_A | ecosystem: Environmental > Terrestrial > Soil > Wetlands | place: USA: Ohio... | reverse complement strand
AAAGTGAATCTTGGTGTACTCGACCAGTTTTTGGATGATGTCGGCGACCAAATCGCGGCTATCCTTTTTTGCCAGCGCTTCGTACAGTTCGTTGATGTAGCGGACGATGCACTTGTGCTGTTCGTCGATCTCTTGAATGTCGACGCTGTATTCATCACTCCAATGCACCATGTTCATTGCTTCTTCTTCCCCCGCGTTTTTTGAGTTAAAGGCCTTTTCCATAAGCCATTAGCGTGCCAAACCACACAAAGTAGTCAGTGAGTTTGTTCGGGCACACCCTTATCAGCTGTTCATCAAAGGAAGAGTTAAGAGAAAACCACACGGTTTAATCGTGAAATCCCTCTCATCTTCTACGATTCAGACTCGGTCTAGCCTCATGTTGTGACATGGGTCGCACGGTTTTTGTGCATTAATCCTCGGGAATGATGGGCAAGCCGCCGGAGGAGTCCATAATTGACTTACGCGTCCAGTAACCGGGAGCATGTGAATGGATATCCTACTCATGAGGCATGGCCGAGCCACGGTGCGCGGCAGCCAGGAAGGGGCGGATGAAGAGCGTCCACTTACTGCCGACGGGATCAAACGGTTGAGACGGGCGCTGCCGGGCATGCGTCAGGTGGTGCCGTCCATCGATCAGGTGGTGACCAGCCCTCTGTTGCGGGCAAGGCAGACGGCGGAGGTGGTGGCAGAAGGCTATTCGGTCCCCCTGACAGAGCTGGCAGCACTGACACCAGGAGGGGATCGACAGGCCGTCACGCGCTGGCTCGCCCGGCAACAAGGTGATGTTCTCCTTCTGGTGGGACATGAACCCGACCTGGGTTGCCTGGCCAGTTGGTACCTCACCGGCAGCAACGAGAGCTTCCTGCCATTGAAGAAGGGAGCCCTCTGCCTGATTCACTTCGAGGGCAAACCTGCCCCCGCACAGGGTGAGCTCCGCCTGTTGTTTACCTCGGGGCAATTGCGCCGCATCGCGGAATGACATCGATGATTGCGGAGCAGCCAGCAGGCGTTACCCTCACAACCCTGTATGAGAGGGAGCTGGCGGCAGCGCTGGACGCTCTTCAGCACAAAGACACCGAGGCTTTGCACGATTTCCGTATCGCACTGCGCCGTCTGCAGGTTCTGCTGAGGCAGCTCGCCCAGCCCGATGCTCAACGCAAAGCGGTGTTGCGCCGTATCAAGGCGTTGATGACGCAGAGCAACCGGGGGCGCGATGCGCAGGTGATGCTCGCCTGGCTGGAGAGGGAATGGCCTCATCTCGATGAGCGAGAACAGAGCGGGGCGCAGCGATGGCAACGAAGCCTGAAACGCATGCAAAGGCATCGGCCGCTTAAGCGCAAACAGACCATTGCCGTTTTGAAGAGCATGGTGCCGCCCCTGGCAAAGCTGGCACCGCCGGAAGGCATGGGGCCGCTGCCCCTGGGGGTGCTGGTTGCCAGGCGGCTGGAACAGCAGGCCCGTGATCTGGTTTCACTGATGAACGATGAGGGGGCGGCCGGACAACTCCATTTCATCCGCCTCAAGGCCAAGTCGGTGCGTTATCTCCTTCTCCCTTTCTGTGACGCGTTATCTGCCTGTGCGGATGCACAAAAGGAGATGCAGCAGCTGCAGAACCATCTGGGCGACTGGCATGACTCCGTGCTGCGCCAACAGAGCCTGATCAATCACCTGCGCACGGAAATTATCAAGGTTTCAGCGGAGACGAATGCGGAAGAGGCCTTGAACCGTCTGGCTGACCCGCACTCCCCCCTGCCGGGCCTGATGGCGCTGGTGCGTTTCAATGTCCTGGCACAACAACGCATGGTTAGGACGATCACTCGCAACTATCTGCGGGATGGTGGTTCACATCTCATGGGGCGATTGGAACAAGCCATATATGCAATCAGAAGGGCCGCCACGCCTGTAGGCTGATCGGTTACCATGCGCGCAAAGGTCCATGTCCACGAAGAGCTCAATGATTCAGGAAAACACCAACATCGCCGCCATCGATCTGGGCTCCAACAGCTTCCATCTGGTTGTCGCCCAGGTGGTGGAGGGGCAGATCCGGGTGCTCGATCGCATGCGCGAAATGGTGCGTCTGGGGGCAGGACTCGACAGCAATAACACACTCGACCCTGCCGCACGCGAGCGCGCCATCGGTTGCCTGAAACGGTTCGGCCAGCGATTGCGCGATATGCCACCGGGCAGTGTGCGCGCGGTAGGCACCAATACCTTGCGCAAGATGCACAATCCCGAGCTGTTTCTCGAAGAGGCGTCGCAAGCCCTCGGTCATCCCATCGAGATCATCGCCGGTCGTGAAGAAGCGCGCCTAATCTACCTCGGCGTCTCCCACGGTCTTCCCGACAGCGAAGCACGCCGCCTGGTGATCGACATTGGCGGGGGCAGCACGGAACTGATCCTCGGTGAGCGTTTCGAACCGATGCAGATGGAGAGCCTGCACATGGGGTGTGTCACTCTCTCGCAGGCCTTTTTTGCCAACGGCGAGGTCCGCGAAAAGAACTGGAACAAGGCCGTCATCGCAGCGCGGCTGGAGTTGCAGGCTGTCGAGGCCGATTACCGCCGCAGTGGCTGGGGCGAAGTGGTAGGGGCCTCGGGAACGATCCGCGCGGTGGCCGATGTGATCCGCGCTGAAGGGTGGAGCGATGAAGGGATCACGTTTGCCGCATTACAGAAAGTGGTGAGCAACATGCTGGCGGCAGGGCATGTGGCCAAACTCAAGATGGCTGGATTGAAAGAGGAGCGGCTGCCGGTCTTCCCCGGCGGCGTCGCCGTGCTTTATGCCATTTTCCAGGCGCTTGGCATCGAACGCATGAGGGATTCGGAGTGGGCGCTGCGCGAAGGGCTGCTCTATGACCAGGTGGGGCGCATCCGTCACGAGGATGTGCGTGAGCGCACCATCACAACGCTCAAACAGACCTACCGCGTGGATAAGTCACAATCACTGCGTGTCGAGCAGACGGCACTGCTGTTGCTCACGCTGGTGGCTGAGTCCTGGCAATTGCGTGACGAAGGGGCGCGCAGTGTGCTCGGGTGGGCGGCAAGGCTGCATGAGATCGGTCTTGCCATTGCCCACAACCAATACCACAAGCACGCGGCCTATCTGCTGGAAAATTCCGACATGCCGGGGTTCTCCCGCCAGGAGCAGAAGATGCTGGCACTGCTCGCTCGCGCCCATCGCCGCAAATTTCCCATGGGACTGTTCAAGGCGTTGCCGGCGCAGGAGTCGGTGCGCCTGTTGCGTCTTGCCATCCTGTTGCGCCTGGCCGTGCTGTTGTGCCGCAGCCGTACCGATTTTGAAATGCCAACGTTAGTCATCACCACCTGCGAGAAGGGGCTGAACCTGCGTTTCCCTGACAGTTGGCTCAATGAACATCCTCTCACTACCGCCGATCTCGAGCAGGAGACGCAGTATCTCGCCGAGGCGAAGGTGGCTCTGCAGTTTTCCTGACTACCTGAGCAAGCTGCTTCCATAACATGCCGAGCCCTAAACTTGACAATCTAACGTTAGCGTCAGAAACTGAATTTGACGTTAACGTTAGATGTTGGAGGGGCGGTTATGGATATTGTGGATCTGGCTATTCATGTGGAGCAGGCTCTTGATGTGGCGGCGCAAAGGGAACTGGAAGAGCAACTCCGCAGTGTGGAGGGGGTCATCGCCCCACGCTTCAACGAGCCGCACTCACATTTGCTGCTGATTGCCTACGACCCCGCTAAGGTGGAGTCACGCAGATTGCTGCATACCGTGACTGCTGCAGGGTATCGGGCCAGCCTGGTGGGGTTATAGACATGAAGCATGATCATCTGGTCGATATCAAAGGGATGTGCTGTTCCGCTCCCGTGATTCGCCTGGCCAAGGAGTTTGCAAAATTCCAGGCTGGCGATGTGGTGCTGGTCATCTCTGACAAAAGTTCGATGCTCAATGACATTCCGGCCTGGTGCCACATGACGGGAAACGAGTTGCTGAAGAGGGAGAGCTCTGAAGGGTTGTTCAATTTCTGGATAGGAAAGCACTAGAGGATGCAGAACAACTACAAGATCGGCGACGTGGCAGAGTTGCTGGGTGTGACGGTACGCACTATCCGCTATTACGAGGAAGAGGGGCTTGTAGAGCCGTTGCGCAGTGAAGGCGGGACACGGTTCTATGCTGAACGTCATATCGCGCGTCTGCGAGCGATTCTGCATTTGGCCGCGAATGGCTTTTCCCTCGAGGTGATCAGGCTCATCGCAGCAGCAAGGGAAGGCAGCCGGAGCGGGGATGAGGGAAGCGGCCGTGTTATTGCCAGGCTCGATGGGCTGGTTGCCGAACTTGGTTCACGAATAGCAGAGCTGGAAGAGCTGCGTGATGAGGTGTTGCGAGCACGGGGGTGGGTGCGCAAGTGCCGTGGCTGTACCAATCGCCCGACCAGCACGGGGTGTCCCGGCTGCCCGGTGAGAAAACACGTGAACGATGTCGAACTGCTGGGGCTGATCTGGGATCAGCAGGATTGAACGTGGCTATAAAACCTCACCACCCTGTGCCATTTCCGTCAGCAGCGTCTGCTGGGCACTGAAGGGTTCATCGTCACACGGCGCGCGCCGGTAGCTGCCGTCACTCTGCAACTCCCACGCCTGCATGTTGTCACGCAGGTAGTAACCGAGATCGCGGATAACCCGTTCGCGCAAATCTCCGTGCTCGATGGGGAAGCATGTTTCGACGCGGCGGTGGAGGTTGCGATCCATCCAGTCGGCGCTGGAGCAGAACAACTCCTCCTCGCCGTGATTGTGGAAGTAGAAGACGCGGCTGTGTTCAAGAAAGCGGCCAACAATAGAGCGCACTCGAATGTTCTCTGAAACACCGGGAATACCCGGGCGGAGACAACAGATGCCGCGCACGATCAGCCTGATCTCCACCCCTGCCTGTGAGGCGCGATAGAGGGCACGGATCACCTCCTCTTCCACGAGCGCATTCATCTTGGCGATGATGCGCGCCGGTTTTCCCTGACGTGCGGCGGCGGCTTCACGTTCGATCCGTTCCAGCAGACCGTGATAGAGGGTGAAGGGGGATTGCAGCAGTTTGCTCAGTTTGCTGCTACGCCCGAGACTGGTGAGCTGCAAGAACAGTTTGTGCACATCCTCGCCGAAGGTCTCATCGCAGGTAAAAAGACCGTAATCGGTATAGATGCGCGCGGTGCGCGTATGGTAGTTGCCGGTGCCGAGATGAACATAATGACGCAGCCTGTCTTCCTCGCGTCGTACCACCAGCACCATCTTGGCGTGGGTCTTGTAACCAACTACGCCGTAGACTACATGGGCTCCCACTTGCTGCAGCCGGTTGGCAAGGGCGATGTTGGCCTCCTCGTCGAAGCGGGCGCGCAGCTCCACTACGACGGTCACCTCCTTGCCGGAGCGCGCCGCCTGTACCAGTGCATCGACCACAGCCGAATCCGGTCCGGTCCGGTAAAGGGTCTGCTTGATGGCGAGCACATGCGGATCCGATGCGGCCTGACGCAGGAAGTCGAGCACCGGCATGAACGATTCGAAGGGGTGATGCAGCAGTACATCACCGCTGCGAATCACCTTGAAGATATCGCCGGCAAGAGCAAAGCAGGCAGGAAGCCCCGGAGTGAAGGAGGCGAATTTCAGATCGGGGCGATCGACCAGATCCGGCAACATCATCAGACGGTTGAGATTGACCGGTCCATTGACCGAATAGAGATCGCTGGGGGTCAATTCGAACTGTTCGAGCAGAAAGCCGGTAACCTCGGCCGGGCAGTTGTCGGCCACTTCGAGGCGTACCTCGTCACCATAGCTGCGCTGCGACAGTTCGCCCTCCACGGCGCGCAGCAGATCGTCCACCTCTTCCTCGTCGACGAACAGTTCGCTGTTGCGGGTGACGCGGAACTGGTAGCAGCCGAGCACCTCCATGCCGGGAAAGAGATCGCCCACGTGGGCATGGATGATGGATGTGAGGAAGATGAAGTCATTGGGGCCGCCCGCGCACTCTGATGGGGGCATGCGGATCATCCGGGGGAGGGCGCGCGGGGCCTGGACCACCGCCATGCCGATGTTGCGGCCGAAGGCATCCTTCCCCTTGAGTACCACAATGAAGTTGAGGCTCTTGTTGAGGATGCGCGGGAATGGATGGGCAGGGTCGAGCCCAAGGGGGCTGAGCACCGGCAGCAACTCATGCTCGAAATAATGGCTCACCCAGGCCGATTGGCAGTCGCCCCATTCGGAGCGTTTGACGAAGCGTATCCCCTGCAACTCCAGTGCCGGAATCAGGGCATCGTTTAGGACACGGTACTGCTCTTCTACCAGGACGTGGGCGAGGAGGCTGATCTGTTTGAGTGTCTCGTGGGGTGAGAGATTGTCGGGGCCGGCCTGCACTGATCCCGATGCCGCGCGCTGCATCAACCCTGCCACACGGATCTCGAAAAACTCGTCGAGGTTGGAGCTGGAGATGCAGAGGAAGCGCAGCCGCTCAAGCAAAGGCGTGCGTTCGTCCTTTGCCTGTTCGAGAACACGGCGGTTGAATTCGAGCTGGCTCAACTCGCGGTTGATGTAGAGTTCGGGATGTTTGAGATCGATGCTGTCCATGTGATTTTTTTATAGTACTAGACCCACCCCTCAAGCATAGCGCCAGATTGTGACAACCGCGCGACATCCTCCGGGCCGGGGCGCCGGACCGCCTGCTGTCTCTTTTTTGGGGCATCTCTTTTCAGCCAAGGTAGGGCAGGAGTGGCGGGCACTTTGGTACAATTCTATTCCGATTCCTTTCCCTGCGCCGTAATTCACAGGTTCGTGTCCATATCCTCCGACGCCCAATTTCTTGAGCAACTGCCTGCACAGCTCGACCGCTGCATGGTAGCGGATCGCCGTCGTCTGCGTGGCCAGATCGCGACCATCCGCCGCCGCCTCGGAGCAGGCAAGCCTGCCGATCGCGCCATGGCATCGCTTAAGGTCGAGCTGGAGCGGGCTCAGCAGCGCTACCATCAGCGCGAGGCGGTGCGTCCCCACCCGGACTATCCCGAGGAGCTGCCGGTCAGCGGGCGGCGTGCCGAGATCGCCGCTGCCATCGCTGCCCATCAGGTGGTGGTGGTGGCGGGCGAGACCGGCTCGGGCAAGACCACCCAATTGCCGAAGATCTGTCTGGAGCTGGGGCGTGGTATATCGGGCCTGATCGGTCACACCCAGCCGCGCCGCATTGCCGCGCGCAGCGTGGCACGGCGCATCGCCGATGAGTTGAAGAGCACTCTCGGTGCTCTGGTCGGCTATAAGGTCCGCTTCACGGATCACGTTTCCGAGCACTCCCTTGTCAAGGTGATGACCGACGGCATCCTGCTCGCCGAAATCCAAAGCGATGCGCTGCTCGAACAGTACGACACGCTCATCATCGACGAGGCCCACGAACGCAGCCTCAATATCGATTTTCTGCTCGGCTATCTCAAACAGATGTTGCCGCGCCGCCCCGACCTCAAGGTGATCATTACCTCGGCCACCATCAACACCGAAGCATTCTCGAAATTTTTCGATGATGCGCCGGTGATCGAGGTGTCGGGCCGCACCTGGCCGGTGGAGGTGCGCTACCGTCCGGTACAGGGCGATGATGAGGATACGCGTGATCGCGATCTGCCTCAGGCAGTGGTGGATGCGGTCGATGAACTGGGCCGTATCGATCCGCTCGGCGACACGCTGATCTTTCTGCCGGGCGAGCGCGAAATCCGCGAGGTGAGCGAAGCGTTGCGCAAACATCCGCTGCGCAACACCGAGATCGTGCCGCTCTTTTCCCGCCTCTCCACCCAGGAGCAGGATCGGGTATTTCAACCGCACACCGGGCGGCGGCTGGTGCTTTCCACCAATGTGGCGGAAACCTCGCTCACCGTGCCCGGCATCCGCTTTGTCATCGACACCGGCACGGCACGTATCAGCCGCTACAGTCCGCGCACCAAGGTGCAGCGGTTGCCCATCGAGCCCGTTTCGCAGGCTTCCGCCAATCAGCGTGCCGGTCGCTGCGGCCGCGTAAGTGCCGGCATCTGCATCCGTCTCTACAGCGAAGAGGATTACCTCTCGCGTCCCCTCTTTACCGATCCAGAAATCCTGCGCACCCATCTCGCCAGCGTCATTTTGCAGATGAGTGTGATGAACCTCGGCGAGGTGGAGGCTTTTCCCTTCCTCGCGGCGCCGGATCGCCGCGCGATCAATGACGGCTTTCAGCTGTTGCATGAGCTGGGTGCGGTCGATGAGTTTCAGGCGCTGACAACCACCGGCAAACAGCTGGCACGGCTCCCGCTCGATCCGCGCATCGCCCGCATGCTGCTCGCCGCCGAGCAGGAGCGTTCACTGCATGAAATGCTGATCATCGCTTCGGCCCTGTCGATACAGGATCCGCGCGAGAGACCGATCGAGGCCCAGCAGGCGGCCGACGCTGCACATGCCCGCTTTCACGACGAGCGCTCTGATTTTCTCGCCTATCTGAAGTTGTGGGATCACTTCCACGAACAGTCGCGCCACCTGAGCAACAGCAAACTGCGCAAACTCTGCCGCGAGGAGTTTCTCTCCTACGTGCGCCTGCGCGAGTGGCACGAGATCCACGGCCAGCTGACGGCCATCTGCGTGGAGCTCGGCTTCCGCCTCAACGAGGAGCCGGCGGATTACAACGCGATTCATCGCGCGTTGCTCACTGGACTGCTGGGCAATATTGCGTTCAGGCAGGAGATCGGCAAGGAAAAGGAGAAGGGGCGTGAGCGCGGCGAACCCTATCTCGGCGCGCGCGGCAACAAGCTGGCGATCTTCCCTGGCTCAGGGCTGGCCAAGAAACCGCCCAAGTGGCTGGTCGCCGCCGAGGTAGTGGAAACCACGAGGCTTTTCGCACGCACCGTGGCCGCCATCGATCCCCTCTGGCTCGAATCACTCGCTGCGCATCTGCTGCGCCGTCACTACTTCGAACCCCACTGGGAGAAGAACGCTGCCCAGGTGGCTGCCTTCGAGCAGGTGACGCTCTACGGTCTGACGTTGATCGCCAAGCGCCGTGTCAACTATGGCCCCATCGATCCCAAGCTGTCGCGCGAACTGTTCATCCGCCATGCCCTGGTGGAGGGGGACTATCGCAGCGAGGCCCCGTGCCTGGCGCACAATCGCGCACTGCTCGCCGAGGTTGAACAGCTGGAGGCCAAGTCGCGCCGCCGCGATCTGCTGGTGGACGAGCAGACACTCTACGCCTACTACGATGCCAAGCTGCCTGCCCATATCTACAGCGGCAAGAGTTTTGAACGGTGGCGGCGCGACGCCGAGCGGGAGAATCCACGCCTGCTTTTCATGACGCGCGAGGATCTGCTGCAGCGAGAGGCACTGGGTCTGGGCGGCGATCTCTTTCCCGATCTGTTGCGCGTCGATGAGCTGCGCCTACCCTTGAAATATCACTTCGAGCCGGGCGCGACCGACGATGGAGTGACCGTGCTGGTGCCGCTGGCGGCGCTTGGTCAATTGACACCTGAACCCTTCGCCTGGCTGGTACCGGGGATGTTGCGCGACAAGATCACGGCGCTGATCCGCGCACTGCCCAAAGCATTGCGCGTCAATTTCGTACCCGCGCCCAATTTTGCCGAGGCGGCGCTGGAAGGAATGCCTCATGGCACGGGCGATCTTTTCGAGCAGCTGAGCAAACGCCTGCTTCGGATCACCGGCACTAACGTGCCGATGGAGGTGTGGCGCGAGTGCGAGCTGCCCAATCATCTGATGATGAATTTCCGCGTGCTTGGCGATGATGGCAAGGTATGGGGAGAAGGTCGTGATCTGCGTGAGATGCAGGGGCTTCTCTCCGGCAAGGTGCGCGCCACGCTGGCACAGGCCCCGGCACCGGGCATCGAGCGCGACAACATCACCCGCTGGGACTTCGGCGACCTGCCTGAGCAGGTGGAGATCCATCCCCAGGGGATCGCGGTGAAGGCGTGGCCCGCGCTGGTCGATCAGGGTGACCATGCAGCGATCCGCCTGTTCGAATCGGCCGAGGCAGCACGGCACCAGATGCGTGCCGGTCTGCGCCGCCTCTTTCTGCTTACCAGCGCCGACAAAATCAAATACCTTCGTGGTCACCTGCCCGGCGTGCAGACCATGTGTCTGCACTATGTCGGTATCGGCAGTTGCGATGAACTGCGCGAGGATCTGATCAACGCCGTCGTGGATCGTGCCCTCGCTCTGGAACAGGATGCCCTGCCGCGCACTCATGAGGCGTTCGAGTTGCGCGCGCAGCGGGCACGCCAGACGATTATCGATGTGGCCAACAGCCTCTGTGCCACTGTCGCCGAGGTGCTGAAGCTGCACCACGAAATCCGCAAGGTGATGAAGGGCAGCGTGACACCGGCCTGGCTGCCGGCGCTGGCCGATATCGGGCAGCAACTCGAATATCTCACGCCACGCCATTTCATCGTCACCACCTCTGAACGTTGGCTTGACCAGTATCCACGCTACCTGCGCGCCATCGTTCAGCGTCTGGACAAACTGCGCCAAAGTCCTGATCGTGATCGCAAACTGATGCTCGATGTAGCTCCCCACTGGAAGCGCGTGACGGATCGGCTGGCGGGTAGCACGGCACTCCCGGCCCCTCTCGAACACTACCGCTGGATGGTGGAGGAGCTGCGTGTTTCGCTCTTCGCGCAGGAATTGAAAACGCTTGCCCCGGTGTCATCGCAGCGCCTCGAGAAGATGTGGCAGGAGATCAAAACGCTCTGAAAAAAATTAAATAAACATTTCATCAATTGACATGCGAATTTTATTTCATTGTCTATACTCCCAACGATGTGTGGCTGGAGTATGTCAATGGGGGCTACGCCGAATCACCTGATGAAGTTGTTGGAAGGAACCCATGAGCGAATGGGGTTGGCTCTGGCGGCACTGTCTCTGTGCAAGGAAAGTGATCCATCAGTCGATGTAACGGCCTGTATGGATAGAATCGCCAACCTGGCCAACGAAATCTGCGATAACCTGCCTTCTTCACCCGCCACCGGCGATGTGCTCTTCGCACTCAATACCCATCTCTTCGAAGAACTGAAATTCACCCCCTTCATGACCGATGAGATCGGCGGCGGGCCGTTTATTCACGCTTTCCTGGATGCACGGCGCGGTGAAGCCATACCGTTCGTGATTTTCTATCTGACATTGGGACGTCTGCTCCATCTTCCTCTCGAGGGCGTCGCCTTCTCGGGGCGTCTGCTGCTGCGCGTGGCCGATGGCGGTGATGAGGACATCATCGATCCATGTGCGGGCGGCGTGATCCTGACTCGTGAGGAGTTGAAGGATATGTTCGAATCTGCGGTGGGCGGCTCGGTGGAATCGCAGCCGCGCTACCGGAACTATTTGGAGAAGATGGACGACCGCGCCATACTTATCCGTTTGCTGCGCCGCTACAAGACCTTTCAGCTGGCGCGCAACCACTACTCGGAGGCCCTTGCCGCTACTGAAGCCATTCTGCACCTCAACCCCGGCGATGGAGGTGAACTTCTGGAGCGTGCGCGGATCCGGGAAGCGATGGCCGATACCGAGGCCGCGGCGGCCGACTACTTCCGTTATCTGGAACGCTACCCCGGCTGCCCGGACACACCCAGGTTGCGTCAACGGTTGCGTTGGTTGTTGGGTAAAAGTGAGGTTCTCCACTAAACCTCTGTGGCGTGATCACGTCGCCATGACAATTGCTACACTTCATGTTCAAATGACACGACTCTAAGAACATGGATAAAAGCAGGTCATGAATACCCTTTTGAAACGGGCCGAACAGTTTCTGTTTCGTGAAGTCTGGCGCATCGATCTGAATCAGGTCGGCCTTCCTCGCCGCGCCTTGCTGCGCAGTGTGCGTTTTCTCCTCGTGATATGGCATGAACTGGCCGGAGGCCAGCTCAATCTGCGTGCCATGAGCCTGGTCTATCATACGCTGCTGTCGCTGGTGCCTTTGCTCGCCGTCAGCTTCTCCGTGCTGAAGGCGTTCGGCGTGCATAATCAGGTGGAGCCTTTACTACGCAATCTGCTGGCGCCCCTCGGCCCCCAGTCAAGCGATCTGGTGGATCACATTCTCGGCTTCGTTGCCAACTTGAAGGTCGGTGTCCTCGGTGCCGTGGGGCTGGCGCTGCTCATCTATACCGTGATCGCGCTTATCCAGAAGATCGAGGACAGCTTCAACTACGTCTGGCGTACCAAGGGGGTGCGCAGTTTTGCCAGACGCTTCAGTGATTATTTGAGCGTGATTATGGTCGGGCCGGTGCTGATCTTCTCAGCGATTGGTCTGACCACATCCGCCATGCGCACTTCGTTGATAAAGTCATTGTTGGCGGTCGAGCCGTTGGCGGCGATTATCATCATCCTCAGCGAAGTGATGCCATTCTTTCTGACGATGGCAGCCTTCTGGTTCATCTACATCTTCGTACCCAACACCCGTGTGCGTTTCCGCTCTGCGCTGGTGGGCGCCGCTGTCGGCGGTGTCATCTGGCAACTGACAGGCAAACTGTTTACCAGTTTTGCCTCTACCTCCGTGCAGTATTCGGCGGTCTACTCCGGATTTGCCATTGTGATGCTGTTCATGATCTGGCTCTATCTATCCTGGATCATTCTGCTGTTCGGCGCATTGGTGGCCTATTTCCATCAGCATCCTGAACAAATTCGTCTCGGCGGGCTGCGCATGGTTCTCAGCCACCGTATGCGTGAACGCATTGCCCTGACTGTCATGACCCTGGTGGCCGATAGTTACTGCAAGGAAAAGAGACCGTGGACGCTGGATCGGCTGGTGCAGCGCCTGAATATTCCCGGCGACACCCTTGGTGAAGTGATCGACATGCTGGAGTCTCGTCAACTCCTGGTAGAGACAGGGGCCGAGCCCCCCGACTATCTGCCAGCCCACAGCCCGGAATCGTTGAAGGTCGAACATATATTGTCGGAGATCCGTTCCGCGGGTGAGGAGCAGAGCGAATTCGATACCTCTGCTCTATCGCTGCACACCGTGGACGGTATGTTTGATCTCATGCAACGGGGGGTATCAGAGGCATTGCGTGGATTGACACTGAAGGACTTGGCAATGGCCTCCCCTGGCACGGCAGAGGACACGACCGGTGATCTATTTTTGAAAGAAGATGAAGAGCAGCATGCCATCGAGTGAACAGGTTGTGGTAGCTGGAATTTAAACTCCGACGGTCTTCAATGGAACAACAGGAAAATTTATGCCGCATGAGTCGATCGTCTATGCCCTGTTTCTGATCTTCAGCGGAGCAGCCGTGGCCGCGACCATGGCGCTCTTCGCACGTCAGTCCATGCTGGTGAGCTACATCCTGCTCGGTATTCTGCTCGGCCCTTGGGGAGTGGGGTTGATTGACGATACTGAGATCATTTCACAGGTATCCCATGTGGGCGTGATCTTTCTGTTGTTCCTGCTCGGCCTCGATCTGCAGCCACAACAGCTATGGCGCCTGTTGCAGGAGGCGGCCCTGGTGACGGTGATCAGTTCACTGCTGTTTGGCATTGTCGGCGGTGTCATGGCGTGGCTGTGGGGACTCTCTCATGCCGAAAGCCTCATCGTCGCAGCCGCGGCGATGTTCTCCAGTACCATCATCGGCCTCAAGCTGCTGCCCACCACCCAACTGCACCATCAGCACACCGGTGAAGTGATCATCTCTGTCCTGCTGCTGCAGGATTTGATCGCCATTCTGGTCCTGCTGGCACTCAAGGTGATGGGGGGCGCCGGTTCTCACTCCCTGGGTAGCGAACTGCTCGCGGTCGGTCTCGCACTGCCCGC
>Ga0316624_10000456_pt1 | contig 13753 bp, 12 predicted proteins | sample OWC_Aug_N3_C1_D5_FD_207657 | JGI IMG/M metagenome (GOLD analysis project Ga0316624, IMG submission 207657) | Wetland soil microbial communities from Old Woman Creek delta, Ohio, United States - OWC_Aug_N3_C1_D5_A | ecosystem: Environmental > Terrestrial > Soil > Wetlands | place: USA: Ohio... | reverse complement strand
GGCTCGGGGATGCAACACCCTCGTTGTTTTATCGGCAAAAGCGATTATTGACAGTCAACTAAATGGGGAAAGGATATCCGGAGAAAAGAAAGGGACGCCCAGAACAGGGCGTCCCTTGGAGGAATTATTGATACGGGTTCGAATGATCCCAGTGCTCCTGCCAGTTGGCGCGGTAGACTTTTGCAACGGCAGGATCATTCCACAGTACGATCACGTTATCCGCACTTTTCTTGGCAGCGGTTTGTGTGTAGCTGATGCGGCCGATCTCCACGGTCTCACCATCTATTATCATGTAATTGTTGTTCATGAGGACATGCCGACTGTCGATGTGCACCTTAATCCCCTCATGAGCAAGGAGTTTGGCACCGCTCTTCTCCTGACTCTTGTCGAGTACAGTCAGGATGTTGACGCCGCGCCTGTGGGCATCTCCCAGGGCCTGAACGATAGGTCCGCTGATAACACGGTCGGCGGCCAGAAAAATACTCTGTTTTGCAGATTTCACAGCCTTGATGGTTAGCTCTTCCCCGCCACCATAAGGATAGAAGCCGGCCTCTACGTTTTGAGTGTGTGCTTCGGTGGCGTGAGCCGTTTGCAGGCTGAAGCCAAGGCAGCATGCGGTCAGTATCATTGGCCACAGGCTCGGATGCTTTTTGGGTTTGACGCGCATGTCAGTGGCTCGATTGAGTTGGAATGTCATTGATGTTGTTGCCTCTATATTTGAAAGGGAACACCGTAATTAAAGGAATTCATTTTTCTGATATGGCTTTCCGTACTATCTCAGATCGAGCTTACCGCCGGCAATAGCATCGTCACCGCGAGAGGGTTTTGTATTGCTGAAATGTGACGCCCTTCAGATGGCGCCGCTTGGACAATTAGTCAGGATTTGAAGAAACCCTCTGTGAACATATCACGACGGGAGAGAATGCTGTGACCTAACCAGACATCAGATTGAGAACTTTTTGGATAAGTGGTCGCACTTCCTGACGAGATGACAATCTTGGTAAAAAGAGGGAAAGTTGATTAAAAAAGGGACCATACGCTACAAGATTGAATCTGCCCTTCTTTTTCATCAACTGCCGTGCCACCATCGCATTTCGCGTGGGATGGATGTTTAATCCTCTGGAGCGAAACGTTTAATACGAAACATCCTTACCTTCAAATTATCATAAACGCACACTTAACCCTGCCACGTAGGCCTTGTCGGCTACAAGCTGTATGCCGTTCACGTGCCGCATGAGGGGTAGCTGCATGAAGGCGTAGAGCTGAAGGGTGTTGTTTGCCTGCCAGGCGAGGCCCGGGCTCGCCTGTACTGTGCTCAGGCCGCTCACGTCCGGTTCTGCCTCGGCGCCACTGTCACGATCCTTGTGGGTGTAGTTCAGCTGGAGCAATGCCACCCATCGCTGTTCGAAAGGCTTGCGCAGCCCTGTTGATAGGGTGAGCTGGTTCCCGGGTCGGAAATCATTACGGGTCGTTACTGCCCATTCATAAAGAGCTTGTACGAACAAACTCGTGCCGGTGAGTCCCCGGTGGTATTGCCAGAAGCCACCCGCGACGAGATCGGTGCTACCACTGCCTGGTTGCAGAGCGCGCTCAGCCACAATGCCTTCACCGTTTGTCAATTTATACTCTCCGGTCGGTAACTTTATACCGAGATTGAGGCCGAAGTCCCTGCCCATTTGTTGTCGCGCCAGCAGCTTGATATCTCCAAGTGCGGAAAAGTTCCACTCCTGAGGTGTTGCCGTGCCTGTAGGATCGACGATATGGAGATGTTGTCTATCAAGGTAGGGTATAGCGACAGAAACAGAGCCTTTTTCCCAGGCATAGTCAACTGTCGTAACCTCATTATGGTTATACGTGTATCGCTCCAGTGTATCTTCATGAACATCTGCAGGATTGATGGAATGGCTGCCGGACCAGAGCTTGTTTTGTTCGAGCGATTCATAACGAAAATCTACCAGCCAGGGGTGATCCCCATGTTCACCCCCCTGCATGTTCCAATCGGTGTTCAATGTGCAAAACGCAGCGCCGCAAGAAGCATACACTGGGGTGACAATGGCAAGCAGAGGGAAAGCAAGCAAGGACGCAGCTTTCATACAGAAGTCTCGCAGCAGATGACCAGGTTAGGATATAGGCAAACAGGAATCTGAATGAATCTTACTAACATAGGCGTCCGGCCTGAATAGGGCAATATTTGGCAGAATGGTACCGGGGAATTTTCCTGGATAAATCGCTCTTCATAAAATTACACGCGCACAAAGATGGGAGATATTTTATAAAACTCTGTGCTAAGTAACTTGATAGAGTCCAAATCGTTCCGATACGACTTTGAGATTGTATGTTATGGTCGGTAACTTCTCATGCACGCCCAGCAATAGCCAACCTCCTGCAACCAATCTGTGCAACAGGCGTTGCAGAATTGTGCGCTGCTGGGCTTCGTCGAAGTATGTAAAAACCAGGTTGCGGCAGAGGATCAGATCGAATCTTTCCTCTGGCTGCGAAGTGCGAATATCCTGCTGCCTGAACTCTACCATCTCCCGGTAGCGGGGTTTGAGGCAGTAGTTATCATCGGTAAAATCGAAAGCGGCGTCGCAGAGGCCGGAGGGCAGATTCTTGAGAGTTCCTGCTGCATAGCAGGCGATATGACTTCGCTCGATAAGAGCCGGGTCGATCTCAGTACCCAATATGGCGATCTGAATCTGAGGGTAGCTCGGCGCAAGAATGTGATACCAGAGGATGGCGAGTGTGTAGGGCTCCTCACCGGAGGCGCTGCCGATGCTCCAGACCCGGATCCCTCTGCGCCCTTCGCTGGCCGCTCTGGAGGCCAAGTCCGGTAAAACCCTCTCAGCAAGTTCGGAGAAGACTTGCGTGTCGCGATAAAAACGTGTGACAACCACGCGGCAGAGGGCATCGAGATGCTGCCATTCGTCTGGCTGCCGGGCGAGGTGCTGCTGATAGTCCTCTATATCACGGAGACTGAGCTCTTCGAGTCTGTGCGATAGCCCTTTGCAGACTCGTTTGTGGACCTTTCGGAATCCAGACCAGCGCATCTGCAGTTGGGGTAGAGCCCATTGCAGGAAGCGGACACAGTCACTGTCGTGCATTGCAGGCGTCAATTGGACAGACGCGTTTCATCATGTTGGCCGCTGTCGTACATCGTCATCTCCCAATGGTCTTCGCTGAGGTCGTGACGCAGTATGTACGTCCCCCCATCGCTGCCCCGTACCTTGAAGTAACGATAGTCAGGTGCGAGCCAGCGATCGAGAATGGTGTCGATGGTGACCTCGCGTTGACCGAGAAAAAAACGCCGCGGTTCTTCATCCGATCGGTAGCCTGCGTAACACTCCACCTTCAGGCGGGAGGATTGAGCCTCGCTCATCGTTGTCCTCCTTCAGTCAATTGTCTCGACATGGCCTTGTCATTCACCTGGTTATCCGTCTAATCATAGAAGATAAGCGGTCAAATTCGATTGCCTGATTTCTAGAAATGCTCGTTAAGGCGCTGCCTGTCATGGACGTTGAGGCTGTTCATCAGCATGCTGGACCGGATTGAGGGTGCGCTTCCAGGAATGGGAATAGATTAACAGGGAATTCCACTGGCCCATCGTCTATCCTGAAAACCAGGATCCGGCGTATCCAATCAAGCATTTTGGAGGGTGGTTGCCATGTCAGTGGGGGAATACTGTAACCGCGAGGTAGTCGTGGCTGAAAAAGTCACCAGTGTGAGAGAGGCTGCCCAACTGATGCGGCAATTCCATGCGGGGGATCTGGTGGTGGTGGAGCGCAGGGGGAATGATAATATTCCAGTGGGCATTGTCACTGACCGGGATATGGTGATCGAAGTATTGGCAGAAGACGTTTCTCCTGACCAGGTCACCCTGGCGGATCTGATGTGCACGGAACTGGCCACAGTGCAAGAGAAAGAGGAACTGTGGGTAGTCTTGGATCGCATGCGTTTACTGGGAGTGCGCCGCATGCCGGTGGTCAATGACAAAGGAGCCCTGGTGGGCATACTGACCATGGATGACGCAGTCGAACTGATTTCAGAAGCGCTCTCTGATATGGCACAATTGGTGCGCAGGGAGATCAAGGAGGAGGTCCGCAAACGCCCGTTGGTACCCTGACCTCTTCGCAGGGAGCGTCATATTCACGCAGTCAAACCAGAAAATTCCGCCTGTCCACCTGATTGCACCATCCTCGACCCCAGAATCTTTGTTTTATTGGCCCTATGCAGATGGTTTTCTTCCTTTGGATGATGAATTTCTGGCTAATCATTGGCGGTGCCATTTTAGCTTGAGGTCGATGACAGAGGCCGGATCTGATTTTGTATGTATAAATATTGATTTATAGATAAGGGAAGCTCCCGATGACTGACTATCATGGAACGTTATCATCCCATGGTGGTGTTCTATGAGTTGCCGTGATGGTCGGCATGCATAAGCTTCGGGTATCGATAAAATATTTACGAATGTTTGCATGCGCTGGATTTCGGATTTTGTCCTACTACACTGAATTAAAATCCTGATTTTATGTGGTTCTAAGGCTCCGAACGCAAGGAACTATCATAAGGTTTGCCTGGAGAACCATGAGGTTAATGTGTGCGCGGCTTAACTGTGTATATATAGTTCAGGAATCCTGGAATGCCAGAAAGATAACATGCTGATTATCCAGCAAGATATGGATAGAAATGGATTGGCCAGGCAGGCACCCAGTGGTCAGGGTTTCATGATTCCGTTCAAATTGTTGATGGTGCCCATCGAAAGAAGGAGAGTCGTATGAAGAGTCAAAAGAAATACATTCGCATGAAAACGTTGGTATTTGCGGGGGTAGTACTGTTTCAGTGCGTTGCTGCCTCCAGTAACGCGGCACCATCTTATACCATCAAGGCGGAATCAAGCGCATCCGAAACAACAGGTCCCAATGGAGTTGCCAAAACTGCGGTGAACACAAGCTTCGCGTTCGCCAGTTTGTATAATCCAGAAAGCAAGAGTTATACGGAAGGGATTATTTCCCAACGTATCGAGAACACGACTTTGCCGAATGGCCAGCGCGCCAACCCAAAACTCGAGGCAATTGCCTGGGTTGGGGGCAAGACCAAGTACGACAAAAAACTATGGGCCATTGACGATTGTGCAGACAATGGATGGCAGGCAGGTGACTTCTATGTGACTTCCAAATACGTAGAGGGTGAGGGGAATATTCTTCGTGCGTACAATATGGGAACTGGCAAGTACGCTTTTTCGTATACCAGTGATCCAGTATCGGTGGCTATCGCCATCCCCAATGACAATATCAAACGATACATCTCCTATCTTTCAAAAGCACGGAAGAATTCGGAGTGCAGAAAAAATGATATTCCTGCAAATGCAATTGGTGCACTGACACTCTCCGATGGTAATGCCCAAATAGACCGCGTTCTTCTTGTGACCGACGATAGTGAACTTGTTCAGAGCCCGAAGCTCTCTCTGGTAAATGACAAAGAGCCCAAAGGAACCTCAAGCATGTCACTTTGGGGGCCTGCCGATTTCACCAACAAGAGTGACGCGGTTAAGGGGTTTTCAATCAAGGTAATCCTTCGTGGTGACAAGGAAGTCATCATCCCGGTCACAAACGACAAGTTTGATATACAGGCCGCCATCTTGCCTAAAACCATAAAGATTCAGCGTATGAGTGTTGAAAAATCAGAGGTAAGCAAGTTATAGGCATCAGCAGGGCTGAACAAATTTCCTGCTTCGTTTACAGAAGGTTGCGATAGGAAGGTTCACGGACAAGGACGTCCACATCTCCTGCTATTTCCGGTTTTCATATATTTCTCTGCTTGGCCTGGGACGCCCCCTCTGTGAAAAGGGTGTGGCGTGTCATCTGTCCCATCAGGATGCCCGATGATGGAGCGGTATAACGGTGCCAGTTTGGTAAAATATCGTTGTTGATTAGCGTGGTATATCCGTGTTTTGCCCGACGGTCTCCCTATCGGGCAAAACCTTATTAATCAGCGCCAGATAAGATCAGGCCGCCTGATGCCAGCTGTCGAAGTGGCTGGTGACCTGATGCATCCCGTCCTCATAACCCGCCTCATAGGCCGGGGTCGTGTGTTGGGGGCCTCGTTTAGGGTTGCGCAAATAACCGCACATCCAGCCATCGATATATTGGCGATCCACGCCGCTTTTCTCCATCTTGTCGACCGCATCGTAGTAAAGCGTGTTCATGACAGCCTCCTGATGACAAAGGTGGTATCATAACCATAGTAAAATAGTCGGGAATATCAAGAGCGAGGCGGATGTCTGGACAACGCTTCTAGGTACCCCTTAACGTTTGGCGCGTTCGTACTGTACCGGCCACGTCACCTCGTCACCGAGCTCACGAGCTGCCCGTAACGGCCAGTAGGGATCGCGTAACATCTCGCGTCCCAGGGAGATGGCATCGGCCTGGCCGGTACGCAGGATGTGTTCCGCCTGTATGGGCTCCGTAATGAGTCCTACGGTAGAGGTAGGGATGCCAGCCTGACGGCGGATGGCTTCGGCGAAGGGGGTCTGGAAGCCTGGGCCGGCAGGGATGCGGGCATCGGGTGTCAATCCGCCGCTGGAGCAGTCGATGAGATCGATGCCCAGTTCGCGCAGCCGTATAGTGAACTCGATGGATTGGGGCAGGTCCCAGGCGCCTTCGACCCAGTCGGTCGCCGAGATGCGCACGAAAACCGGCCACTGCGGTGGCCAGAGGTCCCGCACCGCCTTGGCCACCCGCAAGGGCTGGCGTATTCGGTTTTCGAAACTGCCCCCATAGTCATCGCGGCGCTGGTTCGACAGGGGCGACAGGAAGGAGTGGAGGAGGTAGCCGTGGGCCATGTGAATCTCGACTACCTGAAAGCCGGACATCTGCGCGCGGCGTGTTGCCGCGGCAAAGAGATCGACGATGCCGTCGAGTTCATGTTCACTGAGTTCGTGCGGGGGGGTGAAATCGGCGGCGAAGGGGATCGGACTGGGTCCCACACTCTGCCATCCCCCGTCGTTGGGTTTGAGGGGACGTCCACCCTTCCAGGGAGCAGCGGTACCGGCCTTGCGCCCGGCGTGGGCGAGCTGGATGGCGGCCACCGCACCATGTTCCCGGATGAATGCGGTGATTGGAATCAACCGTTCAGCATGGCTATCGGACCAGAGACCGAGGTCTTCGGGGGAGATGCGGCCCTCCGGAGTGACGGCCGTGAATTCAGTCATAACCACCCCGGCCCCACCCACTGCACGGCTGCCCAGGTGTACCATGTGCCACTCGGTCGGCAAGCCGTCACTGGCGGAGTACATGCACATGGGAGAGAGAAAAATGCGGTTACGGATGGTGAGACCGCGCAGTTGCAGGGGGGTGAACAACAGACTCATATAGGTGACTCCATGCCGTGAAGCCTATTTTTAGACCAATCAGCATAGACCTCATTCATGTAAAAAAATTCCCCTGATCCGGGTTCATCCCCCGATGTAAGCAGATACAACAAAGCAACTTTACCTGAGGCAGTTCTTCGCGTTATCTTTGCTCGCAATTCTCAGGTCGGCATGCGCCCACCTCATCGAGCTTTCTCCTGGTTACTTGGTTGTTTGTATACCGGGAGTCACGGAGATGCACCATTCCCTGATCCATTCAACTTACCTCTCTACCTGGCCGCGCTGGACAGCCGTTACGTATCGAACGCCCGGTGGAGTAGGAAGACAATTTGGAGACTAAAGTGAGATGCCTTGTTATCGAGGATGATCAGGATACCGCCAGGTATATCGGCAATGGATTGAAGGAGGCCGGTTTTACGGTCATGGTATGCGACAACGGCCTGGATGGGCTGCACCATGCGTGTAACGACAATTGGGACGTTATCATTCTGGACCGCCTGCTCCCGGGACAGGTCGATGGCTTGTCCATACTGGGCAAACTGCGCGATCTCGGGAAGAAAACCCCCGTGCTGATCGTCAGCGCCCTGACCTCCATCGATGAACGGGTGCACGGGCTGCGCTCGGGCGGGGATGATTACATATCGAAACCCTTTGCATTCTCTGAATTGCTGGCGCGTATCGAAGCTCTGTTACGGCGCAGCAACCCGGGTTTCGAGCCTGCCCGGCTCCAGGTGGGGGATTTGGTGCTGGATATGCGCAGCTTCCGGGTCGTTCGGGGCTCCACGCCTATTGCACTGCAACCACGTGAATTCCGCATGCTGGAATATCTGATGAGGCATGAAGGGCAGGTCGTTACCCGTACCATGTTGCTGGAAGAGGTTTGGGATTGCCATTTTGATCCGCAGACCAATGTCATTGATGTTCAGATCAGCCGGCTTCGCAACAAGATCGACAAGGACTTTCCTACGCCACTCATTCACACCGTTCGCGGTGTCGGCTATCGTTTCGGACTGCATGGTTAGCATTCGTAATTCTATTGCAAGCCGCCTCGCGCTCGGTTACGGGGTGCTGGTGGCCTTCTCCATTGCCATCGTCTCGGCAGTTTTTTACTTCGGCACGATCGTAGTGCTCGATCGCAGTATCGATGGAAAAATTGCCTCGATTTCCAATCGCCTTGTTACACGCTTTCAGGATCGTACACAGGATGACCTGATAGCCGAGATTGAACGGCGGCTTCAGGACAGGATCGACAGCGATACCGAGATATTTCTTGTCGTCGCTGCCGATGGCACACCTGTCGTAGGAAATCTCACCAATTGGCCGGAGGATAGGATCCCATATGATGAGGTGGTCACCCGCAAGGTGATGCGTGATGGCAAGTTGACGTCGGCCCGGCTCATCGTCCGCCAGCTGCACGGTGACAGGTTACTTGTTGTGGGCCGTGATCTTCACGAACAGGAGGCCATCCAGACACTCGTGGTGCGAGCACTGGGGGCTGGAGGCACTCTATCACTGGTGCTGGTGATTGCCGGAGCTATTTTCTTCAAGCAGCAGACCGAGGCGCGGATTGGCGAGATTCGCAGAACGGCCGTAGAAATCGAAGGAGGCAATCTTAGCCGACGCGTACCGATCTCCGGTGATGATGAATTCGGTCGGTTAAGCGAGGATATCAATCGCATGCTGGACCGCATCGAACATCTGATGGATGGTGTACGTCACGTGTCAAACGCCATTGCACACGACCTGCGTACCCCTCTGGGCAGAATACGCAGCAAGCTGGATGAGGCTGTCCGTCACCAATACACAGTCGATACCCTCCATGAGGCCGCCAGCGATGCCATCGAAGGTATCGATGATCTCATCCTGTTGTTCGACAAGTTGTTGCAGATCGCGGGGGCAGAGTCTGGTATGCGGACCAAATCGTTTGAAGTGCTGGATTTGAACCGCATCGCTCATGATATGGTTGAACTTTATGATGCTGCCGCCGAGGAGAGGGAGGTGGTACTCAAGGCATCGAGTCAGGCGCATGTCACCGTGATGGGCGATCACGATTTACTGGCCAGTGCGGTGGCAAGCCTGATTGACAATGCCATCAAGTATGCTGGCGCAGGGGCCACGGTAGAGGTTGAGGCCCATACCGAGCCCCATTGGGCTACCGTAACCATCAAGGACAATGGACCTGGAATTCCCACAGAAGAGCTTTCCAGGGTAACCGAGCGCTTTTACCGTCTCGATCATAGCCGGCATCTCCCCGGCAACGGGTTGGGGCTCTCCATCGTCACCGCCATTGCGACCCTCCATGGTGGCACACTGCACCTGGAGCAGGGAGCACCGGGCCTCGTGGCGCAGATACGGTTACCCAGAGAAACATCTGTGCCCGCCGTAGCAGCCGAGGCAGAGGGCGGGTGAAAACAGTCAAGGGATGCTCAAGCCTAATGCGAGCAAAATAAAAGGGACGTGAGCATACCTCTTTAGAGGGTTATGTCATCGATAACGGAGTTATCGCTTCGCGTTTGAAAGTCAGATAAATATTGCGCTCAAGATTATCAAGCCACTCGTAACGGCGGCGGTACATGCTCCGCTTTTGGGAGGCGATCTCCTCCAAAGATTTACGTTTCAGCGGTCCCAGTTCAACAAAATTATCATCCTCATCTTTTGCGTCAAATTCCGCCCATAATTCGTCATAGTCAGCGTGCAGTTTTGCCCGGTGATCTTTGCTGAACCGTTTGGCCTGGAGCACGTGCGCATCTTTTTTGACAGCCAGAACCCGGCTAACACCGATATGTTTGGCCAGAGCTAAAACCAATTGCACAACCAGAGACTTGGGGCGCAAACCAAAGGCCTCCTTCGTCATCGATTTGATCAACTCCTGCGCATTTTCAAGCGATGGCTCGGGTCCCTGGACAGAGCCGATGATCAGTTCCATCTGCCGCGTGGTTCCTGTCAGAGAAAATGCACAACTGTAAAGTCTGTCGCCCCGTTCATTTATAATGGAAATATCCATTTCGCCCTCACGGCGGAACGTATTATGGTGACCTACCCGTATACTCATATCGTTGGCCGGGTAGTGCCCCAGTGTGATCCCGTTATCAAGATAGATAGGTTTGATTAAGTCCGGGAACAAGGTTGACACCAGGCGATAGTGCTCCTCAACCATTGCGGCACGCTTGCTGGCAGTTGAGCTGGCGAATATATAAGGAGTGATCGGTTTTTCGAGTATTTCAGGATGCAAGGCAGGCAGATGTTTGAACTGCGGTTCCCTGAACAGAAAATACATTTTTTTAAGCTCATTTCTGTAGATCAGGCTAAGAAGCAGGTAGCGTGTTCGTTTGAATATCAAGCGAGACGTTCCTTCAGGAAAACGTAATCTTGCCATGGCGATTGCAGAATAATCGTTCTGGTTTGCAAGTATGTCCCACTCAATTAACGTTCTTTCCATAATATTTTGTCCGTATTTGGTTAAGCTGTGGTGTTTTGCTAGTACGGTATATGTCTTCTGATGCGTTTTATGTGGATAGAATGTTTTTTTAAAAGTTAAAAATGAATATGAAATGAGCTGAAAAAGCAGACTCCTTATGCCATGGCATTCGACGCTTGGATAAGTCAAGCCATGAATGCATAACCACGCGGAGCAGTTAACTCAGACGCCTCCCACCGCTGGAGCTCAAAGTCAATAATTGCTGCGTTAGAGATGAATGACTCTGGAAGGTTCCTTCCAAGTTTTGGTCATGAGTGTAGTTCATATAGGGCTCGATATAATCGGCTTGAACATTACCAATCTGTAATCTTCAGGAAAGAAAACAGAAAACATCAATCCGTTAATTTTAGCGACTCGCTAGATCTTGGAACTTCATCGGGCAAAGTCTGTCTCTGGTTCCGTCCTTTACCGAAATCATGCATGGGTGCATCACTCACCCAAATATTCCCCCTGGATGTGGACGACAATGCATCAGACTGAACATACTCCATTCGTTGGTGTCGCACGCGGGTTGCCTCGCCCCGTGCAAATCGCAATCGTCGTGGCCCTGGCAGTGATTGTCCTTGCGGCAGTTGTCTTCAAGTTTGCTGGCGGGTCAGGTGGCAGCAAACCTTCTGCAACGGTTTCGGCGAAAGGAACCGAAACGGCCTCATTCCGCCCATCCGCAGAGCAACTCTCCAACCTCACCATCGTCAAAGTGCAAAACCAGGCATTTCGTACCGAGGTTGTGGCCGATGGAAAGATCGCCAACAACGAAGATACGACCACGCCCGTGTTTTCGCCCTATTCAGGCCGGATTTCCCGGCTGATTGCCAAGCCAGGCGATGTGGTAAGGAAAGGCTCGCCGCTCATGATGGTCGAGTCCTCAGATCTCATGCAGGCGCGCAACAACCTGATTGCCGCCGCCGCAGCGTTCACGAGAGCACAGGAACAAGCGAGCCAGAAACAGGGGGGTGTGTCTCAAGCACACCTGGATAGCGCTCAGGCATTGTTAAACAACGCGCGCGATCAGATGCGCATCCTGGGCACCTCTGACCCCGAAATCGCAGCCATCGAAAAAGATCCAAGCCTGAAGAACATCAACATGGGAGCCTATGTGCTCGCCCCCATCTCCGGGACGATCGTTCAAAGAGGGGTGGGGCTGGGTCAGTACATCGTCAATGTAGCGGGCGGCGCTTCTCAGCCCGCCTTCACTATCAGCAACCTTTCCACGGTATGGCTGGTGGCTAATGTTCATGAAGAGAACGCGCCATTGATCCGGCGCGGCGCAGAGGTGGAGGTCCGTTTGATGGCCCTGCCTGACAAGGTATTCAAGGCACACTTGACCTACGTGGCCTCCGAAGTGGACCCCGTAACACATCGCCTGGCCGTCCGTGCCGAGCTTCCCAATCCTCAAGGGATGCTCAAACCGGAGATGTTCGCCAGCATGACCATCCTGGGGAGCGACGTCTCAACTGCGGTTGGCGTCCCTGAGGAGGGGGTAATCTACGAGGGGGATACGGCGAGGGTTTGGGTCATGCAACAGGATGGTTCGCTCGTGCTCAGGGCCATCAAGGCCGGACGGCATAACCATGGCATGATCGAAGTGCTTTCCGGCCTGGAACCTGGTGATAGCGTAGTGACACGAGGAAGCCTGTTCATCGATCGGGCTGCAAAGAGCGACTGAACCCCATGAATAAACTCGTCGAGTTTGCGCTTAAGCAGCGCATCCTGATGGTGATGGTATTGGCCGTGGTTATCGTGGCCGGTGGTATCGCTTTCAAACAATTGAATATCGAAGCCTACCCCGACCCGGTGCCGCCGCTGGTCGATATCAACACCCAGGTGCCGGGGATGTCGGCGGAAGAGGTCGAACGCTACATCACCATTCCGATCGAAACGCAGATGGCGGGCATTCCTAACGTCAAAGCGATTCGCACTCTATCCTTGTTCGGCTTGTCCGATGTCAAACTGCAATTCACCTACGATTTCACCTATCACGAGGCTGAACAGTGGGTCATCAACCGCCTTTCCCAGCTGAGTGGGTTACCCAACGGGGCATCGCCGCAGCTATCACCATGGAGCCCGATCGGCGAGATCGTCCGCTATCGTCTAGTGGGCCCGGCCGGTTATTCGGTGACCGATCTCAAGACGATTCAGGACTGGATATTGGAGCGCCGTTTCAAGGCGGTGCCGGGCGTTGTCGATGTCACGGGCTGGGGTGGGAAGACCAAAACCTATGAAGTGATGGTTGATCTCAACAAACTGGCGGCGTACAAGCTTACCCTGCCGCAGGTTCTGACCGCGCTGAACAATGGCAACTCCAATGTGGGCGGGCAAACCATCGATTTCGGAGCTCAGACCGCTGTGGTCCGCGGCGTCGGCCTGATCCATACGATGGACGATGTCCGCAATACCGTGCTCACAGTGTCGAACGGCTTACCCGTGGTGGTGGGGGATGTGGCCACTGTGGAGGTGGGGCATGAGCCCCGTCTCGGCATCGCCGGCATGAATGATGATAACGATATCGTGCAGGGGATCGTCCTGATGCGGCGCGGGGAGCAGAGCACTCCCACCATTCAACGCGTCAACGACGAGATCCACAAGATTAACAACTCCAATCTTTTGCCGCCCGGTGTCCATATCGAGCGGATTTACGACCGTAGCACACTCATCAAGCTGACGACCCACACCGTGCTGCACAACATGCTGTTCGGGATCATCCTGATTTTTATCGTGCAGTGGTTGTTCCTCGGTAATCTGCGCAGCGCCATTATCGTGGCGTCGACGATCCCCTTCGCCTTCGCCTTTGCCATCGGCATCATGATCCTGCGCGGAGAATCCGCCAATCTGCTATCGATCGGAGCGGTCGACTTTGGCCTGATTGTGGATGCCGCCGTCATCATGGTGGAAAACATCTTCCGGCATCT
>Ga0316624_10000455_pt1 | contig 13758 bp, 10 predicted proteins | sample OWC_Aug_N3_C1_D5_FD_207657 | JGI IMG/M metagenome (GOLD analysis project Ga0316624, IMG submission 207657) | Wetland soil microbial communities from Old Woman Creek delta, Ohio, United States - OWC_Aug_N3_C1_D5_A | ecosystem: Environmental > Terrestrial > Soil > Wetlands | place: USA: Ohio... | reverse complement strand
GTTGATTCGAAACACGTAACCAAAGTAACGTGCTGAAAGTCAATTTGCAGAATTGTCTCTTGGTCTTCCCCTGTGCCACCCAACTCCGTCTTTTGCTGGTGTTTTAGGGGTAGTTTGTCCCGGTTTTGCCTCCACCGGCGAATTCCAAAGTTACCTTCGTCCACTAGTTCACACACCATCGGTACATCTGGCTAGGGTAAAGCACTGAACAGTAGTACCTGGGGTTACGTTGACAATGGTTCAGCAGTTGATATATTCGCGACCGAAAGGCCAAAACAATGACCAATATTTATGACGCGATAAAAGAGAAGGAAAACCAGATCGCGATCTACCAGGCGCAGATCTCGGGCTTGCAGGCGGAGATCGAAGCTCTGCGCGTGGCCGCGCGCATTCTGGAGGGCGGAGGCGCCCCGGTTTCAGCGGAAACGGCGCGCCCTGTGGCGGTGCAGACCGTGGCCGCAAACGGCGCCGACAAAACAAAGCGGGTCTGGCCGTAAGGCGAGGCCCTGGCCGCCGAATTCGTGTTGTTCCGCACGTTTACGGCGCGAGGTTGAGGGGGGTGGGTACTTGTGCCGGTTGATCAGCCTTACCGCCCACACCGCCTCGTAATGTTGCGGTTTTGCTGCTTCCGGGTGTTCAACAGGTTTTGTGGCGCACGTCTTGTGACGGTGTGCCGCGGGTAATGAGGAGAAAAAGCTTTTTGCAGGACGGCGCAACCATGGCGACACAACCAACAGATACCGCGAAACCCAGGCTGAGGGCAGCGGGCGACGAACTAACGCTCATCGCTCAGCGCGCCCAGGCCTTCACCAACGCGTCCGGCACGGCCATTGCCCTCAGCGAGGGCAACGCGGACGAAATCATCTGCCGCGCCCGCAGCGGCGCCGCCGCCCCTGAAGTAGGTACGGCCCTGCGCGTGGAAGGCAGCTTTACAGGACTGTGCATTCAGAGCGGCAAGGAATTGCGCTGCGACGATGCGGAAACGGACACGCGCGTTGATCTTGCTGCCATCCGTGCTCTGGGCATCCGCTCCATGGTCGTTACCCCGATCCGCGAGGAGAACAAAGTCGTCGGCGTGCTGGCCTGCTTTGCGCCAACCGCACACGCCTTTACCATCACTCACGTGGCCGTGCTCAAGACCATGGCCGACCAGATCACGGTGCTCTTGCAGAAGGACCGCCGCGCCCGCGACGAAGGCGGCACGCCCGAACCCGCGCGCGCCGTTACGCCGGAAATCGCTGTGGTCCAGCCGGCTGCGGCTGAGCCGTTTGCTCCCCCTCCGGTTGGGATCAAGCCTGCAACTGCGGCGACTGCGCGCAGCTCGTTTCCGGTGGTGTCAAAGGTCGATCCTGTCCCGTTTCCGAGAAAGGAAGAGAAAAGGGCCGAGGTCCGCGCCAGCTTTGGGACTTTTGATGCCGTTGCCGCGGAAGAAAAGAAATCCGGCGCCAACGTTAAGATTTTGGGCGTAGTCGCAGTCCTGTTGATCGCTGCCGGCGCAAGTTTCGCCTTCCTGAAGATGCACACGCCGGTTCCGGCGCAGCGGGCGCAGGAAACGGCGAATCCAGCCACAGAACCAGTGCAGCCGCAACAAGTCCAACAATCCCAGGCGATGACAACCACAGCGAATGTCCCTGTGAGTGCCTCGGAGAATCCGGCCTCTGCGTCCAGTGCCGGCAACAACAGCACTTTCAGCCATGCCGCAGCCAGAAGCATCGCGGCAACCAGTGCGCCTGACAGCGTCAGGAAGTCTGACAAGAACGCTCAAAGGGCTCCTGAGCGGGAAAACGTAACGGAGCCAGAAAAGCCGGCGCCCTCCACTGTGGCGCTCTTGTCCGGGCCGTCACAGATCAGGGCGAATGAGAATGTGCAGGGCGCAGATGTGGCGCCCACATTTTCGGTTCCGTCCGGTAACACGTCGGGCTCTCTTTCCGCGCTCGCGCGACCTGTGGGTGGCGCGCCCCCAGCGGCTCTGGCCAGGTCAGAACTTGAGCCCCTCAAGGTCCTCAAGACCGTGCCGCCCGTTTATCCCGCCCTCGCCAAAGTCCGCCGCCTGAGCGGGCAGGCCGTGGTTCAAGTGACGGTCGGGAAAGACGGAAGGGCGCATAACCCGAAACTGATCAGCGGCCAGCCGGTATTCCGCGACGCCGCTTTTGACGCCGTGCAACAGTGGGTGTTCAAGCCTGCCAGGCTGAACGGTCAGCCGATTGAGCAAACCACTGAGATCAAGATTGATTTCCATCCGTAATCCGAGCGATTGATTGCCGTAGAAAAGCGCACCGGTCGGTGCGCTTTTGTTCTTTAAGGGCCACAATGCCGGCATCCGGGCCCATGAGCCGCGAGTTCTCACTGCTGACGCTCAGTTCCGGCGAACCTGGCAACCACACGGATTACGCTCAAACACGTGCCGGTGGAACGCGGATGAAGACCGCTGATCTAATCTCCTGCCGGCACCGGCTCCCGTTCTTCCTGCTTCGCCCGCATTTCCTCCCACATGTCCACCACGCGGTTGCGCAGCTTCTCCGTAAGCTGTTTATAGGATTCTTCAGGATTTTTCAGCGAGTCGGGCGGAAAGATGGGATCGCCGAAGCGGACGCGCAACTTCGACAATCGCGGAAACTTCCGGCTGCGCGGCCACGCTTCATAGAAGCCTTCCAGGGCGACGGGATAAATCGGTACTTTGAGGTGCGCGGCAAGAATCGCTGCGCCTTTCTTGAACTTCTTGGGGGTGCCGTCAATCGAGCGCTCCCCTTCAGGGTAGAGCACAAGGTTCCTGCCCTGTTTCAGGCCGTAGGCGCCGGCGCGCATTGCGTTCACCAGATTGGAATCCGGATCAACGGCAACCAGCTTGAATGTCTGGCCTAGGAACTTGAAAAAGCCGTCGCCGAAAATCTCGCTGGTACCTACGTAGAACATGTCTTTGAACAGCCGCCAGGGGATTTGCGTGGCGACTACCGGGCCATCCAGGAAGCTCTGATGGTTGGGCGAGAGAATGAATGGGCCTTTCTTGGGCAGCTTTTCCTTGCCGCTTACCCGCAGCCTGAAAAAAACTCGCGCCACCAGACCGGCGGCCTTGCACATGACAAACCAGAAAAAGGTAAACACCACACTGCTGTGCAGGGAAGAGAGCACGGCAGGGTCGTCGGGATCTGAGGCGAGAACTGCGTCCCAGCCGGGCAACGCAGGGCGGGCCGGGGAGGAACCGCCGCGCGCTTGCAGGATGGCATCCACCAGCTCGCGCACGGTATAGACCTGAGAAATGACTTTGTCATCGGCCTCTGCGCCCAGTTCCCGCTCCAGCGCAACCACCAGCTCAACGCGCTCCATGGAATCGAATCCCAGATCCAGCTCAAGATTGGAAGAAGGCATAACCGGTTTCTGTGACTTGCCGGCCGCGCGGACCACGGCTATCGCTTTCTGCACTTCCGGCTGCGCCAGCCAGACGGCTTCTTCGGCCGTAGGTTCTTCTGCCGCGGCGCCTGCGCTCTCTTGACCGGTGCGTTCGCCGGCCATCACGCGCTTCTGGATCTCAAAGCGCTTTAACTTGCGCGTGGTGGTGCGGGGCAGGGGATCGGGCCAGAGATCGAAACTCAAGATGCGCTTGGTGCTGGGCAGTTCCATGGAGAGGTTCTCCACGTCAAAGCGGACCACCTCGCGCGCATTCACGATTTTGCGTTCGCGCAACACGTCAAAATCGGGAACAATCACCGCGTGCAGGCGTTCCGAGAAGGGCTCGCCCGGACGGTTGGTCAGGCCCATCACGCAGATCTCCTTGATAAAAGGAGAGCGCATGTAATGGGTCTCGATCTCTTCGGGGTAAATGTTCTTGCCCGAGCTGAGAACAATGATCTCTTTCTTGCGTCCGGTGATGAAGAGGATGCCTCGCTCGTCGAGGTAGCCGAGATCGCCGCTGTGCAGCCATCCGTCGCGGATGGACTCGGCGGTGGCGTCCGGGCGGTTGTAGTAGCCCTTCATGACGATGCCGCCGCCGATCGCGACTTCACCCACCGGATATGCCAACCCTTCGGCAGGCTGCGGGTCCACGATCTTGACCTGCACTCCCGGCAAAGCCTGGCCCACGGACCCCATGACGTTACCTTTCGGGTGCGTGCAGGTCGCCCCGCCGCTGGTTTCGGTGAGTCCGTAGGCCTGGAGTACGTTGAAGCCGAGCTTCTGCAGATCGCGGCCGATTTTGGGGTCGAACGCGGAGCCTCCGGTGATCAAATAGCGCATTTTGGGGCCGAGAAGTTTGTGGACTCTGCTGAAAAACAACTTGCCGGTATTCAATCCGATCGCGCGGCCGGCCCTGGAAACGGCCATCAGCGCGCGAAAGGCCGTGCGCGCCGCCCACGGGCGTTTCTTCACTTCCTGCATCACCCGCTCATGGATCAGGTAGAAGAACTGCGGCACGCAACAGAACAGCGTGATGTCCCGCTCGCTCAAGGCACGCAGCAACTCCGTGGTGTTCATCTCTTCCAGGTACACGATGCGCGCCCCGGCGGCAAAGGGAAGCAGCAGGTTGGCCATTTGCGCCAGCGCATGGAAAAGCGGCAGGACGGCGAGAATGGAGTCGCGCTCGCTGATATTGATAAAGCCGAAGACCGCCCCGGCTTCTGCCTTGAGATTGGCATGCGTGAGCATCACGCCCTTGGGATCAGACGTGGTCCCGGACGTGTACATGATCACGGCCAGGTCGCTGTCGCTGATTGGCGCGGGTTTGAAATCGCCCGGGCCGGCGGCGAACATGCCCAGCAGGTTGGAGTAGCGTCCTTCGCCGGAGCCATCGATCATCACGATGCGCACCAGCGTTTCTTCCACTGCTTTCTCCACCACGGCCAGGTGTTTGGCATCCGTGAAAATGATGGCAGCGCCGCAATCCCAAAGCAGTTTGTTCACTTGGTGGGCGTTGAAAGCGGTGTCCAGCGGCACAGCCACGGCCCCGGCGGACATCGCGCCCAGGTAGGCCGCCACCCACATGGGACCGTTGCCGGCCATGATGGCGCACCGGACGCCCGCGGACATTCCGGAGTCGTGCAGCCAGCGGCCCACCGATTCGCCCATCCGGCGAAGTTCGGCATAGGTATGGCTCTCTACCGAGCCCGAAGTGCGTTGCAAGTCGGCCGCGACGCGGTCAGGGAACTTCTCTGCGGATTCGAGAAAACGACTGTAAAAACCGTGCATGTCAGCTAAGTTTGGGGGAAGGTAGTCCTGGCTTACGGTATCGCATCTTACAGGAAAGAAATCGCCGGTGGAAGACTTATGCAGGCTGTGGGCCTGATAGACGGTTTAATTTGAACATCACACATTCATGTTTAATGGACCGCTACCACGATCAGGGTGGCATCGTCGTCCAAGGCGCTGTTGCAATGGGCGCGGGCAGATTGGAAGATCGTATCCCGTAGCTCCACGGCGGGCAGGTTGACATTGCTCGTGACCAGGCTGACCAGTCGTTCTTCCCCAAATTCAACGCCGTCTGCGTTGAGGCATTCGGTAATGCCATCCGTGAACAGGACCAAACGATCACCGCGTCGCAATTCGCTTTCATGCTGCCGATAGGCCCAATCATGCACGGTACCCAGGACCACGTCTTCGCTGTTGAGGCGCTGGTAACTGCCATCGGCCCGGGCGAGGATGGGCCAGTTATGGCCTGCATTGGTGTAGCAGATGCGCTTTTCGCCGGAGTCAACCACGCAATAAAAGAAGGTAATGAACTTGCCCGGTACTGTATTGGCCAGGACGGTCTCATTCACGCGCTGGCAGAATGACTTGGGCTCGGCGATCGCCGGCGCCAGCGCGCGGACGGCGGCCTGCAGGTTGGACATCAGCAGTGCGGCTCCCATGCCCTTGCCCACCACGTCCGCGATGCACAGCGCGGAGCGGTGCTCGCCCAGGTGGATTACGTCATAGTAATCGCCGCCCACGGTCCGCGCGGACTGCGATGCAGCCGCAATCGCCAGACCGTCGTGTAATGCGATCTCGCCCGGCATGAGCGCGCGCTGGATCTGCGCCGCTTCCTGCTCTTCCAGTTGTTCGCTGCGACGCTTGCGGCGAAGCTCCTGTGAGCGCTCCATCTGCTGCTCCAAAACGCGCAACAGTTGCAGGTTGTCCCAGGGTTTCTGCACGAAGTCACAGGCGCCGCGATGCATCGCTTTGACGGCGAGATCAATCGATCCCCACGCGGTCATCACCACCACGGCCAGCGTGCTGTCGAGCGCCAGGACTTGCGATATAAGCTCAAGTCCTTCGCTTCCTGACGTGGTGTCACGGCTGTAGTTCAAATCAAGCAACACTGCATCGAAGCGGTGATTGCCTAATACGCGCAGGGCTTCCGCCGGGGACCTGACGAACTCAGCGTGGTATCCGCTGTTCTTCAGGAGGAGCCGGAGAGCGGCGATTACGTCTTCCTGGTCTTCAGCCACCAGTACCCGGCGCGCTCCGGGAAAGCCGTGGATATCTGTTGTTGCCGCGTGCGCCATGATTCCGTATCCAGTTTCGCAGATCATGTGTTGACTTGCCTTCGCCGGGAGCTTTCAGATTTAAAAGTCCCGGTTATGGGTTGCATTTTGGCGGCCTCTGCGCCAAATGCCTAAGTTGTTAAAAAGAAGAACAAAACTCAGCTCTTATACGTTTGACTCAAGCTGTGGATGTCCGTTAGCGAAAGCGTCTGTTCGGAACCGAACACTTGATTCAGAAGTCCCGCAATGACCGTAGCTTGTGGTGTCAACGTAGTTGCGAGGGAAGTTTTCGCCGCTTCACGGATTTTCGGATGGGCACTTCAATCAACAACTCGGTACCGCGACCTGGAGCCGAGTTGATTTTCAATCTTCCGCCGAGAAGATGCACTCTTTCCCGAATACTGGTGAGACCCAGCCCGGAACGCGCTGCCGCAGGGTCAAAACCTGCGCCTTTATCGTGAATGCGAAGCACCAGGCGGTCTTTTTGAGAGGAGGACAGCTCAACCTCGGCTGCTTTTACGCGGGCATGCTTGCGAATATTTTGCAACCCTTCCTGCACGATGCGATAAATCGACAGGGCCGCCTGAGGGTCCTTCAGCTTGGGCACGGCCCCGACCTTGAGCCCGACCGTGATCTTCTCCCGGTGGCGGAACTCAGCGCAGAACGATTGCAATGCCGCGACCAGGCCGGCGTGCTCCAGCACCGCCGGATGAAGCTCATGCGAAAGTTCCCGGATGTTGTTTGCCAGCCGGAAAATCCTTTGCTTAAGCCGGCTTAGTCCCCGAGATATTTCGATCTTGCCCTCCGCCAAGGATTCCTTGATGTTGGTGACATCCAGCGACAGAGCGGCGACAAGCTGGCTGATGCCGTCATGCAGCTCCCGGCCAATGCGGGCGCGCTCCTCTTCTTGTGCGGTAATCAGCCGCGCCGCCAGCTCTCTGAGTTCATCGCGCGCTTGGAGCAGCCCTTCTTCCGCCAGCTTCCCTTGGGTGATGTCCTGAACAACCGCTACGGTATGTAACGGCCTGCCCGTCGCATTCCGCACCACGCCGGCGTCAGACTGGACCCATATGGGTGAGCCCTCCTTGCGGATGATTCGCTTCCTGGTTTTGTAGCTGTCAATTTCTCCGCTGATCAATTGGCCAAAGACCGCATCAATATGCTTGTCCTCGGGGTGGGTCAAGTCCGTGAACTTCTTGCCCAGCAACTCACGCCGCGAGTAGCCGGTGATGCGGCAGAGCGCGCTGTTCGCCTCGGTGAGTACGCCCTCGAGTGTGGCCTGTCCTGCGCCCACCGTGGTTTTCTCGAAGAAGGCGCGGTAGCGCCGCTCGCTGAGCGCCAGTTCCTGCCGCGTCCGCTTTCCCTCCAGGACCCGTCCCATCTGCGAGGCGATGGTAGTCATGATCGCGAAAATCTTGGGGTCCGGACGGCGGCTGGTCTCCAGGCCGAATTCCACCACGAACGGAACGTCTTCGCCGCTCAGCACAGGCACGGCGAGGGCGCTCTTGATGCCGAGATCAAACGCCACGGCGGCACGTGGGAACTGGTGCCGGACGCCGCCAGTGCGCACCCACAGGGGTTTGCGTGAGACCACGACCGAGCCGGCGAGCCCACTGCCCGGCGGCAGTTCCACTTCTTCCGAGATCCGGATCAGGGGAGCGTAGCGTGCGCGGTCCTTCGCATGCCAGGTGAGGGAGGAGCGAAGGCACCGGCGCGCGTCAGAGCTGCGCGAATAAACATGCCCCAGAGGCCACTTCATCTTCGCGCAGATATGTTCCAGGCAGGCCTGAAACGCGTTCGCCGGAGAAGTTGCTTCATTGACGGCCAGCAGAAGGTCGAGAAGCAGCTTGAGGTACGCCGATTCCTGTTCAGCAGACTGTTGTGCGGACCTTCTCTCGGTCACGTCAACCGCTGTTCCGAGAAACCCCATAAATGCGCCTTGAGGCGAGAAAGACGGCACTCCTTTGTCGAGCACCCACCTGTATTGCCCATCCGCGCGTCGCAGCCGGTATTCCACTTGGAACGGCCTTCGTTCGGGAAAGGCGGCCATGTACGTGTTCAGGTAGAGATCGCGGTCATCGGAACGCACGCCCTCCAGCCACCCTTCGCCCAACTCCTTTTCCAAAGGCCGGCCGGTAAAGGTAAGCCACTGCCGGTTGAAGTAACAGCGTTTCCCCGGTTCATCGGTGGCCCACAAGAGCACTGGCGCGCTGTCCGTCAGAAGGTGGAAGCGTTGTTCGCTCTCCTTGAGAGCTAGTTGGGACTCTTTGCGCTCCGTGATGTCATAGTGTATGACCGCCGCGCCTCCCTGGCGGGCGCGCAGCGGAAACACGAACATCTCAAACCAGAGATTCCCCTCGCCTGTGGAGCAAGAGTATTCGCACCTGAATTCGGGGATTTTGCCGGAGAGAACAGCCTTGATTCCTTCTACAGCGAGCTGCGCCTTCCGGTCGCGCTGGGAGATCGCTTCCTGGCAGACCTGGAAATAGTTAATGCCGGCGCCTATCCTGGCATGTTCCATCTTGCCGTGCTTCATCGCGAAGGCGTTCCAGGCATCATTCACGGCCAGGATGGTGCCTTGCGAATCCAGCACGGCAATGTGGGCAGGGAGTGAGTTGAGTACGGCAGCGCTCATTTCGTCGCTGTGAACAGAGGGGTCGATTGCTCTATAGGAACTCCGTTTGCGTGATGTGCCGGCTGAGTTCATACATACATGAGGGCGTGAGCAGCTCGTGGGAAGTCCCTTCTGCAACTATTAAGAAGCGAATTATAGAAGCGATTCTGTCCTGACGGGGGCCGGCTACGGAATTTTTTCTACTCACCTTTTTCATTATGGAAAATACCGAAAAATTACGGTGATGAAAGGCCGCGAAGAGCGGTTTATACTCCATGAGCTACGCTGTTTTTGAGGTAGCGGTTTACGCAAGGGGGCAGGCATCGATGCGGGCGAGAATACTCTTGGCGGATGATCACCGCGTCCTTACGGAAGGACTAAGCAAGTTGCTGGGTCAGCAGTACGATGTTGTAGCCACTGCGGAAAACGGGCAGCAACTGGTGGCCCTGGCTCGCGAACACAAGCCCGACGTGATTGTCACGGATATTTCCATGCCGCTGCTGAACGGCATTGATGCTCTTCACGCGCTCAAGAAGGCCGGGATTCGCAGCAAGCTTCTGGTGCTGACCATGCACGCTGATGCTGCCCTCGCCGTGGAAGCTTTTCGCGCCGGAGCTTCCGGCTATCTCCTGAAACTCGCCGCTGGCGATGAAATACGTTCAGCCGTCGACGCTCTGATGCGGGGCCGCAACTACTTGAGTCCTTCGTTCCCGGTTGACCTGATCTCCCTGCTCGCGGAAGCCGCTCGTCATCCCGGAGCAGGCGGTCCCAAGCTGACTCGCAGACAGCGCGAAGTGTTGCAGCTTGTGGCCGAAGGCAAAACCATGAAGGAAGTGGCTTCGATTCTCAAAATCTCCACGCGCACAGCGGAGTCATACAAATATGAGATCATGCGCACGCTGGGCATCCACACCAGCGCGGAGCTGATTCAGTACGCAATCAAGATCGGCCTTATCCGGGTTTCTCCCTTTCGTTACGTAGCCTGAGCCATCATCAACTGTTCCCGGTGCATGCTCTCCGTGCACCTGCGGGGGCCGGCAGCGCGGACCGGACGGCTAGAAGGATTTCCCGAAAGTCCTCCCCTTTGGCCAGATAGCGATTGAACACGCGCAAGTCGGCAGCGGGTACGGACTCGTTCGCGGAAAGGAGAATTACCGGCATACCCGGCCTGTTTCGCCGTATCTTTCTGGCTAGTTGCGCGCCATTCATGCCGGGCATGTGGTAGTCAAGAATCGCCAGATCAAACGCACCGTTGCTCATGAGCGCCAAACCCTGCGCCGGGTCGCTGGCCGCGGTCACCGAGAATCCCGCCAGTTCCAGCAACGCAGAGAAGGCGCAGAGGAACGGCGCATTGTCATCTACACAGAGGATCTTCGGCGTGCCGGGGAGAGCGCTACCACGCAACGCAGCGCGAGAAGTGCTGTCAGAAGGAGAGACATCTTCCTTTCGTATCATGCCCCGCCCTCCTGTCCTCCTCGATGAATGACTCAGTGTGCAGCGACTCCGGCGGGAAAAAAAATTGGGAGTAGTTCAGCATTTCGCTCTCTGTAAAACAACGGCATCGGGACGGTTCCGCAGGCCGTAATTTTACGGAGCCTGAATCCCGGCAATTTACACAATTGGCACACAGCGTAGCTTGCCGCAGTCTCTCTGGACTGCATTGAGGGTCCTGAATATGGTTTTGCGCAGGCCTGAACCCGCGGGCTCGCTGGCAATTGAAACGTCCATAGCAAAAGCCGCTCCGGCTTGCGTATCAAGGCCACTGACGTCAGTCCGGTGGCTTGACCTTCAACGCTACATGGGCAAATGGTATGAGCTGGCGCGTTACCCGAATTGGTTCCAGCATGACTGCCGGTCAGACGTGATCGCCGAGTATTACCAGACCGGGGACGACGTCATCCAGATGGTGCTTTCATGGCGGGCCATGGGTGGCCAGATGCGGACCGTGAAGGGGACGGCGCGCGTGATTGACCCGGTGACCTGCGCCCGGCTCAAGCTGAATCTCTTCAAACCTTATTCCGGCAAGTATTGGGTGATTGATCTTGGGCCGGATTACGAGTATGCCGTGGTCGGCGAACCGGAACGCCACTATCTCTGGGTACTGGCGCGGCAGCCCGAGCTCGATGCGCGGACATACCAGGCGATCATGGAAAATATCAGGGCTGCCGGGTATGAACCCGCCAATCTGAAGGCCACCCCGCAAACGTTGCGGCGCGTGCCGAAATCAGTCCCCGCCGCTTGTTGCGGCGTTAGGTGGAATAGTCGGCGTTGATGTGTACGTACTCCGCCGTGAGGTCAGAGGAGAGGAAATCCAAACAGGCTTTCCCGCTGCCAAGCTGGATGCGAATCACGTACTCCGGCAGCAGCATGCAGGCGTGCGCAGCATCTTTGTCGAAGTCGCAGGCCGCGCCTTTGCGACAGACTTGTTGCTCGCCCAGGTAAATGTTTGCCCGCGCCGGATCTACTTTCACTCCGGAATACCCGATCGCTGCCAGAATGCGTCCCCAGTTCGGGTCCGCGCCGGCCCATGCGGTCTTCACCAGGGGCGAGTTCGCGACGGCCCGCGCCACGCGCCGGGCCTCTTCGCGCGTGCGTGCCTGTTCCACCCTGAGCCGGACCACGTGCTTCACGCCTTCTCCGTCGGCCACGATCTGTTGCGCCAGAGAGCGGCAGATGTTCTGGAGCGCGCTCGCAAATTGCTTCTGCACGGACCGCAACTGCAAGCCGCTTTTTCCGCTGGCCAGCAGCAGCACAGTATCGTTGGTTGAGGTGTCGCCATCGATGGAAATGCAGTTGAAGCTTTCTTCCACGGCAGGGCGCAGCAGGGCTTGCAATTCGCGCGGCGTGGCGGAGACGTCGGTAAAAAGATAAACCAGCATGGTCGCCATGTTGGGATGGATCATTCCCGCGCCCTTGGCCACTCCGGCCAGCGTAGCGGTTTGGTTGCGGAAGGAGATTGTCTGACGCGCCGTCTTGGGTCGGGTGTCTGTGGTCAGGATGGCGTTGGCAAATGCGTTGAATCCTTCCGTGGTTGCACTGCCTTCACGCACCAGCGCCGGGAGGGCCTGGGTGATCTTCTCCACTGGCAGAGACACTCCGATGATCCCCGTGGAAGAAGGGAAGACTTGCGCCGGCTTGATCCTGAGTTGCCGGGCCAGATCGGCGCAGACTTGCCTGGCAGCTTTCAGGCCATCCGGCCCCGTGGCGCAATTAGCGTTGCCGGCGTTGATGATGACTGCATGTGCTCTTCCGCGAGAGGCGCGCAGGTTCTCCCGTCCGACCCTGACCGGCGCGGCAACAACCTGGTTGCGGGTGAACATGGCTGCGGCGGAAGCGCCGTCGGGCACGGCCGCGAATGCCAGGTCAGGCTTGCCGCTGGCCTTGATGCCGGCAGCACAGGCGGAAAACAGAAACCCCAGAGGAGGGTTCACGCTCACGCTTCAATCCTTACCAGCGGAATTGGAATCTCAATGTCGCGTGCCCCGACCTGCTTGGGGATTTCTCCACGATACATCGCGATCTCATCGCAAGCGTAGAGGTTGGGACAGTGCAAGCAGTCTTTGTATATTTTGTCCGGCAGCTCTTCGCGCGACGCCAGACCAAAACCCATGTGGGCAAAGAATTCAGGAACTCGCGTAAACAGGCAAACGCAAGTTACACGCTGGCGTTCCGCTTCTTCCAGCAGCGCTTCAACCAGCTTGCGTCCCGCGCCCAGCCCTTTTGCTGCGGGGATGACGGCAATGGACCGGATCTCGGCCAGGTGCATGCCGTAAAGATGGAGCGCGCCACAGCCGACGATCTTGTTTTCGTGCTCCGCCACCACAAAGTCGCGCACATTTTCACAAAGCTCCGCCATGGTGCGGGGCAGCAGCGTGCCGTTGCCGGAGTACAGCCGGATGATGCCGTGGATCTGCTCCACGTCAGGCAGAATGGCTCTACGCGTGAGCATATGCCTCCTGCATCGCGGCCAGTTTTTCCCGCGCTGCGCGCAAAGCTTCGGCGACCTTCCGCGGAGCGGTTCCGCCGGGCACGTCATGGCAGGCCAGGACGGCTTCCAGTTTCAGGCGGTCGTAAACATCAGGCGCAAAAACCGGGCTGAGCTCGAGCAGCTCTTCAAGCGAGAGGTCTTGCAGCTCGCATTCTTTCTCCACGCACTTTTGTACGGCATGCGCCACGATCTCATGCGCCTCCCGGAAGGGTACGCCGTGTTCTACAAGATACGTCGCGGCGGCCAGGGCATTCATGAATCCGCTCTCGCAGGCAGACCGCAAGCGGTCCCGGTTAAAGATTACTGACTGCATGAAACCGGTGGCGATCTCCACGCAGGCGTGCACCGTGGCTGCAGCTTCAAAGAGCGGCTCCTGCGTTTCCTGCATGTCTTTGTTGTAAGCCAGCGGCAACCCTTTGAGTGTGGTCAGTAATGCAACCTGGTAGCCGATTAGACGCGCCGCTTTGCCGCGAATGAGCTCCAGCGAGTCAGGGTTTTGCTTTTGCGGCATGGCGCTGCTGCCGGTGGAGTATGCCTCAGGCAATCGTATGAACCCATATTCCTGGGTGGCGAAGAGGATCAGTTCCTCCGCCCAGCGGCTGAGATGCACGCCCAGCAAAGACACAGCATTGACAAACTCGATCAGGAAGTCACGGTCGCTGGTGGAGTCCATGCTGTTCGCGGCGGGCCGGTCGAAGCCAAGC
>Ga0316624_10000453_pt1 | contig 13775 bp, 13 predicted proteins | sample OWC_Aug_N3_C1_D5_FD_207657 | JGI IMG/M metagenome (GOLD analysis project Ga0316624, IMG submission 207657) | Wetland soil microbial communities from Old Woman Creek delta, Ohio, United States - OWC_Aug_N3_C1_D5_A | ecosystem: Environmental > Terrestrial > Soil > Wetlands | place: USA: Ohio... | reverse complement strand
CGCACAGCATTCCCCATAGCCGGCGCTGGCTGTTCGCTGGCCTGTTTGCCGGGCTGGCCGGCGCCGGGCTCGTCGCTGCCTTCACCGACGCGATCGGCGCGTTCGCCAGCGGCATCGGGCAGGAGCTGTTCAACGCCATCGTGCTTGGCATTGCGGTGCTGATGTTGGCCTGGCACAACATCTGGATGTCGTCGCACGGCGCCGAGCTGGCCGCCAATGCGCGTGCGGTCGGCGGGGATATCCGCGACGGGCGCAGCGAATGTTCGGTGCTGCTGCTGATTGTCGGCCTCGCCGTGCTGCGCGAGGGCTCGGAGACCGTGCTGTTCCTGTACGGCATCGCCGCCTCCGATAGCGGCCGCTCCTCGATGCTGGCGGGGGGGCTGACCGGGATGACGCTGGGCATCGCCGCCGGTTACACCGTCTATGCTGGCCTGCTGCGCGTGCCGCTGCGCTGGTTCTTCCGGGCGACCAGCGTGCTGGTGCTGCTGCTGGCGGCCGGCATGGCTTCGCAAGCCGCACGCTTCCTGATCCAGGCAGACCTGTTGCCCAGCCTGGCCTCACCGCTGTGGGATACCTCGAAGGCGCTGCCGGAGAGCGGCATCCCCGGCATGCTGCTGCACAGCCTGGTCGGCTACGACGCGCGCCCGGCCGGCATGCAACTGGTCTTCTACATCGTCGCCCTGCTCGCCATCGGCATGGGCATGAAATGGGTCAACCACTCGCACAAATCGAATCACTCGACTAAAGGAGCCGTTTAATGAGAAGTAATGCTCGTGCGCTGTTGTTGTGTCTAGGCCTGGCGAATGCCGGCATCGTTCTCGCCAGTCCGGCGGATTACATCTACACCCCGACCGTGGAATATGGCGAGAAGGAAGTTGATTTCAAATACGGCTCGGCTACCCAGCCTGACGGCACGCACCTGGAGACGGCCAGCTTGGGCTTTGGCTACGGCGCCAAGGAAAACTGGTTCACCGAGGTGTACCTGAAACAGGAACGCACCGGCAACGAGATCGCCAACATCGCCGAATGGGAAAACAAGTTCCAGCTCACCGAGACCGGCAAATACCCGGTGGACGTCGGCCTGATCACCGAGCTGGAGGCGCCGCTGAGCGCCAACGAGCCGTGGGAATTCAAGTTCGGCCCGCTCTTCCAGACCGAATACGGCAAGCTGCAGCTGAACGGCAACGTCCTGTTCGAGCGGCCGTTCGGCAGATCGGACGAGAACAGCGAACCCTATGTGACCTCACTGCTCTACCAGTGGCAAGTCAAATACCGCTGGAAACCGGAGTTCGAATATGGTGTGCAGGGCCTCGGCGAGGTGGGGAAGTGGAACCACTGGGATGCGCAAGCCGAGCAGCTGCATAACGCCGGGCCGGCAGTGTTCGGCAAGCTCCCGCTCGGCGGACGTCAGGCCATACGCTACAACGCGGCCTGGTTGTTCGGCACCAGCACCGCGGCACCGAACCATACTTTCCGGTTGCAGGTTGAGTTTGAGTATTGAGGCTGCTTGCGGCGGGCACAGCGCTAAACCCAATTAGGCCTTAGCACGTCATTCCGGCGCAGGCCGGAATCCAGCAAAAAAGAAAGCGCCGCGAAGCGGACAACGCCACGATGTTGTCCCGCTTTCGCGGGAATTATTTATCTACTGGATTCCGGCCTTCGCCGAATAACCAGCGACTTGCCCGCTTGCGGGCTTAGTCGAATGGCTAGTAGTTATTTCAATGGGGCTAATGGAATATTCTCGTTCAATAAACAACCCGCCTCACTTCGAGCGGAAGATGATCTCTTTCATCCGCTCCAGCTTCGGCGACACCACCGGCACTGTGAGCATGGTGCTGGCTACCGCCATCAGCAGCAGTGCGGTGAAGGTCTCGCTGGTGATGATCTGCTTGTCCAGCAGCACGTTGACGAACACGATCATGATCAGCGCCTTGGTCTGCAGCAGCCAGCCGATGATGGAAGCTTCGCCCGGCTGCCACTTGAGTATCTTTCCGGCGATCTGAATACCGATCAACTTTCCCGACACGGAAGCGAACAGCAATATCGCCGCGACGAAGAATACCGCCGAGCCGCCCACTGCCCAGTTGGTGCGCAATCCCGTGCTAAGGAAGAACACCGGCATGAGCAGCAGGAATACGTGGTGGCGCAGCAGGTCCATTTGTTTCTGGTCGAACCATTCGCTCTCCATGACCGCGCCCGCGAGGAAGGCGCCGACCATGAAATGCAGTCCAGACCAATCTGCGCCGAAGCCGCACAGGGCAAGCCAGATCAGCATGGCAAACCAGCGGTCGCGCTCCGGCATCCAGCGCATGAGTTTGCGGAACAGGTAACTGGCAATACCGAAGGCCAGCAGGAAACCGACTTGTTTGCCGACGCGTTCCCAATCCATCAGGATCAGCGCGAGTACACCCCAGATGGCGATGTCATCCAAGCTTGCGTAACGCAGAATGCGCTGGCCGATGGGCTGGCGCAGAATTTCCAGCTTCTCCATGAGCAAAATGAGGATTGGCAGTGCGGTGACGGCGCAGGCCATGCCCACGCCGGCCACGAATTGCCAGGTCACGGCTTTGGGGCCGATCCAGCCGCTATACATCAACATCCCTGCGGCCACGATGCAGCCAAACAGCAGCGGGGTGCCGAGCGCCAGTGCGGCGGTGATCACGCTTTCGTTGCGGTGCTCCCAGGCTTTGCGCAGATCGAGCTCGATGCCGGCGATGCACACAAAGATCATCACGCCCCACCAGGCGATCCCGTTCAGTAATTGGATGACTTGCGGGGTGAACACGAAGCTGTAGTAATCGGGATAGACCGCGCCGAGAATGCCGGGGCCGAGCAGAATGCCGGTGATGATCTGGACGACCACCAATGGTGCAAAGTAATCCGTCTTGCCCAGCCGCCAGATGAGATAGGGCAGGGTGAAGATCAACGTCATAGCAAGCAGGAAAACTTCGGTGGTGCTCATGGTGGTGTGCATGGCTTCGTCGGCTTGAATGTTGGCAAAGCAAGAGTATGCCATAACATCTTTCGGCGAGCGCTCAGCCGGTGTAAAGCGAAATGTTTGGCAATTGATGCTGCGGCATAAGCTAGGCAGGCCATTTGCCCCGTTCCGCCGATCGTTTATCATGAAGGAAAGCGTTACCAAGGGTGACGCCTTTAATCAGGGAAGTGCCGAATAAGCCGTCACACCGGCGAAGGCCGGTGTCCAGTTGATTGAAAATACTGGATTCCGGCCTTCGCCGGAATGACCTATCAAAGCTTATTCGGTGCTTCCTTAGAACAATGCAGTTCCAAATCGACATTAAACACGAAGGGTCAACAATGAAAATAACACGGGCAGTTCTGCTTTTAATCTTGCTGGTTGGGCTTGCGGCATGTACCTCTTCAGCAACGAAACTCTCACGGGACGCCATTGACGGGAATTTTGGCAGCGTCAAGAAGCGTGTAAACGCGGGCGGAAACGTCAATGAGTTCGATAAATGGGGTTGGACTCCGCTGCATTGGGCCGTTTACTACCGTTCCATGCCGATCGCCAAATTCCTGCTGGAAAATGGAGCCGATCCGAGCCTGCAGACGACCGAGGCATACGGCTCCATGAGGTCCGGGTGCACTCCTCTCATGATCGCTGCCTATTACGGCTTGCCTGATTTCGCGGAATTGTTGCTCCAACATGGCGCCAAGACCAACATCGCCGACGACACTGGCATGACGGCCACCGACTATGCGAGACGGTATCAATACACGAAAGTTGTGGAACTCCTCGAGAACAAAAAACATTGAAGTAGCCAAGACCAGGCAAGACCTGAATAAAGGCACCGGAGTCGAATTTCTGTTTACGCATCATCTATCTGTGTTAACAATTCGACCCCGCTGTCTTTTGTTCAGAGATTTAACTGTACCACCATAGCCATAAGAAAATTCCTAAGACGATAAGGCAGATATTCGTAATGATTGCCGTTCGTTTTGCATGAAGGGAATAATTTTCTTTAGTCAAGAAGGCGTGTAGGCAACCCGCAAGGCCAAACGCTGGAGTAGACAGCAAGCCATAAATAAACATCACCACTCCGTTAGACGGGTCACCACTAGCTCCCCAGGGCGTTTCTTCAACTACCAGCGCTAAGCCAAGGAACGCAAGCCACGAAACCGGAAAGGCGAAAAGCCAGAGCCAACGTTTAAACGATACTTGTGTCATTTGGTTGCAGACGCCGACGCAGTCTGTACAAGAAATTCATTCATGGCCGTATCGTGCCGAGAACACCGCCGCGCAGCCGACAACCTCTACTGAAACTTCACGAAACCGCAGCTCAAGCGCCTGCTTCAGGCCTTCCAGATCGTCGTGCCGGTTCGAGAAGATGCCTTTCCTGTTGTATATATCCATCAGGCGCTTGGCCGGCCAATTCCTGGGCACGCCGCCGTGCAGTAGAGTCGAGCCGAAAAGAACCGCGCCGGGGTTCATCAGCGCTTTGAGGTGATCGAAGGCAACTGCCTTGGAGCCGATGGAGCCGGGAATGCAATGCAACAGATAGTTGATGCCGATGGAGTCGAACTTCTCCCCGTCCAATGAAATAGGCTCCAGCACGTTGCGGCAATACGTCTCCGGCTGGTATCGCCCAATTCGATGCGAGGCAAAATCCAGCGTGGAGGCGTTGAGGTCCATCAGCGCGATGCGCGGTGCCGGCGACGGGAAGCGGCAGCGATCGAGGAAGTAACCAGTGCCCACGCCGACGTCCAGATGGTTTGCGGTGACATGCTTGCTGTAGTGTTCCTCAAGCCGTGAAGTAGGGCATTTCCACAGAAAGCGGTTCGAGACACCAAGTACAACGAAGTCGTAGATGGCGAGGGTACGCTTGGTATATACGGCTTGCCCGGCTACAACTTGTTCTTTGGTAATGGTCATGATTGCCTCAAACGTTTTAGTTGATGAGGACGACAGTAGTGTCCCGTCCAAATTGTTAGGGCGGGGCCAAATCTCCATTTGCTCTTTCATACATTTCGCGTTCAGTAGCTTTAAGACGTTCTTGGGTGAGGCCATATTTTTCACATAGTGAATAGGTGATGGGGATAAGCACGTCCTCGATTTCACTGAATAGCTCCCAGCATTCCTGAAGCTCGACGATCATGTGAGCGCGACCCGCCACGCTTACAAAGTCCAATGCATGATCCACAAAGAATCTGTGTGCAAGCCAGTTCCTTTTGGCAAGGGCGGTTCGAAGCTTGGCTTCTATGGATCCGTCGACAGCACCTAAATCAACTAGAGATCTGACAAGTTGCCCCATTGTTTTCGCAGAAATTGTGCCATCAAAACTGTCGTAACTTCTCTCCCATTCTTCTTGTGAGGTGGCCTTGGAAAGGTTCTCTGGGAAGAAATGAAAGAAGGTAATCAAGCCGACGATTGATTGTTCCACGCACTGAGCGTGATACATGGCCAAGCCGAAGTGGGCATAGACTTCCTTACAGTGCTCTGATTTGTCCATGTAGCAACCCTAACGTAGCAAGTTCGCTGTGTTCTTCCTCTCTAAATCAATCTCATCATCACCAGCGCCACAAAGCCGCGAACAGCGGGAAGTGGCTGATGCCCTCGATGGCGTTGGTCTCGCCGTCGTGCAGTAAGCATTCTCTGCCATATCTACGCGTGGGCACATGAAACGTGCCCACCCTACGCCGCTGGCGCGCAAATGCGAAGCGCAGCGTAGCTTTTGCGCGTCCGTGTCGATAGCTTGTTGGGCATCATACGACGGACTTTCGGTTCACCAACGTATGGGGGTAGATTCCGGCTTGTCTGAGCATGGCGATCAATTGGTTTGTTCCGTGCGCCTGCGCATACTCCATCTCTTTTCGGGTTATGCCGATGCACCGAATAACTCCAAACGGCTGCGCGTCAATTCGCACAGCGCACTCTTGCTTAAATATCAAACCCTGCAATATTGGTTCGAATCCGCCTTCGTTGACCCAACACCCGATATCCATCGTATTGTTGTCTTCAAACGCAACATCGAGGGTCATGCGCGCGGTATCCGAAAGCACAGAGCGTACCCATTCTTCACTATCGGATGACGCCATTAGCTCATAGCGTCCAGACGCATTTGGTCGCTGGTCGTCCCGTACTGCCAGTTCACACGACACGTACGTGATGGGGCCAGCATTGGACTCACCTCCGAAGGTGCAGAAGTTCAGCGGCCCTCCCGCGTCAAAACCAATAATTGCGACGATCGTGTTCTTATTGACTGGTCCGAGCTCGCATTCTAATGGTGCGTAGAGTTGTCTATAAAATCTTTGGTAATCCATGCACGGCCTTTAATCTGCGCAACGTAAAGTAGACCCTAAAAAATGCCGGGAAAGGCAACATCGAGGTTCCGATAAAAGCACTACTCAAAAATCTCTCCCATCTTAGCCCGTCTAGATCAGCCCCATCATCACCAGCGCCACAAACGCCGCGAACAGCGCGAAGTGGCTGATGCCCTCGATGGCATTGGTCTCGCCGTCGTGCAGGTTGTTCATCACGGTGACGAAGGTGAGCAGCAGCATGCCGGCCTGGACGGGTGTCAGCGCCATGACAATGCGCTCGCCATTGAACAGCGCGAGCGCTTCGATCACCGGCAATGTCAGCAGCACGGTGGCGAGCGAGGCACCCAGCGCGATGTTGACGGTGGTCTGCATGCGGTCCTGCTGCGCGGCCTTGAGCGCGGTGAGGATCTCCGGGCTGGCGGAGATCAGCGCGACCAGTACAGCGGGGATGGCCTTGGGCAGGCTGCTGCCGGCGAGGCCGGCATCCAGCAATGCGGACAGGATCTCGGAGAGCAGACCGACCAGCGCGATGGAGGCGATCATGATGCCGGCATGCAATGGGTTCGGACTGTGCGATTCGTCGTGCGCTTCCTCGTCGGTCTCGCTAGTGTATTCAAAGAACTTGCGGTGTTCCACCGTCTGCAAACGCAGGAAGGCGGCATACATCACGGCCATCACGCACACCGAGAAGGCGGAGTAGAACTGCCATTGCGCGTCCGGCACGAAATCCGGCACGAACATGCCGATGCCGATGGCGACCAGCAGCATGGAGATGTAGGAGTTGGCGGAGGAGATGTTGTATTTGGTCTGGCCGTGCTTGAGGCCGCCGACGATGGCGGCGAGGCCGAGGATGCCGTTGATGTCGAACATCACCGCCGAGAATACGGTGTCGCGCGCTAGCGTCGGGTTCGGTGCGCCCTGCAGCAGCACAATCAGGATCACCACTTCCACCGAGACGGCGGCAAGCGTCAGGATCAGCGTGCCATAAGGTTCGCCCAGGCGCATCGCCAGCACTTCGGCGTGATGGGCGATGCGGAAGGCGACGCCGATGATGGCGGCGAGGATGACCAGCAGCAGGCCCCACAATGTCGCGCCGCCATGTGCGACGGCGCCGTGTTCGAGCGCGAACCCAAGCCCGAGGACGAGCAGGGCGATGGCGATGGGGTATTCGGATTTCAGGTATTTCATCAGAGTGTGGTCCATTTGGTCAGTCAGATTAATAGCGGCAGATTATAACGGATGCGACAATGCGTCCTTGTTTGTAAGAGGTTGCGGAAAAATCGGACATGCAAAATTACAGGAGCGCGTCATTCTGGATACTGCTCGCCATGCTCATGCTGCCAGCCAGCAGTCGGGCGCAAGGCTGGTCTTTCCCCGAAACGGTCGATGGTTGGGAAAGCTTCACGTTCGGGGTTGTATCCGGCATCGCGGCACACGAGGCCGGACACTTTGTGGTGGCCAAGAGCAAGGGTTATCGGGTGAGCCACGAGGGCTTGTCGATCACCTATCCCGGCACCGACTTCACCCGTGCCGGGCAATTGCAGCTGGCCAGTGCCGGTTTCCAGACGCAGTGGGTGTTGAACGAGTATGTGCTGCGCGACGAGCACGGCGATGAACACACCAAGCCGCCGAGCGACTATGGCGCAGGCGTGGTGTTCTCGTACATCGGCGTCTCGGCGGCGTATCTGACCTTTTTGAAGAACCAGTACAACGGCGATGTGTATGGCATCTCGCGTTCGACCGGCATGTCGCATGACCGGGTTGCATTGCTGGCGGCTATTCCGGCTGCGCTGGACGCCTGGCGATTGCTCGGGGATGATGTGCCGAAATGGGTGCCCGCACTTTCGGTTGCGAGCAAGGGTATCGCGATGGCGTGGATATGGTCCTACTGAGGCGCGGCTACTTCCTGCGGTAAGTCACAAAGTGATATGCCAGCGGCTGCGGCGTTTCCTGCGCCCGAATTTCACGCGCAGTTTCCTGCCACGCGCTCGCGTCGAACTCAGGGAAGAACGCGTCGCCTTCGACATCCTGCTGGATCTCCGTGATGTAGAGCGTATCCACGAGCGTGATTGCTTGCCGGTAAAGCTCGGCGCCGCCGACGACAAATACCTCCTCGTCGCCAGTGCAGGCAGCGATCGCTTTCTGCAGCGAGTGCACCACGGTGCAGCCATCAATCGATAAATCGGTGTTGCGCGTCACCACCACCGTCGTGCGCCCCGGCAGCGGCTTGCCGATGGAGTCGTAGGTCTTGCGCCCCATGATCATGTGATGGCCCATGGTCAGCGCCTTGAAATGCTTGAGGTCTTCCGGGCAGCGCCAGGGCAGCGTGTTGTTCACGCCGATGGTGCGGTTCTTGGCCATGGCGACGATGATGGATAGTTTGCTCATTTGATTTACCAGTGCAGCGCGCGCATGCGCGAGCTCTTCTTTTGTTGATGGGATTGCATGCGTGCCACGACGTGGTCGAGCACGTCGATGGCATCCAGTACGAACGGCCCCTTGTTGAGCATGATGCATTCGGCGCGCTCGGCCATCGCCGCGTCGGTCACTTCGGCGCGCGACGGCAGGTTTTCCTTGACCAGTCCTTCCAGCACCTGCGTCGCCCAGATGACCGGCACATGCGCCGACTCGCACAGCCACATGATTTCTTCCTGCGTCTCGGCCAGTTTTTCGTAACCGATCTCCACAGCCAGGTCGCCGCGCGCGATCATCACGCCGAAGGGATGCCGCCCAGCGCCGCGCACGATGATCTCAGGCAGGTTGTGCAGCCCTTTCCGGGTTTCGATCTTGGCGACGATGCCGAGCTTGCTCGCCTTGCGTTCGGCCAGTGCGGCGATCAGCAACCCCATGTCCTCTGCCGATTGCACGAACGAGTAACCGACGATGTCGGCATGCGCGGCGACGAAATCCAGGTCGTGCAGGTCTTTGTCGGTGAGCGCGGGCAGGGCGAGATCGGTGTCGGGAAAGTTCAGGCCTTTCTCCGCCATCAGCTTCGAACCCTGTGCCTTGGCGCGGGTGACGCGCAGCAGCGCACATTCGCCATCTACCTTCACCACCACGGTGCTGATGTGCCCGTCGTCGATCAGCACGCGCTGGCCGGGCTGCAGGTGATCCAGCACGGCGGGCTGCGCGCAGGAGATATGCGCGGGGATGATGCTGTTGTCGGCCTCGTCAATTTCGGCCGGTTCGCCGGGAGCGGCCGCACGCGTCAGTTTGAGCGGGTCGCCCTCGTGCAGCAGGATGGTCATCGGCGTCGCCGCGATGGCGCCGATGAAAGTCTCGAATACCGGATGATGCCTGGAGTGCGCGATGTGCTTGAGCGAGATGTTCTCTTCGAGGTAGGCGGTGGTTTCGCAAGTGGCGCTCACCTCGTTTTTCGAGAGATGCTCCGCAACGATGAACACGCCTTCCTTGCCGCGCAGGTCGGTGAATTTGATGTGGTCGTCCTTCTTCAGCCGTTGCAGCCAGTCCAGCGCCACGCCGAGCCGCGCCGGGAGTTGCCTCCCCAGCCCATCTTTACGGGCGTTGCAGCCGTGCATTCCGCTGGCATCGAGGATCACGCTGGCGGGTGCGGTGATGGCGCCGCGATTGTTGCGGGCGGGCCTGAGGTGCACGATGCCCTGGTCGAATGCCACCGCGCCGGTGCGCAGCTTCGGGCCGGCCAGGTCCATCATCACCTTGCAACTGCGTCCGGTTTCCTGCTCGGCGCGCCGTACAAAGCCGATCATCTTCAGCCAGGCATCCGCCGAGTCATGCGCGCAGTTGATGCGGGCGCAGTCCATGCCGCGTTGCACCAGTTCCTTGACGAAGGCGTAGTCGGTCGCGGCCTCGCCGGGGAAGGTCACCATTATGCGCACCGAGCGGTGCTTGGGCGCGGCGCCGAACAAACGCTGGGTGCGCCGGGCCAGGTCGTTGCCGTTCTCGTCGAAGATCTGCGCGGTCGCCAATATCTTTTCCAGCCGTGCCGGCGTGCCGGTCAACGCCTCCAGTGCATGGATGACGGCATCGAGATTGGCGAGCACATGGCCCTCGGTGCGGCCCAGCGAAGACAAGCCGATGGCGGCCAGCTGACTCTGTATTTCCCTGATGTCCTGGCGGCGCAGGCCGATATAGGCAGCCATGTTGGCCGCGGAGGGGATGAACTCGCTGTTGTGGATATGCGGCTTCCAGCTTTTCAGCAGCGCCTGCTGGGTCTTTTTCGACTCGCTGCGGAAATGCTCCAGGTTCTGCAGCAACCGGTGCAGTTGCTCATCTCCAGCATGGTCGGCAGAAGACTTTGCGCTGCTCACGGTGCGCGGGTCAGACTGCCACCGGCGCCTTGATCGCCGGATGCGGATCGTAGCCTTCCAGCGTGAAGTCCTCGAACTTGAAGCCGAAGATATCCTTCACTGCCGGGTTGATCTTCATGGTCGGCAGCGCGCGCGGCTCGCGCGACAACTGCAGCGCAGTCTGCTCCATGTGGTTGGAATACAAATGCGCATCGCCGAAGGTGTGGACGAAGTCGCCGTATTGCAGGCCGCACACCTGCGCCATCATCATGGTCAGCAAGGCGTAGCTGGCGATGTTGAACGGCACGCCGAGGAAGATGTCGGCGCTGCGCTGGTACAGCTGGCAGGAGAGCTTGCCGTCCGCCACATAGAACTGGAAGAAGGCATGGCAAGGCGCCAGCGCCATCTTGTCGAGTTCGCCGACGTTCCAGGCCGAGACGATGATGCGGCGCGAATCCGGGTTGTTCCTGATCTGCTCGACGGCGATCTTGATCTGGTCGATCACGCGGCCGTCCACCGCCTCCCACGAGCGCCACTGCTTGCCGTACACCGGGCCGAGTTCGCCGGCCTCGTTGGCCCACTCGTCCCAGATAGAGACGCCGTTGTCCTTCAGGTACTTGATGTTGGTGCTGCCCTGCAAAAACCACAGCAGTTCATGGATGATGGACTTCAGATGGCACTTCTTGGTGGTGACCAGCGGGAAGCCTTTGGCGAGGTCGAAGCGCATCTGGTAGCCGAACACGCTGGTAGTGCCGGTGCCGGTGCGGTCGGATTTCTTGGTGCCGTGGTCCAGCACGTGCTGCATCAGATCAAGGTATTGGCGCATGGAATGACTCGTTGTGTTGCGGCGTCGGGCGACGCGTTCAGGGGTGTAATGCTAGCACAGGGGGTAAGAATCAGACGCGGCGTGGTGGGTAGGGCGGGTTAGCGAAGCGTAACCCGCCGGATGGTTAAACATTCAGCGCATTACGCCTTTTGGCTAATGAGCCCTACGCGGGCTGGAAGGCTACGTTAGGATGATGGGTGGTTTGTTGCTTCGATAATCCAATGTATTGCAGATTGTATCGAAGCCTTGCGCTTTTCTAGGTTCTTTCCCCAATGATCGAACTGCTGTGCTTGGATGGTGGACTTGCACCGCGGATCCGTTTGCATCTCTTTGAGAGTCCACTCCCAGAGGTCGCGTCGGGTGGCGTAACTGTGCCAATCGGAAAAGTGGCAGAGGATAATAGGGAGGCTTGGGCTGGCGGTGAATTCTCCGCGCATATAGGGCCAGTATTTGAGCAAATTTGAGAGTGGAACGGAGTCGGATTCAAACTCCACGATGACTCGGTGGCCATGGAAATCTGTAGCCAAGTCCCCAAGTTCAAAGCGTTCTGTGTTTCGTGCACCTATCTCTCGCCTTTCAGCACGAATTGCTGCAAAACCTGAGGTATTGCTTGCTTGTTGACCTCCTGCCCATACGCACTTGCGCTGCGTATGTTGTTCGAAGGCTGCCTCAAAAGCATGAAGAAATTCTGATTGCGGCGTGCCCATGACTGGTTATTCCAAGCCGTGATTTGGTTTTCATTTACAGATAGAAATGTACGGTGGGTAAGTATAATCGGCCCTGTTTTTTCGGAGAATATCATGACCCTCGCCCAACTCACTTTTTCTTCCACACTCTCCGCTCCTTACCAACTAGTCCTCTTCCCCAAGGCCAAGACCCTGCCCAAGGACATCGCGCATAGCGACCTGCTCGCCAGCGTGCTCAAGCGCCGCGACATGAAGGCGGAGGAGCTGGCGAAGTCGCCCGTCGCGGCGAATGCGGCGGACGGCACGATGGTGGCGTGGGCGATGCTGGACGAGAAGAGGGACGCCTTCGCGCAGCAGGTGCTGGTGCGCAAGGCGCTGCAGTTGTTGCTGGAAGAGCAGCCGAAGGTGCTGGGTATTGCGGTGTCGGGTGCAACGGCGCAGCGCGCGGCCGAGCTGGCAGTGTATGGCGCCTGGGTGAATGCGACGCTGCTGCCGGTGCACAAGAAGAAGGATGAGCGCAAGCCGTTGCAGAAGATTGAATTGGTGAATCTGGATGCACTCCTTCCCCCTGTCAGGGGGAAGGTTGGGATGGGGGTGGAGCGGCGAGGGACAAGAGTTTCTACCCCCACCCTAGCCCTCCCCCTGCAAGGGGGAGGGGATAGTTCGGTGTTGGACAAGAAAGTTTTTGGCGCGCTGCGCGCGCAGGCTGAAGGCAACCTGCTGTGTCGTGAGCTGACCATATTGCCGCCGAACGAACTGACGCCGGGCATGTACCGTCAGCGGGTGAAGAAGCTGGCCAAGGAACAAGGCTGGAAGCACGAAGAGTTCGACATGAAGAAGCTGCGCGCGATGGGAGCGGGCGCCTTCGTGGCGGTGGCACAGGGCAGCGATCCGGAGGATGCGGCCATCGTCCATCTCACTTATAAACACCCGAAGGCCAAGCAGAACATCGCGCTGGTGGGCAAGGGCATCTGCTTCGACACCGGCGGCCACAACCTCAAGCCTTCGCGCTACATGCACAACATGCACGAGGACATGAACGGCTCCGCGGTGTCGCTCGGCATTCTGCTCGCGGCGACGCAGCAGAAATTGCCTGTGAACATCGACTGCTGGCTGGCACTGGCGCAGAACCACATTAGCCCCAAGGCGTACAAGCAGAACGACATCGTGCAGGCGCTGAACGGCACGCACATCGAGATCATCCACACCGACGCCGAAGGGCGCATGGTGCTGGCCGACACGCTGACGCTGGCATCAAAAGCCAAGCCCGACCTCATCATCGATTTCGCCACGCTTACCGGCAGCATGGCGACCGCGCTGGGCGCGCGTTACTCCGGCGTGTTCGCCACCAGCGACGAACTGGCACAGCGTGCCGTGGCTATCGGCAAGCAGACCGGCGAGCGGTTGTGTGCCTTTCCGCAGGACGAGGACTACGAGGCCGAGCTGGATTCCAAGGTGGCCGACATCAAGCAGTGCACGCTGGCGGGCGAGGCCGACCACATCCTCGCTACGCGCTTTCTCAAGCGCTTCATCGAGCACGACACACCGTGGCTGCACGTGGACCTGTCGTCCTGCCGTTGCGAAGGCGGGCTGGGCATCGTGGCCGGTGATGTGAACGGCTTCGGCGTGGCGTGGGGGCTGCGCATGCTGCAGGGCTGACGCGATGGGCCAGCCGCAGAACATCCGCGACTTGCCGCCGCGTGTCCGCTTCCT
>Ga0316624_10000452_pt1 | contig 13797 bp, 10 predicted proteins | sample OWC_Aug_N3_C1_D5_FD_207657 | JGI IMG/M metagenome (GOLD analysis project Ga0316624, IMG submission 207657) | Wetland soil microbial communities from Old Woman Creek delta, Ohio, United States - OWC_Aug_N3_C1_D5_A | ecosystem: Environmental > Terrestrial > Soil > Wetlands | place: USA: Ohio... | reverse complement strand
TTCTTGCTGCGATCGTCGATGATGAAAAGACCGGCATCATCGTTCTTTTCATGGAGCAGGTTCGCCGGCCGGCGCGTTTTCTCGATCTCGTCGCGCAAGCCCGCGCGCGCGGCAAGCCCGTCCTCCTCATGCATCCCGGCAGCAGCGAGCGCGGGCGCGCCTCGGCTCGCTCGCATACCGGTGCGCTCGCGGGCGACCACGCGGTGATGGAAGCGGTGCTACGCCATCACGGCGTCGTTCTCGTCGATACGATGGACGAACTCATCGACACCGCGATGCTGTTGGCGCGTTGGCCCGAAGGCGCCGAGAGCGGCGCCGCGATCATCAGCAATTCCGGCGCGGTGCGCGGCATTTCGCTCGATTTCGGCGAGCGCATCGGCCTCGATATCCCAAAGCTGTCGCCGCCGACCGAAGCGGCGTTGCGCCCAATCGTGCCGAGCTTCGTGCCGGTGGACAACCCGCTCGATCTCGCGACCGCGGGAATGGGCCAGGCCGACATCTATGGCAAGACCGCGGGCATCATGCTGGCGGATGAGAATGTCGGCTGCGCCATTCTCGCCATGGTGCCGGGCACGCCGCAGCTCCAGATGGCCAAGGGGCTCTCGCTCGTGCCCTTGGTCGTTGCGGAAAAGAAACCAGTCGCCTTCGTCATGCTCGGCGACGAGGTGAAGCTCGTCGACGAATTTACGGCGCTGGTCAAAGAGAGCCGCATCCCGTTTTTCCGCTCGCCCGACCGCGCGATGCGCGCGATGGCGCATGTGACGGCCTATGGCCGGCGCTTGCGGGTCTTGCGGGACAGGCGGCAAACGCTTGTTGTTCCTGCGGCGACGCTCGCCGGCGAGGGACCGCTGCCTGAATATCGCGCCAAAGCCGTTCTGGCGCAGGCCGGGATCGCCGTTCCGGACGGCGCTTTGGCGCGCGATCTCGACGCCGCACAAGCCATTGCCGCGCGCATCGGCTTTCCGGTGGCGATGAAGATCCAGGCGGCGTCGATCACGCATAAGACCGAGCTCGGCGGCGTCGAACTCGCAATCCTCGTGCCGGAAATGGTCGCCGAAAGTTGGGAGAGGCTGCACGACAAGCTGGCGCAGTCGCAGCCCGATATCGTGCCCGACGGCGTGCTGGTCGAAAAAATGGCGGCGCCGGGGCTCGAAATGATCATCGGCGCCAAGCGCGATCCGGATTGGGGGCCGGTGTTGATGGTGGGGCTTGGCGGCGTGTGGACCGAAGCCTTGGCGGATATCCGCCTCATGCCCGCGGGGCTGAGCGCGGAAGAAATCGCCGCGGAGATGCGACAGTTGAAAGCCGCGCGGCTGTTCTCGGGCTTGCGCGGCGCGCCGCCCGTCGATGTCGATGCGGCGGCGCGCGCCGCCGAGGCCCTTGGCGCGCTGATGCTGGGCAATTCCCGGATCGAGGAGATCGAGATCAACCCGCTCTCGGTCGGCCCCGTCGGCCAAGCTGCGGTGGCGCTCGACGCGTTGATCATCCTGCGCGGCGGTGCTTTCCCGCTTTCGGGGTGAGCGCATCGCGGCTAAAGTCGGCCCAATATCGAAAGGGAGAATGAAATGGCCAATGAATCAGAGCGTCTCAACGCGCCGATTTCGACCGCAGAGCTCGAGCGCCGCTGGACGGCGGTGCGCAAGGCGATGGAGGCGCGGCGCATCGATGTTCTGGTGATGCAGAACAACAACGATTTCATGGGCGGCTACGTCAAATATTTCACCGACCTGCCGGCGACCAACGGCTACGCGCTGTCGGTGGTGTTCCCGCGCGACGAGGGCATGACCGTGATCGGCCAGGGACCTTTCGGCGGCGACCGGCTCCTGCCGCCCGAGGGCGACGGGGTGCGCCGCGGCGTCAAGCGCATGATGACCTCGCCGAGCTATGCCTCGGCGCCATTTACGAAAGATGTCGATGCGGCGCTCGCGGAAAAGGCGCTGGAGGCCTATTCGGGCGCGACCATCGGTCTGGTCGGCACGGCCTGCATGCCGGCCTCGTTTGCGGATTATCTGCGGCGCGGCAAGCTCTCCAACGCCAAATTCATCGAGGCGTCGGACCTGGTCGATGAAATCAAGTCGGTGAAGAGCGCCGAGGAGATCGCGGTGATGCGCCGCACCGCGGCAATGCAGGATGCCTGCATGGAAGCGGCCTTTGCCGCGATGAAGCCGGGCATGAAGGATATCGAGGTCGCTGCGGTCGCCGAGCACGCCGGCCATGCGCATGGCAGCGAGCAAGGTCTCTTCATGTGCGCCTCGGGGCCGATCGGCACGGCGCCCTTGCAGGCCAATCGCCATCTTCAGAACCGCACCATCCGCGCCGGCGATCAATTGAGCCTCTTGGTCGAAAGCAACGGGGCGGGCGGGTTTTACACCGAGCTTGGCCGCACCGCCGTGCTCGGCAAGGCGTCGTCGGAGATGAACGAGGAATTCGCCTTCGTGCTCGAGGCGCGGAACTTTACTTTGAAGCTTTTGAAGCCCGGCGCGTCCTGCAAGGACATTTGGGACGCCTATAACGAGTTCATGCGCGAGCATAAACGACCGGAGGAAAAGCGCCTCTATTGCCACGGCCAAGGCTATGACATGGTCGAGCGGCCGCTGGTGCGGTTCGACGAGAGCATGAAGCTCAAAGCCAATATGGTCTTCGCCTGCCATCCGACCTACGCGCTCGCGGGCTCATTCAATTGGGCATGCGACGACTATCTCCTGACCGATTCGGGTGCCGAGCGGATGCATAAGTTTCCGGAAAAGATCACCGAGCTAGGCTGACCGGACCGGCACCGGGGCGCGTTGCGCATGGGCGTAGGACGAGGTTGCGCGCGACAGAGCGGGCGGGCTGTGGCAACCTTTGACCGTATCGTTCCGGCCGGCGGCGTCGCGCGATGCCGAGGTCGGATGCGGGCGCGGGGGAGAGCACCATGGCTCCGCGCCCCACCATAAAAAGGAGAATGTTTTCGTGACTGGCTATCGATTATTGACCTATCAAATGTCTGACGGGCCGCGCGCCGGCATGTTGGTCGGCGATGTCGTCTATGACCTCGCGACGATGACCGCGCGGCCGGCTTACGCGGCGGTTCGCGGCGTGCTCGACGATTGGGCGAACGCGCAAAGCCTGCTGGCGCAGGCGGCGACGTCCGCTTCCGGCAAATTCGGCCGGCGGATCCGCGACGTGAAGCTGCTGGCGCCCATTCTCTATCCGCCGACCATTTATTGCGCCGGCGCCAACTACACCGATCACGTCGCCAACATGGCGCGCATCCAGAACATTCCGATGGAGCCCGATCCGCATGAGCTCGGGCTTCATCCCTGGCATTTCATCAAGGTGTCGCGCTGCGTCGTCGCGACCGGCGACGCGGTCGAGCTCACCTCGGAAAAGCTCGATTGGGAAGCCGAGCTCGGCCTCGTCATCGGCACCAAGATGAAGAACGTGCCGCTCGAGCGGGCGCTCGATCATGTCGCCTTCTACACGATCGGAAATGATCTCTCGGCGCGCGATTTGACGGCGCGGCCGCATATCGCGTTCCAGTCCCCGTTCAAATATGACTGGATCGGGCAGAAGAATTTCGACGGCGCCTGCCCGCTGGGGCCCTGGCTCGTGCCCGCGGCCGAGATCGGCGATCCGCAGTCGCTCGCGATCAAGCTCTGGGTCAACGGCGTGATCAAACAGGACTCGAACACCAGCCGCATGATCTTCACCGCCGCCGAGCAGATCGCGCATCTCTCGACGCGCATCACGCTCTATCCGGGCGATGTGGTGCTGACCGGAACGCCCTCGGGCGTCGGCGCCGAACGCGGCGAGTTCCTGAAGCGCGGCGACGAGATGAAGATCACGATCGAGAAGATCGGCGATCTTACGACCAAGATCGTCTGAGGCGGCGCGGCGGGAAAAGAGCGGCGCGCGCGGCGCCGCTCCCGTTCAATCCTTCTGGCCGAGCCGCGGCAGCCAAACCGAGATCACCGCCGGCCGGCCGTTGCGAATCTCCTTCAGGCCCCGTTGCAGCGCCGGTGCGACTTGCGCCGGATCGCGTACATTCTCGCCATAAGCGCCGGCGGCCTCGGCCTCCTTGGCGAAATCGATCGGCGGATCGAAATACCCGCCCGGGAAGCCCGCCTTTTGTGCGTGGGAATCGGGAAACTTGCTTGCCACGGCGAGGGTTCCAGTGGTGTAGCTGCGGTTCTGATAGATCACCACCATGAACGGCGCCTTGTGGTGGAGACCGGCCCACAGCGCCGGGGCCGGCGTGCTGAACATATAGAACCCGTCGCCGCACACCGCGATCACGTCGCGGTCGGGCGCGGCGAGCTTGGCACCCAAAGCCGCGCCGGGCGACCAGCCGCCACTGCTCCCGGGCTGGCTGAACAACGAGCCCGGCCGCGAATTGCGCAGATATTGCGACAGGCGATTGCCGCCCAAGGTCTCTTCGAAGAGGATGCAATTGTCGTCGACCATTTGGCCGATCTGATAGCTGAGCCAGAGCGGATCGATCGGCGTCTTGGTCGCGCGCTGCAACGCGTCCTGCTCGATCTTCTGCCACGCCGCACGCGACGCGGCGCCCAGGCGCTCGGCCCGCTCGGCCGCGCGCCGCTTGCCGGCATCGTCGAGAAGCTTGCGCGCCTCGGCGGTGAGCGCGCGCATCGTCAACAAAGGATCGGCCGTCAGACGCAAATTCGCGGTGAACTCATAGGTCGGGATGCGCTCGCGGATCGCGTCGACGCTGACCGCCGCGACATAGGCGTTGCCGCTCGGATCATTGGCGCCGGGCAGCCAGGGCACATCGGCGTCGAAGACGAGCACCGCATCCGCCTCGCGCAAATTGAATTCGCGTTGGAACAGCGGATGGGTCTTGGGGAAGGAGAGATAGCCGCCATGCAGGCCGGTGATGACCGCGGTGCCCAAGAGCTCGGCCAGTTCGACCAGCGCCGGCACGGTCGCCGGGTTGCGCCCCGAGCAATGCGCGATGATGACGGGATTGCGCGCGGCCACGAATTTTTCGGCGATCTCGCGCACGCCGTCCGGATCGGGTGCGGGCGAGCGGGCGATGCCGAGCTGGCTGACGGTCGGATAGCGCGTGCCGTTCATGGGCAGGAGCGAGACTTCTTGCGGGAAGCTGAGATAGACCGGGCCGCAAGGCTCGGTGCACGCGACCTGGATCGCACGGCTGACGATCAGACCGGGATTGTCCTGATATTCGAGCCGGTGATCCCATTTGACGTAGTCGCGAACGATGCCGTTCTGGTCGAAATTCTGCTGCGACCAGAGATGGCCCGCATCGCGCGCGCCGCGCATCGAGCCGGGATAGGCCGTCGGCGGTCCGCCGGCGGTAATGATGACGGGCAGGCTCGAGCGCCAGGCGGTGTGGATCGCGCCGCCGTAATGCTGCGTTCCGACGTCGACATGGGCGGCCGTCGCCGCGGGCCTGCCGCTGACCGCGGCAAAGCCCAAAGCGGCGTTGAGGCTGACATGCTCATGCGGCACGGTAATGAGCCGCAGGGTCTTCTTGCCTTGCGCCTGCGCCTTTGCGACCGCTTCCTGGTAGAAGCCGATTTCGCCGCCGGAGGTGAAGAAAAGGTGATCGACCCCGCCCTCCGCCATCGCGCCGACAACGGCATCGCCGACATCGGCGGCCGGCTGTTCAACCCATTGAATAGGCTTATCGTTCGACATCGGTTTCTCCCTGGGACCGGTCAAGCGGTCGTGGCGCGGAGATTGCGGGAAAGCCCGGCTTTATGCAAGTCCGGCAGCGCTCGCGTGTCTTCGTTGCACGATCCCCGTCGTTGAACCCTATGCGGAATTCCGTTAGCGTGCCGCCGCGCACGGATGGCGGCACGCGAAGACGCGGCACGAAACCGGGTGCTTGCGAAGGGGGTGAAAGCGCGAGAGAGATGCCCGGATCGGGCCGCAGCCGGTTCATCGCCTCGTCGGGCCGCGACCCACGCCCGTCAAATCAATCAACCCGCAACATGCCGCGCTGTCTCGCCAGCGCCTTCGTCGAAGGGAAGATCATCACCAAAGGGGGAACGTCCATGTCGATAAACCTGTCACGCCTGTTACGCTTCGTCGGCACTATGGTGCTCGTCGCCGCAGTGACGATCGCCGGCGCGCTCGTCGCGCCGCCCGCCCGCGCGGCCAACGAGCACACGTCGCTCGCGATTCCGGCTTATGTGGTGCTGTTCCTCGCCGAATATGTCGCCGAAGATCAGCATCTTTACGAACAGCAAGGCCTCGACGTGAAAGTCCAATTCATCGCCGGGGTCGGCGCGATGAACGCGGTGATCGCCGGTTCCACCGATTTCTCGATGTCCTCGGGCGGTTCGCTCACCCGCGCGGCGGCGCATGGCCAGTCCTTGCTCGCGATCGCCAATATGGGCAATCAGAACGGGCAATACATCGTTTTCCGCAAGGACCTGGCGGACGCGGCGCATTTCGATCCGAAAGCGCCTTTGGCCGAGCGCGCGAAGATCCTCAAGGGCAGGACGATCGGCATCGATGCGGTGCAATCCGTGGTGCATTCGGTCGTACGCGTTGTCGCGAAAGCGGGCGGGATCGATCCCGATTCCGTCACGGTTTCACCGATGCAGCCCGCGGACACGCTTTCCGCCTTCGCGCGCCACGCGATCGACGGATTCGCTGGCGGGCCGCCCTGGGTTCAGCAGGTGGTGGCCAACGGCACTGCCGTGATCGTCTCGGACGGCGCCAAGGGCGAGCCCAAGGAATTCAGCCCGATCGGCTCGGTGATGCTGGTCACGCGCCCGCAATTCTGTGCCGATCATCGCTCGGTTTGCGTCAAGATGGGCCATGTGATGAAGCTGGCTGCGGATTTCATCCACGACCATCCGAAGGAATCCCTTGCGATCTTGAAGAAGCGCTACGAGAAGGTCGACGAAGCGGTGCTCGAGGCTTCCTACGAGGCCGTGCGCGAGATGACGCCGCAGCCTCCGGCGCCGAACGCAGCGGAGCTCGCGAACGCCGAGAACATGAATGTCGCAGCCGGCTTTCAGAAGCCGGAGGAAAGGCTGAAATCCTACACGTCGCTGTTCTCCGACGAGTTCGCGCGTTGAAAGGATCGGCTTGGCTGAGTGTCGCGGCGCTGGCGCTCGGCGCGGCCATGGCGCCGGCGCGCGCCCAGCTCGAGCGCACGACCGTGGCCATCCCGGCGGTCTCCTTCGCCTTCGCCGGCGATTACATCGCCGAAGACGCGCATCTCTATGAAAAGAACGGGCTCGAAGTCAAAGTCCAGTTCCTCGCCGGCAATGCCGGTTTCAACGCATTGATCTCGGGCGCGGTCGATTTCTCGTTCTCATCGGGCACCAATCTCGATCGCGCGGCGGCGAAGGGTCAGAAAATGCTGGCCATCGCCAACATGAACAACCTGCCGACCTGGAGCGTCGTGCTGCGCAAGGAACTCGTCGAGGCAAGCGGCTTCGATCCGAAGGCGCCGCTCGCCGAGCGCGCGAAGCTTCTCAAGGGCCGTTCCATCGTGATCGATGGCATCAATTCGGCGGCGCATTCCTATCTGCGCGTGATCGCCGAGGCGGGCAACGTCAATCCGGATTCGATCATCGTCTCCGCCTTGCAGCCGCAAGAAATGCTGGCCGCCTTCGCGCGCCACCAGATCGACGGCATCGCCTTGGGGCCACCCTGGCCGCAGACCCTGGTGCATGACGGCACCGGCGTCGTGATCGCGAGCGGTATCGACGGCGATCCCGCATGGCTCTCGCCGATCGGCTCGAGCACCGTCATCACGCGTCCCGAATTCTGCGCGCGGCATCGTCCGGTCTGCGTAAAGATGGGCCACGCCCTGGCGGCCGCCAGCGCCTTCATCCACGAGCATCCGCAGGAATCGCTCGCCATTCTCGAAAAGCGCTTTCCGAAGACGGACAAGGCGGTGGTGGCTTCTTCCTTCGCGGTCATGCGCAAGGCGATGCCGCCGGTGCCGCTGGTCGAGGCAAAGGCGCTCGCCAATGCCGACCGGATCAATGTCGAGGCCGGGTTTATCAAGCGCGAAGACCAGCTCAAGACCTATGACGATCTCTTCACCAATGAATTCATCCGCTGAAGCGGCATAGACGGGGGAGGAAAGAATGGCAGGGCACGGGTCGACGCGGCTTGCCGCCGGTTTCGCCGCTTGCGTCCTTGCGCTGGCGGGCGCGTGCGCATGGGCGGCTCCGGCGCGGGCCGAGGACGATCATGCGCTGATGACATTGCCGGCCGATGTCATGCAGTTTCTCGGCATCTATGCGGCGCAGGATCTGGGCTTCTGGAAGCGCGAGGGTCTCGACGTCAAGACCGTGTTCATCGCGGGCGTCGGCTCCTTCAACGCGGTGGTCTCGGGCGCGGCTGATTTCTCGGTCTCGTCCGGTGCCGCCTTGACCCGCGCCGCCGCGCATGGTCAGCGCATGGTGGCGATCGCCAACATGATCGACAAGCCGGTCTGGGGCGTCGTGGTGCGCAAGGAGATCGCCGAGGCGGCGCATTTCGATCCGAAGGCGCCCTTGGCCGAACGTGCGCGCATGCTGGCCGGCAAGAAGATGGGCATCGACGCCGTCAATTCGGTCGTCCATGCCTATCTGCGCGTCATCGAGAAAGCCGGCGGCATCGACGTCGATAGCGCGGTGTTCGCGCCGATGCAGCCGCCCGACGCGCTCGCCTCTTTCGCGCGCGGCGCGATCGATGGCTTCGTCGCCGGCCCGCCCTGGCCGCAGCGCGTGTTGCAGGACGGAAGCGGCGTCGTCATCGCCAGCCCCACGACGAACGATCCGGATTGGATCGTGCCCAATGGGTCGGGCGTCGTCGTGGTGCGCCCGCAATATTGCGCCGAGCATCGCGCGATCTGCGTCAAGATGGGGCGCGGGCTGTTGGCCGGTGCCAAGTTCATCCATGACGATCCGGCCGAGGCGCTCGCCCTGATGAAGCGGCATTTCAACAAGATCGATCCCGCCGTCATCGAGCGGTCGTTCAAGGTCGTGCAGCTCGGCACGCCCGTGCCGCCCAAGATGTCCGAGGCGGTGTTGCGCAATTCCGAGCGCCTCAACATCGATGCCGGGCTGATGTCGCCCGCCGACCGGCTCAAATCCTATGACGGGCTTTTCACCGACGAATACGTGCGTTGACCGCGAAAGAGAGAAAGAGACAATGATGCCACGGAGATACCGGATCGCGACGACGATCGCGGCGGCGGGCTTTCTTGGCGCGGTGGCGTTGTGCCTCGCGGGCGGCGATGCGCGCGCCGAGATGGAGCATACGGTCGTGTCGCTGCCGGCCGAGAATTTCGGATTTCTGCCTTTCTACGTCGCGCAGGACGGGAATTTTTTCGAGCAGCAGGATCTTCAGGTGACCAAGGTCGTGCTGCCCGGTGTCGGCACCACCAACGGCGTGATCTCGGGCAGCGTCAATTTCGGCTTCTCGAACGGCGCCTCGCTCACCCGCGCTGCCGCGCGCGGGCAGAAGCTCCTGGCGATCGCACTGACCAGCGACAAGCCCGCCTGGCAGATCGTGATGCGCAAATCCCTCGCCGAGCAAGCGCATTTCGATCCCAAGGCGCCTTTGGCCGAGCGCGCCAAGGCCATGGGCATGGCGCACGCCTTTGCGATCGATACCGTCAATTCCGTCGGCCATGCGCTGGTGCGCGTCGACGCCAAGATCGGCGGCCTCGATCCGGACAAGATGCAAGTCACGCCGATGCTGTCCTCGGAGGCGATTCTGGCCTATTCCCGCAACGCGATCGACGGCTTCGTTGCGAACGCGCCCTGGACGCAGCAGGTTCTTGCCGGCGGCACCGCGGTGGTGATCGCCGACGGGCTCGCGGGCGATCCGCCCTGGCTCACGCCCTTCGCGCTCGGCCTCGTCATCACGCGGCCCGAATTCTGCGTCGAGCACCGCTCGATCTGCATGAAGATGGGTCATGCGCTCGTCGCGGCGGTCAAATTCATCCATGAGCACAAAGCCGAGTCGATCGCCATCCTGGAAAAGCGATTCCCGCAGATCGACCACGCGGTGATGGAGCCTTCTTTTGACGTCGTCGAAAAGGCGATGCCGCCGGTCCCGCTCGTGGTCGAGGCCGCGATCTCCAACGCCGATCGTCTCAACATCGAGGCCGGGTTCATGAAGCCGCAGGAGAAGCTCGGCTCCTACAAGGATCTCTACACCAACGAATTCGTGCAGTGAGGGCGCCACGCATCGTTGTCGCGGCATCCGGGCTGCTTTTGCGCCGGGCCCGTGTTAATCTGGGCCGAAGGCGAGATGCCACGCGGAGGAAAGGCTAGCGCATGCTGCGCGAGGAGACGGAGCCTCAAAAGAAGTTCCGCGCCGACGTGAGGGCTTGGCTCGACGCCAATCTCCCGGCCGAGTTGCGTCATGCCGCCGGGCGTTTGACGCCGCCCGAATTGCGCGGCTGGTTCAAGAAGATGGCGGATCGCGGCCTGGCCGCGCCGCATTGGCCGCGCGAATGGGGCGGCATCGAGGCGACGCCGGTGGAGCAGATCATCCTGATCGAGGAATTGGCGCGGGTCGGCGCGCCCGATCTGCCGGCGCAAGGCTTGACCCATATCAGCCCCATTCTGATCAAATACGGCACGGAAGAACAAAAGCGCGAACATCTGCCCAAGGCGCGCACCGGCGAGGTGATCTGGGCGCAAGGCTATTCCGAGCCCGGCTCCGGCTCCGATCTGCGCAGCCTGACGACGAAGGCCGTGGTTGACGGCGACAAGCTGGTGATCAAGGGCCACAAGATCTGGAACACCGGCGCGCATTACGCCGACTGGCTCTATCTGCTGGTGCGCACGGGTGAAGACCGCCGCGCACGCGATGCGATCACCTTGGTTCTGGTCGACGCCAAAACGCCGGGCGTGACCGCGCGCGGCATCCGCACTTTGGCCGGCGATGACGAGCTGTGCGAGATCTTTCTCGACGACGTCGTGGTGCCGCTCAAAAACGTCGTCGGCAAGATCGGCGAAGGCTGGACGGTCGGCACCGCGCTCTTGGCCGAAGAGCGCATCCGCTCCGGCACGCCCATTCACGCGCTGCGCGCGCTGTCGCGCTTGAATCTCGCCGCGCAGGCGACCGGCGCCGACCGCGACCCCTGGATGCTTGATCGCATCGCGCGCGCCGAGATCGAGGTGATGGCGCTCGAAGCCTCCTATCTCGAAGCGCTCGAGATGCAACAGGCGGGGGAGGCCGAGGCCGAGGATTCATCGCGCCTCAAGCTCTTCGGCGCTGAAGTGACGCAATTCGTGCTCGAAGTCTTGCAAGACGTGACCGGCGCTCATGCGGCCGTGCGCGCGCCGCTCGCAAGCAACGAAGAGACGCCCGACTTCACGCAATCCTTCCTGCAATCGCGCCGCCTTTCCATTCGCGGCGGCACCAATGAGATCCAGCGCGGCATCATCGCGATGCGCGCGCTCGGCCTGCCGAGACCGGGCGGCCATGCATAGTCTCAAGGATTCCGACCGCCACATCGTCGACAGCATCGGCGGCCTGCTCGATGATGCGGGCGGTCTCGCGCGGGTGCGCCGGCTGCAATCGACCCCGATGAGCCTCGATCGTGCGCTGTGGACACGGCTCGCCTCGCTCGGCTGGCTTGGAGCCGCCGTGCCCGAGGCCCAGGGCGGCGTCGGCCTCGCCTTGACCGAGATCGCGCTCCTGCTCGAACACGCCGGCAAGCGACTGATGCCGGAGCCGCTCGTGTTGGCGCTGAGCGGCGCGCGCCTGCTCGCGCGCTGCAACACGCAAGCGGCCGCCGCGCTGCTTGCCGCGGTGATCGCCGGCAAGACGCTGTGCGTGCCGGTCGAAGGCGGCGTGGCGGGCGAGGGAAGGGCCGCGCTCGCTGCCGACGGCGCGCAGCGCGTCAGCGGCCGGACCGGCTATGTGTCGGATGGCCATGTCGGTGATGTGTTTCTGCTCTTGCTGGACGTGAACGGAACGGCGCGGCTTTGTGCGCTGGCGCGCGGTGCCGAGGGCTTGACGCTCGAAAGCGAGGAGACCGTCGATGGCGGCTCGATCACGCGGCTGCGTCTCGGTGGCGTCAAGCTTGCGGATATGACCGTCTTGCACGAGGGCACCGGCGCGCTGGTTGCCATGGCCGAGGCCGAGGATCTCCTGCGCATCGGCTATAGCGCGCTCCTCACCGGCCTCATGGACGAGGCCTTGGAGATGACCGTCGCCTATCTCAAGGACCGCCGTCAATTCGGCGTGCCGATCGGCAGTTTCCAGGCGCTGCAACATCGCGCGGCGTCGCTTTATGTGATCATCAAGGCGACGCGCGCGCTGCTCTACGAGGCGTGCAAGGCCGGGCCCGAACGCCGCGGCGTCGCGGCGCTGGGCGTCAAAGCCTATGCGGCGCAATCCGCCATGCAGACCGTCAAGGAATGCGTTCAGCTGCACGGCGCGATGGGCTATACCGAAGAGCACAATATGAGTTTGTTCTTCCGCCGCGCCATGTCGCTTGCCGTTGCCGGGGGCGACGCTTCGTCGTGCCGCAAGCTGCTCTATGGCGAGCGGCAAAACATACGCGCCATCTGATATCAGCGTTCGTCAAAACCACAGCGAGGAGTGCCATGCCGGAGCCATGGGGCAAGAATGTGCTGGTCGAGTTCGAGGACGGGATCGCCTGGGTCTCGCTCAACCGGCCGGAAAAGCGCAACGCGATGAGCCCGGCGCTCAACGCCGAAATGCTCGAGACCATCGACGCGCTGGAGGCCGATGAGCGCTGCGGCGTGCTCGTGCTCACGGGCGCGGGCGACGCGTTTTCGGCGGGTATGGACCTGAAGGAATATTTCCGCGCGACCGACGACGCGCCGCAGGTCGAGCGCCTGCGCATCTATCGCACGGCCGCGACTTGGCATTGGCGCCGGCTCTTGACCTATTTCAAGCCGACCATCGCCATGGTCAATGGCTGGTGCTTCGGCGGCGCTTTCACGCCGATGATCGCCTGCGACATGGCGATCGCGGCCGAGGAGGCGGTCTTCGGCATCTCGGAGGTCAATTGGGGCATCATCCCCGGCGGCAATGTGTCGAAGGTGCTGTCGGTCGTGATGAACTACCGCAAGGCGCTCTATTACATCATGAGCGGCGAGACTTTCGACGGCAAGCGCGCCGAGCAATTGGGCGTCGTCACCGAAGCGGTGCCGAAGGCGCGGCTCCGCGAGCGCACCCGCGAGGTGGCGCAGACCCTGCTCAAGAAGAACCCGACGGCGTTGCGCCAGGCCAAGGTCGCATTCAAATATGTCGACGAGATGAGCTGGGATGAATCCGCCGAATATCTCATGGCGAAGAACGATCAGCTTCTCATCGTCGATCCCGAGAAGGGCCGCGCGAAGGGGATGAATCAATTCCTCGACCAGAAGACCTATCGTCCTGGCCTCGGCGAATACAAGCGCGAGAAATAGCCAGCGCCGCCGCTTCTACGAGATCACCGGCAGCAGCAGATAGGATTGCTGCTGCCCGCCGGTGTGGAGCGTGTTGGTGCTGTCGAAGATCGCGGCCGGCCGGTCGCGCGGATCGTTGTGCGTGAACCAGGCGACGCCCTGGAAGGGCGGCTTCGAGCCCGGCCGCTCGAAATCCGTTCCCGCGACGATGAGCTTCAAGGTCGAGCCCTTGGGCAGATGCAGGCCCATCGGCCAGACCTCCACCTCGACCTCGTAGACCTCGCTAGGCGTCAAGGGCTGTTTCTCGTCATGGGGATGGAACGGGAAATAGTCGGTCGAGCGCTTGGGGTCGCGCTTGCGCTGCGAGACGCGCAGCCAGCCTTGCGTCACCGGACAGGCGGGTTCGGGCGCGCCGATGAAGGTCATCTCCTTGCCGTTG
>Ga0316624_10000451_pt1 | contig 13838 bp, 12 predicted proteins | sample OWC_Aug_N3_C1_D5_FD_207657 | JGI IMG/M metagenome (GOLD analysis project Ga0316624, IMG submission 207657) | Wetland soil microbial communities from Old Woman Creek delta, Ohio, United States - OWC_Aug_N3_C1_D5_A | ecosystem: Environmental > Terrestrial > Soil > Wetlands | place: USA: Ohio... | reverse complement strand
TTTGTTATCTGGTTGTCCAGAATCGTTGCCGAGGCGGTGACGACTTTATTTATGTCGATAGTGCTGTCCATCCGGCTGTTCTCCTGACGGGCGAAACTCTTTAGCCCGTCGACGATGTTCTTGATCCTCCGCGAACCCTCGGAAATCCCGGAGAGGAGCTTGGGGATAATCTCCTTCATCTCGGAGTAGGGCAGGCCGCCGACGGGAAAATCGATGTCGTCTCCCTGGGATTCGGAGAACCGCCGTATGATGTCTTCCCAAGCCGTCGCGAGCAACTGCGTATTGAAGAGGATGAAATTGTTGGGATTGTTGATCTCGTGGGCCACGCCCGAGACTAGCGTGCCGAGTGCTGTCATCTTGTTCGCCTGTATCAGTTTTGCCTGGATGAACCTCGACTCTTCCTGCAGCTTCATCTTTTCAGTGATGTCCTCGCAGAGCGTTATCATTGCGGCTGGGACCCCCTTATCGTCGGCGACCGGTACGGAGGTGAGGAGAACAGGAAAAAGGGAGCCGTCTTTTCTGAGATTGATGCTTTCTCTCTGCCAGACCTCCCGCGACGGCAGGAGGTTAAGATTCAGCTGCCGCCACGTCTCCGGCGGGGCCAGGATCTTGACGTCGCGGTTGAGAAGTTCCTCTATCACATAGCCGTGCATCTCCGCCTCGGCCGGGTTGGTATAGACGATCTTTCTTTTGGCGTCCGTGATCGTGATTCCGATCGGGATGGACTCCACCGCTTTTCTCAGAAGGTTGAGCCTTTCTTCTACGAACTTGCGGTCGGTGATCTCCTGTTTCAGGAGCATGTTCGAGATCGCCAGTTCCCCTGTCCGTTCCTTCACGAGGTCTTCAAGATGGGCCTGGAGCCCTTCAAGATCTTTCTCCATGAGTTTTCTGCCGGTGATATCGCGGATGGTAACCTGGGCGGTATGACGGTTCTTGTATTCGGCGATCGCCACTGCCATTTCTGCCGGAAAGGTCTCCCCGCCCTTCCGGACGAAGGTTACTTCGTACGGGGCGCCTATCCTGATGTCATGTTCGAAGGAGACCCCGCTCCCCTCGGCAGGGCAGAGACGTGAAAAGTTCATATTCAGAAGCTCTTCTTTCCTGTATCCGGACAATTCCTCCATCTTCAGGTTCACTTCGAGGAAGTTGCCTTCGATGTCCAGGAGACAGATGGCGTCCCATGCATTCTCGACGAGTATCCGGTATTTCTTTTCGGCATCGCGGAACTGCTGGAAGAGGTAAATAGTGATGTATCCCACCGTTGCAGAGACAACGAAAGAAACGATTACGCCGATGAGAAACACGTCGCGGGAATACTGGTCCCACCAGACGTAGCTGAACGAGACGACAAGAATGGCAGTGAAAATTTCGGAAAGAACGACCACCCAGATCAGATGCCAGAGGTTGATCGATCGCAACTTATCGGTCAGCCGCTTAATCATGCGTCATCCAGGGCGAAAAAGCGATTGGTGGAAGCCTTTTCACGCTTCCCATCTTATCACAACATCGAATTAGGATTCTACAGGGCGGACTCGACTGCACACGCTGCTACTTGGGCCAGAATGCGCCATAAAACACCGTTTGCGTGAAGGCCGCGCTGTCCTCCTTCCCGTGCGAGAGTTTTCTGTGCCTTCTTTGTGGTACTTAATTTATGTAACTTTAAGGTTAATTAGAGAGTTATATTGTCTTGACAATGCGAGCAGGCGGGAATATTATGAGATATGCTTATGGGTAAATATATATAGTTTATAAATAAAAAATAATCGATTTAATGAAAAAAATTAATAGATCGAGAAAAAGGACTGAATAACAAAGAATTCCTGGCCGCTCTGGTGATGGGTGGTTCGTTGGATCTGGTGTTTGAGCGATTAAAGGGCGCATTAAACGATCTGCGAGTCTTATAAACCATTTTAAGTGGAGGTTAGGCATGGGTGTATCGAGACGGGATTTTTTGAAGCTTTCGGGCGGTACGGCGGTGGCGGGTGCGATAGGCGCAGGGATCTCTCCTCAAAAGGCCTCTGCCGCCGAGAAGGAACTGCGGATCAAGGGTGCCAAAGAGACGAAGACGATCTGCCCATACTGTTCGGTCGGATGCGGTATCCTTGCCTATACGAAAGACGGCAAGCTTGTCGACGCTGAAGGCGATCCCGACCATCCGATAAGCGAGGGGACCCTCTGCTCAAAAGGGGCATCTCTCTATCAGGTTGTCAACAATCCCGCAAGGCTTACGAAGCCGATGTACCGCGCCCCGGGTGCCACGGACTGGAAGGAAGTCGAGTGGTCATGGGCCCTTGATGAGATAGCAAAGAAGATCAAAGACGTCCGCGACCGGACCTTCAAAGCCACATCGAAAGCCAAGGTCAAGGAAAAGACCCCCGATGGAAAGGAACAGGAGGTCGAAAAAGAATTCGTCGTTAACAGGACCGACGCTATCGCCCACGTTGGGAGCGCCGCGCTGGACAACGAGGAGTGCTACGTGCTCCAGAAGGCCCTGCGCTCCTGGGGTCTTGTCTATATCGAGCACCAGGCCCGAATATGACACTCCGCAACTGTTGCGGCTCTGGCAGAGTCGTTCGGTCGCGGTGCAATGACAAATCACTGGGCGGACCTCAGGAACGCTGATGTCGTTCTCGTGATGGGTGCAAACCCTGCAGAGAACCACCCCATTTCGATGAAATGGATCCAGAGGGCCAAGGAGCAAAGGGGGGCGAAACTGATCGTCGTAGATCCCAGATTCACGAGGACCGCGGCAAAGGCGGACCTCTATGCCCCGATGCGTTCGGGTACGGATATAGCGTTCCTCGGGGGTATGATCAAGTTCATTCTCGACAACAACATGTACTTCAGGGAATACATCGTCAATTACACGAACGCCCCCTTTCTCGTAAATCCGGATTTCAAGACCTGTACCGACCTTGACGGGCTCTTCTCCGGATACGACCCCAAGACGAGGAAGTACGACAAAAAGACCTGGGCCTTTCAGCTCGACGCAAACGGCGTCCCGAAACAGGACCGGACGCTGAAAGACCCGCACTGCGTCTTCCAGCTTCTGAAGAGGCAATATTCTCGTTATACCCCAGGCAAGGTGTCTGAAATTACCGGTACGCCGGGAGACGTGCTTCTGCAGGTATACCGGCTTTATGCGTCTACCGGAGTTCCGAACAGGGTGGGCACGGAATGCTACGCAATGGGCTGGACCCAGCATACGATAGGCACCCAGAACATAAGGGCGATGACCATCATCCAGATGCTGTTGGGCAATATCGGTATGGCCGGAGGCGGCGTGAATGCACTGAGGGGTGAATCAAACGTGCAGGGCTCGACCGACCATGGACTCTTGTTCAATACCCTTCCCGCCTATCTGGCGACACCGACCGCTTCATGGACGGACCTCGCAACGTATAATGAGAAAAACACCCCCAAGACGAAGGAAGCGAAGAGCGTCAACTGGTGGTCGAACAAGCCCAAATATATGGTGAGCTATCTGAAGGCGATTTACGGCGACAAGGCCACCAAGGACAACGACTTCGGATATAACTGGCTCCCCAAGCTCGATGAAGGACAGAACTGTTCCTGGCTGGTCCTCTTCGACCAGATGTTCAAGGGCAAGTTCGAAGGGTTTTTTGCATGGGGCCAGAACCCCGCCTGCTCAGGTTCCAACGCCGGCAAGGTGAGAAAGGCCCTCTCCAAACTGAAATGGATGGTGAACGTAAACCTCTTCGACAATGAGACCGGCTCTTTCTGGCGTGGCCCCGGGATGAACCCCAAGGACGTGCAGACCGAGGTCTTCATGCTCCCGGCCTGCTTCTCGGTCGAGAAGGAAGGGAGTATTACGAATTCGGGAAGGCTGGCGCAGTGGCGGTTTAAGGCGATCGAGCCGATCGGCCAGTCGAAGTCCGACTCAGACATCATGAACGAGCTCTTCTTCAGGGTGAGGAAGCTTTACCAAAAGCAGGGAGGAAAATTCCCGGAGCCGATCTTAAATCTTACCTGGGACTACGGCGAGAAGGACGCCGAAGGCAAGGTGAAAGAGGTGAACACCCACAAGATTGCGATGGAGATCAACGGCTATCACCTCGAAGACCTTTACGATAAGAAGGCAGTGCCTCCAAAGCTGATCGCGAAGAAGGGAGATCTCTGCGCCTCATTTGTAAATCTGCAGGACGATGGGACTACCTCCTGCGGCAACTGGATCTATTCGCAAAGCTATACCCAGAAGGACGGCAAGATAATCAACATGATGGCACGAAGGGACAAGTCAGACCCCACCGGTATGGGCTTCTTCCCCGGCTGGGCCTGGGCGTGGCCGGTAAACAGGAAGATCATCTACAACCGTTGCTCGGTCGATCCCGAGGGCCGGCCCTGGGACCAGAAACGTCCTGTCATAAAATGGGACGCGACAAAGATAAATCCGGCAACCAATAAACCGGGTGCCTGGGTTGGCGACGTGCCTGACGGGCCTGCTCCGCCTGAGGCGGCGGAAGGCGGTAAACTTCCTTTCATCATGAAACCAGACGGCGTCGGGTCGATATTCGGGCCGGGGCTTGCCGACGGGCCTTTCCCCGAGCATTACGAGCCGCTCGAATGCCCGATACAGGAAAACCCGATGTCGAAGCAGTACAACAGCCCTACAATCAAGCTCTGGTACAGCAAGGAAGGCCAGAAGATTGCCCCCGAGGACATCTTTGCCTCGTGCGATGTCAGGTATCCGTTTGTCTGCACGACATACCGTGTCTCCGAACACTGGCAGACCGGCGTAGTGACAAGGCACGAGCCGTGGCAGCTCGAGATGGTGCCCCAGGTCTTTATCGAAATCAGCAAAGAACTGGCTGCAGAGAAAGGCATCAAGAGCGGCGACAAGGTAATGGTCTCCTCGGCCCGCGGCAGCTTGTGGGCCAAGGCGGTTGTCACCGGCAGACTGAAACCCTTCAAGATCGCCGGCAACACGGTGCATCAGGTGGGGATGCCCTGGCATTTCGGTTGGCAGTGGCCTGCCGACGGCAGCGGCGGAGAGAGCGCAAATCTGCTGACCCCGACGATCGGCGATTCGAATACCATGATTCCTGAGACGAAGGCCTTTATGGTCAACGTCGAAAAAATGTAGGGAGGTGAGCATGGCTGATACCAAACCAAAAGGTGTACTGGTCGATCTGACAAGATGCATAGGTTGCCGGGGTTGCCAGATTGCCTGCAAAGAGTGGAACGAACGTTCGGTCAAAAAGACCGTGATGTACGGCAATTTTACGAATCCGCCCGAACTCAATTCGGAGTGTTATACGAATATCAGATACATCGAGCAGGATAACGGCGGCGTGCCCGTCTGGAGTTTTGTGAAAAACCAGTGTCTCCACTGCAAAAACCCTGCGTGCGCCTCGGTCTGCCCGACGGCGGCCTTGAAGAAGACGGAGGCGGGACCGGTCACATACAACTTCGAGCGGTGCATAGGGTGCCGCTACTGTATGCTTGCCTGCCCCTTCTACGTACCGAAATATGAGTGGGAGAAGGCCGTGCCGCACGTGAGAAAATGTACCTTCTGCTCGGAGAGGGTGGCGAACGGTCTTGTGCCTGCCTGCATCAAGGTCTGTCCGACGCAGACGATGTACTATTCGGATTTCGACGGGGTGAGGGCGGAGGCGGAAAGGCGGATTTCGCAGAACCCCGGCAAGTATGTCAGCCACATCTACGGGAAGGAAGAGGCGGGCGGCACATCGTGGATCTACATTTCCGGCGTGCCGTTCGAGACGCTGGGATTCAACATGGCGATCCCTGCCCAGCCGTATCCTGACCTCACATGGGCGTATATCAAGAAGATCCCTGCCGTGATCGGAGTGGTCATTGCTGCCGGCGCGGTCAGCTGGGCGATCACCAGACGCAACAAGAATATGGATAAGGAGGAATAGACATGAAATCGGAACATGATGAAATAAAGATGTGGACACCGGCGACGGCACTCATGGTCCTTATCATGCTTGCGGGCGGGGTGATCTTATTGGTCAGGCTTTTCAAGGGACTCGGTGCGGTAACCAACCTCAATGACAGATTCCCCTGGGGGCTCTGGATAGGCATCGACGTGCTCGGGGGTGTGGCGATGGCTGCGGGGGGCTTCCTTATCGCGGGCGCGGTGTATATCCTAAATATGAAGAAATACAGGCCTATTGTGAGGGCGGCGATCCTGAACGCCTTTTTCGGTTATCTCCTTGCCGCTACCGCTATAACGATGGATATCGGCCTGCCGTGGAACATCTGGCATCCTATCGTCATGTGGCAGATACATTCCGTAATGTGGGTCGTGGCTATCCATGTGGTCCTCTATACCTCGACGCTCGCGACCGAGTCGAGCCCGATGTTCTTCGAAAAATTCGGCATGGAGAAGGCGGCCGGCTTCATACACAAGATTATCGTACCGGTCGTACTCTTCGGCGTGCTCCTTTCCACGCTGCACCAGTCGTCGCTGGGCGCGGTCTATCTGATAGCCGCCAGGAAGTTGTCGCCGTTCTGGTACAACTCCCAGGTCCCGACGCTCTTTCTCATCTCGGCTGTAATGATGGGGCTTTCGATGGTCAGCTTTGAAACCATATTGACCGATAAGTATCTCGGGCATAAAGCCGATATGGGCATCCTTTCAGGCCTGGCCCGTGGGACCCTGATCACAGCGGTCATCCTGTTCATCGCGAAAATCTGGTTTCTCTTCAGGGGGCCGGGTATCGCCGCGGCCTTTAACGGGACCATGGAGGCGAATATGTATCTTCTCGAGATGATCGTAGCGCTTGTCCTGCCGATCATATTGCTTTCGATGAAGAACGTAAGAGAAAACATCAAGAGCATCTTCTTCGTCGATATACTCGTGATTTCGGGTGTCCTGCTGAACAGGATGAACGTCTCTATCTTCGGCGTATACAGAGACCAGGCTGCGACCGGGTTCAGCTACTTCCCGACCTGGATGGAATTTGTGGTGACGTTCGCCTTTATCTCTTTCGCGATAGTCGGTTTCAAAGTTTCCGTGAAATACCTGAGGGTCTTTCCGAAGACGGAAGCGCAGCACTGAGTAACATGTCTGTAAAAGCGGGACGCCGACCGGTGTCCCGCTTTTTTTTGCGCATTAAATAGAAAAATGTGTTTTTTTTTCACGCGAAGGCTCCAAAAAATCAATGACAAGCGATGCATTTCCTGCGATAATTTTAGTGATGGATAAGATGGAGACGGACCAATGAAGACGTCACAGCGGGACAGAGACACCTTTATCAAGGAGATATTTGCATCGGTTGCAGAGGATATCGATTTCCTGAGCTCTTTCTTCAGTTTCGGACTCGATCAGGGATGGAGGAGAAGGCTCGTATCCCTTCTGAAGCTAAAAGGGGGGGAGCGGGTGCTGGACGTATGTACCGGCACCGGGAAGTTGGCCTTTTTACTTTCACGGAAAGTAGGGGAAAAGGGGTCGGTCCTGGGAGTGGACTTCAGCAGGGAAATGCTTGCCGAAGCCGCCAGGAAGCTTAATGGCAGGCCGTCAAATATCGATTTCGAATTTTCTGACGCAAAAGACCTGGACTTCCCCGAGAATTCCTTCGATGCGGTGACGGTTTCCTTCGGCATGAGGAACATACCCGACACCGCCGCCGCGTTACATGAAGCACACAAGGTCCTTAAGCCCGGAGGAAGGTTTTGCTGTCTTGAGCTTACACCTCCGACAAACCGCTGGATCAAACCGGCCTATACGAAATACTGCTTCAATGTCATGCCTTTCATTGCGATGAAGATACTGAAGACCGCTGTGCCGTATAATTATCTCCCGAGATCTATTGAAGCATTTCCTTCCTCCGACGAATTTACGCGGACTTTGGAGTCCTGCGGATTCAGCGAGGTGAGCGTCCATTCAATGACCTTCGGCATCGCAACGATTTTTGTGGCCCGAAAAGGGTGAGCATGGATTCCTTAAGACCCTGAAATTCGAAATCTCGTTTATCCAGTCGTGGGCATCGGCAGCAAATGCCGGACGCGGCCACTTCTCCAGGAAGCCCGCTGGGCTTATTTCACCATACGGTAAATCATGAAGAGGGCCAGTGGGTCGAGATGCCTGATTGCGGCCCGATAAAGCGGGATGCTCGCGCAGCCGCAGCGACTGCAGTCTGCGTCGCTGCCGTAGGTGCATGGCTTCAGGCTCCCGTCCGCATTGTAGCAATTGCATACCTTGTTGACAGGGCATTTTTCGATGCTGTTCCACTCTGAGAATTCCCCTTCTTGCCTGAACTGTTTCGCCATTGTTGCGGTCAGGCCCAGGATCCGCCAATATTTCTTCCTCAGCCTCAGAAGTTCGTCAAGGATCGGGTCGCGTTCGTCCACCGGAATGAAGAGACTGCCGTCGTCGCCGGTCCTGTGGGGCGTGTAGAAACTGAATCCCACCCCTTTTATGGGCAACCCTGCCAGCTCGTCGAGAAATTCTTCAAGGTTATGCCGGTTCTGACGGGTGATCGTCGTATGAACAACCGGTTTGCGCGGGGCCTTCCTGAGGTTTCCTACGGCGCAGTCGTGGGCGCCGTACCCCCTTATGGAGTCATGGACGGCCTTTGTCCCGTCCAGGGAGAGTATCCACTCTGCGTTGATTTGCGTGAAGCCCTGTGTCCCGTTGGTGAAGATGAGCGGGTGGTCGAAGATCTTCGAAGCCGCCTCGCACATCTTCGGACGAAGCATCGGCTCGCCGCCGTAGATGATTGCAGCCGTCATACCCTTGGCCCGGAGGCTTTTCATGAAGGCGACCATTGCGTCGTCGCCCAGTTCTTCCGGCCGTTCCTCTTTCCACCAATAGCAGTGGGAGCATTTCAGATTGCAGCTGTTCGTGATGTCGATGGCAGCCGTTGTCTTCCTGCGCGTAAATGCCCAGGTATAGAGTAGCCGGGACTTCTTGAATTTCGTCATCTCAACCCGCCGGCCGAGGTATGCAGAAGCCGCCATATGAGCAGGCCCCGTCCGCGAATGCCCTGCGGGCATATTCGACGGCAATTTCTCCGGCGGTACTTTCCATGGTGACAAAGAGTTTCTCTGCAAAAAGGTCCTTCAGCTTCGCGGCGGGACCGTGAAAGGTGATGGAATTGCTCAGGATCTTTGTCTCGAGATTGTAAAGGTGAAGGATTTCGCGGAGAGTCTGCGTATACCGTTCTTCGGAAGATGTGCGTTTCACCACCTCGGCAAAAGGCAGCCCGTCGTGCCAGTTACCCAGCAGATCGAAGACCATGCCGATGAAAGCGAGAATCCTTTTTTTTCGTATCTCCGCAAAATCGGCATAGCGTACCTGTATCGAGAAAAAGTCGTTGGAAAATCTCTCTATGAACTCGTGATCGACCTTTTTGGTCATTTCGAAAAGTCCGTCCACATCTGCGGCACCCCTGTCTTTTCCTCCTTCGAAAGCAGCCGCGGCATGCTCGATGATCAACCTGTCCTTGTCAATTTCCTTGAGCACGTTGGCATCGAGAAAATGGCGAAAGACGGAAATAAAAAGTTTCAGAGGAAGGTAATTGCCAAGGCGCGCTACGCAGAGTCTGCTGAAATCCAGCATCATCTCTTTGTCCGCGTCGCACAGCATGTCGACCCTCTTTACCATTTGCCGCCCGCCACGCCTATGCCCAAGGTGGGCCTATTTCCCTACTAATGCATCCCCGGTTATTTTGCTTTTTCCGGAAACCTTCGTTGTCAAATTGACCGTAGCATTGCCGGATACCTCCGCAAACTCACAAACCTCCGCGTAGTCCGATATCTTTGCGTTTCCAAAGACCGAGGAAAAGCCATACACCTTCGCATTACCGCATATTTTCGCTTTGCCGAAGACCTTGGCGTTGGCGAAGACCTGCGCATTATCGCATACTTCGGCGTTGTCAAAGACCCAGGCATTCCCGAAAACAAAGGCCTCGTCGGCGACCCTTGCATTGCCGCAGATCTTTGCGAAAGGACCTATGTATGCGGTTTCCGCAACGAAGGCCGTCTCGGCAACCAGACCGCTGCCGTTTGGATGATGATGATATTTCACGCCGTCAATTTCCACCGCAGGACCCGTAAACAAGACCTTCACTCCCATAGCTTCCTCCTTCATGACGTTAATGGCCTCGTCTAATTTCATCATAGTACCGCATGCCTCTTCCGTCAACAACAATCCACTTTACTCTAATCCACCATCAAGCACATGAAGGCTGCATTTAAGCGGCATCAGCGACGCGTATCGCCTTACCTGCATGGTGAGGCGCGGCGGTGGCCTCGGAGTCCCGAAACACGTTCGGGACGAGAATGAGCGGCAATGCTGCCTTCATGCAGCGCTCATTTTCGGTGCTGGATTGTGGCGTACCGGGCGCAATTGCATTTCACGGTGAATTCCGCTACATTTTATAGTGAACGTATGGCAAAGGTGCACTACAGAAGGAGGTTCCTCAAGGGGCTGGTCATTGCCCTGAGGATAATACTCTCCTACAGGCTTGCCCGCGTGTTCGCGATATTTCTCTCTCCGGAAGACAGAGCCGCCCGCCTCAGCGATCTTAACAGGAGAAACGCCGTACTCATAAGGGAAAAGGCCCTCGAAATGAAGGGCGTGATGATCAAGGTCGGCCAGTTCCTGAGTTCGCGAAAGGACTTTCTTCCGGATGAGTATATCGAAGAACTGTCGGAACTGCAGGACCAGGTCCCGCCGCATGACTTCGGGGAAATCAGACAGAGGATAATCGATGAGCTCGGCTCGCCTCCGGAAGAGGTCTTTGCCGAGTTCGAGAGAGAGCCTATTGCGGCTGCCTCCCTCGGCCAGGTGCACAGGGCCGTTCTGAAGGACGGAAGAGAGGCGGCAGTAAAGGTCCAGTATCCCGGCATAGAGAAGATCATCGAGACGGACATCAAGATGTTCGAGGTACTCATACGCCTCATGCGCGGCAGGATGGGGTGGATCGACCTGAGGGTGATCCACGAGGAGTTCTCCAAGATCGTGCGGGCAGAACTCGATTACGTCCAGGAGGGAAAGAACGCCGAGAAGTTCAGACTGAATTTCAGCTCGGACGAGCGGGTCGTCATCCCCAGGGTGTATTGGGAATTTTCGAGCGGGAAGGTCCTAACCCTCGAATTTGTCGGGGGGATTAAGATTACCGAGTGCGCGGTGATCAAGGCGTCAGGCGTGGACTGCCGGAAGTTGGTTAACCTCCTCGTAGAGACCTATGCGAAGATGATCTTCGTCCATGGCTTCTTCCACTGCGACCCCCATCCGGGGAACATCTTCGTGGGCGAAGGGACGACGATCGTCTTTGTAGATTTCGGGATGGTGCAGGCTATCACCGACGCCACAAGGAGGAATCTCAGACGGTATGCCAACGCCATCGTCGAAAACGATGCGACCGCTATCGTCGAGGCACTCGAAAAGCTGGGGTTTCTAATCGAGGGCGCCGATTACACGGCCATTGTGGATGTCACCCAGGACTTGATCGACAAGTACCGGTACAGCACTCCTGAGGAACTGAAGTCACTGACGGTGGATGACATCGGCGAGGAGCTCAACAATGTCCGCGACGTCATCAATAACTTTCAGGTTCCGAACTACTTTATCCTTCTTTTGAGGACTATCGGCATGCTGAACGGCATGTCGTACCGCCTGAACCCAGAGGTTAACATCATCGAGATCGCCAAACCCTATATCAAGGAATTCTTCATCGGCACCCGGGAAGAAGGCATAAGCCAGGTCTTTGTCTCCCTGAAAAAGAAATTCTCGGAGTTGGCTGACCTTCCGTCTCAGGCCCATGCGTTTCTCATGAAGGCAAACAAGGGGGATCTTTCCTTCAGGATCGGGAAGGCCGATATGCGGGGCATGGCGAAACAGCTCACCTCCCTCTCGGACGTGATGCTCCTTGTGATCCTTACGGTGAACGCCTCCACAGCCGCGCTTTTCTTCGCCTTCCTCGGAAACCAGACGCCTTCCCTCGTTGCCGCCGGATCGGCCGTGCTCCTCAGCCTCTTTTCGGTCTATAAGCTGCTGAAACGATAGTTGCAGCGGGGCAAAATGCATGATAGCCTTCAAGAAAGACCAGGAAAGGGACAACGATGAAACGTAAAGCAAGCGCAGCATTGATACTCCTCCTGTTTTCCTTTGCCTTCGCGGACGTGCAGCGTTACAGTGTTCCGATCGGCAACTCGCCGCAGAAAGGGCCGAAGGACGCCCCGGTCACGGTCATCGAGTTTCTCGATTTCCAGTGACCGCACTGCAAGGCGGCCGGGCCGGCCGTCGAGAAGCTGATGGATACGTTCAGGGGCAAGATACGGCTTATCATCAAAAACTATCCCTACAAATATCGCGACTATTCATTCATTGCCGCGGAGGCCGCCCTCGCGGCCCGCGACCAGGGGAAATACTGGGAGATGCATGATCTGCTTCTGAAGAAATCCCCGAAACTCGACAGGGACAGCCTCATCAGTTACGCGAAGGAACTGGGGCTCGACATGAAGAAGTTCACCGAGTCGGTGGACATGAAGAAACATAAAGACGAGATCGACCGGGATGTGAAGCTCGCGCTTTCGCTAGACCTCTATAACACGCCGACCTTTTTTATAAATGGGAGGAGGGTGGTCGGCGATGTTCCTTACGAGTATCTCAAGAAAACCGTCGATGAGGAGCTGAGGAATGAGAAAAAACAGAAATAATAGAAGGTTGAGGTTAAGGTCGAAGATGAGACCGGTATTTTCCCTGGCCTTGACCTTGGCCTTGGTCCTTTCTTCGTTTGCCAGTGCGGGTAATTTGGAGCCATTAAAAGCTGTCCCGATTCCTGAGAATAACCCGCAGACCCCGGGGAAGATCGAACTCGGGAAAAAGTTGTTCTTCGACCGGAGGCTGTCTGGCGACGGCACGATGAACTGCGCGACCTGTCATAATCCCGAGCTTGCCTTCACGGACGGGCTCGACATTTCGCTCAGCTACCCCACCACAAAGAACTGGAGGAACTCGCCGACGCTGATCGATTCCGCCTTCCGGAAGTACCTCTTTTACGACGGGCGGGCGAGGACGCTGGAAGAACAGGCGCTATTTCCGATGATGTCCGCCTTCGAAATGAACAAGAACCTCGACTATCTTGAAGAGCAGATTCAGCTGGTGCCGGAGTATAGGGCCGAATTCAGCAAGGTCTTCGGCGGAGAGGTGACCAGGGAAAGGATCGCGATGGCGATCGCCGCCTTCGAAAGGACGCTCATTTCCAAGAGCACGCCCCTCGACAGGTATTTGAAGGGAGATGAAGCGGCGCTGTCGGAAGACGCAAAAAAGGGGCTTGCGGTCTTCAAGGGCAAAGGGAAGTGCATCGAATGCCATGATGGGGCCGATCTCGCCGACGATAAGTTCTATGCGCTGAATGTGCCCGAAAACCCGAAACTGCTGGACGACCCGCGAGTCACCACGACGATGCGGTTTGTGGCGAAGGTCTACCATTACGACGGGTACCGTAGCCTGAAGGAAGACCCGGGTAGATACCTCATCACCAGCGACAAAAAGGACTGGAAGGCCTTCCGGACCCCGACGCTTCGTTACATAGCAAAGACCGCTCCTTACATGCACAATGGTGTGTTCGAGACGTTGGACCAGGTTATCGAGTTTTTCGACAAGGGAGGGGGCGAAGGCAACACCGTATTGAAGCCGCTCGGTCTCAGCCCGGATGAGAAGAGATATCTGAAGACCTTTATGGCTGAAGCGCTGACAGGAGAGGACATCGTCATAAAAAATCCGGACGTGCCCTAGTGCGGACGGGCGGCGCCCATCGCGCCTTTTTATTCCGCCAGGTCCGCCTCTATATCGATGGTGATCTTTACTTCCTTATCCACAATAAAGGTGCCGTCGTCCATCT
>Ga0316624_10000449_pt1 | contig 13863 bp, 2 predicted proteins | sample OWC_Aug_N3_C1_D5_FD_207657 | JGI IMG/M metagenome (GOLD analysis project Ga0316624, IMG submission 207657) | Wetland soil microbial communities from Old Woman Creek delta, Ohio, United States - OWC_Aug_N3_C1_D5_A | ecosystem: Environmental > Terrestrial > Soil > Wetlands | place: USA: Ohio... | reverse complement strand
CACATGCCCCATGCATCCAGAAGTGGTCAGCGACAAGCCGGGTAGTTGCCCGAAATGCGGTATGGCACTGGAGCCGCGCAATGCCTCCGCAGAAGACAACACCGAATTGAACGACATGACGCGCCGCTTCAAGATAAGCTTGGCCTTGGCCTTGCCGGTATTCCTCATGGCAATGACTTCCGATCTGGCACCGCAGTGGGTGCCGGGCTTTGTTTCGATGACCGTTTTGCAGTGGCTGGAATTTGCGCTGGCGACGCCGGTGGTGCTGTGGGCCGGCTGGCCAATCTTCCAGCGCGGCTGGGCTTCCGTGGTCAATCGCAGTCTCAACATGTTCAGCCTGATCGCGCTGGGTGTCGGCGTGGCGTGGACATACAGCATCGTGGCAATGTTGCTGCCGGGAATTTTCCCGCCAGCGATGCGCAGCATGGGTGAGACGGTGCCGGTATATTTCGAGGCAGCGGCGGTGATCATGGCGCTGGTACTGCTCGGCCAGGTGATGGAGTTGCGTGCGCGCAGCCAGACCAGCGCCGCGATCAAACTGCTGTTGGGGCTTGCCCCCAAGACCGCACGCATCGTACGCGCAAACGGCAACGAGGAAGATATTCCGCAGGAGCAGGTGCAACCGGGCGACGTATTGCGCGTTCGCCCCGGCGAGAAGGTACCGGTGGATGGCGTGGTACTGGAAGGAGTCAGCTCGCTGGATGAATCGATGGTCACCGGCGAATCCATCCCGGTCGAAAAAACGGCCGGTGCAAAATTGATCGGTGCCACGGTGAACGGCACCGGCAGCCTGCTGATGCGCGCCGAAAAGGTCGGCGCCGACACCCTGCTGGCGCAGATCGTGCACATGGTGAGCGAGGCGCAACGTTCGCGCGCGCCGATCCAGCGCTTAGCCGATGTCACTGCCAGTTATTTCGTGCCCGCGGTGGTTCTGGCCGCACTCGCCACGCTGGCGGTTTGGGGCCTCTACGGGCCCGAACCGCGCTTGGCACACGCCATCGTCAACGCCGTAGCCGTGCTGATCATCGCCTGTCCTTGCGCCCTCGGACTGGCCACACCGATGTCCGTCATGGTCGGCACCGGGCGCGGTGCGCAGGCCGGTGTGCTGATCAAGAACGCAGAGGCGCTGGAAACCATGGAGCAAGTGAACACGCTGGTGGTGGACAAGACCGGCACGCTGACCGAAGGCAAACCGAAACTGACCACGGTCATGCCGCTCGCAGATTTCGATGCAGGTGTGGTGCTGCAGTTGGCTGCCAGCCTGGAGCGTGCCAGCGAGCATCCGCTGGCCGAAGCGTTTGTGAAAGGCGCGCAGGGAAAAGGGCTGACTCTCTTAACCGTCGACGAATTTCGTTCGATCACCGGCAAGGGCGTGACGGGAACTGTAGGTCGCCCGGTCGCGCTGGGCAACCTCAAATTGTTCGAGGAGTTGCACATCGACACAGGCGACATGCCGACGCGTGCCGAGGCATTACGCAGCGATGGTCAGACCGTGATGCTGCTGGCAATCGACGGCAAGGCTGCAGGGTTGATCGGCGTAGCCGACCCGGTCAAGGAATCGACGGCGGAAGCGATTCGCGCGCTGCATAAAGAAGGCGTGCAGGTCATCATGCTCACCGGCGACAACCGCATCACGGCGGAGGCTGTGGCAGCCAAACTGGGGATAGACCGTGTCGAAGCGGAAGTACTGCCCGAACAAAAATCCGCCATCGTCAAACAACTGCAAGCGCAGGGCCGCGTTGTGGCGATGGCGGGCGACGGCATCAACGATGCCCCGGCGCTGGCACAGGCGCAGGTGGGGATCGCCATGGGCACCGGCACCGACGTGGCGATGGAAAGCGCAGGCGTCACGCTGATCAAAGGCGACTTGCGCGGCATCGTGCGCGCCTTGCGGCTGAGCCGAGCCACCATGCGCAACATTCGCCAGAACCTGTTCTTCGCCTTCATCTACAACGTGCTTGGCATCCCGATTGCGGCGGGCGTGTTGTACCCGTTCTTCGGCTTGCTGCTCTCGCCCATCATCGCGGCGGCGGCCATGAGCTTCAGTTCGGTGTCGGTGATTACCAATGCGTTGCGGCTGCGCCGCGTGGAGCTTTAAGCCTGGCTCGGAAAGGAGCAAAAAATGTGGGGACATATGGGTGACTACGGCTGGGGTTGGGGCGGCATGGGCATGGGGCTAAGTATGCTGGTGTTCTGGGGACTGCTGATCGTCGGCATCGTGTTGCTGGCGAGATACACCGGCCGCTCCGGCGATGGCGGGCGCGAAAAATCCGCGCTCGATCTGCTCAAGGAGCGCTATGCACGCGGCGAGATCGAGCGCGAGGAATTCCTGCAGAAAAAGAAGGATCTTGAAAGTTGAGCGTGCGCGAGGCCTTCAGCGGCGGCTCCATCAGCGGGCCTGGGGGCATGCGAGCCTGCCCCCGCTCAGGCCCCTTTGGGAATTAAATCTTGCCGATCAGATTGATAAATATCCCGTGGTAGGTGTAACTCAGATTGGTCAGGTCATCCGAGAAGTCGGTGAAGTTATAACCCGCCCCCAACTTGATGTTGCTATCCAGTTCGCGATATATCCCGACGAGAAAGCCGCTGCGACGATCGTTTGCATCGGGTAATGAAAGCAAACGTCCCTCGAGCATCATGTCCCACTTGTTGACGACATGCCAATCCAGTCGCGCTATGTAGAGATCGGCGCGGCTATCAAAGAACTCGGGGTTTACGAGATCCTGGCTGACTTGCCCGATCTTGTGCGCATACTTTCCACCTACCGACCAGGTTTGGGTCAGGTCATAAAGCGCGTCGATCGAAAAGATGTGGTCCTTCTGGATGTATGCCGCTGCCGTATTCGCAACCGTCACCTGACCTGCCGAGGGCATGTTGTAGAAGTAGGTATACTTCATCAACAGATTCAGACGGTCATTGGCGACCGGGCGATAACCGTAGCCGGCGACAGCCTCGGTATAGCTGCCGTTGTAAGACGTGCCCAGGGAGCTGACGCTTTGCGAATAGTTCAGCTTGCCGATAAAGCGCCAGTCGGGATTGATCTGATACTTGACGTTATTTTTCGTGAGCCACGAGGTGCGCTCGGCAACGCTGAGATCAATTGGCGACTGAATATGGTCGCGGCGATACTCAATCGAACTCGCGACCTTCACTGCGTCAAATCCATATCCCACTGAAACGCCCAATGCCATGCGGTCCATCTTGGCGCCGGTATAATTGTCACGCAGCGTCCCTTCGTCTATGTTGGCGCCGAAGTTCCAACGGTCATCAGGCGCATACTTCACCCCGGTCGAATTTGTCAGCCCGGTGGGCACATCACCATGGGTGTACTTTTCCTCGGTATAGACGCTCGTGGTATCGGAGTAGTTGGTTTTCACGCCCGTAGCCATGGTGCCTTTGTTTGCCTTTACGCCATTATCAGTGCGCTCATCTTCAAGCGCATAATTGACATAGGCGGTCGTTTTGTCCGAGTACAAATATTCCGTGCCCAGCCTCGCCGCAGGCCCCATACCACCATCGGAAACCTCTCCGTTCATTCTGAATTTTTCACTCACCTGATACGCACCGCCAGCTCCGACCCGGTTATTGGTATCGCGATTGCCGGTTTCAGCGACGGTACCCTGAACATAGCCATAGGCATTCCACTGGGCCTTTGAATCATAGGCCGTCTTGAATACCATGTCGGTTCTGTCGCCTTGCACCTGGGTGAGCGGTACTACAGGCGAGTGATCTTTCCTGCTGTCGTCCCTGACACCTGTACTCAGCTTCCAGTGTTCATCCAGCTTGTAGTCAACGTTCGCCTCTACGGCAAGCGTTTCCAGCGCAAGCTCCTGCGACCGCTTGTCAACCTTGACTCTTAAATCAACTTTTTCTGTCACTGCTGTTTTTAAGGTGCCTCCGTATTGCTCGGTATTTGTCGTCGTAATCAGGCCGGGCGCGGAATAGCCTCCATCAACAGATTGGTGATAGAAGGTCAAATTACCATTCCCGCCTTCATACACATCTTTGAAGCCCAGACTGCCATCAATGCGGTTGGCGCCATATGTTCCGCCGGTCGGCGCGACGAGCGTCCCCAGGGTATTAGCCGAGGTGAAATTGAAGCCGCCGTCATTCGAACCGAAAGCGGTTGACCCGACACCCTCGCTGGTCGACTTTTCCATTTTCAGCCAGGTCTGCGCGCTTTTTCTCAGCGTGACATCGGTTCCGGTCAACTTGCTTTCGTTGCCCGGTTCAGAAGTCTTGTCCTTGGTGACTCCCACCTTGATGTAGTCATTCAACCAGTAGTGCGTGTTTCCACCCACCGACAAATTCTTGACGTCTTCGAATCCTGTCGAGTATTCGTAGCGGACAACCAGATAGGCTACGTTGCCGGCACTCATATCACTCGTAACCAGGAGGCCGTCGCTGGAATATGGTGACAGCGGCGAATTCAGCAGGATGCGCCCCTGCAGGTAATCAACCGTGTAGTCCTGCACTGCCGTCAGATTCTTGACGGACAGCACCATGCCGGAAACCTTGTCGCGTACCTCGATGCGCACCCGCTCCGAACCGGTCATGATGTCCTGATGCTGCAAATAGTAGAGCGAGCCGCCCGTGCCGCGGAATTCGTCGCGGCCGGCCACTGTGCCGGGCTGTGCCGCAAAGCCATCCGCCACCAGGCGTTTTTCGCCAAAGCTGGTCACTTCTTGTGGCTGGATATGGACGTTGGCACCGTAAAGCGTGCGATCCACTTGGGACAGTGTGTTGTCCAGATAGCCAACCTTGAAATTGCCCCACAGACCGTAATTCTGGTCTTTTTTGAGCTTTGCATAGAACTTGCCGAGCGTAGGCGCGCTTTCTTCGGTGGTACTGTCATCACCATAGGTGGGATAGTAATAATCCGGGTTGATGCGGCGGAACATCGCATCTGGCGTCTTTTGCATGAAATTGCTGAACAGGCTATTCACCGGGCCTTCCAGCGTGTCGGCGCTGGCAGTCAATTGCCAGCCGTCGCCAAATTTTCCGTTGGTGTAGAACGCCAGGCGTCCGTCCAGGGACATGTTGTTGTCGTAATGGGCATTCGTGTCGTTCGTCGCGATCTTCGCCGGGCCATTGACAAAATTTCGCGATGCGGTGACGTCAGCAATACCGACATAGAACCAGTCGTTCTTTTCCAGTTCCAGATCGCGCAGGTATAAATTCCCGTTGCCCTCCTTGTCGAGCACCGAAACTTCCACCGTATGCAGACCCGGGGGAAGAATTTCTTCTACGGCGAATTGGCCGTCGGCTGCTACCGGAACGGTGCGGCCTGCCACGGCAACTGAGTGCTCACTGGGTATTTGCGAGCCGTATACCTTGACCGTGCCACCCTTCAGATTGATGTTTTCCGCCGCCATGCGGGTTTCGCCATACCCGACCATCAGTTCCTTGTCGACGTTATGGCTTGCCTGTTCGGGCGGCACGCGATCCAGCACCCAAAGTGGCTGCGGCGCTGTTTCATCGAAATTGTTGGTCTTGTCGTAAACACGCAGCACGTATTGCAGATCGCGCCCCGGCGACTGGTAATCGGCAAAGTTTGCCTGCCATTGCGCGAGTCCATTCGCGTCCACCGGAACAATTGCCAAGGGCGTATCGCGGACGGATTGCCGCTTGTCGAAGATGCGAACCTCGGACCGTGTTATGAAGCCCGGGAAGTTGGAGTACACCTTGAAATGGACCATATCTTCCACAAAGTCAGTAGTAGCGGGGTCATCTCGATAGCGTATGGAATTCGGCCAGGCTGTCACGTTCAGTCTGGGTTTGAGGCTCAGGTTGTCGAATTTGAACTGGATGTTCGCCTTGTCCAGCGCCACGTCCACGCAGCGATCCACATCCGCAATGCTCTTGCCGGGATCATCCAGCGGCTTGCCATCCACCGTGATGCGCATCAAATTGAGATCGTACGGATTGGCAACATTCACCTCTCTGGTCATGCGCGTGATATCCAGCCCATCCTGATTATCCAGAGCCGCCAGCTCGTCATAGACCACCTGCACCTCAACCCGGGATTGCTCGGCTTCAACAAATCCGGAGTTGACTACATCATTGGACTGCACGTAGCCATGCCCCTCGAACTCGACCTGCTCAGGCGTGAGCGCGAGGCCCGCCTTGATGTTTTCCATGACCGTGCGTGCGCGCGCCGTTGACAGGCCGATGTCATCCCCATAGGCCATTGCCGTACGGCGATCCAGCCGCTCGTTGTTGGTGTAGCCGATAAAGCGCAGACGTACGTTGGTTTTGTCCTTCACCTCGTCGAGTATGCTGCGCAAACGCGCAGCGTAGCCGTCCGGAATGACGGGTTTGCTATCTACATACTGAATCGGCGGGATGGCGCCAGTTGGTGAGTTATAGATGCGGGTCACCGTTTCAGCTCCTGCCGCCTCGGGGCAAAGCTGTGGTTCATTGGACAGCTCCTGCATCACGTCGTCATACCAGAATTCGACTTCAACCCTGCGATTGATCGCCCTGCCCGCCTCGGTATCATTGGGTGCGATCGGGTTGCTGGCTCCCTTGCCATCACTTTCAACTGCGGCTGCGGGAAGCTTCAATGCGTCCTGGAGCGCAAGCGCGACTCGGCGTGCGCGCGCCTTTGACAATCCGTTGTGGTCACCGTAAATACGTTCATCGCGCCCGGTAAGCGGGGCGTTGTCGGTATAGCCGATGAATTTCACGACTACATTCTGTTTGTCTCCAAGATTGGTCAGTACCTGCATCAGCTTCTGCTGGAATTCTGCCGGAATTCCCGTCGACTCGTCATCGAAATGCAGCGGTGCGATCAGGTTCTTGATACGCGCACGCTTGGCGAGTCCGGCCTTGTAGCTCAGTTTGCACACCTGTTCTACGCGGCAAACTTTTACGCGCTTCATCGCATCAGTAACGACCACCTGCTTCTCGACCATCTTGTCATCGGGCTCGTCATACCAGACCTCCACTTCCATGCGGCGGTTGAGCTTTCTGCCAGCTTCTGTGGCGTTGCTCGCGACTGGCTGAGTGTCGCCCATGCCTTCATAGGAGATCGATTCCGGAGGAAGCTTCAGTGCGCTTTGGAAAAACTCGGCTGCCACACCTGCGCGCTCGCGCGACAAACCGGCGTTGTCGCCATATTTCGCTTTGGCTGCGCCTCTCAGCTTGACGTTATCGGTATGCCCAACCAGATGCAGACGAACATTCAGCTTATCCTTCATGCCGCCGAGGATCTTGCGTACTTTTTCGATATATTCATCAGGTATGTTCGCATCGCCCGATCCGAACAGGATAGGCGGCACGACATTGTGCAGCTTGATTGTTTTAAACCCTTTTTCAAGGACTTTGCGGGTCTCGACATGATCCCCCTCGCTGGACTTCAGCGCGCTTACATCCTGCGCGAATTCGCCGTCCAGCGGGAGTTGTCTTTCAACTTCCTTGCCCAGCGTCGGTGTCTCGCGTACAGCCGCGCCAGCAGCTGAAGTCGTTGCACCTGAAGTCGTTGCAGCTGGAGTCGTCGCGGCGGGAGTAGCGGCATTCGGAGCAGCGGCTGGCGTCGTCACGTCGGATGACACAGGGTCCGCCAGCAACGAGGCTGACGTCAAACATAGAATAGCGAAGCTGAAAATATACTTACTCATTTACTTCGCTCTTTTCACGTGGTGCGCCGGTTCTCCAGAACACCTCAGTCTCAATCGTCAAATCGTAATTCCCGTCCTTCTGCTTCCACTGCCGGACCACTTCCTGTTTCACCATGTCGAGGCGTGCCTTGACCAAGGCCTCATCCTCGGCATCGGCAAGATAGGACAGACGCAGCACCGACGGAGCTTTCTTCAGGACGTCGAGCAGAAGCTCAATACGCGGCCTCCACTGCACCCGCATTTCGGTCGTGCTTGGCTCAAATACGCCGTCAGCTATATCCAGCTTCACCACCTTGTGCAGCGCCGCGCCGAAATTGAATTTCAGCATCTTGCCGCGTGTGGCGCGCTGTACGCGTGGGTTCTCAGTAGTCAGGCGATACCCGCTGGGCAACGTCCGGTCGTCTACCTTCAAGATAAAGTTGGAGCCGCGATCAGGATCCGGCACAACCGCACAGGTGATATGGAAACGACCGTACTTGTCGGTAGTGACCAGCAGGCCACGCGCGGTTACGACACGGACACCCGGTAGCCCCTGTTCGCCTTCGTCCTGATAGCCATTCAGATTGGCGTCGTCAAATACCTTGCCGATCACATCTGAACAATCCAGAGTTGGGTCAGGAATCACGCGCACGGTGGCGGATGCCTCGCCCGAAGCAGGGCCGCCGGTAAGCGTATCGAATACCTGTGCGCGGTTGACGTACTTGCCTTCCGCAACCCCCGCGCCGACCACGAGCATGAGTTGGATCACATGCTTGGTGTTGGTCGCCAGTTGCAGATTGCCCCATGCCAGTTGGGTGGCAGTGGCGATTGGTTCAACCGGCACCCCATCCAGACGACCCGATCCGGCGACATATTTGAATCCGGGCGGGAAGCTGTCGACGATCTGTACGCTCGACAGCGTTACCGCCAAAGTATTGTTGACGGTGATCGTGTAGGGAACCAACTGCCCCCGGGTCACATTCACCAGCGACGAAACCTTGGTGATCGTGACCGCATTATTCAGGCGCGGATCGATCGGAATATGGTTATCGAATACCTGGCTGGTACCTGGAATGAACGTATTGTTGAACGTCATGTGCAGGTAGTAATTGGTACCCGCCGTGTTCGGCGCCACACTTAGCGCAGGTGCAAACTCCGAAGGCTGCGCCTCGCAATAGTTCGTCGTCGCGAGAATGGCATCCGCAGCGGTCCCCGGGCAAGCGGGCACGGAGAATGTCGGCGTGGCAGCACCCGTGGTCGGCGGGATGACTACGGACTGGCCGGGCATGTAGGTCGACGGCGGCGTCACCTGCAGCAGATAATCCCCGGTTGACGGGCACGCCGGATCGCTGAAGTTGAGATCGAACTTGTAGTAGCCCGTTGCCAGTGTGACCTGCCCCTGTTGCGCGGGATCATCGAAGCATGTTGAAGGCAGCGGAACGGTGCTGCCTGCCTGCACCATGCTCAGCGTTGCTCCGGCTATCGGGGTACGCAGGATGGAATCGTACGTCACCCCGTTCGGCGTGATGGGCAGATTCAGGTTCTGGACCATGCTGCCCGAGGCCGCGGTAATGCCGGAAATCGACTGCTCGCCGTTGGTGTAGATCGAAGCTGCCCGGCCCATCTTGGCCGTCGTGGCTGTCGCCCCTGGCGCGACAAAGAGCAGGGAATACTGGTCTGCAGCCGTTGCACTTGGCGTCACGCCGGTGATGGTGAAGAGGCCGTTCGCATCGGTCAGGGCGCTGCCCAGCAACACGTTATTGCGATAGACATTTACTGTCCAGCCGACGAGATAGGATTCGCCGCCGTCGAGAACCTGATTGAAGTTTGCATCATGCCACGCATGGCCGGTAAGAGTGGCCGCACTCGGTGTGGCGCCAACCGACACGGCAGCACTTGCCGTTGCAGTCAGCGCCGGGGAATTCCATGCCACTTGGGCGGTATTGCCAATCGTCACACCTGTGGCCAGTCCCGCCGCGATCGTCACGCGGAAGTGCAATTGCGCGGTTGCGCCCGGCGCCAGAGTGCCATAGCTGGCGCCGTAGTTGGCTGTCAGCACGTTGGCCGTGAGGCTTACCCCCGCGGTCGAGCCGTTGAGCGTGGCCGAACCGGCGACGTAACTCACCTGCGTCGCCAACGGCGCCTGGCTGAGGTCGTCGGTCAATACCACGTTGCTTGCCGCAACGGCTCCGGTGTTGGTAACCGTGACCAGATAGTCGAGCTGAGAACCCGGCAAGGCAGCGCCTCCGCCGACCACGGAAACCTGCTTGGTAATGGATACCTGCTGCGCGCTACCCACCACAAACGTGGTGGCCTGATAGCCATTGGAAGCATTGCCATCGGCGTCGGTCAGCAGCGAGGGCAACTGGGTGCTGGCGACAGTACCCTGGTTGCTGATCACCGTGCCCCCCGCTACGCCGGCATTTACCTGCACGTTGAAGGTCACCACTGCCTGGCCGTTACCCGCGATGGTGCCAGCGACGGCGCCCGGTGAGTTGATGCCGATGCCCGTCACCAGCGGCGACACCCCGCCATCCGGCTGGCCCACACCGGCACCGTTAAGGGTTACGGTGTTGGCCACATAGGTGGTATTTGCCGGCGTTGCATCCGTCAGCTTGACGCCACTTGCGGGCGTGCCGCTGTAGTTGTTGACCGTGATGGTGTAACGCACGACGTCACCCGCGTCTATGACACCGTTGCTGTTGTTGTCGACAAGGAGCACAACCGCCTTGGTCGCGTTGAGCAGCGGCAGATTGCCGACGATGACACGCGTCGGATCGTTGAGCGTGGTGGTGTTCGGGTCATCGGAAGGTGCGGTTGTGAAGGGCCCGCTTGCCGCACCGGAGCCGTTGACAAAGCCCTGGTTGGAGACAATGGTGCCGTTGATGACGCTGGTGTTGACCTTCACATCGAAGGTGACAGTCGCCACGTTGGTCGTGGTCGCAGTTGCGTCCGCGGTCATCGCGCCCGCGCTGGCTCCCGACACATTGATCGGCATGCCGTTCTGCAATGCCGAAACGCCCGCGGTGGGGTCGGCCACCAGGTTGCCGTTCAGGCGCGTACTGCCAGCCACATAGCTGGTGAAATTCGGGATCGCATCGGTCAGCGTTACACCGGTGGCGTTTTCCGTGCCGACGTCTTTGACCGTGATGGTATAGCGCAGCACATCGCCCGCCATCACCACAGTGGTGCCGGAAGTGATGTCCTGCACAGTTTTCTGCACGCGCCAGGCCGGCGCCGAGGCGATCAGCGTACGGGTCGGGTCGGTGGTGCCGCCTCCCGCAGGATCGTCGCTCAGTTGCGAGGCCAGGTTGGTGCCGGATATCTGCGCCTGGTTCAGCACCACGCTGCCATTGTTGATGGCCGGTGCCAGTCTGGCCGTGAACTCGATGACCGCGGTCGCCGTGGCACTGCCCTGTGCACCAACGTTCAGGCCGCTGATGTTCACGATGCCGGTACCCTTGGAGCCGCCAGAGGCCAAGGTCAGAGAGGTGTTCGCACCGCCCGGAACGGTAACGAGCGTCAGGGTACCGGGCACGAACACGGCGGGCGTATTCAACGCGTCGAGGGCATCCGTCAGCGAAAAGTTGGTCGCCGCCACCGCGCTGACGTTCGAGATTGTCACGGTGTATTTCAAGGTGTCGCCGGGCCGCGCATTGGCGCCGGACTGGCCAGTAGTCACGTTGAACACGGTCTTGGTGAACGTCAGCACTGGCGCTGCGGACGTCACGATCAACGCATCCTGGAAGTCCGTTACGCCCGGCGTACCGTTGGTCAGTGCATTGCTGAAGGTATGCACATTGCCCGCGGCACCCGCAGCACTCGGATCGGCACTGAGCCACTGCGTCGCGCCGGCAATATTGGTCAGTGCAATGCCGTTGCCCGTACCGGGATCGAGCGATGCGCTATAAGTGACAATCAGGCGGTCGGTTGCCGGGATCGCCGTAGCGGGCGTCAGGAAATTAATCGTCAGAGTGCAGCTCGGCGCCGCCGCGAAGGTCACGATGAAGTCGGTGCCGTTCACCAGCGGTGCGGAAACCGCCGTTGTGCCATTGGACTGGTACACCCGCGCGGTAATGCTGCTCGGCGCCGTAGCGCACATGCCGCCGGTCGCGCCGGTCGGCAGAATGTCGGTCAGGACAGGATTCCACGCCGTCGCGCCGCCGGTGTTCTGCACGTTGAGAGTAAAGGTGCCGGGCACACTGCTGAGCATCGTGGCCGGACCGGCCTTCTGCATGATCAGATTGGGTGCGGCAATGGTGATCGGGGCGCTCGTACCCAGAGCGCCGTTGGCCTGTGTCGTGTTGTCGTTGTTGGTGCTGTTGTAGGTGTAATTCGCCGTGTTGGTGAACTGCTTGCCGGCGGTATTGTTGATGGGATCGTTGGTGAGCACGACTACGACGTCAACGACCAGCTGGTCGCCAGCCGGAATGTCCAGACCAGCGCCCGCGGTGGTGTCCTGCAGCACCAGGCTGGTGGCCGAACCGGTATTGGTCAGCGTGGCCCAGGTCTTGGTGTTCGAAATCAGCCGCGCGCTCGCACTCGTATAAGAGAGCGACACGCCGGTGGCCGCCAGCCCGATGGCATCCAGCACGCGAACGTCATGCAGGGCCGTGGGCTGCGGTGTGGCCGGGACTGTGATGCGGTAGGTGAACGGCTGGCCGATTGCCGCCGTGCTGACCAGCGCCTGCTTGGCAAGGGCAGTGGCCGGCGCCGTCGTCAGGGTCACGCTCTGGGCTGGGGTGGCTCCGTAGTCCTTGCGGGTGGCGGCGTTCGGGTCGGTACTGTCCAGCGAGTAGTAATGCTGCACCAGAGCCTGGTTGGTCAGCGTCATGCCTGCGCTGAGGCTTGCGTCGGTCTGCGCCCGGTACACGATGCGCAGCGTCTCCCCCGCAGGGATTGCATACTGGTTCGCAACGCCGGAGGTGAGGTTCCAGATGGCGACGCCCGTGGCGCTGTTGTAGGCCGGAGCCAGGCTCGGCAAGGTGGTGCCGGCGTTGACCAGGGTGATGCTCACCGTCACGGGCGTGGTGTTGCGCATGCCCAGCGGCAGGATGTCCTGCAACACGGGGTTATAGGCCGGCGCGGTGCCGGTGTTCCGAACGTCAACCGTATAGGTGACCAGCTCGCTGGACGCGAGCACGGTGCCTCCGCCTGCGGGCGCAGCCGTCTTCAAAAGACTCAGATTGGGCGCAGTGATCGTGACGGGGCCGCTGGCACCCGGAGCGCCGTTGGCCTGCGTCGTGTTGTCGTTGTTGGTGCTGTTGTAGGTGTAATTCGCCGTGTTGGTGAACTGCTTGCCGGCGGTATTGTTGAGGGGATCGTCCTTGAGCACGACCACGACATCAACGACCAGCTGGTCGCCGGCCGGAATGTCCAGACCAGCGCCGACGGTGGTGTCCTGCAGCACCAGGCTGGTGGCCGAACCGGTATTGGTCAGCGTGGCCCAGATCTTGGTGTTCGAAATCAGCCGCGCGCTCGCACTCGTATAAGAGAGCGACACGCCGGTGGCCGCCAGGTCATCCAGCACGCGAACGTCATGCAGGGCCGTGGGCTGCGGTGTGGCCGGGACTGTGATGCGGTAGGTGAACGGCTGGCCGATCGCCGCCGTGCTGACCAGCGCCTGCTTGGCAAGGGCAGTGGCCGAGGCCGTCGTCAGTGTCGCGCTTGCCGTTCCGGTAGGGCCATAGGCCTTGGCGTTCGGGTCGGTGCTGACCTGCGAGTAGTAATGCTGCACCAGAGCCTGGTTGGTCAGCGTCATGCCTGCGCTGAGGCTTGCGTCGGCCTGCGCCCGGTACACGATGCGCAGCGTCTCACCTGCGGGGATTGCATACCCGCCGGAGTTGAGGTTCCAGATGGCGACGCCCGTGGCGCTGTTGTAGGTCGGAGCCAGGCTCGGCAAGGTGGTGCCGGCGTTGACCAGGGCGATGCTCACCGTCACGGGCGTGGTGTTGCGCATGCCCAGCGGCAGCGTGTCCTGCACCACGGTGTCGTAGGCCGGTGCGGTGCCGGTGTTCCGAACATCAACCGTATAGGTGACCAGCTCGCCGGACGCGATCACGGTACCTCCGCCCGCGGGCGCAGCATTCTTGGAAATGCTTAGAACCGGCGCTGCGATGGTTACCAGGCCACTCGTACCCGGAGCGCCGTTGGCCTGTGTCGTGTTGTCGTTGTTGGTGCTGTTGTAGGTGTAATTCGCCGTGTTGGTGAACTGCTTGCCGGCGGTATTGTTGATGGGATCGTTGGTGAGCACGACTACGAC
>Ga0316624_10000448_pt1 | contig 13887 bp, 10 predicted proteins | sample OWC_Aug_N3_C1_D5_FD_207657 | JGI IMG/M metagenome (GOLD analysis project Ga0316624, IMG submission 207657) | Wetland soil microbial communities from Old Woman Creek delta, Ohio, United States - OWC_Aug_N3_C1_D5_A | ecosystem: Environmental > Terrestrial > Soil > Wetlands | place: USA: Ohio... | reverse complement strand
CAAATCAGTTTCTAAACTCCAAAGAAAAGCTTGGAACGGCTTTCTTGTTGAGTGTTGACATAAGCTAATTCTATATATTACCTGATTAAATATTCAAAGTGGATAAACAAAATGGCGGCTCAAAGTTGTGATATAGCAGTCGTAGGGCACTTCTCAATAGATACCCTTTTACTGCCAAGCAGAACCCGCCCATTTGTGATTTTAGGCGGCACGGCTGCATACACTTCTTTTGCTGCTAGACGCCTAGAAGCAACAGCATCGGTAATCTCGAAAGTCGGCGGAGATTTTCCAGATGCTTATCTATGGTGGCTTGAGCAAGAAGGCATCAACATTTCAGGCGTTAAAAAGTTAGCAGACCAGCAGACTACATGCTTTGAGTTAGGCTATAGCAAAGACTACTCTGAGAGAACCCTGAAGTTGAAAAGCAAAGGAACACCTATAAACCTTGACGACGTGCCCGAAGATTTCCATGCTAAAGCCATTCATGTTGCGCCAATTGCCAACGAGACCTCCTGCGAACTTGTTGAGAATCTCAAGCAGTGTGCTGACATATTGTCGTTTGACCCTCAAGGTTTGCTTCGAAACTTCGACGAGGCAGGAAATGTAACAGAAACCGCCTCGATAGATAATCGAATACTCGGTTTGGTTAATATTTACAAGTCTTCAAAAAACGAAATTTTCACACTAACAGGCAAAACTGAGCTTAAACCGGCAATAAAAGCCATTCACGATTTCGGTGTCGAAACCGTCATCGTAACGATGGGCAACAAAGGGTCTGTACTCTCTGTCGGAGGTGCGCATTATGAAATAGAAGCTTGCCCTTCACAGGTCGTAGTTGACCCGACAGGAGCGGGGGATGTCTTCATTGGTGGCTTCTTAACCGAGTATTTGCGCGAAAAGGAATCCTTATGGTGTGCTTGCGTGGGTTCAGCTGCTGCGTCGATTGTAGTTGAAGGTGTCGGCCCCACTTATTTTGGCAAAAAAGAAGAGATTTATCGCAGAGCCAATTGTTTGCATGAAAAGAAACTTAAGCAATAGTACACATGTACGTAGTAAACTACTTAGTGAAGCGTGAATCACTTGGGTCGAATAGAAAAAGGCGTAAAATGTAGTGTATGCGGCAAAGAAGCTATCCGTTCCATATCGGCTGAAAAAGTCAAGGCTGCCGGGTTAAGTGTTGGTAGTGTCGACAAGCGTGCTTACCTTTGCAAAGAGCACTATAAAGAATACAAGAAGAAAACCAAGAAAGACAAGACCCTTGACAAATGGCGCTACGGATAAAATGAGGCAAAGCCATGCGAATCTTACAGTTGCACTCTAACTATATATTTTTCAAACCCGTTGAAAAAGAAATCTCCATCGCAGAAGAAGCGGAAAAAACAGAGAATCGCATAGAAGAAGTCGTCGTGTTATTTACAGCCATCGAAGAAGGCGACAACTCAGCCTTGGCACAAAAAGCCATTAACGACGTAAGAGCTTTTTTGGGAAAACTCAAAGTAAAACGCATACTAATCTACCCATTCGCACACCTAAGCAGCAACCTCTCAAAACCCAGCGAAGCCCTCAAAATCATCAAAGACATGGAAATCTATGCAAAACAAAAGGGCATCGAAACTTACAGAGCACCATTCGGCTGGAACAAACAATTCACCATCTCAATCAAGGGGCATCCACTAGCTGAGCAAGCACGCAGCTATTCGCCAGAGGGAGTAGCAGCTGAGGCAAAAGCTCCATGCGAGCCTAGAAAAGAAGAGGAACCTGTCTCAGCGGCGCTGAAAGCTGAAGACGTCATGAAATCATATTGGCATATTCTCCAAACCGATGGCTCACTTGTGCCGATTGAAGAATTCAAGTTCAAAGGTCACATCAACCTCCAAAAGTTCTCTCAATATGAGATTAAGAAGACTAGGGCAGTCACGGTCATGCCTCCCCATGTGCCGCTAATGAAGAGGCTGGAAATCGCAGATTACGAACCAGGGAGCGACCCAGGCAACATTCGCTGGTATCCAAAAGGTCGCATGATAAAATCACTCCTAGAACAGTATGTGAGTGCTAGAGTGGCAGCGTACGGAGGCATGGAAGTCGAAACTCCGCTTATGTATGATTTTCATCACCCAAGCTTATCCAGCTACCTCAACCGCTTCCCAGCGCGTCAATATGTCCTCAAGTCCGAGGACAAAGAGCTTTTCCTGCGTTTCGCCGCATGTTTCGGTCAGTTCTTGATGGCTCATGATGCTCAGTTCAGCTACAAACAAATGCCAATCAAACTCTATGAGCTAACACGCTACAGTTTCAGGCGAGAAAAAAGCGGCGAAGTCGTCGGACTAAAGCGTTTACGTGCATTCACCATGCCCGATTGTCATGCCTTCTGCACCGACCTTGAACAAGCCAAAAAAGAGTTTATGATTCGATTCGACTTATGCATTGATGTTCTAAACAATATTGGCTTAGTGAAGGATGATTACGAGATTGCTATGCGCTTCACCAAGGACTTCTATGCAGAACACAAAGACTTCATAACCGAATTAGCCCGGAAATTTGGCAAGCCAATCTTGGCTGAGGTTTGGAACGAGCGCTTCTTCTACTTTGCGCTCAAATGGGACCTAAACTTCGTCGACAACCAAGACAAGGCTGCAGCTCTGAGCACCGACCAAATCGACATTGAAAACGCCAAACGCTATGAAATAACTTTCGTCGACGAGAAAGGCGAAAAACAATACCCCCTCATTTTGCATTGTTCACCAAGCGGCGCTATAGAAAGAGACATCTACGCGCTACTGGAAAAAGCGTACCGAGAACAAATGGGTGGCAAAGCACCGATGCTTCCGCTGTGGCTTTCACCGACGCAAGTGCGTCTTGTCCCAATCTCAGATAAGTTCATGGATAAGGTAGACGAGCTCGCGAAACAAATCGACCAGCACTGCATTCGAGTAGACATCGACGACACTGCATCAACACTACAGAAGAAAATCCGAGAAGCTGAGCAGGAATGGATACCTTACATCATCGTTGTCGGCGAAAAAGAAATTGAGTCAGGGACTCTTTCAGTTAGAGACCGCGAAGTTAAGGGTCAACAGCAAACTATGACTGCTGACCAGTTGATTGCGAAGTTGTCTGAGAAAATAGCTGGCAAACCTTACAAACCTCTGCCTTTGCCGCTGTACCTGTCGAAGCGTCCACAATTCCACGGTTGATAAATGAATCGTTTAAATCGTTGGCATAAACTATATCAAATAATCGAACAATATGAAATAGCCAAAATAAAAGTGATAACAAAATGAACAATGAACTGCAAATCTACATAGACGGAGAATACTATCCTAAATCACAGGCTAAAGTTTCCGTCTATGATCATGGCTTCCTATACGGAGACGGCGTCTTTGAGGGAATCCGCGCCTACAACGGTGTCGTATTCAAGCTCAAAGAGCATATCGACCGCTTATACCGTTCAGCGCACGCTACAACACTCAGCATACCACTTTCTAAAGAAGAGATGATTCAGGCCACCCTTGAAACGCTGAGAAAAAACAAACTCAAATACTCATACATCCGCCTAGTAGTGACACGAGGCGTTGGCGACCTTGGCTTAGACCCGAGAAAATGCCCCAAATCCTCAGTCATAATCATTACAGACACAATTTCCATACGCTCTGGAAACGCTAAAGAAACTGGTATCACAACCATGATTTCTTGGGTTAGACGCAACCCCGTAGACGCAACCACACACGAGGTAAAATCTCTCAACTACCTAAACAGCATCCTAGCAAAAATCGAAGCCAACGCAAACGGCATCGACGAAGCCATCTGCCTTGAAGCTAACGGGTGCATTGCCGAAGGTGTCGGCGAAAATGTCTTCATTGTCAAAAACGGTCAACTCTTTACACCACCAACATCTACAGGAGCGCTTGCAGGTATTACGAGTGAAGCTGTAGCTAAACTCGCAGATCAACTAGACATAAAATTAACCGTTACCAACCTGACACCGTTTATGTTGTTCACTGCTGACGAAGCATTCTTCACAGGTACCGCCATGGAAGTTGTTCCCATTAGAGAAGTCAACAAACGCCAAATCGGCGCAGGCAAACCTGGACTAATAACAAAGAAGTTGATAGCTGAGTTCCAGAAAGTAATTGATGATCCAGCCAACGGAACAAAAATCTAAAATTCTTAACCGTAACCGACGCGTTTATGTGCTTCTTTCTTTTTTCTTCATGAATCGCTCTATACCATTAAATGCTTCTTCTAGTTCTTGAATTGGCGGCAAAAACACTAATCTGGCGTGTCCTTTGCCGTAAATTGGGTCAAAGCCTGAACCGTTAACGATTAAGACGCCTGTTTCTTTTAGCAGTTCCACTACGAATTGCATGTCGGTTCGCCATCGGATGCCGACGTCGTGAATTTTGGGGAAAATGTAAAAGGCGCCTTCTGGCTTGGTTGTAGTTATGCCCTCGATTTCGTTCAAGCGTTTCCAAGCATAGTCTCTTCTCTCTTTTAGTTTGTCAACTATGCCTTTTACAAAGTCCTGTGGACCATTAAGCGCTGCGGCTCCTGCTATCTGCACAGGCGTGTTTGCGCACAGGCGGATGCGGCATTGCTTCTCAACGCCCAATCGAAGATCATCGAGCTGCTTGCCTTGGTCTTTAAAGTACATGTAACCTAACCGCCACCCGGTCATCTGGTAAACTTTTGAGAACCCATTTAACCCGACCACAGGCACATCCTTGGAAAGGCATGCGGCACTGGCGAATTCTTTCTCGTAAGTGAGTTGGTCATAAATTTCGTCTGAGAGCACTATTAGTTCATGTTCGCCTGCAATGTTAAGCATTTCTTGGACGATTTTTTTGCCGTAAACTGAGCCTGTGGGGTTATTTGGATTAGTGATAACTATGGCACGGGTCTTAGCTGAGATTTTTCTTCTTAAATCATCTATGTTTGGCTGCCATCCTTCTTTTTCGATGGTTTCGTAAGCTACTGGCGTTCCATCAAAGAATTTCGTATAAGAAATATATGGCGGATAGGTTGGTCCTGGAAAGAGGATTTCGTCGCCTCTCTCAACCAGCGCTGCCAAGATCATCTGGATGCCTTCAGAGATGCCTTCGGTGACTAGCACATTGTCAGCGGTTATGTCTACGTTGTTGACTCGTTTTTCCTTGCCCACGATTGCTTCTCGGAGTTCTGGTCTTCCTTCTGAGGGTGAATAGTAGTTGTTGTCATGCTCAATCGCCTCGCAGAGAGCGTCTTTTACGTACTGCGGTGTTTTGAAGTCGAAGGCTGCTGGGTCGCCAATGTTTAGGTAATAGATTTTTTTGCCATCTCTCACCAGTTGCTGTGTGTGTGATATGACGTCTCGTATGGCGTACTCGATATTTTTTGCCCTGCCGGTTACCTTAAAGCGTGCCAAAGTCTTGTTACCTGTACCCAGAACACTTGCTACTCCAAAAAATAAATCTTCCTAAGACAAAACCCCATAGAGAAGCTTGAGTGTGAATTGTTGTCGAGTAAAAAGAAGCATTTTGCTCAGTTTCAGCACGTTTTTATTTCCGATTCGCTTTCATAAAACTTGTTTTGGTGAAGCAAAGTGTTGGGTTGGACAGGCGTTTTTCTAGACATCGATTTAACCGAAAGCAAATCCGCCGAAGAACGTTATGATGAGAGTAAGGCATTGAATTTTCTGGGCGGCAGAGGCTTTGCAGCCAAAATCCTCTGGGATAGACTCAAAGCAGGAACCGACCCGCTCTCGCCCGAGAACTTACTTATTTTTGCAGCTGGACCCTTGACTGCCATAGGACTGCCGAACAGTGGCAAACTTGTCGTCGCAGCCAAAAGCCCCTTGACAGGTGGTTATGGCGACGGAAATATCGGAACGTTGGCGGCTGTTCACATGCGCAAAGCAGGTTACGACGCACTAATCATGAAAGGCAAAGCATCAACGCCAGTTGTCCTGCACATCAAAGACAACACCATAGAATTCTTAAATGCCAAAGAATATTGGGACAAAAGTGCCTTTGAAACAGAAGAAAGTCTAAGACAAAAGTTCGGTCGCACAGCAGGCATAGTATCTATCGGGCAAGCAGGAGAGAATCTTGTTAAGTTCGCTACCCTTGTTTCCCAAGAAGGACGTTCTGGTGGACGACCTGGAATGGGCGCTGTCATGGGCAGCAAAAACCTCAAAGCGGTAGTGATCGAAGGTACCCGTCAGATTCCGCTTGCAGACCTCAACGAAATGCGGAAACTTGCGTCTGATGGTTACAAAGAAGTCTTAGCTAACCCACTCTACAGTTTTTGGAAGCGGCAAGGCACCATGTCGACGGTTGAGTGGAGCCAAGAGAACGGCGTTCTACCCACATTCAACTATAGGGAAGGAATTTTTAGCGGGGCTGAAGATATTGGCGGTTTTGCTATGGAAAAAATGAAGGTTGGCAACCGAGGTTGCCCACAATGTAACATGACATGTGGCAACGTGGTCAAGGATTCTGAAGGTCAAGATTCCGAGTTGGACTATGAGAACGTGGGTATGCTTGGATCAAACATCGGAATCGGCAATCTTGCGCAAGTCGCCTGCCTAAACCGCATGGCTGATGCGTTTGGGTTCGACAGCATTTCTCTTGGAAACGTGGTTGCTTTTGCCATGGAAGCCTCCGAAAAAAGATTGATAGCGGAAAAGGTTCGCTGGGGCGACTTTGAAGCCATAAAGGCATTGGTTAATGATATTGCTTACAGGCGTGGCTTAGGCAACATTTTGGCTGACGGCGTCCGCCAAGCATCCGTAACCGTTGGCAAAGGCTCAGGCGATTGGGCGATGCATGTGAAAGGCTTAGAAATCAGCGCTTACGATTGCCACGCTGCTCCAGGAATGGCTTTGGCTTACGGTACCAACTCAGTTGGCGCTCACCACAAAGATGCTTGGCTAATAACATGGGAGATAAAAGCCGGCAGAAGCAATTATGACAATCAAAAAGTCGATTTTCTCATTCAAACCCAGCTTCTCCGAGGCGGACTTTTCGAGGCTTTGACAGTTTGCCGTTTCCCCTACAACCAGCTTGGCTTGGGGCTAGAGTGGTACCAAAAATACCTCCATGCGGCCACAGGTGTCGAGTTTTCTTTGAATCGGTTAACCGAAATCAGCGACAGAATTCTAAATCTCATGCGTGCTTTTTGGGTTCGTGAATATGGCGACAAGTGGAGTCGAGAGTTGGATGTTCCACCCATGCGCTGGTTCAAAGAGCCCTTAACTGAAGGTATATTGAAGGGTTCAGTGCTTGATTTAGAAAAATACAATGGTATGCTGGACAGTTACTACCAGAAGCGCGGCTGGAACAAAAACGGTGTCCCCACAAAGGAAACCTTGGAAAAGTTAGGGTTGGCAGACGCTGCCCAACAGCTCTATTCATAGCTAATGGAGACACAGGTTAGTATGACCTTGCAAAATACACTATTTCTTCAGCCTTCTGCCCGCAATAGACACAGCTTGTTGTCGGTTCCTCTGTTTGGAAGGGTCGGACTCGGATGGTGGCGCCTGTTTCATCTTTTATTTTTGCTTCGCAGTCTGCGCTGCCACACCAAGCCGCTTTGATGAAGCCTCCTTTTTCTTCTACCACTTTCTTGAATTGGTCGTAGGTTTGCACTGGGGTGGTTTTGTCTTGAAGGATGGCTAAGGCTTTAGCGAACATGCTGTCTTGTATTTCAGTTAGAAGCTTCTCAACCTTGGTTGCGATTTCTGGTTCTTTAACGGGCATTTTTTGGCATGTGTCACGCCTTACCATGACGACTTGCTGTTGCTTGAGGTCTCGTGGACCGATTTCAATTCTAATGGGTACACCTTTGAGTTCCCACTGATTGAATTTCCAGCCAGGCGTATACTCTTCACGGTCATCTAAAACTACACTTAGACCTTTGGCTTTCAGAATCTCTGCGATTTCTTTAGCTTTGGCCGCGATTGCTTCTGATTCCGCACCTTTGAACGGTATTGGCACGATTACTACGTGTACTGGCGCGACTTTGGGGGGCATCACTAGTCCTTTGTCGTCGCCATGAACCATAACGATGGCGCCGATGAGTCGTGTGGTTATTCCCCAGCTGGTTTGCCAAACGTAGTGGTTTTGTTTATCTTCGCCTACGAATTTTACATCGAAGACTTCGGCGAAGTGTTGGCCTAGGTTGTGGCTTGTTCCCATCTGCAGGGCTTTTCCATCAGGCATAATTGCCTCTAACGCTGTAGTGTAGAGGGCGCCAGCGAACTTTTCACTGTCACTTTTGGTGCCGACAAGAACTGGAATTGCCAAGTAGTTTTCTATTAAGTCTTTATACTCGCCTAAGGCATACATGACTTCGGCTTCCGCTTCCTCACTTGTCCCATGCGCCGTGTGACCTTCTTGCCATAGGAACTCTCGTGTGCGAAGAAATAATTTGGTGGCTTTTGTCTCCCAGCGAACTATGTTGCACCACTGGTTAATTTTAAGAGGCAGGTCTCTCCAGCTGCGAATCCACTTACTAAACATGGCGTACATTATGGTTTCGCTGGTTGGCCTAACAGCCAGTTTCTCTTCAAGCGGTGTGTCTCCACCCTGGGTGATCCATGCAACTTCTGGAGTAAAGCCTGCAAAGTGCTCAGCCTCTTTCTTCAGGAATGCTTCCGGTATGAACATTGGAAAGTAAACGTTCTTGTGCCCTGTTGCTTTGATTTTTTGGTTTACGATTTCTTGTATTCTTTCCCAAACTGCGTAAGCGTCTTCTCGGATTACCATGCAGCCCTTCACAGGTGCGTAATCTGCTAGTTCAGCTTTGAGCACGACTTCTACATACCATCCAGAGAAGTCTAGATTTTTCTTTACAGTTACCCCAGTGTCTGACATTGTGGATTTCTCTTCTTTTGAAGTTTGTACGCTTAAATAACATATAACCATAACGGAGCAGCGAAAACGGTTGTATGTGTTTTAGCTTGGTTTTTGGATTAAGCCCTACATACGGTGTTGTTTACGGTAAAAGTAAATAAATAACCCGACATTACATTAGAGAAACTTAAGCTTGGGTGAATCTGAGTGAAGGGAATCAAGGCAATCGTGTTGATTACGGCTTTCTTAGCCTTAGTGCTCTTTCCAATCGTTGCACCTTTTGGAAATGTTTCTGCTCAAACATCTAACTATAGCATTAGTCAGGTTGACCATCAAGTTGAAGTAATGTATTCCGGCAACGTTCTGATTGAAGATACTATTCATATTTCAGGGCAAGTTTCAGATGGCTTCTTAATTGGGTTTCCTTACAACTATGCAGCCTACGTTCTCAAAGCTTACGCCTACGATAGTAACAACCTATATCCAATCAATTTAGGGGTCCCATTAGGTGACCGAAGTGGATTCTATGCTGCCGAAGTTAACTTCAATGGGAAATCTCCTCAAGTTTTCACGGTTGCCTTTGTACTTTCGAACAATCTTCTAAGTGAGCAAGATTTTGGTACCTACAAGCTTGATTATCCAGCTTACCCAGGTTTTGTGCAGGATGTGGGCTTATGTAATGTAACTCTTAGTTTTCCGAGTGCTCCAGCAAGCATTACTATAACTAAGAATGATGGAACTGTTGAGGAAGCTAATTATGCTAAATCAAACTTGCCTGCATACACTTATTCTGCAGGTTCAGCAGCCGTTCAAGTGCCTACTGGAACCATACAGTTGAGCATGATTAGCCGGTTGGACCGTCAAATTACGATTGACCAAACTGGCAAAGTAACGTCTACTGACAGTTACCGCATCACAAACAATTCAACTTTCACGCAAAAGACATTTGTTGTCGGTTTACCTCTTGATGCCACAAACGTCTTTTTGAGGGATGAGTTCGGCAAAACCTTAACTGCAGACTTAAGTGCGCAGAGCAGCGACACCCGTCTGGCAAATGTTACTTTAATCACATTCTTAACAGCGGGGCAATCTGTTATTATTACGGCACAATACAATTTGCCAGGCGCAATCATTCAAGATTCACATTACGTCTTAAGTGACTTCAGACTTTTCCCAGAATTCAACTATTACGTGCAACAAGCAACATTCACTTTTGTCCCGCCTGAAGGAGCAACAATAATAACGCCACAACTTTCATCCTTGGATTCTTCTTCTACATTACAGAGAGAAACCTTCCAAGATACCTTGACAATAACCAAGGAGGGTATAAGTCGGTTAGAGTACAGTGTGCCGTTAATCAATGTCATACAGTTCTCGTATGATTACAGTCCAATATGGGTTTCCTTGAGACCAACGTTTTGGGCTTCAATATTAGCGGTTATTGGAAGCTTTGCCATAGTTGTCGTTAGAAGGCGCAAACCCAAAGAAGAAGGCGAAATAACCGAAACGGAAGGTGAAGAAACAAAGGAAGCAGTTGAGATACCAGATCATGAGCTTGTTGAGCCTGTGATTACTGGGCAACGTGTAACTGCTGACAATGTTAAGAACTTCACAGATGCTTACGAGGATAGAAAACAGTTGATGGCTGAATTGAAATCTTTAGATATGAAAGCGAGGAAGGGCAAGATTCCAAGACGACAATATAAGGTTCAACGCAGAGCAATAGAGATTCGCTTAGAAGGCATAGCTAGGCACACAAGCAGGCTCAAGGCTGTTTTCCGTAGCTCAAGCAGTGCTTACGCTGATCTGATGAAGCAGCTTGATAAGGCTGAGGCTGATTTAAGGGCAGCTGAAAAAGACATTGAAAATCTTGAAAATCAACAGGGCAAAGGAGAAATTTCAATCGAAACATACAAGCGAAGTATTACGGATTACCAGCGCCGTAAAGAAAAGGCGGAATCGGCAATTAGCGGATTATTGTTGCGTTTACGTGAAAAAATACGTTAAAACACCTAAACCCTTTTATTTTACGTGATAGCTTTTCAAACAAAATTGCAGAGAGGTAAGACAAAATGGTAAAAATTGTTGTCGATCCTAAATGCACCGGATGCGAAACTTGTGTCAACACTTGCCCTGTAGGCGTTTACGAAATTAAAGATGGCAAATCTACACCATCTAAATCAAGCGAATGTTTGGTTTGCAGAGCATGTGAAGCCCAATGTCCTGAGGGTGCAATTCAGGTAATCGAATAAATTAAAAATTTAAGCTTTCTCTAAACTTGGGTCTCTCATTAAAAGGGCGAGAGATTCTTCCCATCTTTATTAAATAGCAACCTTTTAAAAAAGTACTCTAATGTTCTTTAGTAAGTTTAATTATTAACTGCATAGCCATTATTCTAATTGGTGTTGTTTTGGGAGTAAACTTTAAGGACCTCATACCAAAAACACAAGTCAAACTTGAAGACCTAGCCGGCAAAATCATCGCCATAGACGCATACAACGCCATCTACCAGTTCCTATCAATCATACGCCAACCCGACGGCACTCCTCTCAAAGACAGCACAGGAAAAATCACCAGCCACCTAAGCGGACTCTTCTACCGCACAAGCAACCTCGTAGAAATGGGCATTAAGCCGGTCTACGTTTTTGACGGCATCCCCCCAACGCTTAAGTCAGCAGAAATTGCACGACGTAGACAGGTGAAAGTGGAAGCTATCGCAAATTATGAGAAAGCTGCGGTTAGTGGTGACACAGCCAAAATGCGCATGTTTGCTCAAGCCGCGACCAGCATGAAAGATTACATGCAGGAGGATAGCCGCAAACTCTTGGGGCTTTTGGGTTTGCCCTGGGTTCAGGCGCCAAGTGAAGGCGAAGCCCAAGCAGCCCACATGACTAAACATGGAACGGCAGATTATTGTGCAAGCCAAGACTACGACAGCCTCCTGTTCGGTGCACCCAAGCTGTTGAGGAATGTTACTATTTCGGGCAGACGCAGGCTCCCGAGCAAGAAGGTATACGTTGACGTTGTACCTGAGGTGGTGGAACTTGGCAAGACGTTGGGTGATTGCGGCTTAACTTATGAGCAGCTCATCGATGTTGGCATTTTGATTGGCACGGACTTTAATCCTGATGGAATAAAAGGGCTGGGACCAAAAACCGCGCTAAAGCTAATTAAACAATACGGCTCTCTAGAAGCAGCGCTGCCCCACATAAAAAACGCCGCCTTTCCGGTGGAACCCAACTGCATACGAGAAATTTTCCGTCACCCAGAAGTTACCGACAACTACAAGCTAGAATGGAAGGAACCTGACTCTGAAGGCATTGTTGACTTTTTGTGTAGGCAAAAGGAATTCTCTGAAGATCGAGTGAAAAATTCTTTGGCCAGGATGACTGCGGGGAGCAAGAAGCAGAAAGGCAAGGTTTCGCTGGAAAAATGGTTCGGTTAAAAAAATGAAAAAAGAAAAAGTTATTTTACAGTAACTGACTTCGCCAAGTTTCTCGGCTTGTCGGGGTCAAATCCCTTTTCGAGAGCAAAATAATACGCTAACAGTTGCAGCGGAACTGCAAATGGAATTGGCGACAGTACGCTGGGGATGCCTTTAGGTACTTCAATGTACTCGTCAGACATTGTCTTGATTTCTTCGTCGCCTTCCTCAACGATAGCGATGATGTGGGCGCCCCTGGCTTTCATCTCCATTATGTTGCCAATCACTGTCTTGTGGCAGTCGTCTCTGGGGCAAATGAAGACTACCGGAAAGCCGTTTTCGATTAGGCTGATGGGTCCATGTTTGCTTTCGCCAGCTGGGAACGCGATAGATGGGATATAGGCGATTTCCATCAGTTTGAGTCTGCCTTCGTAAGCGGTAGCGGTGCTGATTCCTCTTCCTAAGAAGAAGAATATTTTGGAATCCTTGTACTTGTGGGCGATTAGTTTAATTCTTTCTTCTTGAGTTCTGACGATATCATCAACAATGTTCGGCAATAGTAGAAGTTTTTCGGCAAGCGTATCCATTTCGTCCTGGGATATCTTGCCTCGCTTCTTTGACAACTTTAGCGCTAATTGTGCTAAAACTGATAGCTGGGATGTGAAAGTCTTGGTTGCGGCGACTCCGATTTCTGGACCTGCCTGCGTACCGATGTAAACTCTGGAAATTCGTGTTAGTGTGGACCCGATGACATTGGTTAAGCCCAGAACTGTTGCTGCTCGTTGCTGGGCGCACATGACAGCGGCCAATGTATCTGCAGTTTCGCCTGACTGACTTACGGCTAAGATGGTGCTGTCTATGTTGACTGATTTGCCATGCTGCTCTATGAATTCTGAAGCGTAAACTGGGTATGTGGGCAAGAACGCCAGTTTAGAGAACATATATGAAGCGGCTAGGCATGCGTGGTAGCTTGTTCCGCAGGCGACCAGAAATACTTCGTTGGCGCGGTCAAGAAAAGTTGTTAGTAAATCAAGGTAGTGGTCCTGCATACGGAGAGTGTTGCGGAGGGTTTCGGGTTGCTCGTGGATTTCTTTAATCATGAAGTGCGGGTAGCCTTGTTTTACAGCCATTTCAGGTGTCCACTCAATGGCAATTGGCTCCCGTATGATGGGGCTACCGTCAGAGATTTTTAGAATTTGGTAGGCTTCAGCGGTTAAGATTGCGAGTTCGCCGTTGTTTATCATAACTGCCTTGTTTGTGATTGGGAGAAAAGCTGGGATGTCTGAGGCGCAGAAGACGCCGTTGCCGTTGATTCCTAAAACCAAGGGGCTCTCGTTTCGGGCGCACACGATTTTGTCTGGCTCACGACTGGAAATTATTGCTAAAGCGTATGAGCCTTCGAGGCGTTTGATGCTTTCCATAACTGCGTTTTGGAACGAGAGATTAGGTTTGTCCTTGAGGGTTTGTTCAATTAGGTGTGGGATGACTTCGGTGTCTGTTTTTGAGACAAAAGTGTGGCCAAGATTTTGAAGCTCATTTTTCAGATCGTTGAAGTTTTCGATGATACCATTGTGAACGACGACTATTTGTCCTGTGCAGTCGGTGTGGGGGTGAGAATTGATTTTTAGGGGT
>Ga0316624_10000447_pt1 | contig 13899 bp, 13 predicted proteins | sample OWC_Aug_N3_C1_D5_FD_207657 | JGI IMG/M metagenome (GOLD analysis project Ga0316624, IMG submission 207657) | Wetland soil microbial communities from Old Woman Creek delta, Ohio, United States - OWC_Aug_N3_C1_D5_A | ecosystem: Environmental > Terrestrial > Soil > Wetlands | place: USA: Ohio... | reverse complement strand
CTTGCGGTCCTGCCCTACACGCTGGTCAGGGACATCGCGGGTGTGGCCGGCATTTTCTATGCACTGTTCCTCCCGGGCCTGTTCTTCTATCTGGCATGGCAGTCTGGTGGTGTGCTCAGAATCTCGAATTTCATGCTCGGTTTGGGCTTCCTGATTCTGTTCACGGGCCGTGTGATACACGCAGCGAGATACGCTCTAGGCGAAGCTAATATTCTGTCGCCGGCTATAATTGGTGTATTAGCGCCCGGCCTGATCGTGATTGCCCTCATTGTGATTGCAACGGGCAACGAGTGGGGTCAGACTCAATAGTGATGTCCACATATCAGCACTAGATGGGCCCTACTCCATGCAGTGTATCGCTAGTTGATCTCTTTCCAGTGGAGTATCTTCATGTCCTCTAGGTCTTGCATTGCCTTCTGGACATCTCTCAGCGGCTTCCCCAGTTGGTCCGCGATTGCTCTGACAGTGAGAGTCCCCTTGCACATCTGCGCTACTTGGAAAGTATCCTGAGAAATCTGGCCTAGCCTGACAAGTATGGGCGACACCTTTCCCTTCAAGACCGGTACCACAATCCGCTTCTCGGAGGCCTTCCCATTCTTCGTGATGTCGTCCAGTGTACCCTTGAAGCTCTCGAATGGCTCTAGGTTGCCGTCCCAGTTGACGAGCGCCTTCTCATAGCTCTTGACGAATGCGTTGTTCACGTCGGTCAGGACAGCCATGGCTGCATTCGTGTCATCGGTCTTGTCCACGACCCCGGCGACAATTATGTTCTCCCTCAGCGAGAGGCAGATGTCAAACACCCCAAAATCAATGACGTGGACTCTGTTACCGGAGCTCATCTCTCGGCCGAACTGGATAAGGGCTGTGAGAAAGCCGCTTATCAGATTCGGGTCCATGCCTGCCTCTCCGTACTTCCTGTCCAACACACAGAGTCCGCTTTCTGCAACGAGGACATAGATCGCCTGAATCAAACTGAGCTCTCTCCTAAGTAGGGGCTCTGGCTCGATTATTCATCTTTGCTTTATATCACTTCTCGTAGTCTATCCTGTCTTGGCAGCAGGCTTTTTACCGGCAGCATGTCACGGGGCGAGCAGGTGCAGGATGTGGACACGGCGAAGGACGCTCGGGTTCTTCTCTTTGAGGATGCCATCAAGCGGATCAACGATATTGTAGCGAACAGGAAGCTCAAGATATCCATCGAGTACGGCAAGCTAGCCGAAACGCTGAAGAGGGTTGCTGGTCTGATATACGAGATCAAGTACTCTTACATTGATCCAAAGGCGCTCGCGGAACTGGAGCCCACGAAGAAGGCCGTTTCAGGGATCAAGGAGGTCGGCGACAGTGTACACGCAGCCGTAGCGCACGCTGGCTTCAAGCCCAAGACTGTCAGCGAGCAGGTCACCTACGCTGAGGTGGAGTATGCGTTGAGGACCGTGGCCGGGTTTCCGAGGAGGCTCATGCAATCAGGCGATGATCCAGCGCACGCTGTAGACGCGATTGCCGTGGAAATAAGCCAAGTGAAGCCTGTGGAGGGTTCCTCAAAGCTGTCACTCTGCAGGTGCACAGACGGCACCCGAATCTGGAATATCGTCACAAACATCACCGGATTGAAGCCGGGCTGGCGATTGGTCTGCGCGGTTCTCCCCCCGGTAGAGATGATGGGCCAGGTCAGCGAGGCAATGTTCCTTGGCGCCGAACCGGTCCCCAGTTCGATCCCGCTTGGGCTACTGGCTTCCTTGTCGACGTCGGCTCTCGACCAAGCAAGAGCCCATGTCTTAGAACTCACAAGGAGGATGACCTAGATGCATCTGCGCGAGCTACAGAGCCTACTGGACTCTTTCGACAAGGCTCGTGGCTGGGATCGTTTCGCAGCTTCGCAAGTCTTCACCCATCTCATCGAAGAGCTTGGTGAGATATCGCGACACATCAGTGTTGAAGAGGGCTACAAGAAGGTGGGCCTCGGTCATGAGGCACCTGACAGTAAAGAGCTGCCGCGCGAGTTTGCACAAGTGTTCTCCCTGTACATGCAGTTGGCGAATCACTTCAAGATAGACTTGGAACAGAGCGTACTGTCCGAACTGAAGCTCATGTCAGACCGCTTCCCTGCAGACAAATGGCTGAAAGAGATGGAACGTCGCTAGTTTCTGCAGGTACCTACTTTATCTTCCTTTGGGCCTCTAGTGCCTTCTTGGCCATGTCTTCGAGGTCCTTTGTTGCAGCCAGCAGCCCCAACGCCTTGTTGTGAACTACCTTGATCTGTTTCTCCTTTGCCCACTGAGCCAGACCAGTCACAAGCGGGCCCAGTGCGGTGCGAGCTGCTTCAACAGTACCCACGGCTTTTCCGAGGAGTTCGACTGACTGCTTCGGATTGCCGCCCGCCTCTGCTACCCTAAGCCAGACTAACGAGTGTATCATGTAGAGTGCGTCGAGCATGAGTGTCGGCGACTTGGGGTTCTCCTCTACCTTCTTGATCAGACGCTCTTGTCTGCTCTCGAAGACCTCTTTGAACAGAGCGAAAGCCTTCTTATCGTTCCCCTTGTCCAGTTCGATTATGCCCTTCTGAAGCTTCTCGTCGGTCTCTGACACTGCTGACATGCTCCTTTCTGGCGAGTCCGTCTGCTTCTGACACGCCCATCACTATTATGGCTTTCTACGTCGTCGTACTGTGACAGATGGCTCGGAACGTTTATTATAACCGTGGAACCGAGGCTTGGGTATTGACGAAGACCGACACGGAGGTCGTCGAATGGTCAGAACGAGCTTTACTTTCGCGGAGCTGAAGCGTACTAATCACAAGGAGATCAAGGAACTACAAGATACGAAGTTCCGTGCCTTCATACGATACCAGGTGTGGCCGAATCACCCGTACTATCGTCAGATGTTCAAGAAGTACAACGTTGACCCGTTCAATATCACATGCATCGAAGACTGGGCCAAGTACAAGCTTCCGCTGGCCAGAAAGCTCGATTACAAGGAACACCTTCGTGAGTTCGTGCTGAACCCCTCACAGGAGGATGGCAAAGACCGACCTCCGGCTCAGATCGTGCGTAACCTGATGACGTACAACAAGGAACTGGGCAAGAAGCACGACTATGCTTTCATACGGAACAACGGCGCGAAAGTCAAGCTCCACATCGGTGCCGAGGCCGCCCAGCAGCGGCTCAAGGACCGCCTGACTTGGACATATGCTCCACTGCAGTTCTGGCTGAGTTCCGGCCGTGCCTCAGGGCTTCCATCTCCGGTCTTCCTCACTAGATACGACCTAGAAATGTTGCACGACAACTGCGTCAAGGTAGGGCAACTGGCAGTCGACCCTTGGGCGGCCAGCGGTTGGGAACTTATCAGCATGAACCTGTTCCCCTATGCGCCTCACCTAGGATGGCATGCGGTCAACTTGGGCCTTGGTCAGATGTCGAAGTTCTACGTGGCTACGAGTGCAGGAGGTGCAATCCCCAGCGACAGGCTTGTAGACCTTGCCGGAGTATTCAAGGTCAACGGGTTCGCCGGGATGCCCAGCTATCTCAGGAACCGCTTCTTTAGGGCCATGAAAGAAACAAAGAACTACACAGCTCCTGAGAAGGTGGTTCTGCTTCTAGCTGGCGAGAAGATCTACGCCCCTGTTGTGGATGACATGGTCAACACACTCACCGAGAAAGGCGCGAAGGAGGTCCGAGTCATCGGCGGCTACGCATCTTCAGAGAGCAAGACCTCGTTCGCAGTACAATGTGACTATCATGGACCCTACCACAACGTCAGCCCCCTAGTCCTGTCGTTTGAATTCGTCAAATACAACAAGGACGGTACCTATAATTTCGTAGGGCCCGACGAGTCGGGACACGTCACGCTCTTTCACATGGACGGCACGGGGACTGTGTTTGAAGGATTCCTGCTGGGTGATATCGCATCACGCCATGAGAGTGGTAAATGCCCCGTCTGCGGCATGGACGGACCTTTCTTCTGGGACATTGGCAGGGAGAATGATGCCGAGGCGCAGATCGAGGTGATGGGTCTTGCAGAAAAGAAGGTCAAGGGTGCCACGGTCAACCTGACTGCGCTGCGCGAGGATCTCCTGAAGGTCGCTGAGATTGAGGAGATTCAGGTCGAGGTTGCCAAGGAAGACATGAAGGACCCCTTCTCGATGGACACGCTGAACCTCTATGTTGCTGCTAAGGGTCCAGTAAGGAGCAACTACGCATCGCTCGTAGATGAGCTGAAGAAGGTCACCAAGAATGCCACAGAGGTGACTCCAAAGGTGTTCGTTCTCAGCTTCGAGGAACTGATGGAGAAGGCCGGTGGAATGAAGTTCATGGAGATCGCGGATGTCCGACCTAAGCCCTCTTGATTTGGCCGCTCCTGAACGACGTGGTTAAATAGAGCTTCCTTACAGGTTCTATCGAGGGATGGATAGTCATGGCTCTAGAACCTGATACAGGATCACGCCCAGAGGAACCCGTCCAAAACCTTCGGCTCTCGTGGATTGGCCTTGTTACAAAGACAATCGATCTATGGGTCAAGAGGCTGCCCAAGTACATAGGGATGTTCCTACTGCCGGCTGCACTTGTCGTACTACTTAACCTAGCAGTCCTCTACGTCTTGCTTGGCTCAGTTGCTCTTACTTGGTTAGCATTTATCAGCAATAACCTTGTCACGACCATTGTGAATCTGCTTCTGTCGACAGAAGCCCTTCCGCTTCCGGCCGTGGTTTGGATTGGTCTCAGTGTGATTGATATGGTTGTATACACGCTGGCTGCTGGAGCGGCTGTCAAGTTTACTCTTGATGGGTACGTGAGTTCACAGCCAGGAAACCTGAAATCGAGCTTCTCATTCGCGTTCAACCGGCTATCGGTACTCATCGGAGTACAGCTCGGATTCGGTCTGATCATGGCGTTGATTGCTCTACCCCTGCTGATCTGGGTGTCTCAGCTCTTGCTTTCCTTCGACCCCGAGAACCCCTACAGTATCGACCTTAATCTGGTCCTACTTGTCTTCGTTCTCATCCTGGTGCTTGCGCCTATTATGCTGTATGTTTCCGTGAGGTTCACGCCGTTGATTGCAGTGCCCATTGCCGAAGAACACGGGATAGTTGATTCCTTCAAGAGAGCATGGGCTCTCACCCGCGGGAGTTTCTGGCATATCTTCGGTGCCCAGTTCATTCTCGCCATCGTCATACAGATTATCACATTTGCACTCGGCTTCGTCAGCATGGCTCTGGTGTATGTCAGTGAATGGATATCCATCCCAGTCATGAGTGCTCTAACTGTCATAATCATTGGTCCCTTGGACTATGTGTTCCTAGCCGTGCTAGTCAAGGACCTACAGTCTCGAGTACAAGCGCGAAAACAGGAGTTCTGGTGAGATACCGTCTTCGGGGAATGAATACCGGTGAGGTGCCTTAGGACGATCAGGCCGCCCTCACCTATTTCAGCTTGTGCTTCTCCACGAATTCTTTGATGACGTCGACGAGGTCAGGCTTGCCGATCTCCTGCAGGTCGTAGCGGACCCTAGTACTCGGCTTGTTGATCTTTATGACTTTGGATAGGTCGATTGGGGTCCCTATCACAACAGCATCGACATCTGCCTTGTTGATGGTCATCTCAAGTTCCTTGATCTGTTCCTTTCCGTAGCCCATCGCTGGAAGCACATTCTCTAGATGTCCGTACTTCTTGAATGTCGCTTCAATGCTACCGACAGCATAAGGCCTCGGGTCGACGATTGTTGCACCTGCTTTTCTCGCCGCAATGAGGCCGGCTCCATATGCCATGCCGCCGTGTGTCACGGTTGGGCCATCCTCGACCACTATCACTCTCTTGTTCTTGACGACAGATATGTTCTCTACCCTGACCGGCGAGGCCGCATCGATAATCACTGCTTTTGGATTGACAGCCATGATGTTCCTCCTCACTTCTTCGATGCATTCGTAGTCGGCAGTCTCCTCCTTGTTGATGATGACAACATCCGCCATTCTTAGGTTCGTTTCACCGGGGTAATACGATATCTCATGACCAGCTCTGTGAGGATCAGCCACCGTAATCAGCAGGTCTGGCTTGTAGAACGAGAAGTCGTTGTTGCCTCCGTCCCAGGTGATGACATCCGCCTCCTTCTCGGCCTGCGCAAGTATCTTTCCATAGTCTACACCTGCGTAGAGAATGACTCCCATGTTGATCATGGGCTCGTATTCCTCTCTCTCTTCGATTGTGCATCGATACTTGTCCATGTCAGCGAAGGTCTCATACCTCTGAGCTATCTGCGTCGTTAGATCCGGGTCGTATGGCATGGGATGCCTGACGTTCACCGGTTTCAAACCCATCTCCACGAGGATTTGGTTTATCCTGCGTGACGTCTGGCTCTTGCCGCAGCCAGTCCTGACAGCTGTGACTGCAATCACGGGCTTCTTGCTCTTCAGCATTGTCGTATGAGGACCCATGAGTCTCATGTCTGGACCCAGTGATGTGACCCAGGCAATCTTGTGCCCTACTGTCATGTACGATAGGTCCGAGTATGCCAAGATGCACTGCTCGACGTCATACTTCTTGACAAGCTCAGGCAGCTTCTCCTCTGGGTATATCTTGATACCCTGCGGATAGAGTTTGCCTGCGAGCTCTGGAGGATACATGCGGTCCCCGATTCCAGGAATCTGCTCCGCCGTGAAGGCAACAACCTCGTACATGTCGTTGTCGCGGAAGTGCACGTTGAAGTTATGGAAGTCGCGTCCCGCGGCGCCCATGATGATGACTCTCTTTCTGCTCATAAGAATGAACTCCTCTGGGGTCCTTCTGTCGGAGATGCCTCGCCAAGACTGCAGATAATAAACTGTCGGTCCTACCAAGATGGAAGTATGCTCTTCCATCATCTTGAGCTCGCTATATTGCAGAGTATGCCGAAAAATCGCAGGTAACCCACACGACACACAAAGACTTATCTTATGGGGGGACCGTTATTCCTCGGATTGCCCCGTTCTACAAGCAGCTAGGTTGCCTGAGGTGCTGTATTGAAGCTAGTCGAACTCTCCCGAAGGTCGATTGGATTGCTTAAGGAGAACGGCGATGAGGGCCTTCGTAGTGATGTGCTAGCCGAGATGCTTGGCACTCCCAAGCGCAGGGTCTATGATGTCGTTGCTGTGTTGAAGGCGATCGGCCTGGTTTCCACAAGGCGTCGCTTTGATGGCACGACAGTCACATGGATTGACCCCACCAAAGACTACGTTCACCGCTCCGAACACGACCAAGTGAAAGTACTGCTTCGTGAGGTGGACGAAGACCGGAAGCGTCTGCAGGTTGAGCTGGCGGAGGCAAGGGAGGAACTACGACAGGCTCGGCTGAGGGTTCGACAGGACACGCCCCCTGTTGCATCTTCTCAGAGGGTGGATTTCAGTACCACTCAGCTTCGGGTCAGGTGTCTTGGGGCTGCAGGCTTCAAGAGGGTAAGGGACTCCGGCATGGAAGTGCTTATCGAGTCTTCTGAACCCGGCATAGCAGTGGATCCGACTGAGGTTGAGCCCGATGAGAACGAGGCTCTCATCAGGAGCGTCCAGCGGCTTTGAGCCCGTATTCGACAAGACGAATGGTGACTTGACCGCCTCTTCTTAAAGTCTGTACCTTGTCCAGAGCTTCAGCAGATGATGTGACTGTTCCTATGACATTCACGGGACTGAAGGTGTTCATGTCTCGAAGGTATATGCTAAGTGAATCGCCCAGTGGCACATACGCTATCTCCCCTCGTTTGACTTGCTTCGAGGCCTTGAGGTTTCCCATCCCAATTCCAAGGGTTATCTTCATCTCTCCCGCCAAGTAGGCTGTCTTACCCTGGAGCGGCAGCCTCGCCATGATTTCCTCGACTATCAACGGTCCGCGCACACGGTCAATCATGGCACTCAGTCTGTGATTGCCCTCGAAGTCCAGCTCAATCTCGATTTCACTCTCGCGCATCTCGTTCGAACCATTGGATGTCTAGTCGCCAACCCCTAAAAACTGCTCCGAATGGGCTGCCGCCAAAACCTTAATTGTCATCTGCGATTCTCTAGCGATGGAGTGAACCGGGCTGTCATCCAGACTTGACGTCGCATTTGTTGTTGATACAACAGGGTCCATGAAGGACGATATACGAGCTGTGAAGGATAGTCTACTAGACATAGTTGACAAGCTGAGTGCACGGACGGAAGGTCTTGTGATTAGGTTTGGAGTGGTTTCGTATCGGGACCACCCTCCACAGGACAAGACGTACGTCACGCGCGTGTTCGATCTCACAGAGAACATAAGGGGAATACAGAGGGAGATTGGGAAGCTCGATCCCTCGCAGGGTGGCGACACTCCGGAGGCTGTCGAGGATGGTCTCTTCGATGCCCGGACAAAGTTGACTTGGAACAAGGGAGCATACAAAGTGCTATTGCTAGTCGGTGATGCTCCACCTCACGGCAGGCAGTACAACACGCTAGGTGATGACTTCTGGCCCAAAGGTTGTCCCGCCGGCCATGACTCCCGTGAGGAGGTCCGCCTGCTGAAGCAGGAACACGGAAGCACTGTCTTCGTGTTCGCATGTGGATGCAATCCGCTCGTAGAGCCATCCTTCAGGAGTATTGCTGAGGCGGCCAGTGGGCGGTACTATCCACTGCTTGAAGCTCATCATCTTCCAGATGCTATACTAGAGATGCTTCAAGGCGTAAGCGATCTCATCGAGGAAGATAAGAAAGTATTGGCCTACTATGAGAGCCGTGACGGAGTGTTCGACCTCGCTTCTGCTGCTTCGGACTTGAAGACAGAAGTCCGCGAACTCAAGACGTCGCTTTCACGTCTTCTGGAACTCGGGAAGATACCTCAATGGCCGAAGGGTCGCCCGCTCACCGCAAGCGTGATCGGTCTGACCGTGGAGCTTGGTGAGGTACCTGACGCCATACTGCCTGGCAAGGCTTTCAAGTACAGGGTAAATGTGCGCAATCCCAGCGCCTCGGCTGTAGGACTGCGGATTGTGGTTACGTTAGTCACTGATGAAGGTGTGTCGGAAGTCACGAATGAGCAGCACGAGATAAGCCCGCATTTTGACGGCAAGCTTGAGCTGAAGCTTGTTCCGATGGCCGAAACCCGCGGGAAAGCGACTGTTCGTGTAGAAGTATTCTACGGCTCCAAGTCTGTTGCGTCACAAGCCTATCCAACAAGGATGTACTGATTGGAGGTCATCGAGGCAACATTGGATCTCAAGTTGGTGGCCGGACGAAACCAGAAGGGGATTGCGTTTGTACGGTCTTGGGATTCCAGTGAGAGTACTGTCTGCGCAATTTCATGTGGCTCCCGAACAGTGTACTCCGATGTCAGATCCGCGGCCTCGGTTCCTGAGGGAGCAGTCGTGGTCGATGGTAGACTCCTCGAACACCTAGGATGCGCCGAGGATGAAACGGTTGCACTCGAGCCCGTCGGTTCAGAGATACCCCTGTGCAAGCGAGTCGTTCTGGCAGTTGCGTCGGATAGAGGCTTGGAAGGCGCAAGAGTCGCTGATGCTCTGTCGAAGAGAATCGAGGACTTGGAGGAGTACCTCGATTCCCTTATCATAGCACAAAACCAGAAGGTCCCGGTCGCAGATTTGGGACTGTCCCTGAGAGTCTTGGACGCGTCACCTGTTGCAGAAACACCGCATGTCTGCCGACTGGTATGGCACTCTCTGGAGCACGTGGAGCTTAGACCTCAACCAGCTTCCTCCTGCTTCAACGTGATTTGCCTTGTCGAGTATGAGATTGTTCGCTCGGAAAGCCCTGAGGTGGTCAATGGCGCTCCTGTGATGCAGGAATCTGGGATGCAACTTGTCACAGGGAGCATAGGGCGCATCGCTCAAGGCGTTCAGAAGTGCCGCATGCAGTCTCTCTTCGGTGTGCTGCTATATTCGAGCGAGGTCAGTGCCTTCAAGACCTTCGACCCGTCCAGCGGCGAGGAGGTGGACCTTCGCAGTATGGACACAGCAAGCGACGTTCCAGCGCTGACTGCTTGGTTGAATCAACAAAAGGCACACAGGGGCAAGCCTATTCGTCCTGCTGTTGGCATTGACCAGGCCATTTCACTCGCTCGTAGGGCATCACATCAGAACGGACTCCCGACCGCAATCGTCATGTTCACCCGCGGCACTTATTCGGCGGGAGGAAACCCTGTGACAGCAGCACGGTCGCTCCACTCGGATGACAGAGTTGCGATATTCTGCGCCTTGGCCGGCGCTAGTGCAGACTCCCAGCTCGTCAGTGCCATAGCTGAAGCTGGCCGGGGAGGGCATTTGGAGCTGTCGCGACCTGACGACATGGGCCATATACTGGACATGATTGGCGCTTGGACGAGAGGTGAATATGGTGGCTGAAAAGCTTGGGACTGCGCTGCAGGCTCTTCTTTCCGGGGGTTCGGTATCCGGCTTCATACTGGCAGTCGTACCAGAGGGACGTCTTGAGTCGGGATGGATAGAGCGGAGCCTCGTGTCAAAGGGGCTTCAGGGTGGTCTTGACTCAAAGAACAACCATCATGACTACCTGATCCCGGCGGATCGAACAGTCCGGCTCATACGAGATCGCGGTTCGTATGGACACAACTACTGTTCACTATTCATGGCAGGAGAACCCGGGTCGGACTCGCGCAGATTCACTCTCTTCCAGTATTCTGCTGATACTCAGACAGGTCCCGAACAGTATGCATGCGCGTTCTGGTCTCTAGGCCCTAGTCCTTCCGACGTAGTGTCTTTCTTGATGAGAGAGTCGATGGGTACACAGACTCAGATTGCAGGGACTGAACCCGTGCTTGATTATACTGAACAACTCAGAACCGATGCCTCCGTCGGTCTTGTTATCGAGGCGCTATCGGCACGTGTTCCGTCTTCGAGAACAAAACCGGCAGACTGGTTGAGGAGCATACTGGAGAGACCGGCAGACACTGAGGCAGTCCCCTTCCGTTTTGGCGCAATGGAAACCACTCCAGACTTTGCAAAGCTGTTTGCACAATGGTTCGTTGGTCTGGAACTGACGAAACGCATGAAATCTCCAGTTGCTGCACTCACAATCTTCAAGGAAGACTCGGTTGAGATGGCGCTCTGGGATTCGCCACGAGACCTCTGCACTTTTGCCAGCGTAAGATGGGAGGATCCCGTCGCGCTTGTCGCTAGATACATAGCTCCGTTATGGGGGGGACCGGGTGAAACGATTGGTAGACCAGAGTTGGTTCCAAAGCCCCTCGCGAACCATGACTACTCCACTGGAGTGTCTGGAACTGCCCCTCCTGCTGAACAGCTCACCCTAGATCAGACTGTCCCGTCCCCTACAGCATCGTCAGCCCAAGAGCTAGAAGAAGATAGCTACCATGAGTTGCTGGCCCGTCTTGAAACCATCTCATTGCCCGACCTTCAGTACAGGTTCTCCCAGATGGAATCCCAGCTCAGACGACTCGCTGCAGAACAGGCGGCGGCACAAGAGAGGGCGTCGGCGGCAAGCGATAAGGCCGCTATCGACTTATTGCAGAATAGGTTGCGTGATGCTCTGAATCGTCTTGAGGCGATTGCCGATAGACTGACCTCGCTCCAAGAAAGGGTGGAGCGCGCCATGTCAGAGGGAAACTAGCATTGGGCCCTCGTGTTCGTATTTCAGCAGAAGACCTGTCCCACGAGTTGGAGCAGCTCGAGACCCTCTTGGTCGCGGTGCAGGCCGCAGAGAGCCGCCTGGCAGAATTAGTCGGGTCAAGCACTCTTGACACAAGCCTAGCGAAGCGTCCTGAGAACGCGCGTACTGCCACCGATCAGGTTCAGGGCCTCTTGAACAAGACTGAGGAAATGCGGTCGAGAATTGCGCGATTGGAGAGCAGTCTCGATACTCTTGAGTCTGCCCTCGCCTCCATCGAGATACTCAGAGGCGAAAAGGGATGACACTAGGAACCTGACATCAGGGTCTCGATTTGAGATAGTATGAATTCCTCAAGTGTCTGCAGGGAGAGGGAGCTAATATTCAGCGCTGCCTTCCTGAGGCTCCGCACTTCTCCACGCTCCAATTCAGGTTCAAGTCTCTCATCAAGTCCTAGAAAGCAGACTCGATACCGTTCTCTTGCTGCTATCGCGCTGATGAATGATTCACTCTCGGGCTTGGTGTATGCAGCAGTGTCTGCAAACACAATGATCAGAGTGGGCCTATCCTGACCGAAGTCTTCCAGAACCTCCGCAATCATCCGGTACGTGTCGTCTAGTCCCACAGACTCTGTTCTTTCGTTCAGGCAGTCAAGCAGCGTTAGGACAAGTGAGGTTCGCACCTCTCTCGGTTCAATATCGCTCCCGAACTCCAGAAAGCTCTGAACTGAATCCCCCTTCTGAATGGAGAACTTGTGCGGTGTGCCGCCGGAAATGACGATGGCCATGCGGCCGGGAGTTCGATTATACATGAAGAGATTGACAGTGTACAGTGCAGCTATGACGGCGAGTTCTCTTCTCGACAGGATGCCACCTGTTCTTTCTACGAGTCGTCGCACCTCTGGTGCTTCCTCAGCCATACGTTCCAGAATCTTTCGCATCCAGTACACGGTCTTCACCTGACAATCGGTGCGCTCCATGTCCTGCTGCGTGGCCAAGCATACGATGACATTGATCTCGTTCAGTGCGAGTGAGGGTCTCATGTTGACGGAGGCATGCTCTAGTGAGCCCACAACGCCCTGAGTCAGGGCAGGGACCGAATGAGCCAACCTGAAGGATATCACCGACCCAGTGGATCGTGGATAGACCAGCGCTGCGGCTCCCAGGTACTCTTGGCTCAGTTCCTTCACAATCTCGTCTTCGTGGAGGTAAACCAACGAAGAGGTTTCGCCGTATGCGCTCTTCTCCATTGATGAAAACGCCATGGTTGCCTCCTTCAGTTCTGCAACCTGTCCCTGATACCTTATGATATCGACACTAGCTGTCTTCGTCATTCCAAGGAGCTGGGCATCGGAAAGAGATATGATCACGGTCCGGGGCTTCGTTGATTCGCTTGCTCTTACCGGGGCCGCCCACCATATGCCGCTGGAATGGTCTAGGACCACTGCAATCTGGCCATCCTGAACCCCAATCCCCCTCATGTCGACAGGGCTCATGACTAGCAGACCCGAATCCCGTCCGGTCCTGACAATCTCGAAACGCAGTGCCGCCAATACTTCGCCAGGGTTGGGTACTTGAAGCGCCCCGAGCACGACCCGCTCGAACATAGGCAAGTGAGATTGGGAATCAAGGACCATACCCTCCTCTGTCGACGTTCTTATGAGCGTCGAGGCTAGATCCGTTCTACGCTTCGACAGACCCCTTGCGAAAACGCCATTCCAGCCCGACACCCTTATTGTGTCATCTCTTTCCATCTTCAACAGAATCGCTGATGCAGAGCTGGATGTGTGTTCTCTTGATGTGATACTAATCGTGTCCATGTCAACTTGGGATCCGTCAGGTGCGGTCATGAAACCTAGGGAAACAGGGTGTCGCTGACTCATTGAAGAGAGGACCGACATCATCCGGACGATTTCGCTTGCACCTATCTTGCCAAGTGTTCCTCCAGCGACTACAGACTTGTCACTGGCACTGACTCTTAGGAATGGAGGTACTGGTGGAAGGCGACAATAGACGTTGCCGCCGAGAATCCTCTGCAGGTCAGAGGGAGTTGCCCCCAGTTTCTTGCTCAGAAGATACGAGAGTATCTCAGCGATGCTATCCCCTGACTGCGTTTCGGGGTAGGAACTGGCGAAGACAAGCCCGGTCGACCATTCCTTCCCCCTCACTTCCTTCAGGTGTTCAATGATACCGGAGAGCACGGCTACAGAAGTACCTGAGGTGGTGACCATCGTCGATGGTATGTCTAGAAGCCTTCCGATCTCCTCTTCCATGCCTCTGAACTGCTTCACTTGGATTATGATTGAAGGCACTGGGAGTTTCAGGCCCTTC
>Ga0316624_10000446_pt1 | contig 13905 bp, 11 predicted proteins | sample OWC_Aug_N3_C1_D5_FD_207657 | JGI IMG/M metagenome (GOLD analysis project Ga0316624, IMG submission 207657) | Wetland soil microbial communities from Old Woman Creek delta, Ohio, United States - OWC_Aug_N3_C1_D5_A | ecosystem: Environmental > Terrestrial > Soil > Wetlands | place: USA: Ohio... | reverse complement strand
TCTCAGCTCACAGCTCCCAGCTGTCAGCTCTCAGCCATCAGCTCTCAGCCATCAGCTGCCAGCTATCAGCTGTGAGCTGTCAGCCACTCGTTGCAGCTCGTTACTCATTGCTCGTAACTGCTCGTTTCTCGCTAGTCAGCTATCAGCTGGCAGGGAGATGGGTCGATCGGTGGATCGGCGGAGGCGCCCAACTAATCTCAGCCTGACTGATGCGGCGCCGATCAGCATCCCGTGCCGACACCGCCGCACACAGTACTGGCGGGCGTTGGCTGGCGTCAAGGCGCCCAAGGCGCCGGGGCACCTTGATTTCGCCTCCTGCCGGGGGTAGATTCCCGGGCTGCGGGTCCTCGGCTCCCGATCCTGCGACGCGTGCACGGTGAGTCGGGTTGCCCGAGACCTGAGGCCGGAAGCTTCGAGTCCGACGCCGGACCGCCAAGTAGGTCGGTCGGCCACGATCGTTCGCATCAACTGAGAGGCTCACTGCCATGTCCAGACGGATTGTGCTCTTCCTGGTCCTCGTCGCCGTGCTGGGGGTGCCCGCGTGGGCACAGAGTCCGGCTCAGCCGCCGCAGGCGAACCCGCTCCTCAAGGAGTGGACGACGCCGTTCGGCGTGCCGCCGTTCCAGGAGATCAAGCCCGAGCATTTCCTGCCGGCCTTCAAGGAGGCCATCGCCCAGCGCCGCAAGGAAGTCGAAGCGATCGCCGACGACCCCAGGCCTGCGACGTTCGCCAACACGATAGAGGCGCTCGAGGCGACGGGCGAGTTGCTCGACAAGATCCGCCCGGTGTTCTCGAACCTCTCCTCGGCGGACACCAACGAGCAACTGCAGGCGATCAACCGCGAGACGACACCCATGCTGTCGGCGCTCCAGGACGACATCAACCTGAACCCCAGGCTGTTCGCGCGCGTGAAGAGCGTGTGGGACCGGAAAGGCCGCCTCAAGCTGACGCCGGTCCAGCAGAAGCTTCTCGAGAACACCTACAAGCGGTTCGTCCGCAACGGCGCCAACCTCACGGTCCCGCAGAAGGACCGCCTGCGCAAGATCAACGCCGAGATCTCGATGCTGGGCCTCAGGTTCGGCGACAACCTGCTCAAGGAGACCAACAGCTTCCGGCTGCTGATCGAGAGCCAGGAGGATCTCAAGGGGCTGCCGCCCTCGGTGGTGGCCGGCGGGGCCGAGGCGGCCAAGGCCGCGGGAGCCCCCGGCAAGTGGGTCTACACCCTGCAGGCGCCGAGCATCTGGCCGTTCACGCAGTATGCGGACAACCGCGAGCTGCGCTACCAGATCTTCACCGCCTACACCACGCGCTGCGATCACAACAACCAGTTCGACAACAAGGTCGTGGTCGCGAGGACGGCGGCCCTGCGCGCCGAGCGGGCGCAGCTGCTTGGCTACAAGACGTACGCCGACTTCGTGCTCGAGGAGAACATGGCCAAGACGCCCGCCGGGGTGTACGGCCTGCTGAACCAGCTGTGGACGCCGGCGCGGGCGGTGGCATTGAAGGAAGCCGCCGCGCAGCAGGAGATCATCAGGAAGGAAGGCGGGTCCTTCAAGCTCGCGCCCTGGGACTGGAACTACTACACCGAGAAGGTCAAGAAGGCGCGCTACAACCTGGACGAACAGGCGCTGCGGCCGTACTTCAAGCTGGAGAACGTCCGCGAGGGCGCATTCTACGCCGCCAACAAGTTGTACGGCATCACGTTCACGCCGCGGCCCGACCTGCCCGTCTACAACCCGGAGGTCCAGGCGTTCGAGGTGAAGGACGGGGACGCTTCGCTGCTCGGAGTCTTCTACACCGACTACCACCCGAGGCCCGGCAAGCGCGTGGGAGCCTGGACGAGCAGCTTCCGCGGGACGCGCGTCAAGGACGGCCGCCGCATCGCCCCCATCGTCGCGAACGTCTGCAACTTCTCACGGCCGGTCGGGGATCAGCCCGCGCTCCTCAGCCTCGAGGAGGTGTCGACGCTTTTCCACGAGTTCGGCCACGCGTTGAACTCGCTCCTGTCCCGGGTGCCGTACCGCGGCCTGGCGTCCGGGCCTCGCGACTTCACGGAGCTTCAGTCCCAGATCATGGAGAACTGGGCACTGGAACCGGAGGTCCTAAAGGTCTACGCGAAGCACTATCAGACCGGCGAGGCGATTCCGCTCGAGCTCGTCGACAAGATCCGGGAATCGGAGCGGTTCAACCAGGGTTTCATCACCGTGGAGTACCTCGCGGCCTCCATCCTGGACATGGACTGGCACACGCTGACGAGCACCAAGGAACTGGACACGACATCGTTCGAAACCGAATCGATGGCGAAGATCCAGCTCCCGCCGGAGATCGTGCCGCGCTACCGCAGTACGTACTTCAACCACATCTTCGGTCCGGGCGGCGGCTACGCGTCGGGCTACTACGCCTATATCTGGGCCGATGTGCTCGTCGCCGACGCGTTCCAGCTCTTCAAGGAGAAGGGCATCTTCGACCAGGCGACGGCGCGTTCCTTCCGCAGGAACATCCTGGAGAAGGGCGGGACGGAGGACGCGATGGTGATCTACAAGCGGTTCCGCGGCCGGGAGCCGAGCGTGGAGCCGCTGCTGATCAAACGAGGACTGAAGTAGCCGGGAGGACGTCATGAGACGCGCGCTGTTCACGATCGCCGTCGTTGCCGGGCTTGCGACGACGGTGGTCTTCGCCCACGAGCGCAGTTCCGGACCGCAGAAGGAAGCGCCCAAGAGGCCGAGCCTCACGGGCACGTGGAAGCTCAACCACGATCTGACCTACGACATGGACCGCCTGATGAATGAAATGGAGGCCGCCCGGGCCAAGGCCGCCAAGGAGGGCAAGGGGGGCAAGGAGGGCAAGGAGGGCGGGGAAGGCTGGGAGGGGGAGCGCGGCGGCCGGGGCGCCCCGAGCGAGCAGCAGAAGAAGCGGATGCAGGAAATGCGCGCGCTCATGCAGCCGCCGGAGCAGCTGACAATCTCGGACGAAGGCACGGTCGTGTCGATCACCGACGACAAGGGCCGCGTCAGGCGGTACACGACGGACGGCAGGAAGGAGAAACAGAAGACCGACACCGGTGAGATCGAAACCAAAGCGCGCTGGAAGGACGACGGCCTGGAGGTCGAGACCGATCTGCGCAACGGGGTCAGGGTGACCGAGACCTACGCCAACTGGGTACAGGACAAGCAGCTCGTCGTGACGGTGTCGATCGAGAGTTCCGGGTACCGGAGTGGCGGGCAGACCCTTCAGCGGGTGTACGACGCGGCGCAGTGACTGACGATCAGTAACGTGCGTCGCTTCAGAACCGATAGCCTGTCGACACCAGCACCTGGGACGTCTTCCCGAACGCGCCCTCGGCCACCACCATCAGGTGCCGGGTGATCTCGAACTCGGCGCCGACCAGCGGGCTCCACGTGCTCTCCGGACGCGCCTGGAGGCTGAACTCCAGCGTGTAAGGCGGTGGCGTCCTGTCAAGAGCCAGACCCGGAAGGCTGACCGAGCCCGTCTGGGTGCCGGCGATCGCCAGCCGCATGGCGCCGGCGTACACCTTCCCGTGCACGCCCCACGGGACGAACAGCACGCCGACGCGCGGGCTCTGCACCTGCACGCGCACCCGGTTGATCACGTCGGGCTTCGCCCAGTTCCAGTTGACGTCGTAGGAGGCGAAGAACCCGCGGTAGCCGAACGCTGCCGTGAACCCGACGCCGTAGTCCGAACCGGAGAATGACACCTCGCCGGGGATCGGGATCGGGACGGGCGCAGCGAGATTCACCGAGATGTCCCTGGCATCACCGCTCAGGTGGGCAGCGGTCCCGTACACGTCCAGGAACGGCAGCAGCCACACGTCAGCGCGCGCCACCAGAGTATTGGTCACGGCCTTGAGCGATCCACCCTGGACGAGGCCCGGCGGAAGCGGCAAGCCGGCCACCACGAACTCAGGGTTGTTGATCACCAGCGGCAGGGCCTGGTGGACATACACGAACGAGATCCCGACTGGCAGCGGGACCTGGCCCCGGTACTCCTCCGGGACCTTGTCCTGCAGGAACGGCAAGGCGTGATGAGACTCCTGCGGTGGGTCGGAGGGGAGCGTCGCGCTCGAGCCCTGCGCGCTGGCCGTCCCCGGCGTCGCGAACAACGCTACGCACAGCCATGCCGACGCCACCACGAAGCGGCCTCTCATTGGTCGGCATCTCCTTTCGAGGGTTTCTGTCGAGGCTCAGCCCCATCAGCATTCTAGCAGCCTGTTCAGATGTAATGCTTGACCCGCGGCCACACGGCGGTCATCGGCTGCTCGAGACCGCGCACGACCCAGATCGGCTTGTCGTTCTCGTAGGGCATGCAGTCGGTGCAGGTGAAGGTCGCGCCGAGGTCGACCGAGGCAAAGTGCGATGCCAGCTCGTCTCGCCTGCCGCCGATGACGATCATCACTTCTCCCGTGCAGCCCCGCGGTCCCCACAGGAAATAGCTGTTGTGCCCCGAGATGGCCTTCGGCAGGCCGTGCCGAGGGCCGAAGAGATCGATGGCTCCTGCCTCGCCGTAGTTGCCCGCGAAGATGCATACCCTGGCCTGGTCCGCGGGCGGCAGGCCCTGGAACACGTGACTCACCGCCTCGGCGAGCTCGGGCCAGCCGTGCATGTCCGCGAAGTGCTGGGGCAGCCGGCCGAGCGTCTGCCGCTCTCCCTGAGGCGGCTTGACGCCAAGCGCGTGCTCGTAGCGCACAAACGTGTCTTCAGACAGAATGGCCTTGGCAAACGGGGCCAGCGCCACGCCGGAGCCGATCAGAAAGACGACAGCGGCACCGCGCGCGACGGCACGGACCACCCGGGGCCGCAACCGCTCGAGCGCAACGCCGCCGGCCGCGAAGAGCACGGTGTAGGCGGGCAGGAGATAGTCCGGCTTGGCGTTGGTCGTCAGCATGACGCCCAGGATCGCCAGGTAGGCCCAGCCCAGCGGCCGGAAGCGCCGCGCTGAGCGGCCGGTGAGCAGAAGAGCCAGGCCGGCCAGCCAGACCGGAAGCGCGGGGAACGTGTTGAGCGATTGCGCCGCGACGTAACCTCCCGGAGAGAACGCGACGTTCTTCTCGGCGATCGCGTTGCGCATGAACTCGAGCGTCGGCCACCCGTTGGCCACCTGCCACAGCGCGTGCGGCAGGAGGAGGAGGCCCGCGAGACCGCCGCCGATCCACAACCAGCGGCTCCGGAACGCGCCCCATCTCCGGCACACCGCCAACCCGGCAACGATGCCGAAGCCGAGGAAGAGCACGCTGATCTTGTTCTCGAGCCCGATGCCCGCGACGATCCCGAACCAGAGCCACAGACGATCCTGGCCGGTCCGCAGATAGCGGGCGACCAGCCACCAGAGCGCGGCCCACGCCAGGATATCGAACGCGTTCATCGTGAGGACGCCGAACACGCCGAGCATCGCCGGGGCGAGCATCACGCACAGTCCGGCCAGGACCTGCGCGAAGCGCCCGCCGCCGAGCTCACGGGCGATGGCCCCCGCCAGAAAGACGGTGGCCGCCGCGGCGATGGCCGGCAGGAGCCGGATGGCGAAGAGGGACTCGCCGAGCGTGGCCCGCACCAGCGCGGCGATGACGCCGATGAGCGGCGGGTGCTCGACGTAGCCGAAGCCCAGGTGCTCGCCGTTCGCCAGGTAGTACAGCTCGTCGCGGAAGTACCCGTATCCCGCGTACGTCGCCAGTTGGAGTATCAGGGTCAGAGCCGGCAGCAGCCAGGTGGCGAGCACGTCGCGGGGACCGGGCGAGGCAACGTCGGTGAGGTCGGGCTCCTTCATGATGCCTCCGTGCGCCGGTCTCTCCGGCTCGGACGACGGACGCGTGAATGCGGCCGGCGAGTGGTGCGCTACCTGATCAGGTGCAGCGATGTCTGGCGAGCGTCGAGAAAGGAGACCGCGCCCCTGGTGGCGACCGCGTCCTGCTCCAGGGCGATCCGGATCTCCTGGTTTGCCCACTCCGGCACGTTCACGCGGACGTTCAGCTCGATGGAATGGACGGTGCCCTCGCTGAGCGGCAAGTCCCCCAGCCCGGCCACGCCGCCCTGCTGGTCCCAGAGACCGATGATCGGGCCGGCCGCATGGCCATGGAGGCCAAGCGGGTGCGTGTAGATGCTCGGCTTGAGCCCGTCCTCTTTCGCGCGCCCGAGCGCCGCGGCGAGAATCTCATTGCCCGTGCGCCCCATCTTCATCTCGGCCAGGAGGATGTCCTGGAGCCGGTTGCCTTGTGCCAGCGCGTCCTTGAGGCCCCTGGGCGCGTCGGTCTCGCCCTCCTTGAGGACGTACGCCTGCTGCTGCGTGTCGGTGCACAGCCTCAGGTAAACGATGCCGAAATCGCAGTGAAGCAGGTCACCGCGGTGGATGACCTGGCTGTCCTTGTACGGGTTGTCCTTCGGCCGCTGGATGGAGATCGACGGCTGGAACCAGTTGGTCATCCCCAGCCGCCGGGTCCGTTCCCGCATCCACCACTCCACGTCGTCGGCCGTCGTGACGCCGGGCGTGATGGCCTCGCGCGAGAACGCCTCGGCGATGATCCGGTGCGCGATGGCGACGATCTGCGGGTAGACCTCGAGCTCCTCTTCGGACCGCCGCTCGAGCCAGCGGATGGCGAGCCGCTCGGCCGATTGCAGGCGCGAGACGTACCCGGGCGGGAGCGCGGCAACCAGTTTCCGCCTGAGGGCGGCCGTCAGGCCGTCGCCGTAGTTGAACGCGTCGGACTCGTCGATGCCGATCCTCTTCGGGTCCCGCTCCTTGACGATCTGCGCGAGGCGGGCCCACTGCTCGATCTTCTCCGGCTCCCAGACACTCTTGTAGAGCTGGCCGATGCCGGACCGGCTGACGGTCAGCCGCTCGATCCCCCCGGCGCCCCTGTCGAAGAACACGAGCATCGAGGTGCGGCTGGCATACAGGTTCGTGAACGGCACCAGCGAGAAGAACACCGGGTCCTCATTGTTCTCGCGGCAGATCACCAGCCACATGTCGAAGCCCTCCTGCCGCATCAGCTCCGGCAGGATCCGCTCGAGCCTGATCTTCAGCCAGTTGTCGTAGACCGCAGCCTGCTCGCGCAATGTCAGGATCGCCGGCAACTCGCCCTGGGCGCCGGAGGGAGCGGCGGCCACGCCCGGCGGAGGGACCGCGCCGAGGCCGGGCTCGAACGCGATCGGCGAGATGAACACGGCGGTCAGCGCGAGAAGCAGCGGGACGATCTTCCGGAACACCGTGGGCATGCGGCCTCCTCCCGAAACGACGTGCGCGATGACACCTCCACCGGCCTGGCGCCCGGCAGGTCGTGGTCAAGCCGTCGGCAAGTGGGATATAAGGATACTCCCGAGGAGGAACTGACGTGACCGACGCCGCCGCGGAACTCAGCTTTCCAGGATGCTACGTGTGCGGGTCCGAGAACCCCGCCGGCCTCCACATCACGTTTGCACGCGACGGCGCCGCCGGCTGCCGTGCCGAGTACATCGCCAGGCCCGACCACGTCGGCTGGCCCGGCCTCATCCACGGCGGGATGCTGTTCACGCTCATGGACGAGGCCGTCGCCTGGGCCCTCATCTACGCGGGCCTCCGCGGCGTCACGGCGAGGTGCGAGGCGCAGTTTCGCCGGCCGGCCACCGTGGGATCGAGCCTGGTCATCACGGGCCGGGTCGTCGAGTCCTCCCGCCGCCTCGTTCGCACCCGCGCCGAGATTCGCGACGCTGGAGCGGGCTCGGCGCTCGTGGCCGAGCTGAACGCCCGGATGTATCTCACCGACGTGGGGCGGTGGCAGGACGACGGGCCCGCGGACCCGGTGTGAGTCCAACCGCAGCCGCCCTCCCTGCCCTTCTAGCCCTCCCAGCCTTCCCTGTCCTCTACTGTCTGGGCGCCCTCTGATAGGCGGGGCCGTAGAGCACGCGGCCGGGCCTCTCCGAGGTCATCGCCCCGTTCTCGTAGATCACCTGGCCGTTGACCAGGACGTAAACGAACCCTTCGGCGTACTGGTGCGGGTTCTCGAAGGTGGCCTTGTCCCTGACGCGCGCCGCGTCGAACACGGCGAGGTCGGCCTTCATGCCCGGCCTGAGCACGCCGCGATCAGGCAGGCGAAGGCGCGAGGCGGGCGCCGACGACATCTTCCGGACGGCTTCCTCGAGCGTCAGCAGGCCTTTCTCGCGCACGTAGGACGCGAGCACGCGCGCGAAGGTGCCGTAGCTGCGCGGGTGCGGCGCGGCCCGGCCGAAGATCGGCACCTCGCCGTCCGATCCAACCATCGTCACGGGGTGTTTCAGGATCCGCTCGAGATCCTGTTCGTCGATGGCGTGGAAGATCCCCTGGGCGCCGCCGCGCTCGACGATGAAGATGGCGGTCTGGGCGGCGTTCTCCAACGTCGGCTCCTGTCCGCGGGCGCGCGTGATCTCAGCGAGGCTCTTGCCGGCCAGTGACGGATCCCAGGCGCACGAGGCAACCGTGACGTTCTTCGGATCGCCGCCGCCCCTGTCGTACTTGATGTTCTCGATGACGGCGGCCTTGATGCGCGCGCGCTCGGCGGGGTCCTTGAGCCGCCTGGCGATGCCCGCCTGGCCGCCCTCGAGCGCCCACGGCGGGAACAGCATCTGGACGGCCGTGCTCGACGCGGTGTAGGGGTACTGGTCAATCGTGACGTCCACGCCGCGGGCCCTGGCTTCGTCCACGAGCCTCAGCGTGTCGACGCTCCTGCCCCAGTTGCCGGTCCCGATGATCTTGTGGTGGGTGATCTGGGTGGGCAGCCCGCCGCGCTCGCCGATGGCAATCGTCTCGCGCACGCTGTCGAGCACGCCGGCTGCCTCGTTCCGCATGTGCGACACGTGGATCCCCCCGAGTGCCCCGGCCTCTTTCGCCAGCTCGATCACCTCGTCGGTCGCCGTGAAGATCCCGGGCACGTAGAAGAGGCCGGTCGACAGCCCGAACGCGCCGTCGCGCATGCCCTGGCGCACCAGCACGCGCATCTGGTCGATCTCGGCCGGTGTCGCCTTGCGGTCGATCGAGCCGATCACCTTCTCGCGGATCGAGCCCTGGCCGATGAACATGCCGAAATTGGGAGCGAGCCTCGTCGCGGCGAGCTTCTCCATGAACGGTCTCAACGGCACGGGTGAGCCGCCGTCCGGGCCTTCGAAGATCGTGGTCACGCCCTGTCGCGTGTAGTTGTCGGCGGTCGGCACCTCGAAGATGCCGCGGCGCGCGTGCGTGTGGATGTCGATGAACCCTGGAGAGACGACGAGTCCGCTGGCATCGATCACGCGGGAGGCGGGCGCCTCGATGCGCGGGGCCATCGCTGCGATGGTATCCCCCGCGATCGCCAGGTCGCCCTTGTACCACGGGTTCCCCGTCCCGTCGACGATGCGTCCGCCCCGGAGGAGGAGGTCGTAGGGGTGCCGGCTCCGGGCCGTCGGCGCGACCGCCAGGCATGCCAGGAGAATGGCGCTCAGCAGCACCAGGAGGCGTGGCCGCGGCGCACGTGCAGCCGCGCGCGGGAAGAGACGTCGAGTGTCGCCTGTCCTCATCTGGTCCTTCCTTGGTCGGCCAGATCCTATCCGAATCCGGGCCGCTCGAAGCCCGGCCGGACCCCCGGGGTTTCCGGGGGTCAGTCGAGCGGCGGTGGTCAGGATATGGAGTCTGCGGCGCCCATTTGGATCGACCGGGCCGGCTGTCGTAGACTGGCGGCCGCGAACGGGCCCAAACCGTATACCGCGACTCGGCCCCGGAGCGCCCCGAAGCGACGGAGCCTCTCGCAAACCGCGACTTCTCACGTCATGAGGAAGCCCACGATGGCCAAGCGCATCTTCACACTCGCCTTCGCACTGTCCGCGGCGCCCCTGCTGGCCGCCACGCTGGCCGGCGTTACGATGCCCGACACGATCACGGTCGCGGATCGCACGCTGGTGCTGAACGGCATGGGGGTCCGCTCCAAGCTGTTTGTGAAGGTCTACGTGGGCGGGCTGTACCTCGAACAGAAGTCGGGTGACGCCAGGGCGATCATCCAGGCCGACGCCGTCAAACGAGTGGTGCTCCACTTCATCTACGGCGAGGTCGACCGCGGGAGGATGGTGGAGTCCTTCACCGAGGGCTTCGAGGGGAACCTGCCCGACAAGGGCAAGAGCCTCAAGCCGCAGATCGACCAGTTCCTCGGGGCCATCGAGACGATGAAGAAGGACGAGGAGTTGGTGGTCACCTACGTGCCCGCGACGGGCACGACCCTGGCGATCCGCGGCAAGGACAAGCTCACGATCCCGGGCCCGGCCTTCGGGCAGGCCGTCTTCTCGATCTGGCTCGGCCAGAAGCCGCCGACCGACTCTCTGAAGAACGGGATGCTCGGGCGGAAGTAGGGGCTGGGGCTACGGGCTGGGGACTGGGGGCCGGGGGCCGGGAGAGCGAAGCCTGGCAGCCCCGCGTGCCCGATGTTGCCCTCGCGGCGCGAACGGGAGGCGGCCGACGTTCCACGTGATGCCGGCATAGAGCGCGTCGGCGTCCAGGCCGCGGACGTTGATGACCACGCCAGCATCGACAACGGCGCTGCGGTGCAGGACGAAGGTCGGCCCGACCGTCATTCCCACCTCGGGTGCGTAGCCATCCCGCCCTCGCGTGCCGGGGTAGCCGAAGACCTCTGCGGTCCATCCCAGCCGGCCGTACACGTTGAAGGCCGGGGACACCGTCCAGAAAGTCACGTGTTTCGGCACCGGCGATCCGCTGCCGCTTCGGTACGTGTAGCCCACATTCACGTCAAGCGAGAGCGGGCCGTCCGCGTGGCTCGAGATCAGAATCGCGGTGAAATCGGTGGTGCCCGTCCCCGTGAACCGCCCGGGCGAGCCGGTGGGGAGCTTGACGGTGGATTCCACGGCGAAGTCACCAAGGGCCACCGCCCTGTCGAGCACCCGCCATTTCAGGCCCAGGGCGGTGTCGCCAACCCCCGAGCTGGTCTCCCCGCCGATGCTGGTCCGGCTCCAGTCGACGAACAGGTCGAGCTGCACGCGGCTGCTGAGGCCGATCTTGACGAGGCCTGGCACGTCGAATCGGCTGGAGCCCGGCTCGGGGTGGATGCCCGACACGCCGGCCTCGATCTCCACGTAGCCCGGCGCTACGGTGTGGGCGTGAGTCGCGACGGTGGGGCGCTCGGGCTGGGCCGTCCTCGGATCGGGCGCGGACGCGGACTGCGCGATGGCCCGACTGCTCCCGCCTGCCAGCGCCAGGGTCAGCAGACCGCGACCGAGTTGCGCGCGAAAGGATACGGACTTCTGTCGCGGAAGGCCGGCGGCGAGACCCATCTCCGCGGTAGTCTAGCGCCGATTGGACGATCCGGCTTCAGGCTCTGGGCTCCCGGCTCTGGGGCCTGTCTCGTTGCGACAAGTGGTTTCATGACCCCCCAGCGGGTGGCGCCGAGCGGGGCCGCCCCGCCCGCCGCGCAGGGCCGTCACAGTGGCTCCGCGTCTGTTGGGGGCAGGAAGCCTGTGCCACCCTGCTCGCCTTACATGCCCTGCTCTCCTGTATGATCGACTGACCGGCGACCGGAAGAGGAGAGGCAGGTGGCGAAGAAACGATCCAAGCTGCGGCGTCCCGCGCCGGCGCCGCCCCCGCCGAAGGAACCCCCGCGGAGATCCGTGGTCCGTGAGTACTTCGAGTCGATCGTGATCGCGGTGATCCTCGCGCTCTTTATCCGCACCTTCATCGTGCAGACGTTCAAGATCCCGACCGGCTCGATGGAGAACAACCTGCTCATCGGCGATCACCTGCTCGTGGACAAGTTCATCTTCGCGCCGACCGCGACCGGCCTCGAGCGCCGGCTCCTGCCGGTCCGCCCGCTCCGGCGCGGCGACATCGTGGTCTTCAAGTTTCCCGAGGACCCCGAGCGCGACTTCATCAAGCGGGTGATCGGCCTCCCGGGCGAGACGCTGGAGATGCGCGAGAAGCGGATCTACATCAACGGCAAGCCGCTCGACGAGCCGTACGTCCACTTCCTCGAGCCGCCGCGCACCGTGTCGGGCCAGCAGGAGGTGACCTCGTTCGACCTCCGCGAACGCTACGGGCCGGTGCAGGTCCCGCAGGGGCACTGCTTCGTGATGGGCGACAACCGTGACAACTCCGAGGACAGCCGCTACTGGGGCTTCCTCCCGGTGGATCACATCAAGGGCCGGGCGCTGATGATCTACTGGTCCTACGATCCCGAGCCCGGCGACGAGCTGGACGCCGAGGGCTTCCTCGGGCGCGCCCGGCAGCTCGCCTCGGTGGCCATCCATTTCTTCACGCGCACCAGGTGGGGCCGGATGTTCCACCTGATCAGGTGAGAGCCGCCGGCCGAGGGGACGGGTGAGGAAGAAGCCGCCCGGCCTGACGGTTGCGTGGCAGCACCACGAGCGGCGGTGGGCCGCCAACCTCTACGTGTATCCGGTCGTCTCGAGGCGCAGCGGGGGCGTTTCGATCGGGATCAACCTGAACCCAGACAAGCTCTGCAATTTCGACTGCATCTACTGCCAGGTCGATCGGACAACGCCGGCGACCATCAGAAAGGTGGACCTCGCACGCCTGACGGCGGAACTGGATCTCGTGCTCACTGCCGCGCGCGACGGCTCGCTCTACGAGGTCCCGCCGTGCAACGCGCTGGGGCCGGAGGAGCGGGGGATTCGGGACATCGCGTTCTCGGGTGACGGCGAGCCGACCACGTACCCGAGGTTTCGCGAAGCCGTCCAGATCGCGGCCGATGCGCGGCGCCGGTTCGGCCTCGACACCTCGAAGCTGGTGTTGATCACCGATGCGGCGTACCTGGCGAAGCCACCCGTGCGGGAAGCCCTGCAGGTGCTGGACGAGAACAACGGCGAGATCTGGGCCAAGCTCGACGCCGGGACGGAGGAGTACTTCCGCCTCGTCGATCGGCCGAACACGTCGCTTGGAACGGTGCTCGAGGGCATCCTCGACGCGGCGCGCGTGCGCCCGGTGGTCATCCAGAGCCTGTTTCTGCGAGTGCGGGGCGAGCCGCCGCCCCCGGGCGAGATCGCTGCCTACTGCGACCGGCTGAACGGCGTCGTTGCCGCCGGCGGACGCCTCAAGTTGCTCCAGCTCTACACGATCGCGCGGGCACCCGCCGAGCGCTCCGCGACTCCGCTGTCGGACGCCGAGCTGGACGCCATCGCCGCGATTGTCCGCGCGCGCGTCCCCGTTCCCGCCGAGGTGTACTACGGCGTGGAGGGGGGCTGATCAGAGCAGTAGACAGTAGGCAGCAGGCAGCGCGTCCGCCGCCTACCGACGCTGACGGCTCGGTGGAAAGGCAGTACGCGGCTGACAGCTGAGTCCGGCTCTCTCGCTCGTCCTGCGATGATCTCAGCACGACGTTGGGCCCTGCCATGCCGCCTACCGCCTACTGCGGACAGACGGCTCACTGTCGACGGCCTACGGCGAGCTGTCAGCGTCAGTGAGCAGCGGACGCACTGCCTACCGCCTACCGCTCACTGCGTGACCGAACCGTTTGCCATCTCGACGACGGACAGGAACACGAGCCTCGCCAGGTCCTGCATGATCTCGGGGGTGATGATCTCCGGGGTGTCCCTGGTGGTGTGATACGTCGCAAACGGGAGTCGGTTGCCCCCGCTGGTGCCGAAGGACAACGTCGGGACGTTGGCCCACATGAAGTGCGCGGCGTCCTGCCTCGGTCGCGCCAGGTTCGCCGAGAACCGCATGCCGAGGGGCCGGTGGATGTACTTCCGGTTGTTGCGATCGAAGTACTCCCAGAGCTGGTTGTAGTCCTTGCCTCCCGCACCCGCCGTGATCCGCTCGCCGCGCCCCACGCTCTCGAGGTTGATGAAGCCCTTCACCCGATCGTTGGGCACGGCCGGATGGGCGACGTAGTACTCGGATCCTTTCACTCCCTGCTCCTCGGCGCCGAACAAGATGAACAGGACGCTGCGTCTG
>Ga0316624_10000444_pt1 | contig 13966 bp, 11 predicted proteins | sample OWC_Aug_N3_C1_D5_FD_207657 | JGI IMG/M metagenome (GOLD analysis project Ga0316624, IMG submission 207657) | Wetland soil microbial communities from Old Woman Creek delta, Ohio, United States - OWC_Aug_N3_C1_D5_A | ecosystem: Environmental > Terrestrial > Soil > Wetlands | place: USA: Ohio... | reverse complement strand
ACGCCCCGCCGATCGAGCCGAGCCCGCCGACCACCACGACTACGAACGCATCGGCGATGACCGACAGGTCGAGAAACAGGCTGGCCGGCTCGCGCGGAATCTGCAGCGCACCCCCGAGCCCGGCGAGCAGGGCACCGAGCGCAAACACGCCGGTGAACAGCCATTTCTGATTGACGCCGAGCGCGCCGGCCATTTCGCGGTCCTGCGTCGCGGCGCGCACCAGAGTGCCCCACCGGGTGCGGCGCAGCAGCAGGTGCAACGCGAGGAGCACCGCAGGTCCGAGCACGATCAGCAGCAGGTCGTACTCGGGGAATCGTCCTCCGGCGATGGTCAACGCGCCCTCGAGTCCCGGCGCGCGCGGCCCGAGCAGGTCCTCGGGCCCCCACGCCCAGAGAGTGAAGTCCTGGATCACTAGCAGAAGCGCGAAGGTCGCGAGCAGCTGCAACAGTTCGGGCGCGGCGTACAGCCGGCGCAGCAGCAAGTTTTCGATGAGCGCGCCCGCGAGCCCGATGGCAATCCCCGACAGCAGCACGCCGCCCCAGAAGCCGGCCACGCCGTGGCCGAAGTATCCCATCAGCGTGTAGGCGAGATACAGCCCGAGCATGTAGAACGAGCCGTGCGCAAAATTGATGACGCGCGTGACGCCGAAGATGAGCGACAGGCCCGCTGCGACCAGGAACAGCGAGCTCGCGCCGGCCAGGCCGTTCAGGAACTGGAGCAGGACCGCCGACGCGCTCATGGGCGGCGGAGCCGGGCGGCGGTTACTGTTTGCGCAAGAGCTTCGCCTCGGCGGGCGAGGGCAGGTAGTCCGCGCCGTCGGCAAAGTGCCAGTTGACCATCACGCCTTTGCCGTCTCTCCTAGCGAGCTGCCCCACGTAGGCGCCCATCGTCGATTGATGATCGACGGCGCGGTAGACGATCGGGCCGAAGGGCGTCTCCATTCGCAGGCCCTCGAGCGCCGCGACGAGCTTCTCGGCGTCGGTCGAGCCGGCTTTCCTCAGTGCGTCCGCCACCGTGTACATCGTCGTGTAGCCGACCACCGAGCCCACGCGCGGATAGTCGTTCCAGCGCTTGCGGTAGGCATTCAGGAACTTCGTGTGCTCGGGAGTCTTGATCTGGTCCCACGGGTAGCCGGTCACCCACCAGCCTTCAGGGGTCTCGTCCTTCAGCGGGTCGAGGTACTCGGGCTCGCCGCCGAGCAGGTTGAACACCGTGCGCCCCTTGAACAGGCCGCGGGTGCTGCCCTCGCGCACGAATTTCTGCAGATCGGCCGCGAACAGGGAGCTGAAGATCGCGTCGGGCTTGGCATCGAGCAGGGCTTGGACCACCGCACCCGCATCGATCTTGCCGAGCGGGGGCGCCTGCTCCTCGACGATCTCGATGCCGGGCTGCGCCTTGGCCATCAGCTGCTTGAAGGAAGCGGTCGCCGACTGGCCGTACTCGTAATTCGGATAGACGATCGCCCAACGCTTCTTCTTCAGCTTGACGGCTTCTGGCACCAGCATGGCGACCTGCATGTAGGTCGAGGGCCGCAGCCGGAACGTGTAACGGTTGCCGTCCTGCCAGACGATCTTGTCGGTCAAGGGCTCGGCGGCGATGAACACCGTCTTGCGCTGGTTGGCGAGGTTCGCCACCGCCAGTCCGACGTTCGAGGCGAAGGTGCCCATCAGCAGGCTGACGCGGTCGCGCGTGATGAGCTCCTCCGCGACGCGCACCGCGGTTCCCGGATCGCCGCCGTCGTCGCGCGAGACGACTTCCAGCTTCCGCCCGTCGACTCCTCCGGAAGCGTTGATTTCTTCCAGCGCGAGCTGCCAGCCCTTCTTGTAAGGTTCGAGAAACGCGGGAAACACCTTGTAGCTGTTCAGTTCGCCGATCCTGATCGGCTCGGCGCCAAAGCTGCGTATTGGCCCGCCTGCCGCTACCACCGCGAATACGAGCGCGAGTACGCCGCGTGGGAATTTCATTGCCTGCTCCGTACGTTCGACCGTTCCGCGCGAACTTAGCACACGCACCGCCGACCCGCTATGCGGCCTTTCTGTCGGCGCGCAGCTTGAGCCTCCTGAGGCAGCGGTCGACCCACTGCGCGGTCAGCTTTTCGTGCACGCCGTTCTGCCGAAGTCGCTGATCGAGCGCCGCGAAGTCGACGAGGTCGAGCGGCTGGTCCTGATTGAAGCAGGAGAAGACGTAGCTGCGGTCGCCGCTCACCGGATCGACGTGCGGCTGCAGGCACTGCGCGCATACCTCCTTCATCATGCATTGCATCGGCGAGTTGATCGAACCGATGCCCAGGTGCGCCGACTTGAGGTGCTCCTTGAGTCCTTCGTGCCGGGCGCGCGCCACCGCCGCCATCATTCGGTCCGAGCCGATCGCGATCAGGCGGTCACAGTCGTGGAACGAGATCGGCTGCGCACCGAGCCGCCCCGCGACATAGGCGAGCATCGCCTCGACGATGTTGCCGACGAAGCTGCGGTCCCGCGCGCGCGCGGGCGCGAAGCCGGGGGCCTCGTCGCAGCACCACACGACTGCGTCGGCCGCCGCTTCGATCTCCTCGACTTTGTAGCGGTCTATCACGCGCTTGTAGCCCGCAAAGTAGAGCACCTTCGAACCTGCGGCGCGCAGCGCCTGGCCGATCGAGAAGAGCACGGCGTTGCCCAGTCCGCCGCCCACGAGCACCACCGTCTCGTCGCGCGGGATCTCCGTTGGCGTCCCGGTCGGCCCCATCAAGACAACCGGCTCGCCGGGCTTGAGCTGCGCGCAGAGGTCGGACGAGCCGCCCATCTCGAGGATGATGGTCGAGAGCAACCCGCGCTCCTTGTCGACCCATGCGCCGGTGAGCGCGAGGCCTTCCATGGCGAGCGTCGTGCCGTCGACTTTCGGCGCCAGGGTCTCGAAGTTCTGCAGCCGGTAGAACTGCCCCGGATGAAACTCGCACGCCGCCCGCGGCGCGCGCACCACCACCTCGACGATGCTCGGCGTGAGGCGCCTGACCTCGTGCACCACCGGACGCAGCTCGTCGTTCAGCCGCGCGAGGAACGTCGCGTCGTCGAGCGGCGAGGCCGGCGCCACGCGCGCCAGCACCTCGCTTACCAGGGGGTACCCCTGCTTGGCGCCGCCCATCGCCTTGACCACGTTGCCGAAGAACGAGGGGTGCAGGTCGCCGAAATAGCTTGCGAACCGGCCGTCGGGGGCGCGCCACATGAGGATATCGGCATGCTCGGGCTTGGAGATCGCGCGCTCGGGCTCGACGCGCCGTCCGTCGCGGTCGCAGGCCTCGAAATACTTGCCGTCGAGGTGGAAGTGCTGGGGGTCCTCGCGTCCGAGCACCGTGTTGGGCTGCGTTCCCGCCGCGACCAGCACCGCGCGCGCCGGCAGTTCGATCTCGGCGCCGCCCTGCTGGGCGAAGCGCACCGCGCGCGCGTGGCCGAACTCGTCCAGCTCGACGCGCGTCGGCGACAGGCCTTCGACGAAACCGATGCCTTCTTCGAGCGCTTTCTCCACTTCCTCGTGGTTCAAGGTGTAAGAGGGAGAGTCGACCAGGCGCCGGCGATAGACGATCTGCACGCCGCCCCAGCCGTTGAGCAATTCCACGATACGTGCCTCTCGCCCCTCGCGCTGCGCGCGCTCGCGCTCGGCCCGGATCTCACGCGCGTGCGCCAGGAACTCCTCGGCGATACCGGCCTCCTCGCGGTTCCACGCCGCGCGCACGGCGCCTTCGCCGCGCTCGGCGCAAAGCGCGTCGTAGCGCGTCAGGAACTTCTCTACCTGGACGACGTAGTAGGCGAGCGACTCGGTCGCAGTGTCGATGGCGGTCAGGCCGCCGCCGATCACCACCACGGGCAGGCGTATCTGCAGATTGGCGATCGAGTCGCGGCGCGCCGCGCCGGTGAGCTGCAGCGCCATGAGGAAGTCGGAGGCGGCCCGCACGCCGCGCGCCAGGCCGTTCGGGATGTCGAGCAGCGTCGGGCGGCCCGCGCCCGCGGCGAGCACGATGTGATCGAAGCCCATCTCGAGCGCGCTTCGGGCCGTGACGGTCCCGCCGAAGCGCACGCCGCCGAACATGGCGAAGGCGCTGCGCCGCTCGAGCAGCAGGCGGATGATCTTGAGGAAGTTCTTGTCCCAGCGCACGGTGATGCCGTATTCGGCCACCCCGCCGAAGCCGGCCATCACGCGCGCATCGAGCGGCTCGCGCAGCTCCGCGATATCGCGTACCGGCCGGAACGACCGGCGCCGGCCATGGGCGTCGACCCCGGACAGCGCGGAATCAAGCGGCTCGATCTTCAGTCCGTCGATGCCGACCACCGTGTGCCCGTCGTTCAGCAGGTGGTGCGCGACCGTGAACCCGGCCGGCCCAAGGCCGGTCACAAGCACGCGCTTGCCGCTCGCGGGCCGGGGATACGGGCGGCGCAGGTTTAGCGGATTCCAGCGCGTGAGCAGCGAGTAGATCTCGAACCCCCACGGCAGCTCGAGCACGTCCTTGAGCGTGCGCGTCTCAGCCTGCGGGATGTCGACCGGATCCTGCTTCTGGTAGATGCACGACTTCATGCAGTCGTTGCAGATGCGGTGCCCGGTGCCGGCGACCATGGCGTTGTCCACCGTGATCATCGCCAGCGCCGCGAGCGGCAGGCCGCGCGTCTTCACCAGGTGAAACTCCGAGATCTTCTCCTCGAGCGGGCAGCCGGCGAGCGTCACCCCGAATACCGTCTTCTTGAAGCCTTTCGCGGGCGGCTTGTCCTTCAGTCCCTTGGAGCACGAGTCCTTGCCCTGCTCGTGGCACCAGATGCAGTAATTGGCCTGGTCGAGCGCGCCCACCAGGTCGGTGCCGCCGTCGGTGAGCGCAAAGCCCTCGCGGCGACGCAGATGATCGCCCGCTAGGGTGTGACGAGCGGCCCCCTGCAGCGACTCGGTGTGCACCGGCACCAGGCGCATGAAGTCGAGCTTGCGCGGTGCCTTGAAGAGCACCCCTGCGCGATGCTCCGCGCGTCCCTCGGGCGTGCCCGCGGCCCAGGCCGCGTAGCGCGCGGCGAGCTCGAGCTCGGGCGCATGCGCGGCCTCGTCGTCCTGCCATGCCGTGACCGCGCGCGCGAAGCCGAGCTCGCTGAACGGCTCGCCGAAGGCGCGCGATAGTGCTGCTTCGGCGGCGGCGGCGTCGAAGCCCTGCAGCTCTTCGGGCTTGACCCTGTGCAGCGCGCGACGCTGGACGAACAGCCGCTTCACCGAGTAAAGCGGCGCGAGCTCGTGGTGGCGCGCGGCAAGGCGTTGTAGCTCGGACTCGACCCCGAACAGTCGGCCGAGAAAATCCTCCAGCAGCGGTGCGAGCGCGATGAGCAAATCGGACTCTTCCTTCGCCGCGAGCTCATCCGGGCGGGCGCGTGCGCTTTCCAGCCGCGCGCGCAAGCGGGCGTCGGCTTCGCCCACCCAGCCGAGGAAGGCCGCGTCCAGGCGCGCCAACCCAGCGCGCTCGTACAGGTCCTCGAAACAAGCGCCGAAGGAGAGCTGCAGTTGCGGGGAGGGCTTAGTCAAAATCTGGTCGCGGGGCGGGAAGGCGTGGGATTTTCGCCGATTGAAGGCGCTCCCTCAAGGCAGGCGAGGCGCATAGCACTATCGTGCATGCCATTTGCCGAGCGGCGAGCCGAGCGTTTAGCATGTGCGGCCCGATAGCCAGTCGGCTCGCTAGGAGATTCGATGCAGATCAAGAACAGCGTATTTCTCGTCACCGGAGGCGCCTCGGGGTTGGGCGCTGCCACCGCCCGCATGGCGGCCGAAAACGGCGGCAAGGTGGTGATCGCAGACATGCAGGCCGACGTCGGCGAGAAGCTCGCCAGGGAGCTCGGCGCGGGCGCCCGCTTCGTCAGGACCGACGTCACCTCCGAGGCCGATGCCAGGGCGGCGGTCGAGCTGGCGCTTAAGGAATTCGGTGGACTGCAGGTGCTGGTGAACTGCGCCGGCATCGCAATCGGCGAGAAGACCATCGGCAAGGAAGGGCCGCACAAGCTCGCGAGCTTTACGCGGGTGATCATCGTCAACCTGATCGGCACGTTCAACATGATCCGCCTGGCGGCCGACGCCATGGCGAAGGCGGGGCCGAACGCCGCGGGCGAACGCGGCGTGATCATCAACACCGCCTCGGTCGCCGCCTTCGACGGGCAGATCGGCCAGGCGGCCTACTCGGCGTCCAAGGGCGGCGTGGTCGGGATGACGCTGCCGATCGCGCGCGACTTGTCGCGTAGCGGCATTCGCGTGTGCACCATCGCGCCCGGCATCTTCGAGACGCCTATGCTGCTCGGCATGCCGAAGGACGTGCAGGAGTCGCTCGGCAAGATGGTCCCGTTCCCGTCACGGCTCGGACGGCCTGCGGAATACGCGCAGCTCGCGCGCAGCATCATCGAGAACGAAATGCTGAACGGCGAGGTGATCAGGCTCGACGGCGCGATCCGCATGGCGCCGAAGTGACGCTGCGCAGCGCGCGCTAGCGTGCGGAGGGCGGCAGCGGCTGCTCGCGCAATTGGCGCTTGTACAGGCGCGCGCGCTCGATATAGATGCGCGCAGCCCTAAGAAGGAAGTCGCGCTCCTCCTGGCGCAGGTCGCGCATAACCTTGCCCGGAGAGCCGAGGACCAGCACGCCGTCCGGAATCTCCTTGCCCTCGGGGATCAGCGTGTTGGCGCCGATGAGCGAGCCCTTGCCGATGCGCGCGCCGTTCATGATCACGCTGTTGATCCCGACCAGGCTGCCCTCGCCGATGGTGCAGCCGTGCAGCATCGCCCTGTGGCCGACGGTCACCATGCGGCCGAGGGTCAGCGGGTAGCCCGGATCGACGTGCAGCACCGAGCCGTCCTGGACGTTTACGCCTTCGCCGATGTGCACGCGGTCATTGTCGGCCCGGATCACAACCTTGAACCAGATGCTGACGTCGTTGTCCAGCGAGACCGAACCCACGAGGGTCGCGTCGTGGGCGATGAAATGGTGCTCGCCGCGCAATTCGACCCGGCGCTCTTCGAGAGAGAATAGAGGCATTCGAATATCATAGCTTGAGGAGTTGCGGTGAAGGTCGTCGTGCTCGGCGCGGGGGTGATCGGCGTAACCAGCGCCTGGTATCTCGCCGAGGCGGGCCACGAGGTGACCGTGATCGACCGCCAGCCGGGGCCGGGGCTGGAGACATCGTTCGCCAACGGCGGCCAGATCTCGGCCGGACACGCCGAGCCCTGGGCGCGCCCGGGTGTGCTGCCGAAGATTCTGCGCTGGGTCGGGCGCGAAGACGCCCCGCTGCGCTTCCGGCCGCGCCTCAGCCTGGCGCAGTGGCAGTGGGCGCTGCGCTTCCTAGGCGAATGCCTTCCCGGGAGGCTCGAGCGCAATACCCGCGAGCTGGCGGGCCTCGCCCTTTACAGCCGGGAACGGCTGATCGAGCTGCGCCAGCGGACTGGCATCCGTTACGACGAATTGCGCCGCGGCATCCTGCACTTCTGCACCGAGGAGCGGGACTTCGAAGCGCTCGCGCGTCACGCCATGGCGATGCGCCAGCTCGGCATCCAGCGCGACGTGAAGACCGCGGCGGAGTGCGTGGGGATCGAGCCGGCGTTGCGCGGCAGCAGCGTGCCGGTGGTCGGCGGCGTCTACACGCCGCAGGACGAGTCGGGCGACGCGCACGTCTTTACGCGCGCGCTCGCCGACGAGGCGCGCGGGCGCGGCGTAGCGTTTGTCTTCGACCGCACGCTCGAGGCGATCGACGCTGCGGCCGACCTGGTGACTGGCGTGCGCCTGCGGGGCGAGACGCAGCGCATCGACGCCGATGCGTACGTGGTGGCGCTTGGCAGCTACAGTCCGCTGTATCTCGCACCGCTCGGCGTGCGCATCCCCGTCTATCCGCTCAAGGGCTACTCGGTCACCCTGCCGTTGCGGCAGGACGTTGGCGCAGCCGCGCCGAGCGTCAGCCTGACCGACGAAGCCCACAAGATCGTCATCACCCGGCTGGGCGAGCGCCTGCGCGCCGCGGGCACTGCCGAGCTGGCGGACTACGACGCGAGCATAGACGAAGTGCGCTGCAGGGCGATCGTGGCGCGCCTGCGCAGCCTCTTCCCGGCGCTCGATACGAGCCGCGAGGCGACCTACTGGGCAGGTCTACGCCCCGCGACGCCGAGCAACGTTCCCGTCATCGGCCGCACGCGCCTGCGCAACCTGTTTCTCAACACCGGGCACGGGACGCTGGGCTGGACGCTCGCTTGCGGCTCGGCGCGCGCGCTTGCCGACCTGATGTCGGGCCGGCGGCCGGACGTCAGGTTCGCGTTTTCGTGAGCCGCACACCGATGCGCCAGAGCGAATCGCTGTTCTTCGACATCCGCCGCCTGCGCTACCACGTGCGGCGCTGGCCGGGCGACGCCGCGCGGCGGCTGGTGCTGCTGCACGGGTGGATGGACGTATCGGCCTCGTTCCAGTTCCTGGTGGACGAGCTGGCCGCGGACTGGGACGTGTACGCGCCGGACTGGCGCGGCTACGGCCTCACGGGCTGGGGAAGCTCCGACTGCTACTGGTTCCCGGATTACATCGCCGACCTGGACGCGCTGCTCGAGCGCATCGAGCCCGAGCGCCCTGTGAACCTGGTCGGGCACAGCCTGGGCGGAAACGTGGCCGCGCTGTACGCCGGCATCCGGCCCGCGCGCGTCGCGCGCCTGGTGAACCTAGAGGGCTTCGGCATGGCGGCGACGCGGCCCGAACAGGCGCCCGAGCGTTACGCGCGCTGGCTGGAGGAGCTGCGCGACCCTCCCGGTCTGCGGCCGTACGCGAGCTTCGCCGCGCTCGCCGAGCGGCTGCAGGCAGGCAACCCGCGGCTGACGCGCGCGCGCGCGGAGTTCCTGGCGCGGCATTGGGGACGCGAGACCGGGGACGGCGGCGTCGTGCTGCGCGGCGATCCGGCGCACAAGATCATCAATCCGATTCTCTACCGCTACGAGGAGACGCGCGCGATCTGGCGCCAGGTAAGCGCACCGGTGCTGTGGATCGACGCTAGCGAGTCCGACACGCTCGCGCGTATGAAGATCGGCCGGGACGCCTACGCGGAACGGCGCACCGCGTTCGCCCGGCTACGCTACGAGACGCTGCAGGGCGCCGGTCATATGCTGCACCATGACCAGCCGGCGCCGCTCGCGCGGCTGATCGAGGCGTTCATGGCGGAGCCGGCATGAACATCGATCTGCATTGCCACTCGAGCGCCTCGGACGGCGCGCTTTCGCCGGCGGCGCTGGTGCGGCGCGCGGCGGAGCGGGGCGTCGACGTGCTCGCGCTGACCGACCACGACCAGTTGGAAGGGTTGGCCGAGGCGCGCGCGGCCGCGCGAACCTTGCCGCTCGAGCTGATCGACGGCGTCGAGATCTCGGTGACCTGGCGCGGGCTCACGCTGCACGTGCTCGGGCTGCGCATCGATCCGGGCAATACCGCGCTCGCCGCGGGCCTGCGCGCGGTGCGTGCCGGGCGCCTCGAGCGTGCGCGCACGATGGCACAGGCGCTGGCAGAGGCGGGTATCCACGGCGCCTTGGAGGGCGCGCTGCGCCACGCGGACAATCCGGCGCTCGTGAGCCGCACGCACTTCGCACGCCATCTGGTGGAGGTCGGGGTCGCCGCCGACGTGCGCGAGGTATTCAGGAAATACCTGGTGCCGGGCAAGCCAGGCTACGTTCCCCACCGCTGGGCGGCGCTCGGCGATGCGCTCGGCTGGATCCGGGCCGCGGGCGGACAGGCGGTGCTCGCGCACCCGGGTCGCTACGCGTTGTCGACCGGAGCGATGGAGGGCCTGCTGGTCGAATTCTGCGCCGGCGGCGGCGCGGGGCTGGAGGTGGTCTGCGGCAGCCATGCGCCGGACCAGTACGCGCTCTACGGCGCACTCGCGACGAAGCACGGCCTGGCGGCTTCGCGCGGCTCCGACTTCCACGCGCCGGGAGAAGGCGCGGAGCTCGGGACGCTGCCGCAATTGGACGCGCGGCTGCGCCCGGTATGGCGCGACTGGGAGATCTGAGCGAGTGGCCCAGTATTTCGCCGTGCACCCCACGCATCCGCAGCTGCGCCTGGTGCGCAAGGCCGCGGACATCGTTCGCCGCGGCGGGCTGATCGCGTACCCCACGGACTCCTGCTACGCGCTCGGCTGCCATCTGGGTGACGCCAAGGCGCTCGAGCGCCTGCGGCGCGTACGCGGCGTGGACGAACGGCACCACCTGACACTCGTGTGCCGGGACCTGTCGGAGATCGCGACCTATGCGATCGTCGACAACGTGCAGTACCGATTGCTGAAGGCGGCCACGCCGGGCAGCTACACCTTCATCCTGCGTGCGACGCGCGAGGTGCCCAGGCGCCTCATGCACCCCAAGCGCAAGATGATCGGCGTGCGCGTACCGGCGCATGCGGTGGCGCAGGCGCTCCTAGCCGAGCTGAACGAGCCGATGCTCTCGGCCACACTGACGCTCCCGGGCGACGCGAGCCCGCCGTCGGAACTGGGCGAAGTGCGCGCGCGCCTCGAGCACGAGCTTGACCTTATGCTCGACTCCGGGCCTTGCGGCATCGAGCCGACCACCGTGATCGACCTCTCGGGGGACGAGCCGGTGGTGCTGCGCAAGGGGCGCGGCCCGCTCGAGGCGATCGGCGTGACCGTGACGGGGTGAGACGAAACGACGGCTGCGCGCGGGCCGTCTGCTAGAATTAGGTGCTTTGTCATGGCGCGTCGATGGACGTCTCTCACCTCGTACAAACAATCGCCGTCTACGCCCTCCCGGTGCTCCTCGCGATTACGCTGCACGAGGCGGCGCACGGCTACGTAGCGCGCCACTTCGGCGACATGACCGCGTACGCCCAGGGTCGCATCAGCCTGAACCCGCTGCGGCACGTCGACCTGCTCGGGACCATCGTGGCGCCTTTGCTGATCCTGCTCGTGTCGGGCGGAAAGTTCCTGTTCGGCTGGGCCAAACCCGTGCCGGTCAACTACTCCGCGTTGCGGCGACCCAAGCAGCACATGGCCTGGGTGGCCGCCGCAGGGCCGGCGGCCAACCTGCTGATGGCGCTGGGGTGGGCGGTGCTCCTGCGCGTCGGGGTGTCGCTTAGCGCGCGCAGCGAGGCGTGGCTTGCCGTACTGAAGCACTACGGCATTGCCGGCCTGGTCGAGATCGTGCTGCACCAAGGCAGCGGCCCCGCCGAATTCCTCATCGGCGTCGGCGCCGCGGGAGTCCTGGTGAACGTGGTCCTGATGCTGCTCAACCTGCTTCCGATCCCGCCGCTCGACGGCGGGCGCATCGTGACCGGCCTGCTGCCGCGCGGCGCTGCGGGGCAGTTCGCGCGCATCGAGCCGTGGGGATTGCCGATCGTTCTCCTGCTGCTGTTCACCAACGTGCTGGGAAGCGTCCTCGCTCCGCTGTTCAACGAAACGGAGGCGCTGATCCGCGCCTTCGTGCTGCTCTAGGGCGCGCCATGTACGAAACGCGCGTGCTGTCGGGCATGAGGCCGACCGGGGCCCTGCACCTCGGTCACTACCATGGCGTGCTGAAGAACTGGGTCCGGCTGCAGGCCGAATACCCGTGCCTGTTCTTCGTAGCCGACTGGCACGCGCTGACCACCGACTACGAGACTCCCGACCACGTGCAAAGGAACGGCTGGGAGATGGTGGTCGACTGGCTCGCGGCGGGCGTCGATCCGACGCAGGCGACGCTGTTCGTGCAGTCGCTCGTGCCGGAGCACGCCGAGCTGCACCTCCTGCTTTCGATGATGACGCCGCTCGGCTGGCTGGAGCGCGTGCCGACCTACAAGGATCAGCAGGAAAAGCTCACCGACCGGGACCTGTCCACCTACGGCTTTCTCGGCTACCCGCTGCTGCAGTCGGCCGACATCCTGATCTACCGGGCGAAGTACGTGCCGGTGGGCGAGGACCAGGTGCCGCACGTTGAGTTCACGCGAGAGATCGCGCGCCGCTTCAACCATCTGTACGGGCGCGAGGCGGGCTTCGAAGACAAGGCAAAGGCCGCGGTGAAGAAGATGGGCTCGAAGAAGTCGCGCCTCTTCAACGAGCTGCGCAGCCGTTTCCTGGAGCAGGGCGACGCCGAAGCCCTGCAGCGCGCGCAGGCGCTGCTCGAGGAGCAGCAGAACCTGTCGCGCGGGGACCGCGAGCGTCTGTACGGCTGGCTGGAGGGCAGCGGCAAGAAGATCCTGGTCGAGCCCGAAGTACTGCTCACCGAGGCTGCGCGCTTGCCCGGACTGGACGGGCAGAAGATGTCCAAGTCGTACGGCAACGCGATCGAGCTGCGCGACGAGCCTGCGACTGTGACCCGGAAGATCCGCACCATGCCGACCGATCCTGCGCGTGTGAAGCGCAGCGATCCCGGCAATCCGGAGCGCTGTCCGGTGTGGCAGCTGCACCTCGTATATTCGGATGCCGAGCGCAAGGAGTGGGTGCAGCGGGGCTGCACGACCGCGGGTATCGGTTGCCTGGACTGCAAGCAGCCGGTGATCGAGGCCGTGCTGGCCGAGCTTGCGCCGATGCGCGAGCGCGCGCAAGCCTACCGCGACGATCCCACGCTGGTGAAGAACATCATCGCCGACGGATGCGAGCGGGCGCGCAAGCTGGCGAGCGAAACCATGCGCGACGTGCGCGAGGCGATGGGCCTCGACTACGGCTGATGAGCGATCCCGTTCAGCTGACGGTCCCGACGCCGGTTCCGGTCGCACGCATCTACGGCGAGCCGTTGATCGAGCTGCCGCAGGATCTTTACATCCCGCCGGATGCGCTCGAAGTGTTCCTGGAGACGTTCCAGGGGCCGCTCGATCTGCTGCTGTATCTCATCCGCAAGCAGAATCTCGACGTGCTCGACATCCCGATGGCTCCCTTGACGCGCCAGTACCTCGAGTACGTCGAGATCATGCGCGTCAAGAACCTCGAACTCGCCGCAGAGTACCTCGTCATGGCCGCGGTGCTGATGTCCATCAAGTCGCGCATGCTGCTGCCGCGCCCCCCCGCGTCGCGCGAGGAGGAAGAGGACCCGCGCGCCGAGCTGGTGCGGCGGTTGCTGGAGTACGAGCAGATCAAGAAGGCGGCGCTCAAGCTCGATCAGCTGCCGCAGGTGGGGCGCGACGTGGTGGCAGTTTCGGTGTGGATCGAAAAGACGATCGTCGAGCGCCTGCCGGAAGTCGACCCGCAGGACCTGGCGGAGGCCTGGCGCAGGCTGCTGCATCGTGCGCGGCTCGCAGCGCACCACCGGGTATCGCGCGAGGAGCTCTCGGTGCGCGCGCACATGAGCGCCATCCTGCGCCGGCTGCGCGAGCATCGCGTGCTCGAATTCACGGAGCTGTTCGACCCGACGCGCGGCGTCGCCGTGCTGGTGGTCAATTTCCTCGCCATGCTCGAGCTCGCGCGCGAGCTGCTCATCGTGGTCACGCAAGCCGAAGGCTTCGCCCCGATTTACGTAAAATTGTCCGATGCTGAATCCCACTGAGGTGAAGCGCGTCATCGAGGCCGCGCTGCTCGCGTCGCAGGAGCCGCTCTCGCTCGGCGAGCTGAAACGGCTGTTCGACGAGGAAATCGGCGCCGATACGCTGCGCCGGCTGCTCGGCGAGCTGCGCGAGGAATGGAGTACGCGCGCTGTCGAGCTCGTGAACCTCGCGAGCGGCTGGCGCTTCCAGACGCGGCCCGAATTCCAGTCCTTCGTCGACCGCCTGCAGCCTGAGCGGGCGCCGCGCTATTCGCGCGCAGTGATGGAAACGCTCGCCATCGTCGCTTACCGCCAGCCGGTCACGCGCGGCGATATCGAGGACATTCGCGGCGTGGCGGTGTCGGCGCAGATCATCCAGACGCTCGAGAATCGCGGCTGGATCGACGTCGTGGGGCACCGCGAGACGCCGGGCCGGCCGGCGCTGTATGCCACGACCAAGCGCTTCCTGGACGACCTCGGACTGCGCACGCTGGAGGAGCTTCCCCCGCTGGAAGAGATCGCGAGGACCCTGGAG